>Ga0082335_1005716_pt1 | contig 16833 bp, 13 predicted proteins | sample Subgrocontami58m_FD_72375 | JGI IMG/M metagenome (GOLD analysis project Ga0082335, IMG submission 72375) | Subsurface groundwater microbial communities from S. Glens Falls, New York, USA - GMW37 contaminated, 5.8 m (SPADES assembly) (version 2) ... | reverse complement strand
GCGCCGCCGAACGGGTCCTCGTTCAGCACCTGCTGGGCCAGCATGGCCAGACCGTCCATGCCCTTGCGCATGTCGGTCCGACCGCAGGCCAGCCACACCCGGACACCGGGTGGTGGCCCGATCATCCGCGCAGGGCCGCGAGCACGCGGCGCAACGCCCGGTCGTCGACCTGCGCGTCCACGCGAACTGCGACCCCGCTGGGCAGGGCGATCTCGATCAGGCCGGACGGTCGGGGGGATGCGCCGATCGAGCCTGCCAGCCGGCGGGGTTCGCTTGCCATCTCGACGCGGGCAAAGCAGGCAGCTTCGCTAGATTGGCGTTGCAGTAGTTGGTGACGCCAGGAATACAGCAAGCCCGTGCCGATCCCGTGCTTGCGGGCAACCGCGGTAAGCGATGTGTTCGGTGCCAGACTTTCCGCTACGATCGCGTGCTTCTCTTCCATAGACCAACGGCGGCGACGCTCACCGCGGGTGATTACCTCGATCCGTTGCGGGTGAGCACTCATACGATTGATCGTATGAGTGCTCGCTTCGGTGTCCGTATCTGACGAAGCAGAATATTCGATGCCCTGGTCGGTCCTCATGCCAAGAGGACATCATAGGCCGGACCCTACAGGCAATGTGGGGCGCTCGCGACGCTTACAACCCATCTTATTCACCGCATAGCAGGGAATCGCTGGTGAGCATGGTACAACCATCTGGAATCGTATAAGGTTTGGTTCTCGACGCCACACCCGATACCCGGACAGAATCTGCCATGCCCACCGACGCCGAAGATACCCTCCTGCCATTCAACCTGCCAAGTATCGGCAAGAAGAAGATCACCGCCGCATTCGATGGCGGTCAGATCAGTTCCGACGGGGGCGTCCTGTTGCTGGCTGGCGCCGACCACAGGCTTCGGCTGATTGATCGGCTGGCCGAGTTGATCCCCGACCACCGCGATCCGGCCCAAATCACCCACACAATCGCGGACATCCTCCGCGCCCGGATCTTCGCCATCGCATGCGGCTATCCGGATGCCAACGATCTGGATCACCTGCGCCACGATCCCGCGTTCAAGCTGGCGTGTGGGCGATTGCCGGACACCGGCGATGACCTCGCGTCGCAACCCACGATGTCCCGCTGGGAAAATGCGCCCAGCCTGCGCACGCTGATCCGCATGACGCACGCGATGGTGGACCTGTGGTGCCACAGCCATCGGCGCGCACCGAGGGCCATCACCCTGGATATCGACGACACCGCCGACACCGTGCATGGCCACCAACAATTGTCTCTTTTCAATGCCTTCCACGACGAACGCTGCTTCATGCCCATCCATGTATACGACGCCGAAAGCGGCCATTGCGTGATGACGATCCTGCGCCCGGGCAAGACACCGGATGGCACCGAGGTCCGCGCTCACCTGCGCCGCCTGATCCATCGCATCCGCTGCCACTGGCCGGCCACCCGCATCACGCTTCGAGGCGACAGCCATTATGGCCGCTGGGAAGCAATGCAGTGGTGCGATCAAAACACTGTCCGCTACGTGTTTGGCCTGGCTCAGAACAAGGCTCTCGATCGGCTTGTCGCGGATGCGGTCAACGCCGTCTCGCTGCGCTGGGAGCTCAACCGGGCCGATGTCGTACGTGACTACGCCGAGACATCCTATGCCGCCGGCTCCTGGTCCACCGCACGGCGGGTCGTTGCGCGAATCGAGGCCACCTATAAAGGTGTCGACACCCGCTATGTCGTGACCAACATCACCGAGCGCGGCCGGCGCTGGCTTTATGACACGCTCTACTGCGCGCGCGGCCAGGCGGAGAACCAGATCAAGCGCCACAAGAGCCAACTGGCCTCTGACCGCACCAGTTGCCGTTCCCCCCTCGCCAACCAGATGCGCCTGATCTTGCACACTGCGGCATTCTGGCTGATGCGCACGATCCACGATGCCGTCCCGGTGGATCAGCCCCTGGCGGTTGGCGATTTCTGTTCCGTCCGCGCGCGGATGCTGAAGATTGCCGTGCGGGTCCGTGAAACCGCAACCCGGGTCCGGCTGGCCTTCGCCGCGAACTGCCCGGACGCGGCGCTGTTCCAGTCCCTGGTCACTACCGTCCTGATCCCCAGACCGACCTGAATGCGGGGCAGTGTGCCCCTGACAACCTTTCGTCCTTCAACCCCTGACGCCTTCCAGATAGGCTCCGAAATGCGGTCAAGCCAGCCGAGGGAAGCTGTTGCCATCAATGTTGCGGAAGCGTGATGCTTTGCTGCCACGGTTACCCGGTGAATAAGATGGGTTAAGGCCCTGCGGCACGTAGTACATGCCCTGTACGATGCCGAGGTTCTTCTCGACGTCCGACAGCCAAGGCGAAAGTCGCATCCCGGCCCGGAGGCCGAGTATGGTGTGGTCGTAGTTGACGTTGCGGAATTCGCCGTTCGGCAGCAATTTTTCGTGGGACGGAACGTGCAGATAGGGCGCCGCGGTCGTCATGGCGTGCAGCACCAGCTCCCGCATCCCGTGGCCCTTGCGGGCCAATTGGCAAAAGCTGTCGGTCGCTTCGTGGAACTTCCCATCCAAGATGTCGGAAGCCATTTGTTGCAGCAGTTCAGCAGCAGCCATGAACGAACCCTCCTGAAGCCGTGCCATGTGGCATCGTGATCTCGATTCTAACCCTTACGGGATTGTTGTTGCAAATGGGCCGACTGCGCCCCCCAGGCCAGCCCGCGGCCAATGCGGACACAGACCTCCGATCGCCTGGTGGTGACCGGGTATCAGTCATGACCTTGTGGACCATCCCGAAAAGCCCTCAGCTTGCGAGCAACATCGTCGATCCCGGCATCGCGGTTTCGGTCGATGAAGTTGAACACCCATCGCACAATGGCCCACCCCGGCAGACCGCAGGTGAAGATCAGTCCGCCCATGGCACACAAGCCAATCGGCGCGTTCACCCAGTGCTGCAGCCCGAAATGCTCGATCACGGCGGCGCCGCCGCCGATGCTGGAGACGACGGTGCTGATGAGGCCGACCGTCCATTCGCGCGGCGACCGTGGCGGGGTCATGAGCATCACAACCGCGGCAGCGAGGGTGGCACCGCCGGCCGCCACGGCGGACGCGCCGCCCACGGCTTTGAACGCGGCGGCTCCGGCCGCTCCACTGCTGGCTGGATCGGTCATTGTTCTCTCCAAGATATACGTCGATGGTTTTGATGTAGCTGCGCACCGAGAACGGCTGGCGGCGGGTTCCCGTTCAGCTGCTACGCCAGGATCGTCGCCCAGAACCGCGGAACGTCGTCCGCCGCCGATGGCACCTCCGCTTCAGACACCAAAGCCTCCCGCACCAGGGCGGCCACCCGGAAAGTGCCGGCATCGGCCAGCAATGCCTCTCGAGCCAAAGCCGCGACGCGAACCACGATGTCCGACGGCAAGGCCGCACCGCTGCCGGAAATCAGGGTCTCGCGGGCGACGCTGCTGACGCGGAACGCCGGCGGCCCAGCAAGCAATGCCTCCCGGGCGAGTTTGGCAGCCCGGATGGCGGTCATGAGGCGATCTTCATCCCGGACGTGGCGGCGTTCAGCCCCGAGGTCGTCCAGGCGACGCCGGTGCTCGGATCAACAGGGAAGAAGCTGCACCGCCATTCATACGTCGCCCCTGGTCCGATGCCCGTGGTCCCGCCGGAACTGGTGGTGCCGCCGGATTTTGTCCGGAAGTCGAGCGTCGGCGAGCCGCCCGCCTCTCGCCGAATGTTGCCTTTGATCGCGACGGTGTAGATCGCGTCCGGGGTGACCGATAGGGAGCCGAACGTGAACAGGTCCTCGTCGTTCACGGTATCGGAGTAGACGTAGCTGAGATCGCCCAGGACTGGGTTGTTCGCCAGTTCTAGCCAGTTGTGCGCCGTGATGCCGGAGACATTGCCATAGAGCAGCCAGCTTGCCTGGCCCCCGGTCATGGCGGGCGCGGTGCCCGGTGCGCCGCTGGTGTAGGTGTTGCCGGCCTTGGAACCCGCGGTCCCAGCATCGGCCTGCTGCAGGACAACCGACGTGTCGGTGATGAAGCCAATCCAGTACGGCGTGCCGGAGGTCAGGGACTGCGGGGTGATGAGCGCGCCCGTCAGCGTCGATCCGGAGGTGCAACCGACCACCTCGGTTCCCGAGGACAACAGGCTGCCAGGGGCACCTGCACTGTCTGCATAGGCTACTGCCTTGAACTTCGCCGTGCCACTGGTGGCACCGGGCACGATGGCGACGCTGTTCAGTGTGCAATCAGCCGTCGGTGTGTATTTGCGCAGGAACAACTGGTTGGCGCCCGGGGCATTGGTGGTCGTGACGCCCTGGTAGGCTGCCGCCGCCCCGAGGACGCCAGCCCCGACCAGGAACGCCGTGGCGCTGTCGGCCGTGGGCACCGTGGTCTCGACCCTGGGATTGGTGAGTAGAACGGCATTGTTCGTGCTCCCGGTGGTGTCGAAGAGGTAGAGATCATCGACGCTGAACACGACTGAAGCGCCGACGACGCGGCCAGCGATCAGGGAGAAGCCGGTAGCCCGCGCGTTCGCGGTCGCCTGGGTGTCCCCGGTTCCGCTCAGGATCGACGTGCCATCGAGCCACAGTTGGTAACTGGCGGAATTCCCGAAGCTGATGTCCCACTCGAGATAATGCGTCGTGCTGGCGGAGACGGAGGCCGCGCTCGTTCCCAGTACCGTGCCGGTGTACGCGCCGTTGGTGACGCCGATGGTCCCGGTGGTGGTGTTGACCACGATCGCACACTGGTTCGACGCGCCGTCGAGGAATTGTATCGCAACCGGGTTCACCAGGGTGGAGGAGAACCGGACTCCGCCGATCAGCCTTGTATAATTGGCCCCGAGGGACTTGGTCAGCGTGAAGGTAGCGCTGCCGGCACTGAGGGCGAGGGCGGCTCCGGTGGCGCTGAGGCCAGCCACCAGGGCGCAGGAGGCGCTCGAGGCCGAGATCGACGTCCATTCCGTGGCGGTGAGCAAGCTCTGCAACAGCGTGTTGTTGGTGAGGCCAGCGGGCCCGTATTTGTCGAAGCCGTCGATGAACAGTTCGGCCATGGTGGCTGTTCCTTGTCTGGGAGGGAGGGTCGCTGGATGTCTTGGGCACGGGCGATGCCGCCACGTCCGACGACCGCCGCCGCTGGCGTGCGATCACCGGCATGGTGACCAGGGACGGATCCTGCATTCGGCACGGCGCGCCGCGGTCAGGTCCGCATGGCGAGGAGCGTGATGCTCGCGTTCGCCAGGGTGGCGTCCTGCGGAGACGGTGCCGTGAGCCGCAGGATGTCGCCGACCAGCAGATCGACCGCGGCCTGCGTCGACAGGGTGGCCGCGCTGCTGCCCGACGCCATGGTGATCGTCCCGATCGTGGTCGGGGTCCCGGCGCGGATATAGGCCAGCACGAAGGCGGCGTCTGACGTGGCGGGTGTCGCTGCGTATCCGAGCGTCCCAGCGAAGTTGGCCGGGATGGTCAGGTCGATGACCAGCGGGATATGGATGACCTGCCCAGCCAGCGGCAGGCCAGAGAAGGCAAACGGGATCGGCACCGCCTGCACATCGGCTGGGAGCGCGGCATAGTCCCAGGTCTTGCCATCGACATATCCCTTGGACGCGGCTTCGCCATCCAAAGTTGGATCGGGAACCAGCACAGCGTCTGCGCCGCTGGCATCGACTGTGCCGGTGAAGCAGGGATCATCCCCCGGCACCAGGCCGCCAGCCACCAGGTCGGGCAGTGTGACCACGCCAACTTCCCCGAGCACGGAGGTAACGGCGCCGGTGGCGTCCACCGCCAGCGTGCGGCAATCGGTGCCGTCGCACAGGATCAGCAGCATCGATTGCGCGGGAACGGTGACAGTCGTTCCGGTCGTGCCCCCCACGATGATGTTATGGGTCGCGTTGCGGTTGTACACGAGGAACAACCGCTTCGTCAGCGGTACGGTCAGCGTCGCGGTGGCGGTCTGGTTGCTCGCCGTGAAGCCGACATACCGCGTGTAGTCCGACGCCGAGAGGGTCTTGGCATTCGCCGTGAAGGTGAAGCCGAGGACCGCGTTCCCCGCCGCCTCCAGCGCCACGATCATGTTGTTGATCGTGATTTCTTTCTGGTTCTGGTTGGATGCCAATTCGGTGATGCCGAGGATCGGGGTCGTCGCCATCAGGCCACCTCCAACAGGTCAATGCGACCAAACCCACGGCCGACCTCAGCGCTGATTTGGTAGACCGCGACGTGGAGTTCGGCGGGAGTCACCCCGAAATCCGCCGCGATATCCGTGGCCGCATAGGTCACAGCGGTCGTGGACGCGGTGAGTGTGCGCAGCACCGTCGTGCCGTCGGCGGCGATGATGTCGACCTCATAGGCCTCGCTGGCTTCGCCGACCGGCACGGTGCCGGTGCCATCCATCAGCCCGCCATTGACCCGCGTGCGCCGTTCCCAGGTCAGGCTGATGTCACCACCGGCCAACGTCGCGGTGACATGCACCGGCGCCAGCGGCATCTTGTCTCGGCCCATGAACCTGTGCGGCTCAATGATGGCGGTGTTCGCCAGCGTGCCGGCGCTGACCGGACGGAAGTAGCCCTGTCGGTTGAGATGCAGAAGTGGGACAATCAGCGGATTCACCGTCAGCGTGGACAGGAACAGGATGCGTTCCCCGGTGGCATGCCCCGCCGCCATGGTGTCGGTACCGCTGACGCCCCGGTTCAGTCCGGTCAGCATGTGGCGATTGCCGCCGAGATCGGCGACATCGAGGAACTGGATGATCTCGATATCGCCGTTGTCCTTGAACACGGCAGCCGCGTTGAATCCATTGGCCAGCTGCGTCTCGGTGACCGATTCCAGTGTGTCACCACCCACCGAGACATGCGCGGTGACGCTGGCGTCGTGCAACGTGTGGAAAATGTCGTTGGCGTCGGGCAGCGCCGCCTCGAGATACCCCCAGGCGGCGGCATGCACGCTGACATCCAGCCCATCCCACGCGGTCAGGTCGTAGGACGATTGTAGCTGCGCCCCGTGCCAGGCACCGGTCGCGACATAAGGCGCCACGGCCCAGTAAACCCGCATGCCCTGCAAGCCGATATCGTCGGTCGGTCGCAGCAGCGGCACGTCCAGCAGGAACAACTGGCTCGGCGCGCTGGTGGCAATCGCCTGCGGCAGGATCCCTGCCGATACCGCACCGGCGGCGGTCGAGACATACTGCCCGTCGGTCTCGGCCAACAGCGTGGTCGAGGATGCATAGTTTGCCCCCAGTTCCACCGCCCCAAGCCGACCGCGCACGGTGTAGCCATTGGCCAGGGTCAGTTGCACGGGATCGGCGGGATCCAGGTAGGCGAATGCGGGTGGCAGGAGGAATTGGAAGGAGTGCCGCTCCAACCAGGCGGAATACAACAAGACCTCGGCTTGTTGTCGCGCCGTGTCGGCGTTCGTCGCCAGCGCGACCTGCAGATCAACCTGATGGTCGGTGCGGATCGTCGGCACCGGGGAGCGCACCCGCTGCGCCGCCTGGGTGTTCACCTGGAAATCCTGATCGACGTCAATGTAGCTGACGGTCACCTTGGCCGGCAGCTCAATCTCCTGGGTGCGCTGTGCGGTGTAGGGTTCAGAACCGGCCCCGGACTGCTCCGGCCGGATCAGATCGTCCTGCGCGATGCTGACGACAGTCGCGCCGCCGCGCCGCTTGAACACCAGCTTGTTGTCGGTCTCGACGGCATCGATCTGGAACAAGGTCGCCAGGGGCCGGATCGCATCGGCGGCGGAAGTGCGTTGCGACACCAGGAAGCCGTCGATGGTGATGGCATCCAGGTCGGTAACATCGTAGTCGGCGGCATCAACATGGATGCCGTCCATCACCCGGGTGACGAACTGCGCCATGGAGGCGGTGGATGGGCTGACCCGCTGCACCAGCAACTTGCGCCAGTCGGTGTTGGTGGCCGAGGCAACAATGATCGCGTTGGCCTGATGGCTGAACGCCTGGATGCCCGTCGGATGCCAACCGATCGAAGACCAGTCGCTCAGCGTCACCGCGCCGGTGGCGGTGTCGACCATCACCAAGGTCTGGTTCAGTAGGATGCCGAGCTTGCCGCCGGAGACCTTGCTGAACATGAACTCGGACGTGCCGGTCAGCGTCGTCAGGCGGGTCGTCCAGACGATCCCGTCAGCCTCGGACCATTTGATCAGCCAGGGACGCACGGTCGCGCCCGTCCAGGCCGGGGCCAGTATGATCAGGGAATTGTCGGTCTCATCATACACCGCGCCAACGCCAGCCGCTGTGGAACTCAGCCAGCCGATGGCACCAGGATCGACATCGGCGATGTCCAGCGCGAGCTTGTTCTCACAGCCGGTGTATTGCTCGATGCTGTAGCCCAGTAGACCGACATCGGCATATTGGCCGGCGGTCAGCTTGTCGACATACAGCACCGGGTCATGGACCGAGCCACCACCGGCACCGATCGCCCAGGCCTCGCCTGCGCCCTCACCTGGCAGGCCGACGGTCAGCGCCGAGACGCCGCCACCGAAGATGTTGGACCCGGAACTGAATTGGCGTGTATCGACGAACGCCTCGTTCTGCGTGTCGTAGAAATACACGGTGCTCCGCAGCAGGGCGTCATGCACCACGACAATCGTCTTCAGCCCGGTATCACCGATGAAGGCCAGCGAGGTCATGCGTCGCAGGGCGCCATGGCTGGCCAGGGCATTCGGCAGCGAGATGGTCGCCGTCTTCAACGTCCAGGCGAAGGGATTGATCTTGTAGAGCCAAGTGCCGTGGGTGAAATACAGGTTCTGATCATGCGCGACATACAGATGGTCGAACGAGGTGATGGTCTCGCTGTCCCAGTCGGGATTACCCAGGATGTCGGACAGCTTGCGCTCGCTGACGATCGCCATCGTGACCAGGTCGAACTCGACGATGGTGTTCGGGCCTGTGCCGAGCACGTAGCCGCGCTGGCGGACCGGGTTGATCGCCAGGGTCGTGGTCTTGAAACCGCTGGCGATGGTCGGCCCGGTGCCGCCGGCGATGATGCCATAGTCGAACCGATCGCTGACGCCGAAAGCAAGCTCGACCTGGATGTTGGGCAGGCGGTTGCCGTACTCGGCCAGCGGCAGATGGTCGAACACCAGATAGCAGAGGCCGCGGAACGCCGGGACGTTGCCGGCGCCTTGGTCCGCCTCGATCAGGCTGTCGGGCAATTGGGCCTCGTCACCGGGATAGAACCGGAAGCGCAACCCCTCGGTCTGCATCGAATCCGTGCCGGTCGAGGCGTCGTAGATCAGCGTGTTGTTGGCCCAGATGCGGATGACGGCGGCGACCGGGCCTTCGCAGAAGGCCACGGCGAAGGTGCCGGCATAGGTGTAGGTGGTCTGGGTGACGCTACCGCCACGGGACTTTCCGCCCTTGCCGCCGCCGCGCTGGGTGGTGGTGGTCTTGGTCTCCTCGATCGCCTTGGCCCAGATGACGTTGCCGGCCAGACGGGCGTGGCCCACCCCGAACGGGATGACGTTGCCGTAGGTTGAGGTGGAGACAGTAAGATCGCCGAGGCGGGCGCCTTCCTGGCGGACATCCGGCAGGCGCTGCGGGAACAACAGATTCCCAGCAATATTACCAACCGAGAAGCCGATGCTGCCGGCGGTGAGCAGAGCCGCGCCAGTGAGACCCGCGGCCCAGCCGATCCCGGCAGCGGCGGCGGCACCGACGCCGGCCAACGCGAGAACAGCCATGAATCCGCTCCTGATCACTCTCAGCGCGAAAGGCATTCATTCCCACTGGAGATCGATGCCTGCGGGGTAAATTCAGGGGGCAGGAGCTTGGACCCGTGCGGGTTCCCCGGCTCAGATGGCATCCAACCGTCGAACCGGTCGCACTGGCGGCCCTGATGGTTTGCCGTGATATGCGCTCACAATGACTGTCTTGTCGGCCGGCACGACGACAGCCGAATCTCCGACAGTTTCAGAGCATGAGGCTGTCAGTCGCGCATCATGAGGCAGGTGGCCAAGTACCCCGATACGGACGTTGCAGGGCTCTTTCAACCATCTCAAGATGGTCCTGACCGTAGAACATGTCGTCATCGACGAAATAGGTGGGCGAACCAAATACCGACCGGCTAATGGCTTCGCTTGTGTTGGCCTCGTAGGCCGTCATGATCTCTTCCGACGTGGCCGCTTCCAGGAGCGAGCCCGGATCGATGCCTAAACTCTTGGTTATCGACCAGAGCGTCTTGCGGTCGGCGAGGTCGGCGTCGTCACGCCAATGGGCCTGCAGCAATGCGTGAGACAGAGCGTCTACGTTGTCACCATGCATCTGCGCTGCAATCAGAAGGCAGTTCGGAAGCGTAATGTCATTGAAGTGATATCTTGGGCTTACGGAAACGATCGGCGCGTCGCGCTGCTCAGACCAGCGCTGAATCTCTCGTCCGAAGAAATAGGCGCGGTGATTTTGCGACCGCCCGCGCATCGGGGAAGAGCCGACACCAACTGTTCCGCGCCGCAGATCGTAAGGCCTGTGAACGATCCTACGGCCGGCGGCCTTAGCAATTTCCATAAATCGCGCTGAGCCCAAATAGGCAAAGGCGGAATGGGCGGAATAGAAATACTCGATCGTGGACATATTTGGGCTCATTGGTTGCAGGCGCCGATACGTTCGAGAAGCGGGGTCCCGTTCGCACTACAGGCTGCTGGTCCCCTGCATCTGCAACGGTAAACAAACTTAACCGCTGGCCGTCACCGCTGCAATATCACGTGTCGGGACCTGCCATGTAGACAACCGAGGCCCCGATACCAGCCAAAGCAAAAATTGTCATGGATTACTCTTGGACGCTGGGCAGGCAGTACGCCGCGACAACCGGCGCCTGGTCGGTGAGCCGTTCCTCGACCACCTTGCGATGGGCCATGTGGGCGTGGATCACGTAGGGGACGCCGTATTGGGTGGACCGGATCCCGGCATGACAGGGGAAGGCCGACTGGCGGAACACCAGCAGATCGCCGTCCTGGGCGTCACGCGGATTGATGCGCATGGCCCCGCCCTCGGTGAAATGCCCGAGGAACCGGGTCGGATCAGGATCGCGGCCGTAGACCGTGCTGTCGTAGTCGGACAGCCCGAGGCCCTGGCAGACCACGACGATCAGGCCGACACAGTCGACGCCGGCCCGACTGCGCCCCTGGTGCCGCCAGGGCACACCAAGCCAACCGCGTGCCGCGGTGACGATATCGGCACGAGTGACCATGTCAGGCTCCGGCGGTGGCAGGGGATTGCAGCAGCCCGTCGAGGCCGGGCACGAACGGCTCGCCGCGAAAGTTGACGATGTTGGCGAACTTGTCTCGGCAATCGGCGGTGGTCTTCCGGCAGCCGGGATACAGCGTCAGGGTGTCGCCGACCTGGATCGGGGCAGGCATCGGCAGAAACAGCGTCACGGTCGCCGTGGCCGAGGTCCAGGCCTTCACTTCCATCGAGCGGCCCGCATTTGCGCCCGAGCTGAAGGTGACGACGCCATCGACGAACCAGCCGTCCACGGCACGTGGCTCGGTCACCGCGATCGTGAACGTCCTGGCGTCTGTCACCGACGCCACCGTCGCGGGCTTGCGCCAGCCGCCGGCGTCGAGGTCGATGCCGCATTTGCCGTCACCGAGATCGGCACGGCAGGACGGGGTGAACAGATCGCCCACGGTTTGTTGCAGCACCTGGCCGAACCCCATCAACTGGCTCTGGAATACGCCACTGGGCGTGACCAGCACATCGCCGAGCCGACCGCGTCGCAGCGCCATGGTGGCTTGCGCCGGATTGGCCCAGTTGACCAGGAAGACCCGCACCTCGGCGCCGTCGAACAGGCCGGAACGCAGATCGGTCTCGGTGATCGACGCATCGTCGAAGATGCCGTTCACGTCCATGTTGTCGACTGACATGTCGGCATTGGCCGCGATCGCGGTGCGGGTGTAGCCGACGGCGGCGACGTAGGTGTCGCCGTCCACCATCAGGTCGACGTCGTGGTCGGTGAAGAAGAACTCGGTCCCGTCGCGGCGGATGATCCGCCAGCAGGTGCAGACGGTGGTGACCTCGCCGGCGAGATGCGCCTTCAATGCGATACTGACGGTCTTCATCAGACGCGCACCTCGATCAGTGGGATCTGGCCCCAGGTGAAATTGTCGTAGTCGTCGATCGAGACTTTCATCTGGTCGATGTCGAAGCGTACCGGCACGTCGAACTGGCAGGAGGCGGAGATCACCACCCCGGTGGTGGCGCGCAGCGTGGTGCCCAATGTCACGATGCCCGTGGTGACGTCGATGCTGACATCGCTGGTGGCGAAGCCATCGGCGTAGACCACGACACTGCCGGCGATCGGCTTCTTGATGTCGCGGATGAAACTGTTGCCGGCATCGCCATAGGTCTTGCGTAGCTGGAAGCTGGATGTGGTGCCGCCATCGGTGGTCATGAACACCGGGAGCGGATCGCCATCGAAGGGGAGTTGATAATCGGCCCAGTCCTTGTAACGGAACCCGTAGGCACGCCCGTTGCGGGCATAGAAGAATTTTAGCAGTGCATTCAGTTCGGCCTGGGTCTTCAGCCCGTGCGCCACGTCATAGACGGCCCGGGTCTTCTCCCAGTTGATGTTCCGGCGCTCGAAGCCGGACGCGAGCGTGAGAATGCTGGTGTTGAACGTCGGCCCACCGGTGGCGCCATAGGAGATGCTCGGGGGGAACTGGACCTCGTGGAAGGCGCTCATCCCCGTGCTCCGGTCTTGCGCGTGGCGCGGCCGAGCGCGGCGGCGGCCTGGCCCATGATCTGCGTCCGCGAGCGCTGGAAACTGTCGGCGTCCGGGGTCGTGATGTTGAACACGATGGTGGGCCCCGGCGCTTGCGGCTTCTCACCTTGCGCGGTCAGGCCGTTCAGGGTCGCCGCCAGGCGGGTGTTCTGGTTGGCGGTCAGCACCCTCTCACCGCGTTGCAGGATGGCGGCGAACTCATCGGCGCCGAGGCCGGTGTGGAACCGCGGTGCATCGCTGAAATCATTCGCGGGGACGGTGCGCGTGAATGTCCAATTGTCGGTGCCGATCAACCCGCCGCTGTGCACGCCACCGACCAGGATGCCGGTCGAAGCGGTCAACGCCGCGGCGCCGAGACCAGTGGCAGTGGCACCTGTGAGGTTGGCCAGCGTCGTCGCGCTGGGTCCGAACAACCCGCCGAACTGCCCAAGCAGCCCGAACATCCCCGCACCGCTGCCACCACTGCCATTGAGCGCGCTGAACACATCGCCGATCGTGGAGCGGTTGCCGCCGAACAGGCTGTTCAGCAGCGGGTTCAGCACCGCCAGCTTGAGAAACTGCTGCAGCACCTGCTGTGACACCGAGGTCATGACGTTGCGCCAGTGCACCGCCGCACCCTGGCCGGACAGCAAGGACTGGGTGATGGCGTTGCCAATGGTGTCGAAGGACTGGCTGAAGGAGTTCGCGATGTCGTCGAGCGCGGCCTTCTGCCGGTCGAAGGCCAGGGTCTCGCGGTTCAGGGCGTCGACGCTGGCGAGATAGGCCTGGCCGAGGGCACCCTCGATCGGGATCGCCTGCTGCTTCAGTTCCTGCTCGGCGCGCAGGCGGGCCAGCAGCACGGTCCGCGCCTCATTGCTCATGCCGAGCGTGGCGGCCTCGGCCTGGATCACGGTGATCCTGTTGTTGTTGGCTGCGGTTTGTTGCGCGATCCTGGCCTCGGCCTGGGCACGGGACAGGGCGAGATATTGCTCGGTCAGACCTGCCAGCGCCGCCTGGAACTGCGTCGATCCGGCGGGGAACAGCTTCAGCGCCTGTTCGAAGGCCTGCGTGCCGGCGGTGGCGCGAGCAACGGCCTCGTATCCCTGGCCGTGGGCGACCGCGAGAGTCCGTTGCGCGGTGATCTGCACGTCGAGATCATGGGATAGCACCCGGTAGGCGCCGGACTGCTCCGCCAGCACGGCGTTCAGGGCACGGGCGCGCTGTTCCGAACTGGTGGCGTTCTCCGGATGTTGGCGATCCAGTTCAGCGATCTGTTGCAGGGCCTGGGCGATCTTGCGGTCGCTCTCGGTGACGATCGCGGCGGTGCGGGCCTGGGTCTCCAGGCCGCGGATGAACTCCTCTTGCGGGCTGACGGCGCGATAGTATTCGCCGCTGAGCGCGGCCAGGCCCTTGGTGAAACGATCGATATCGGCCTGGTTGCCGGCCAGGGTCGCGGCTTTCAGCCCGGCTTCGAGGCTCTCGCGCTGGGCGGCAATGCGGGCCTGGGCGTCGGCCACCAGGTTGAGGCTGGTGACCAGCTTGCGGGCATCCGCCACGGCGTCGGTGTTGGCGATGCCCTCGGCGTTCGGAGTTCCGATGCCTGGCGGAATCGGTGGCACCGGCAGGTCGGGCACCGACGGCGTGGACGGACCCGCGGCCAGCAAGCCGGTGCCGCCATAGCCGGACATCACGCGCCGTGCCTGGTCCAGCGCGTCCTGCGACGGTGAGACGGTGCCGCCGCCCGCCAGCACGCGGTCGATCCGCGTCTCACCATCGTGGTAAGCGAGGATCGCCAGCGACACGTCGCCGTATTTGCGCAGCAAATGGGCAAACAGCGTCGCCCCGGCAACGACGTTCTGCGTCGGGTCGGTGACGTCGGTCAGGCCGAGCGATGGGTTGAGCCGGGCGATACCGGAAAACGTGTCCGGCTTGACCTGCATAGGGCCGACCGCGCCGGCGCTGCTGGTCTTCCAGGTGCCCGTCGCGGGATCGAACAGGCCCTCACTGGCTTGCAGCCGGGCGAGCAGGAGCGGGTCGATGCCGTTGCTGGTGGCGGCGGATTGCAGCGTTGCGGCAATGCTCGGATGGGGCGGCGGCAGCGCGGATGCAGAGCCACCACCACTGGTCAGCAGGTTGAACGCCAAGCGGGTCGGGTCGTGCGCATTGATCCAGGTGACCGCGTCCTTCAGCGACTGCGGCACGATATCCGCAAAACCCTGCTTCAGCGCGGCGACCGCCTCGATCAGCCGGCGGATGGCGGTGAGCGCGTCGGCGGCTGCCTGGACGATCGGCGTCCCAAGTTCCGCGGCGAAGGACTGGCCGCTCTGGCCGGTGCGAGTAAACACCAGTTCCAGGTCTCGGACGGCTTTCTGGAACGGTGTCAGGTTCTCCGCGGCGCCGACGGTCGAGACCCGCACTGCGTTCAGGAAGGCCGAGAAGGCGCCGGCCTTATCGCCGGCTTGCTGTTGCAGCCGAGCGGCGTCCGCCAGTTGCTGGTTGAACCCCTTCAGCCGGCGGTCGGTCATGTCCTGGATCACGGCGGCGGGATCGCCCATCGCCTTGGCCAGCAGTCGTGCCGCGTCGGGCAGCGTCTCACCCAGGGTGATGCGCATATCCTCGGCAGTGCGGACCAGCGCTTCCAACTGGGTCTGTGTGCCCTGGAACTGCGGGGCGACGGCGATCACGCCGGTCGCGGCGCGCGCGTCCGACGTGCCGATGGTCGTCGTAGCCGCGAGGTGCTTGGCGGCTGCCTCGGCGGTGGCGGCCATCGCGGCGTAATCGGCGCGGGTGCCGCGCAGGCTGTTCTGCAGCGCTTCCATCCGTCGGGCGGATACCTCGGCGGCGATGCCGAGCGCAGACATCGCACCGACCACGAGCACGGCGCCCGCGACATAGGGGTTGATCGCCCCAACCGCGCTCCGGATCCCGGCGGCAAACGAGCCGAACCCCACGCCCTGGGCGGCCGCGACCTGTGCCACCTGCGCACCCTGCTGGACGAAGATCGTCATGACGGGCGCGCCGGAGGACAGTTGCGAGAACACGTCGAAGGACTGGATGCCCAGGCTGCGCATGGCCAGCGATGCCTTGTCGGCCGAACCGGCCATCCCCCTGGCGGCGACACCGGTCCCGTCGAAGCGCTGCTGTGCCAGCAGCATCAGGCGGTTGGCTTCCTCCTGGGTGGCGCGGCCGGTTTCGACCGAGCGGGTCAGCACCTCCTGGGTGCGAGCAAACTGTTGCGCGGCAGCGTAGGTCGGATCGATCTGGCGCTTCAGGCGCTCGAAGGCGCCGCCGTTATCGACCAGGGCGCGGGTGGTGCGCGTCTGCGTTTGCACGACGGTCTCGCCCGAGGCGGCGAGCTTCTGGTTCGCCGCGACGATCTGCTCAGCGCCCGCCTTGTAGCCAGACGGGTCCAGGCTGGAGCGGATGACGGTGATTTGCTCGGCGGTCAGGGGCATGGTGCGGACCTCGGCATGGTCTTGACGATGTCAGCTCAGGGAACGTCCGGCGCGGGAATGTCATCGGCATGATGTGCCACGAAGCGCAGTTCCCACGCGGCTCGCGGCCGCGATCCATCGCATGACGACAACCGCTGCATTCGACCCATTGCGGACTCTCGGAGCGCTCATCGCAGCCTCCTGGTTGTGTCGACCATTCCGCACCGGGGTTGTCGCGCGTCCAGCTCCGCGGTTATCGTTCACCCATGGTGCCCGGATGGGCACGGCATATGGGAAATGTCGGCCGATAGCGTTACCGCGCAGGGCATGTCTGGCTCGCCGGCAAAGCAAGGGGTGACCAGCATGCGCGACCCGCGGGCCTTGATCAGCACCAGTGAACTCTCAACCCTGCTCGGTGACCCGTCGCTGCGCGTCTATGACTGTACCACCGCCACAGTGCCCCCGCCGCCAGGCAGCGACGTTCCCTATGTCGCGGTGCCCGGGCTGCCGGCCTTCGAGACGGCGCACATCCCCGGTGCGGACTTCCTCGACATCCAGGGCGAGTTTTCCGACCAGTCGACCAAGCTGCGCTTCATGATGCCGCCGATCCCGCAGCTGGAGGCGGCGTTCGGGCGGCATGGCCTGGGGCCGGGCACCCGCGTCGTGCTGTACAGCAGCGGCACCATGTGGATGTCGA
>Ga0082335_1005715_pt1 | contig 16838 bp, 15 predicted proteins | sample Subgrocontami58m_FD_72375 | JGI IMG/M metagenome (GOLD analysis project Ga0082335, IMG submission 72375) | Subsurface groundwater microbial communities from S. Glens Falls, New York, USA - GMW37 contaminated, 5.8 m (SPADES assembly) (version 2) ... | reverse complement strand
GTCTTCACATGCGTACCCTGGATAAACCCAGCACTCGCTACTCCACCCACCACCAACGTCATACCCACCACAAATGCCCCTATCAATCCCTTCCCTTTCATCGCTTCTCCTTTACCTCCTAGTTACTAAATGTAAATAACTACTCTAAGTAAAATACAACTATTTTGCTACATGTGGACAAGTACCCGACTTTGTGCAAATAACTTCAAGAGGTACACCGCAGGTTTCGCAATCACCGGCTTTTTCAATTTGCGGCGCATACCTACCTTTTATAGTCGTGAAACCTTTACCCGGTTCTGGGCTTTCTTTACTACACTTTGGACATTTAAATAATGTCCTAGCCCAAATTTTTTTACTTGTAATATCATCACTACATTCGTCACAAGCACCAGGCGCAGGCAAACATACACCGTACTTCTTACAGTTGGTATTAATGCAACTATATGCTATTTTCTGGCATGCCCAACTGGTCGGTAAGTCAGTATGTGTTTTATCTCCAGCAGCACGATGTTTAGCAAAATCCCAAATATATCCTATTTCAGAACACTCGGTAAACTCTCTAACATCTTTACATGCATCGCACCAGTAAGCTTCCAAAATCTGTCTCTTATCACATGGTTTATCCCACGCTGCAAAAACTGATTGAGCTAAAAGAGCAAACACACTAAAAATACCAACTACTCCAAAAATACTCTTCTTCATAACCTTATTCACCCCCTTTCATAACCATTAGTAAAATTTAACAATTTAAAGACACACTCCTAATTAGAAAACTATTAAACAGAAGCATAACTTGTACCAAAATAATTTCTGCACAATAATTTCCCATAACATACTTTAGAAAAGCATATTACAGAAATTTAAATACATATTTAATTGTCTATTTATAAATATAATCAAGGTTGTAATCAGCCATAACTCAAATGTTTTCAAAAATTTAATTCATATCATTAGAACTTCACAACTCTCATTTGACAGTAGTTGTAATTAGTGCTGGCTGATATTTGCCACAACTAATTAACTAAACCATATTTTTGTAACCTGTATCGAAAAGTTCCTCTTGTTAATCCTAACAATTTGGCTGCTTTAGTTTTATTATTTTTACTTTTTTCTAGCGCTTGCGTAACTAATTGTTTTTCTACGGCATCCAACGATAGTCCATTTGGTGGAATATCAAATTGAAGAAGAGTCTCGATCGGATTGTTCCTCTCTTTTTCAATGATATAAGAGCTCTTTACTATAGAAACCGGTAAATGTTCAGATGTTATAACATTCCCTTTACATAATATTACAGCACGCTCTATGACATTTTGTAATTCTCTAACGTTGCCTTCCCATTTATGCAACATAAAGATTTTTTCAACTTCTTTCCCCAATGAAATCGGTGCTTTTCCCATTTTTGTTGAAAACTTTTTTAAGAAATGCCTACTTAGTGGTATGATATCTTCTTTTCTTTCTCTTAGTGGTGGTAACATAATAGGAAAGACACTGATTCTATAATACAAATCTTCTCTAAACTTTCCTGATTTTACCAAATCTTCGAGATTTTTATTGGTAGCACAAATAATTCTAACATCTACTTTTATTGTTTCAGTGCCACCTAGACGTTCTAACTCTTTTGCCTCGACAACACGCAACACCTTTGCTTGAACAGCAGCACTCATTTCTGATATTTCGTCCAAGAAAAAAGTACCGCCTGCCGCTAATTCAAAACGTCCTTTTTTTGTCTTTTCCGCGCCGGTAAATGCACCCTTTTCATAACCAAAGAGTTCACTTTCCAATAGATTTTCTGGTATCGCAGCACAATTCAGTACGATAAGTGGGCCACCTGCCCTCTTGCTATTATAATGAAGGGCACGAGCTATTAACTCTTTCCCAGTTCCACTTTCTCCTGTTATCAGTACCGTCGAATCTGTTTTAGACACATCTCCGACTAACTTTAAAGCCTCACATACTTGTGGAGAATTACCGATAATATTCTCAAAATTGTACTGTGATTCAAGGGCTTGACGTAGATATTTGTTTTCGATTGTCAAAGAACTCATCTTCAGGGCTCTTTTTACGGCTAGTTTAAGAATGTCATTTTCGAAAGGTGTGGTAAGATAATCAAAAACACCTTCTTTCATGACATCTATAGCAGATTCAACTGAACCGTATGCGGTAAGTACAATTACAGGAAGATCTGGCGCCTTATTTTTGATTGCTTTCAGAAAGTCTAATCTTCCTACTTCTGGTACTTTTAGGTCTGTTATGAGAAGATGAAAACGTTCTTTGTCAAGATAATCTAAAGTTGTTACACAGTTACTTGTTGTAACAACTTTAGTATCTTTCATTTCTTCAAATACCATAGCAAGCACTCTTCGCATGCGTTCTTCATCATCTGCAATTAAAACCCTGTAAGTCATGTTATTTTGTAAACCAAAAGCACTAAATAGTACTTTCTCTAAATAAATTCAGACTTTACAGCAACAAATTGCTTGCTAGGATAATTGTAATAATCTAAATCAAATAGCCCAAACGAGAAGTGCTGAAAACATCAGGCCGACCATAATCAGCCCAGTAATCAAAATTGGAACTGCAAACAACCTGGTTAGAAAACTTACAAATAAAGAGGGGGGGGCAATTTTATAATTATCCAATTGCCGTTGGTTTTGTAGCCTTTTATACTGGTTTAAGCGCTCGTGTTTGAACTCTTCCTCAGTTATTCTGCCTGTAAAAATCGCTTCATCAACAGGCATTTTCTCCGGAAGTAAATGAGTATGGAAAAAGTGAATTGTGAAGATAAAACCAGCTGCAAGAATGGCTTCATATCTGTGAATAATTAAGGCTATACTAGGAAGATCTATTATTCCAGCAACTGAAACTGGGATAACCTTAGTAAATTGCACTGGGAACCATAATATTAACCCTGTAATTGCCATTACAAGTGTTCCCCACATTAGAGATAAATACTCAAATTTCTCCCAATATATCCAGCAATCAAAATTAGGACGCTTCCCAATACCAAGGAACCATTTGATGTCACCGATTATATCAAAGACATCCCTTGGCTGAATAAGGAGAGAATTCGGTCCCCAGAAAAATCCCTTTTTCTTTTGTACAGATACATTATAAAAGAGAAATATAAAATGCATAAATGCAGCAAAAAAAGTTATAAGGGCGCAAATACGATGAATGTAACCGGCAGTTGGATACCCGCCAAATAACTCATACAGCCATCTTGCCCAGCCATATCCACTAAATGCCAAGGGTACCCCAGTTAAAACAAGACCAAAAAAACTGATAATTATCAAAAAATGGCAAAATCTGTGAAAAAGGCGAAACCTTATATAATTAGTGTTGCTCGTCATCACCATGCTCCTTTCTCCTGTATTCATCTCGAACTACTGCAAACCAACTTAGTAAGGAATGGAGTCCGAAGGCGGAAAACGTAAACGCCAATATTCCCACATACATCACAAATACAATACACAAAATTGTTTGTGGGCTTTTGATGACTTTTTTAAGATTTCCAGGATCACTTCGGGCATTTTTTATAGCAGCAAGTAAGGTTTTGTAATATTTAATATTTTTAATCTGTGGATGCTCAACGTGCTTGACAAAACTTGCATTTGCATTTGCATGGCAACTACCACATGTTTCTAAAATTCTTTCTTTCCCTACTTTTGATTCAGGATCGGATGAATTCAATATTTTATGCTTACCGTGACAATCAAAGCACACAGGCACATCAGTCGTCGTGTGACCTAACGTTGCGACTTGACCATGTGCATTATTTTTGTAACTATTCAGATAATCCTGATGACAAGAACCGCAAGCATCAATCGTTAACTTTCTGTGAAGAGGATCAGTTCCCCTTGGAACGTACATCGGAGATTTCTCGCCCAATGGAGTATAATGATATGATAAACCAGCATGACAGTCCTTACACGTTAGCACGTCCTTGTTATTCTCCCGCATCAACTTAACATGGGTACTTTGCAGATAATCTTCGGCAGGATCATCATGACAGAAGGTAATACAATCCACCGGTTTTAGGTTTGGTTTGTGACCTTCCGTTACATCCTTACCGTCTAAATCTTGGTGACAGTCGATACAGAAAAAGTCTTCACCACCATGAGCCGATGCCTTAAAGGCGGCCTCGTCTATTAACATCGGAGACACTTTAATTTCACCCGTTACAGGGTTTATTTTTGCCTTTTCTGCAACCATCAGTTTGTCTGGTTTTGTATGACACTCAATGCAAGGACCATTATCGCCTGCAAATAACATTGCAGGCGATAATATAATAACAGTCACACATGTTGTTAAAAACGCTAGTAATTCAAGTCTTTTTACGCCTGATAATACTACTTTCATCAAGCTTTTTATTGGTTTATAAACCATCTACGGAATCCTCCTCAGCTATAACTCTTAGGCTTAAAGAGTTATTCCTTTTTCTTTGGTTTTAATGGCGTATTAAGAATTTCATCCTTTGGCAATATTGCAGCCCACTTCTTCTTATCTTCTGGAGAAAGCTTTTTAACTGCTACATCAATTTCATCTTCATCACGATGATCATCTTTCTTAAAAGTTTCTTTATAATCCATCACTTTATCTGTTTTTGGGCATTTATTCTTATCATCTTTACTTTCCCAATGACATTTCAGGCACTGCTCTTTTACCGTTGCAGGGCCATTGATACCTGCCACAATCAAACCAGCATCATATTGTACTTTCCGTGCCGTAAATGGATCTTTCTTCAATAATTCTTTAAATGCATCTTTGCCCTTACCTTCATAGTTATTTTTTACCTTATTATACTCTGAACCTGGGCCATGACAGGCCTCGCATTGCACATTAGGTAAATATTTTTTGCCAGCCTCTGCGATTTTCTCACCATAGGCAGTTGCATGGCATTTTAAACAATCTGGATTTTCAGCATCGGGCGTTCCTTTTAACCTTTTTTCCCAGGTATTGGAATGTAATCTTTCTTTATATTCTTCCCCCTCGAAGCAACCCTTACCCATGTGACATTTACAGCCACTATTGCCTGTATATTCTGCACCAATAGATATATTAGAAGTTGAAAACCCTAATGAATAAACAGAAACTACAATACCTCCCAACAAATAACTCATCATTCTACCACCGAACATTTAAAATCTCCTTTCCCGTATCATGAAATAAATAACAAATACAAAACAATCTATTTTTACGTCAAAAACATCTTATATTTACAATCCTTATTTATTGTATTATAAAATATTACGTATCGTAAATTGAACACAGTAAATATTCTAACTGTTTGATAATTGAGAATGTTGTGTGGCAAATTTTAAGAACACATAAATTAGCATGCTTTTTAAATAGTGTCAAGAAAAAATTCTTATACCTTAATCAAATTACTATTAGTTTTTTGATAAAAGATTTTCTACAAAATTTGTATTAATATTTCCATTCGCAAATTGAGGATGTGTTATTAATTCTAAACTCAATGGGATGGTTGTTTTAATACCTTCAATAACATATTCACTTAATGCCCTTCTCATGCAAGCAATCGCTTCTTCCCTTGTTCTTTGGTAAACTATTAACTTGGATATTAATGAATCATAATATGGGGGCATTTCATACCCGGCATGCACATGTGAATCAACCCTTACTCCCCTTCCACCCGGGTGATAGTATGTTGTAATCTTTCCAGGTTGAGGCCTAAACCCATTGTAAGGATCTTCTGCATAAACCCGGCATTCTATAGCCACACCCTGATTATGAATTTTTTTCTGTTTTACATTCAATCTTTCCCCATAGGCAATCATTATTTGCTGCTTAACCAAATCGATACCAGTCACCATTTCTGTAACAGGATGTTCAACCTGTATACGAGTATTTACTTCTATAAAATAAAAATTACCCTCTTTATCCACTAAAAACTCAACAGTACCTGCGTTTGTGTAATTTACAGCCCTTGCAATCTTGATTGCTGCCTTGCATAAGTCTTCTCGCAAGCGCTCAGATATGTAAGGAGAAGGCGACTCTTCGATGAGCTTTTGATGCCTGCGCTGCAGGGTACAGTCCCTTTCCCCCAAGTGAATAATATTACCGTAATTATCGCCAAATATTTGAACCTCGACATGGCGCGTATCTTCAATGTACTTTTCTATATAGATAGAAGGGTCTTTAAATGCAGCCCCTGCCTCACGCTGTGCAATTGCCAGTGAATTTACAAGGCTTATATCATTATGCGCTACACGCATTCCTCGCCCACCTCCACCAGAAGAAGCCTTGATAATCACTGGATATCCAATCTTGTGTACCACATCCAGTGCTTGCTGCTGACTTTTTATAACAGATTCACTACCAGGAACTACCGGGACTTTATGAGCAATGGCAATTCTTCGTGCCTCGGTTTTATTTCCGAGTTTTTTTAATACTTCTGATCTGGGACCTATAAATACTATATTGGAAGATTCGCATACCTCTGCAAAATGACCTACCTCTGACAAAAAACCATATCCCGGATGAATTGCTTCAATATCCGTTATCTCTGCCGCACTAATTATACTGGGAATATTCAGATAACTGCTCTCGGCATCGGCAGGACCAACACACACTGTAATGTCCGCTTGTTTTAAGTACGCTGCACCTTCATCAGCCTTTGAACATATTACAACTGTTTCTATCCCCATTTCGCGACAAGCCCTGATAATTCTTAATGCAATCTCTCCTCTATTTGCGATCATTATCCTGGAAAACATAGTTCGAGTATCCGCTATTTATTACGCTCCGTATACAAAATCCAATCAATTCTCTTTTGTCGAGGGTCTAACACGAAATAGTGGTTGACCATATTCTATGGCTTCACCATCACTCACAATAACATCAACAATTTCACCTACAGTTTCAGCTTTCACTTCATTCATTATTTTCATTGCTTCAATTATACAGACAACAGTCTCTTCATTTACAAAATCTCCTGCATTAACACATGGATCAGCACCTGGAGTGCTGGCCCTGTAAAATGTTCCGACCATAGGTGAAATAATCTCCACAAAATTTTCACTTTCCTTTGATAGTCCATGCGGCGGGAGTTCCTGCTCTAATTTTGAAGGGTGTATTGAAGGGGTAGTTACTGGTGAGATTGTATGAGTATATCCTATCTCGCTTTTTTTGAGTCTTATTTTATTTGCATCCTCCTGGATTTCAATCTCAGATAAGTCGTTTTCATTCATAATCGAAATCAATTGCTTTACCTTGTCTATAATGCTCATTACCGTTTCCTTTGTGGAGTTTTCTTTTTAATTATGAAACAGGAAAGCCAACAAAACAATTTATATTTATTGAATAAAGAGGGTATATCCCTTGTTAAGCATGCATGTAACAAAAAGAAATAGGATTGGAACGAAATGATGGGTTATGCTGAATAGTTTTTTCAATAGTTATCTTTGATTTTCGCAAAGGCATTCTAAATTTAATTTTCCTATATAAGTAGTTCTGTTAATTTTTTAGGTACATGACTTAATACATCACATCCATCAGGAGTCACCAATACAATATCTTCTATTCTGATACCTCCCCAGCCTGGAATATAAACACCAGGTTCTATTGTAAATACCATACCCCCTTCTAATATTTCTCTACTTCTCGCATTAATAGCGGGACATTCATGAACCGCAAGTCCGATACCGTGTCCTAACCCATGCCCAAAGTACTTTCCAAACCCTTTTTTTGTTATATAATTCCTTGCTGCGTGGTCAACATCTTTCGCCATTCGCCCTGGTTTTACACTATCAATGGCGAAACATTGTGCATCCAATACAATTTGGTATATCTTCTTAAATTTCGGGGATATTCTATCTATGAAACTAATTCTTGTCAAGTCGGAATTATAAAACTGAAAACTGACACCCCAATCTATTAAGATTGCATCTTTATCTTGTATTATTCTATCCGTTGCGCGTGCATGCGGCTGTGAAGCATGTGCTCCAGCTGCGCAAATTATTTCAAAAGAACTTTTCTCTCCACCCTGCTTTCTTATTTCAAACTCTAGAATATCCGCTAAATATTTTTCAGTTAACCCTGCTTTTATTTTCTTTCTAATGTTGCTATATGCCCTTTCGGCAATATCGATAGCTGTCTGTATTTTTTTTATTTCTTCCTGTGTTTTTCGCTTTCTATACTTTTCAATAATTCCTTGAGTAGGTATAAAACGAATCCCTTTTACATTATTTTTTATTTCACTGTATTGATTAAATGTAATATATAAAGACTCTATATATAGCTTTTTAATATTAAGCCGCTCTAATTTTCTACAAATTGTTTTTATTAATGAAACTTTTCTTTCTACAATTCTAATCCATGGAACATCCTGCTTTGCTTGTTCTAAATACCTAAAATCGGTGAATAAATAATCATTCTTTTGTGTAATTAAAAGAATACTTTCAGCACCTGTAAACCCCGTAACATAACGGATATTTATTTCATTCGTAATTAAAAAGGCCTCTACTTTATCTTCTTTTAATTTTTCCTTTAGTTTGTTTAAACAATACATAGCACTGCAGAGCCATTACGGTTTATCTTTTCTCTTTCCTGATTCTTTCCATTAACTTCTCGATCGATAACTTAAATTGTTTATCGCTTTCGATTTGATCACTCACCTTTTTTATAGCAAACATAACTGTTGAATGTTTTTTACTACTAAAATAATTCCCAATCTGTTGATAAGACCAATTAAGAAGTGTTTTTATCAAATACATACATACTTGACGCGGAAATGCTATAGATTTTGTTTTTTTATTCGAGTGAAGGTCTATACGCGATATGTTGAAATGGGTAAGCACAGATTCTTCAATCTCATTGATTTTAATAATTTTCCCTTCGTTACAAAGAAACTCACTCAGGACCTCGTTTACCAATTGCAGGTCTATTTTCTTTCCATTAAATCTTGCATGAGCTGACAGTGTTATCAATGCACTTTCAACCTCTCTTACATTCTCGTCAAATTTTTCTGCAATGAATTCCAAAACATCTTCTGGGAAATGCACATCAAATTTTGCTGCTTTCGATCGTAAGATTAAAAGCCTTGTAACATACTCAGGTTTATCTATTTTTATAACCATACCCGACATAAATCGACTTGCAAGGTTTTCTTTTAATTGCCCTATCAATTTAGGATGCGCATCACTCGCCAATATGATCTTTTTGGATAATTCAAATAGGGCATTAAAGGTGTGCAAAAATTCTTCTTGCGTACTTTGCTTGTTAGAAAGGAAATGAACATCATCTATGAGAAACATATCTGCATTTCTAAATTTTTGCCTAAATGCTTCGATCTTTCCTTTTTGTAACGAATAAATAAATTCATTTGTCCACTTCTCAGCCGACATATATATTGCATTTATATTTTGTTCTTCTTTAACCTTATTCAAAATCCCTTGGAGAATATGGGTCTTCCCAACACCAACTGTACCATGAATAAAAAGAGGATTAAACGCGGAATCTTTGTCCTTAATCATATCGAGGGCAGCAGTATAAGCAAGCCTGTTGTTAGGACCAACTACAAAATCCTCTAACTTTAGAATTCTATTTACGGGTGGATAGCTTTTACTATCTGCTTTTTTTTCAATCAAAGGGATAGTTGCTGTTGAAACACTTTCTCCTTCACCATTTTTCAAGATAGTAAATCTTATATCCAGGTCTTTGTTATCTACTAATTTCCCAATCCCTTCCCTTAATACATTTGTAAAATTTTCTTGCAACCATACTTGAGTAAAAATATTTGGAACTATAATATTCGCATAATTATCATTAAAAGATTCAAGGCGGGTGTTTTTGAACCATAAATTAAATCGCAAAGGGCCAACCCTTTCTCGAATATTATGAAGAACATCGTCCCAGACTTTAGAATAAGATTCCATATTCCCCTTACTACACTATCTTGAGAATAAAATTGAATTTGAAATGAATGAAAAAGTATTGTTGAAGGTGGGCGATATTAACAGAACAATTTCTGTGTGTCAAAACAAAAAGAAGTTCTCATTAACAGGATTTTTTTGGCATATAAAAAAATAATACGTAACAGTTGAATCAATAACATAATTAAAAAGAAATTACTGACTTCTGATGATCGATAAATAAATCTCTAAAATAATTATTTACCAGTTTCGTTTTTCATTAACAGAAACGTTATGTTTGTAATTGTATATTAGATTAAAACTTAGAAATTTATAAATCCACCCTGTTCATAAATTGTTCATAATTAAAAAACAAAATCTAAATCATCTTTATTTTAATTTGTTTTCGATAGAGAATCAAATTGTTGACAAATTGTGGATTATTGGTCAATGATTGAAAATATACTTATATTTAAACTATTAAAAATGAGATACATACTGTAATACAAATTTATTCTTATTTGAAATATAAAAATGTTAATAACCAATATTTACTGCTAACAGAATTATTTTTTGTGAAAAAAATACGTTGATCCTTTGAACAGTATCTCAAGCAAAAATTATTGTGGAAATCCAGACCCACTTCTCATGTTATGAATTTTTGATAGACCTTCACTATGAGAATGGAAAAGAATAGAGAAGAAAGATATGTTCTCGTTATGTATTCTGTATTTTCGCAGCTCGTTTACGAGAACTTATTTCACATTTTTCTTCAACTCTGAAATGTAAGCAGGTAGCTGCTTATACAGATACTTCTTCTTGCGCGGCTTTCTTTCTGATATGACGTAACCTGCAAGTATAGGCATGGCTATCGTAGCGTCGCTATAAATTACCACGTGATTTTTTACTTCTTCACTGCGTATCTTACCCCATGATATTGCCTCGGTTGGCGTTGCCCCTGAAAGTCCACCCCATTGAGGTGCATCGGTGGTGATTTGGATAAAGTAATCATGTCCACCTTTATTAATATCCAATATCTGTGCCAGGGTAGGCTGCGTCTGCATGTAGAAATTTTTAGGAGAACCACCACCTATGCTGATTACACCATTCTTTTTACTGTTGAAAACAATGGCAGTGGATTGAAGGACATCGAGGTCTGTATCAATGATCAAATTTTTACCCTGAAGCTTGAGATACGACAGGTTCATTCCGATAGACGAATCGCCGGGCGAAGAGACAAATATGGGTACATGGTGTTTCGCTGCCTGAGCCACAAAACTCAAGCGAGGTGACGGAGTGTCTGTTAGAACTGCCTTACCTAAAATGTAGTGAAAATCAGCTGTGGAAATTGGTTCAGTTGTGGATATTTTTCTGGCCACATCCTGGATGAATTTATCTGTTTTAAACAGTAACTCATCCGTAATAAAGATATCATAGATGCGCTCAATACCTGCTTCATAAAGTTCTGCATCGTCTACCCTGAAATCTCCTTGGTGTATGGGCAAATTCAATGCAAAATGTAGATCATGGTAAAGATTGGCCCCGGTAGAAATGATAAAATCCACAAACCCGTTTTCTATAAGAGTAATGAGTATGCCTCCCATGCCCGTGGGAGTCATGGCGCCTGAAAGGGTTAAGCCGACAGTAGCATTATCGTCAAGCATGTGGCAATATAACTTGCACGCCTCTGCCAGTCGTCCTGCATTAAATGCCCCTGCTCGACTATATTCATTCACAAGGTCTGTAACCTTCATACCCTTTTTTATGATCTGTGGAGAAATCCGTGGTTTACACAGGTACTTACGTTGCAACTGGCATTGTTTAGATTTTTTCGACATGGATATTTGTTTTTTCCTTATCATTTAGTATTAATGAGAAAGCGCATCTCAATATCATTCTTATAAAATTTTAAATAACGAGGTGAGAGTATATAAAACTATTACAACTCAGTCAATGAAAAAGGACGAAGTTTCAGATAGTGTCAAAGACTGTATTGGTTCATATATCGTACCAGTTTAGTTTTTTGAAAAATTCCAGTAATAATGTGGTTATTATGCAATGTAGCGACAATTCATGAATTGCCGCTACATATTGTCACAGAGACATTTTCAACCATTGATGTTTTCAAAAAACTAAACTGTTACCATATATCTTACTTGGCTAATAACATCTTCAACAGTTACACCTTCTAAACAAATTTGTGAAAAACAATTCCTTCTCGTATCAAAGGAACACGGACTACATGGATATTTCTTATAAAGGATTTTTACCCGCTCTCCACGTGGTCCCCATATCCTTGGGTCAGTAGGTCCAAATATAGTTATTGCAGGAGTACCTACGGCAGCAGCCACATGAGTAATACCTGAATCATTCCCTACAAAGAGATTACTTCGTTTTATTATAGCTGCCAAAATAGGCAAAGGAAGCTGGTCGACGAGAATAAAATTATCTCTTACTTTAACTCTTAACTCTTCAACTATCCCGGTATCCGCTTGACCTGAGATGAGGAGAATTTGTGCATCCGTCTCCTTCTTGAGCCACAATATTAATTCAACATAACGATCTGCAGCCCAGCATTTTTGTCGACTACCACTCCCTGGATGCATGGCAACCAACATTTTTTTTGGATCAACAACTCTGTCATTTAGAAATTTCTCACCAAGAAGTACATCCTCATCTCTTAAGAATATTTTAGGAATTTTATTAGAATGATGTACGCCCAACAAATCCAGGCATTTTAAGAAATGGTCGATTACATGAATATCCTCTCCTTCAGAAGGAAACGGTTCATAATGAATAACATGCTTTGCACCTGCTGCCCTAAGATTTCTAACCATAATTTGTTCTCTGTCTGAAACAAAGGAAATAATCAAATCCGTGTTGCTCAATTTGTTTATTAAAGACGCAGGTATGTTGGAATTTTTCGTGAAGAGAGGAGCCAAATCCGCTTGATCAAATCGACTGATCGTATCAGCATAAAAACGCCCTTTTACAATTTCCAGGAAGGATGAATAGCCCATAATATCAATCCGGGCGTTTTTGAAATAATTTCGAATAGCTTCAAGGGTGGGCAACGTAACAACCAGATCGCCAAGGGCGCCGGGTCGAATAATTAAGATGTTATGTATCGAAGATTTGATGTTTGAACAAAACGTTGAAGATTTGGAATCGGTGGGTTTGTAATTAAGTTTTTTTTCTTCCACAGAACAATTTTTATGTATTTTGCATCAGAACAAAATACGATATTGATTAAACCCCTTCTTTCTTCTTTTTTATCATTTCGGTAACTTGATCAAAGAATTTAGGATTCCCGTCTGCAGCAGCCCTCTTTTTCGCCTCTTCCTGAATCTTCTTCACGTCAAAAATATGCCCCATACATTCTTCTGCTGATTTACACCATTCAATACAGGTAGGAACTTTATCCTTAAAAATTTCAGTGCCGCATTTATGGCAATCGGCCTTCTCTTCATCACTCCACATCTCTATAGTGGCGCCGCAATTATGACATTTACGCTCAATCGGTATGGGAGTTGTATTTCGTATGCTTCCAGGGCATCTTACTTTACCCATTCTATAATCTCCTTAAATTATCTTAAAGATAATTGCTTTGAAAATATAAACAAAATTCTAAGTTAAATAGTTTCTCAGGTCAAGAATTTTATAGAAACAAAACGTTTTACAAGTTGACAATGATTTCTTACTTTTATATCATCAAGCCGTTTCCAATAACAAATGTTCATTTGAAAGTGTTCCACTTGTGGCTTCTTGTGGATTGTATTTTTTTATGTATCTTCATTATAAAGCTGTTTTTAGTTCAAAAGAAGGACACGAAGTTTCCTTTAATGGACACCTTTATACTTGGGCTCTGTGATTAGGTAAAGTGATACCTGTATAAAAATCAAATTTTATCAACCCCAAGGTTTATTAAATGAAAAAAGCATTAACCCGTGAAGAGATGCGGGAGTTGGACAGGAAGGCCATTGAAGAATATAAAATTCCTGGGATTGTCCTCATGGAAAATGCAGGAAGGAATGTGGCAGAAGAGGTTTTGCAGATGATAGACAATCCACAAAAGGTAAAAGTAGCCATTCTGTGTGGAAAAGGGAATAACGGTGGTGATGGGTTTGTCGTAGCACGACACCTTCATAACCACAGCATTTCACTAAATGTTTTTCTCGTTGCAAAGATTTCCGACATCTTAAAAGATGGCGATGCTGGCACAAATTTACAAATACTCCTCAACATGAAAATTCCTGTAAAGGAGATTTTTGATATTCCCGGCGTAAACAGCATTTTAAAGGAATTGTACAATTATAATATCCTGGCAGATGCCTTGTTTGGGACGGGGCTTTCGGGAGATGTGCGTGAACCATTTAAAACACTCATTGGCGGAGTCAACAACTTGAATAAACCCATTGTATCTGTGGATATCCCATCAGGACTTGACTGTAACACTGGCAAAATCTTAGGTGTTGCCATTAAAGCCACAAAAACCGTAACCTTTGCCGTTGCAAAAAAGGGTTTTTACCTGAACGACGGACCGAGTTATACAGGAAAGGTTATTGTGTCGGATATCAGTATCCCTAGAGAACTGATTCCTTAATTTAAACAGCCATTTTCAATAGTACATGTTTTTTCCTGAATACTTTGTCATGTTCCATCAATTTGTCTATCCTTTCAAACAAAGTAGCCACAGTATCATTTGACCTTACAATCGTTGCGCAGACAGAGGCGGTAACGCATATGATATCAGCCCCTACGGAAAAACCCGATTGTTCGACAAGCACCCTAATCTTGTTTGCAATGTGATTCAGTTGATCTTCATTAACGCTCGCAGCAATTACCATAAACGCATCGTCTTCCCATCGGCCAACCACATCGGTTGCCCGCACACTATTTTGCAGCGTCTTTGCAATCATCTTTAAAACACTGTCCCCAACATCACGGCCATGCATCTCGTTTATTCGTTCAAACTCATCTATGTCAATATAAATCACCCCGTATGTCCAGCCATACCTATGCATTACACCGACTACAGACCGGAGATTCATCTCCAATCCACGTTTCTTCATTAAACCCGTATGAGGATCAACCAGAGCGCATTTTTCCAGTTCTTCGATCTTGTGCGTGTACGCTGACTTGGAAGAATTATCGCAAAGCTCTTCAACAGCTCCAATAACTTGCCCATGCGAATTTTTAATTGGTGACACACGCACTAAAATAGGTACCCGATGACCTTCCTTGTGATGAACATACACCTCCATACTATGCATGCATCCGTCATTAATTGATTTTACAGCCAGGCATTCTCCCCCGCATAAACTAACGCCCTGGTCATCAACATACTTCAAAACATTGCCTCGACAACATTGCCCCACTATATCAGAGCTTTTATAGCCAGTAAGCATCTCCGCACTTTTATTCCAGTACGAAATTACCCTTTCCTGGTCAACAACATATACTCCTGCAGACAAACTATCTAACAAATTTACGTATAAATCGCCATTGTTCACGTCTCCCCCCTCCCTTTTTGTATGTATTGTCTTTGAACGTATTTGCTATTTTTAATTATCGGAATTATTGAGAAATAATTTAGTAAATATTTTAAGAAAAGAGATTGTCAAACAGATTCTAAAAAAGGTTGACTCTGTCAGCCATTATGGTATCGTGCTGAGATGTTAATGCTTTCAACTGCTAAAACGGAGAGTTTAATCGTCCCCGATTGAACCATGAAAATGAGAATAAAAACAACCTTTTCAACGGATAAATCAGGCGTAATAGACTTCAACTATCAGCACCAGATACAGACGCTCATCTATGGTTTTTTATCGAAGTCAAATCCTGATTATTCTCAATGGCTGCATCAGCAGGGCTTCGTTTATAAAAATGACAAGCGATTCAAGTTCTTTGCCTTTTCAGGCATAGCATTTCATGGCCCGATCAAAATCATCCGTTCAAACCGCTTAAACGATTTAAACGGTTCAATCGGCTTAAACGGTTTGAGCGGCTTTATCGGCTTGAACGGTTTCTCATTTAAAGCCTCTCACATTTCCCCCTTCACCTTTTCCTTTCAGATTGCATCACCCGTAGATAAATTCATTCAACACTTGATAGAGGGTATATTCGGAGAAGGCCAGGAGGTGCGGCTTGGCAAACAAACATTCAGTGTCTGTCGGGTAGAAACCCTGGCGGATCCGTTGGAGACAACAACGGGTTCAAGCAGTTCAAACAGCGTAAACAGTTCAAACGGCTTAAACAGTTTAAACCGCTTAAACGGCTTGAACCATTTGAACAGTTTGAACGGTTTAAACGGCTTAATCCGTGTATCATTGAAACCCCTGGAATCCCCCCTCTTCATAAAAAAACCCATGCCTCCGGGTCAGCAGGATATTTATTTGTTCCCGGGTGATAACGGATACGAAGAACTCCTGAATCAAAACCTTATGCATAAATACGAGACCCTCTTGGGTAAACCGTATCAGGGAGAAACTCTGAAATTTTATTTTCTTGAAACAAAAGGGAAGTCTGTGAAACAATTTACCGTCTTCAAGAAGGGATTGAACGGCAGTGTGAATCCCATCCATATAAAAGGGACATTACAGCCCTTTACCGTAACCGGTCCAAATGAATTAATCAAGATCGGTCTTGAATGCGGCTTTGGACAAAATAATAGCATGGGGTGTGGGTATGTGGAAATTAACAGGGATGGACAGGATAGACAGGATTTAAGATCAGCCACGAATGAACACGAATAGGCACGAATAAATACGAAAGAAAAGAGATTATAAGGCGGGTAAAGGAATAATTGGTTTGATTGTATGGGCGTTTTGTTTTGGACACGGATAAACCTAGCGCGGCCTTTGGCCGCAACCAAATTCGAAATACGAATGTCGAAATACGAAACAATTTCAAATGACAAAAAACCCAATGCTCCAAACTTTACGTAAGCCTCATCTAATCTATGCC
>Ga0082335_1005714_pt1 | contig 16840 bp, 15 predicted proteins | sample Subgrocontami58m_FD_72375 | JGI IMG/M metagenome (GOLD analysis project Ga0082335, IMG submission 72375) | Subsurface groundwater microbial communities from S. Glens Falls, New York, USA - GMW37 contaminated, 5.8 m (SPADES assembly) (version 2) ... | reverse complement strand
GGTGCTGTCCGGAATGTGGTTGGAATTCGGTGTGGCGCGATCTCCGGCAGCATGAGGCTATCGTTTCAGGCGGCGAGGTCAATTGGCTGATCGCCGGGTTTTGTGGCGAGCGTCTGCCAGCCGTCAACCTTGCGCATGTTGATCTGGCCGGAGGCGAGCAGCGCCCAGAACAACATGGCGGCGGTTTCTGCGGAAGGCAGCACGGTCTGCGTCTTGATCCGCCGCTTGAACTCTTCATGCAGCCGCTCGATCGCGTTCGTTGTTCTCGCGCTGCGCCATTGGCTCGGCGGCAGGCGGGTGAAGGTGAACAGGCGGGCGCCGGCTTCCTCCAGGCTGTCGGCGACGGCGCGATGCTTGAGCCGCCATTTGCGGATGAAGGCCTTGCGGCGGCTCTCGATCTCCTCGGGCGAGGCCGCGTAGATCATGTCGGTGTAGTCGGCGGTGATTTCGTCGTACAGGCGCTCGGGCGCGTGCGCGAGCAGGTTCCTATGCTTGTGAAACCGTGCACCTTTGCACCGGCACGCCGTCCCAGACAGCGGCAATCGCCTTCTCGAGCCCTGGCGCACCGTCCACGATGAGGAACTCGGGCCGGCGCAGGCCGCGGCCGACCAGATCGTCGAGGACCGTGCGCCAGGCTTCGGTGGTCTCGCCGCCCATGCTCTTGATCGCGAGCAGGACCTTCTGGCCATCTTCGCGCACGCCAATGACGACCAGTAGCGAGATCGAGGTGGCCTTGCGATCAAGGCGCACGCGCACCACCGTGCCGTCGAGGATCAGCCGAACGATCGGCTCCCCGGCCAGCGAGCGGGCGTTCCAGGCGTCCCAGTCGCTCTTCACCTTCCGCCATACCCGGCTCACCGTGTCCTTGCCCACCGCCCCGCCAAACAGGGCTGCGAGCGCGCGGCGGACCCGGCGGGTGTTGGTGCCAGCGAGGTAGCTGCCCGCAATCACCGCGTCGGCGGCCAGCGTACGGCGTTGATAGGCGCGCAGCGCCGAGCTGTGCCACTCGGCGGTCTTGCCGTCCGGTGTTTCCAGCCGCGCCCGCGGCACGGCGATCTCGGTCTTGCCGAAGGTGCCCATCAGCGAGCGCGTCCGGCTCCCATGCCGATGGCCGGCGACACCCGCGGCGCTATCGGCGCCGTCGACCAGCTTCGCCAACCGTCCATAGCGCGGGCGTGCCAGCACCACATCGAGCTCGCTGCCGATCAGCTCTTCGATGAACCCGCGGACCCGTTCGCGGACGGCGGTCTCGATCGGATCAAACCAGTCGTCGAACAATTGGACGGCCGTCTCGGCTTTCGGCTGCAAGGAATCAGGCGTCGTGGTAATGCTTGTCATGGCGTGGTCTCCAGTCCGGCGCTCTAACGCCGGATGATTCGAGGTTGAACACCCCGGAGACTACGCCACCCTCAATTCCAACCACCCCCGCGACGGCACCAGCGTGAACGCGCGCATTCTGCCGGGGATGCGCGGAAGCCAAAAGGTGGCGTCCGCAAGAGCCAAGGCAAACGCTGGCGCTGCGAAAGAGGAATTGACGTTGTCGGCGTGCCCGGGCGTGGCACGACTCGGACATGCAGTGAACCATCGCATTTGAACGTGCGAGTTATCAGGCGCGCCTCACACGTCTCGCCGCGCTTGGCCCTCAGTTTCATGTGGCCTAGAGCACGATCCGTTCTGGCGGAATCGAATCGTGCTCTAGATTCTATAAGTGGTCGCATTGTCTTCGGCGAACCGCTGCACACTTCGCCGGACAATACTCTAAATTGCGCGCCGTGCTCCTTTGATCGACAATAAGCCGCAGGGCGCTTTCCGCGACCAGCCGCAGACGCGGCAGGAATTTTTGTCTGCGATCGGGATGCGCGCAAATATTCCGGTGGGGGATGCGGGTTAGGTTATTGTTGGACGCGTTTTCTACGGCGAACCGGTTCCCACTTCGCCGGAAAACGCTACGCTGCGCGGCGGATTTCGTCGGCCATGGCGCGGTAGGACAAAGCTTCGGCCAGATGCAGGCGGCCGACTTTCTCCGCGCCGTCGAGATCGGCCAGCGTGCGGGCGACGCGCAGCACGCGATGATAGCCGCGCGCGGACAGCCGCATGGCGTCGGCGGCATCGCGCAGCAGTGTGAGCCCGGCGGCATCGGGCCGCGCCACGTCCTCCAGAACGGGGCCATTCGCGCTCGCATTGGTGCGCACGCCGGGAAGCCCCAGCGCGGCGTAGCGCTGCGCCTGCATCTCACGCGCACGCGCCACGCGCGCGGCGACTTCGCGGCTGCCTTCGGCGGGTGGCGGCAGGATGAGATCGGCGGCGGTGACCGCGGGCACCTCGATATGCAGGTCGATGCGGTCGAGCAGCGGGCCGGAAAGCCGCCCCTGATATTCCGCCGCGCAGCGGATGTTCGGCCCGCGCCGGCAGGCGAAGCTCGGATCGTTGGCGCGCCCGCAGCGGCATGGATTCATCGCGGCGACGAGCATGAAGCGCGCGGGATAAGTGACACGATGGTTGGCGCGCGAGATCGCGACCTCGCCGGTTTCCAGCGGCTGGCGCAAAGAGTCGAGCACCTGCGGCTGGAATTCCGGCAGCTCATCGAGGAACAGTACGCCATTATGCGCGAGCGAAATCTCGCCCGGCCGCGCGCGCAAGCCGCCGCCGACCAGCGCGGCCATGCTGGCGGAATGATGCGGGCTGCGGAACGGGCGGCGGTTGGTGAGCGCGCCTTCGGCGATCTCGCCTGCAACGGAAGAGACCATGGAGACTTCGAGCAATTCGGCCGGCGTGAGCGGCGGCAGGATGGAAGGCAGCCGCGCCGCCAGCATGGATTTCCCGGCGCCGGGCGGACCGACCATCAGCAGGTTATGCCCGCCCGCGGCGGCGACTTCGAGCGCGCGCTTGGCGCTCTCTTGGCCTTTGATGTCGGCAAGATCGAGCGGAAGCTCCTCCACCTCGCGGATTTTCGGCTGCGGCCGATTGAGCACCTGCGTGCCTTTGAAATGATTGGCGAGCTGGATGAGCGAGGAGGCGGCGACGATCTCGATATCCGGGCTGGCCCAGGCCGCTTCCGGCCCGCAGGCGGCGGGGCAGATTAGGCCTTCGCCGCGCGCGTTCGCTCCGATGGCGGCTGGCAGCACGCCGGCCACCGGGGCGATGGAGCCGTCGAGGCCCAGCTCGCCCAGCACCGTGAAGCCCGAGAGCGCGTCGTGGGGGATGGCGCCGATTGCCGCCATCAGTCCAAGGGCGATGGGGAGGTCATAGTGGCTGCCTTCCTTCGGCAGGTCGGCGGGGGCAAGATTGATGGTGATGCGGCGCGAAGGCAGCGCGAGGCCGGAAGCGACCAGCGCGGCGCGCACCCGCTCGCGCGCTTCGGAAACCGCCTTGTCCGGCAAGCCGACCACATTGAAGGCCGGCAGCCCCGGCGCCACTTGCACCTGGACGTCGACCGCCCGGGCCTCGATGCCCTCGAACGCCACCGTGGAAACGCGCTGAACCATGCCGGCCGCCCCTGCCTGGAGAAAGACTAGCCAAAGCCTGGGAAAAGGCAAGAACAATTAGGGAACACTGGAAAGGCTAGCGGAAGCAGGGGCCTACCGCCGCCGCGCCTCAATCCTGTCCCAGACCATCGCCGCGATGTCCGGGCCGCCGAGATTTTTAATGGCGCGGATACCGGTGGGCGAGGTGACGTTGATCTCGGTGAGCCAGCCGTCGATCACGTCGATGCCGACGAAAAGCAGGCCGCGCTCGCGTAGCGCCGGGCCGAGACGCGCGCAGATGTCGCGCTCGCGCGGCGTCAGTTCGGTGGCCTTCGCCGCGCCGCCGCGCACCATGTTGGAGCGGATGTCGTCGGCGGCCGGCACGCGGTTGACCGCGCCGGCGAATTCGCCGTCCACCAGGATGATGCGTTTGTCGCCCTGCCGCACGGCCGGGAGGAATTTCTGCGTCACCCAGGCTTCGCGGAACGTCGCGGAGAAAAAATCGAAGAGCGAGGCGAAATTCGGGTCCTCGCGCGTGACCAGGAACACCGCCTCGCCGCCTTTGCCGTAGAGCGGCTTCATCACGATGTCGCCGTGCTCGGCGCGGAAGGCTTTGATCTCGGCAAGGTCGCGCGTGAGCAGCGTGGGCGGCATCAGGTCTGAAAATTCCGTGACGAATATTTTTTCCGGCGCATTGCGCACATGGGCGGGATCGTTGACTACCAGGGTCTTGGGATGCACGCGCTCAAGCAGATGCGTGGTGGTGATGTAGTTCAGGTCAAACGGCGGGTCCTGCCGCAGCAGCAGCACGTCAAATTCGGTGAGTTCCGCGCGCCGCGCCTCTCCGAGCGTGAAATGATCGCCTTCACTGTCGCGCACCTTCAGCGGGCACACCGTCGCGAAAACCCTGCCGTCGCGCATGGCGAGCTTGTCGGGCGTGTAATAAGCGAGCGCGTGCCTACGCGCCTGTGCCTCCAGCAACAGCGCGAAAGTGGAATCGCCGCGGATATTGATCCACTCGATCGGGTCCATCTGCACGGCGACTTTCAGCGTCACGTCTCCACCTCGAAGGCTGCTGGAATATGGCGCGGCATGCGCCCCGGCGCGACCAGCATGGCATCGAAACGCACGTCATGCACGGGATCATCGGGATGCACGGCGAGCCAGGCTTCGGCCGCGGCGGCGATGCGGCGCCTCTGCCGCGGCGTGACGGATTCCGCCGCGTCGTCGAGATCGGCGCGCGCCTTGACCTCGACGAAAATCAGGAGCTGACGCCGCCGCGCCACGATATCGATTTCGCCGACGGGACTGCGCCAGCGGCGCGCGAGGATGCGAAAGCCCTTGGCGATGAGAAAGGCGGCGGCGCGGCTTTCCGCCGACAGGCCGAGGCGGAAGGCTACTTGGCGCGCAGGCTGCGGCGCGATGCCGGGCGTGAGTTCGGACGGCTTATTTCCGCGTGCCATCGTTCTTGTCTTTCGCCAGCGCTAATGCGCGCTGATAGATATCACGGCGGGGCAAGCCTGTTGCATTCGCCACCTCGCTCACGGCGTCCTTCACTGAAGCGCGAACGAAGGCCTGGCGCAACATCTCGTCAACTTCGTTTTCACTCGCTTGAGCCATTTCCTCGGCGGGTGGTGCGATCACGATCACGATCTCACCACGCGGCGGTTCGGCGTCCGCATAATGCCGGGCAAGCTCGGCCAGATCGGCGCGGCGCACTTCCTCATGCAGCTTTGTGAGCTCGCGACAAATCGCAGCCTCGCGCGCGCCGAGCCCTTCAGCAAGATCGGTGAGGGCGGCGGCGAGCCGCGGCCCGGTTTCGAACAGCACAAGCGTGGCGGGAATGCGCTTAAGCTCCGCGATGCGCGTTCGCCGCGCCGCTTCCTTGGGCGGCAAAAATCCTTCGAAAAAGAAACGGTCGGTGGGAAGACCGGCGACCGTGAGCGCGGCGAGCGTGGCCGATGCGCCCGGCAGCGCCGTCACCGGATGTCCGGCCTCGCGCGCGGCGCGCACCAGCTTGAAGCCGGGATCGGAGACGAGCGGCGTTCCCGCGTCGGAGACAAGCGCCACCGCTGCTCCGGCTGCGAGACGGGCAAGAATTTTCGGACGCGCCGCGGCGGCGTTGTGGTCGTGATAGGGCATGAGCGGCGTCGTGATGCCATAACGGTCGAGCAGCTTGCGGGTCACGCGGGTGTCCTCGCAGGCGATGACATGGGCGCCCGCCAGCGCCTCCAGCGCCCGCAGGGTGATGTCGCCCAGGTTTCCGATCGGGGTCGCGACGATATGCAGCCCCGCCGCCAAGGCCGGAACCTCGACGGCCCGCCCCGCCATGACATAGCGTCGGGCTGGATTTTGGGTGGAGGGCCTTGGCCGGGCCGGGGAGGGTCGCAGCTTCATGGAATTTACTTTAGCGGCGCGGCCGCCGGGCGTCATGGCCCGGCCTGCCTGCCTGGTCTTTTCGGTCGCTTAACCATTCCTCGACAAAATGCCTCGGATTGATGCAATGGCCCAGTGCCGACGCTGTATCTCGTCGTCGAGGAGTTCGGCCATGTCCCGGATATTGCAGGCGGTTTTTCCGCCGCAGCTCTCGCGGCGCCTCTGGCTCGGCGCCGCCCTGGTCGCGGCCGCGGGCTTGCTCGCAGCCTGTTCCGGCACGTCCTTCAGCGATTTCGGCCTGCCCTGGCAGTCGCCAGTGCCGCAACAACAGCCTGCGGATACCCTCGGCGCCGGCCAGATCAAGGTCGGCCTGATCCTGCCGCTATCGGCGGGCGGCAACCCCGGCATCGCCGCTCAATCGATGAAGAACGCCGCCGAGATGGCGCTCGCCGAATTCAACAATCCGGACATTCAGCTCCTGGTGAAGGACGATGGCGGCACCGCTGTCGGCGCCCAGCAGGCAGCGCAACAGGCGCTCGACGAGGGCGCCGAGATCATTCTTGGCCCCCTGTTCGCTCCGTCGGTGGCGGCGGCCGGACAAGTCGCGCGCGGGCGCGGGCGTCCGGTGATCGCCTTTTCCACGGACACGAGCGTCGCCGCGCGCGGCGTGTATCTCCTGAGCTTTTTGCCGGAGTCCGACGTGGAACGCATCGCCGGCTACGCCGCCAACAACGGCAAGCGCTCCTTCGCGGCGCTGGTGCCGGACAACGCCTATGGCAGCGTGGTCGAGGCGGCGTTCAAACAGGCGGTGGCGCGCCGGAACGGCCGCATCGTCGCGCTGCAACGCTATCCGCTGGACAAGGTGCAGCGGGGTGACGCGATCAAGGCGGTGGCGCAGGCGGCCGCTCAGGCCGACGCGCTTTTCATTCCCGACGGGCCCGACGCGGCGGAAATGGTCGGGGCGCTGGCGGCGAACAAGGTCAACGTGAAACGGCTGCAATTGTTGGGCAGCGGTATTTGGGAAGACCCAAACATTGCGACCGCTTCCTCGCTGCACGGCGCCTGGTATCCGGCGCCGGAACCGGCCGGCTTCCGCAATTTCGCCGCGCGCTATCGCAAGCGGTTCAATCAAGACCCGGTGCGAACTGCGACGCTTTCCTATGACGCGGTGGCGCTGGTCGCCGCCCTGGTGAAAACTCAAGGACCGCAACGCTTCGCCGAGGAAGTGCTGACCAACAGCTCGGGCTTTGCCGGGATCGACGGGGTGTTCCGCTTCCGCCCCGACGGCACCAACGAGCGCGGTCTTGCGGTGATGCGGCTCACGCCCTCGGGCGGGCAACCGATCGCGCCGGCGCCGCGGTCGTTCGGTTCGGCGACGTAATCTCAACTCATCCCTCCCCTCAAGGGGAGGGATGCTCAAATCATGCCGCCAGATCGGCCACCACCGCATCGAGCACGGGAAAGCCTGCTGGGGTGACGCGCAGGCGTCCCGCCGACGTGGTTTCCAGCGCGCCTTCCTCCCGCAATATGCCAATGCGCTTGGGGTCAAGATCGCGACCCGCCAGCGCCGCATAACGTTGCGGATCGATGCCCTCGGCGAGACGAAGACCCATCAGCAAAAATTCATCGGCCTGTTCCTCGCGCGTGAGCGGCTCGTCAGTAACAAGGCCGTGGCCGAGCGACTCCACGCGCATCAGCCAGGCCTCCGGGCGCTTTTCCGTTGCGGTTGCCTGACGCCCGCCGTCGACGTTCAGGCGTCCATGCGCGCCGGGGCCGACGCCGGCATATTCATGGCCGCGCCAATAGACGAGATTGTGCCGGCATTCCGCGCCGGGCCGCGCGTGGTTAGACACTTCATAGGCGGGCAGGCCGGCGCGCGCGCAGATCTCCTGCGTGGTGTCATAGAGATCGCGCGCGCAATCGTCATCGGGAATGACCAGCTTGCCGGTCTTGTGAAGCGCCGCGAATGGCGTGTCGGGCTCGATGGTGAGCTGATAGAGCGATAGATGCTCGGCGGCTTGCGCGATGGCGCGAGTAAGTTCGCTCGCCCAGGCCTGCGGCGTCTGCTTCGGTCGCGCATAGATGAGATCGAAGGAATAGCGGTCGAAGATCGAGCGGGCGACGGCGACGGCGTCGAGCGCCTCTTGCGCGCTGTGCAGTCGGCCGAGCTCTTTCAGCGCGGCGTCGTCGAGCGCCTGCACGCCGAGCGACACACGATTGACCCCGGCTGAGCGGTAGCCGCGAAAGCGCGTCGCCTCGACGCTGGTCGGGTTGGCTTCGAGCGTTACTTCGCCATTTGGCGCGATAGTCCAGTGTTTTGCGATGGCGTCGAGGATCGCCTGCACGCTGGATGGCTGCATCAGCGACGGCGTGCCGCCGCCGAAGAAGATAGTGGAGACGGTGCGGCCGGGAACGCGCGCGGCGGTGGCGGCGATCTCGGAGGCGAAGGCGCGCACGAAACGCGCCTCGTTGATGGCTGCATGGCGGACGTGGCTGTTGAAGTCGCAATAGGGGCATTTCGACAGGCAAAACGGCCAATGCACATAAACGCCGAAGGCTCTGGCGTTGCTATCGCCGCTCAAGGCACGCCTCCGCCAGCTTGAGGAAGGCGCGGGCGCGGTGCGACAGGCCTTTGCCCTGCGGAGGAAGCCCATGCTTTTCTTCAGCGCTCATTTCGCCAAAAGTCCGCGTGTGTCCATCCGGGAGGAAAATCGGATCATAGCCGAAACCTTTATCGCCGCGCGGCGGCCAGACCAGCGTGCCGTCCACGCGGCCCTCGAACTCCTCCACATGATTGTCCGGCCAGGCGGCGCAAAGCGCGCAGGCGAAATGCGCACGACGATCAGTTGCGTTGCGCTCGCGCAGTATGGTTTCGATCTTTTGCATCGCGCCTGCGAAATCCTTATTTACACCCGCCCAGCGCGCCGAGTGAATGCCGGGTGCGCCGCCGAGCGCATCTACAACGAGACCAGAATCATCGGCGAATGCCGGCAGGCCAGATGCTTTTGCCGCAGCGGCAGCCTTGATGCGCGCGTTGTCGCGAAAGCTTTTGCCGGTCTCGTCCGGTTCCACAAGGCCAAGCTCGCCGGCTGATACGACCTCGATGCCAAAAGGTGCGAGAAGCTCGCGCAGCTCATGCAGCTTGCCCGGATTATGCGTGGCGATCACCAAGCGGCCGGTGATGCGGCGGTGCGCCGGCTTTTCCGCAGATGTGATTGCCCATGCGCTCACGTCACCGCCATTTTTTGCAGATCGATCAGCTTGCCGACGCCTTTGCGCGCCAGCGCGAGCAAGGCCAGGAATTGCTCCTCGGAAAATGGGATTTTTTCGGCGGTGCCTTGGATCTCCACGATATTGCCTGATCCGGTCATGACGAAGTTGGCGTCGGTGTCTGCTTCGGAGTCTTCGGCATAATCGAGGTCGAGCACGGCGACGCCGTTGAACACGCCGCAGGAAATGGCGGCGACGTTATCGCGGATCACTTCGCCGCGCGGCATGTCGCGCGCTTTCATCCAGGCGATGCAGTCGTATAATGCGACCCAGGCGCCGGTGATGGCGGCGGTGCGTGTGCCGCCGTCGGCCTGGATGACGTCACAATCCACCGTGATCTGCCGTTCGCCAAGCGCTTCAAGGTTCACCACCGAGCGTAACGAACGGCCGATCAGGCGCTGGATTTCCACCGTGCGGCCGCTCTGCTTGCCGGCCGAGGCTTCGCGCCGCGTGCGCTCGGAGGTGGCGCGCGGCAGCATGCCGTATTCGGCGGTAACCCAGCCGCGGCCCTGACCCTTAAGCCAGGGCGGCAGCCTGTCTTCCAGCGTTGCCGTCACCAGTACATGGGTGTCGCCGAATTTCACGAAACAGGAGCCTTCGGCGTATTTCACCACGCTGCGCTCAAGTGAAACAGCGCGCAATTCGTCAGGCTGTCGGCGGCTTGGCCGCATAAAAATCTCCCAGGCAGGCCGGAAACCCCGGCGCCCCCGCTTTTAGGTGCCAGGGCAGGCGGCGACAAGACCCGTATTTCCGGCTTCCGCGCCCGGCTTGCGTTTACGCGCGCGGATGGACAAGTCTAGCCCTCGGAAGGAAGGGTCTTGATGTCCCAGGATGTCCCCATCGGTGCGACCCAGGTGAGCCTCGCGCAGCTCAACGAGCGCTCGCGGGAAATTTTTCGTCAGATCGTGGAGAGCTATCTCGCCACCGGCGAGCCGGTGGGCTCACGCCACATTTCGCGGCTGATTCCGATGACTTTGTCGCCGGCCTCCGTGCGCAACGTGATGTCGGACCTGGAGCAGCTTGGGCTGGTCTATGCGCCGCATACCTCGGCAGGCCGGCGGCCGACCGAGCTTGGGTTGCGCTTCTTTGTCGATGCCCTGATGCAGGTCGGCGACATTACCGAGCAGGAGCGCCGCGCGATCGAGGCGCAGGTCGCCGCCGCCGGCACCGCCAAATCGACGGAGGCAGTGCTGACGGAAGCCTCCTCGCTGCTTTCGGGCCTGACCCGTTCGGCCGGCGTGGTGCTCACGGCGAAAGCGAATGCGCGGCTCAAACATATCGAATTCGTGCGGCTGGAGCCGGAACGGGCCCTTGCCGTGCTTGTCGCGGAAGACGGGCAGGTGGAGAACCGCGTTTTGCCGATTCCCGCCGGATTGCCGAGTTCGGCGCTCACCGAGGCGAGCAATTTTCTCAACGCCCGCATCCGCGGAAAAACGCTCGCGGAAGCCAAAGGCGAGCTTGAACGTGCGCTGGAAACCGGCAAGGCCGAGCTCGACCAGCTCACGCAGAAGATCATCGCGGCGGGGCTGGCCAGCTGGTCCGGCGGCGAGAGCGAGGACCGGCAATTGATCGTGCGCGGCCACGCCAATCTGCTCGATGATCTGAAGGCGCTGGAAGACCTGGAACGTGTGCGGCTGTTGTTTGACGATCTGGAAACCAAGCGCGGGGTGGCGGATCTGCTCGGCGGCGCCGAGCGGGCCGAGGGTATGCGCATCTTCATCGGATCGGAAAATAAGCTGTTTTCGCTGTCCGGCTCCTCCACCATCATCGCGCCCTATCGAGACGGCGGCGGACGCATTGTCGGGGTCATCGGCGTGATCGGGCCGACGCGGCTGAATTACGCCCGCGTGATTCCGATGGTGGATTACACGGCCAAGGTGGTGAGCAAGCTGCTCGGCGCCTGAGCCGGCGGCGCTTGATTTTTAACGATTAAAGCCTGATATGCAGGGCATCCGACCACATGACTGATGGAAAACGCGCGATGAGTGACACCACCGCATGCCCCTCCCATGAGGCGGCCGATCCGAACCAGGCGCCTGCGACAGAGCCGGCCAATGAAGTGGCGGACCCGGCGGCTGCGGCCGCTCGCGAATCCGCGGAGCTAAAGGACAAGCTTCTGCGCGCGCTGGCGGAGATGGAAAATCTGCGCCGCCGCACCGAGCGCGAGGTCGCCGACGCGCGCATGTACGGCATTGCGAGCTTCGCGCGCGACGTGCTCGGCATCGCCGACAATATGCACCGCGCGCTGGAGGCGGCCCGGCAGGAATTGCGCGGGAACGCGGACCCCGGCGTGAAGACCTTGCTGGAAGGGCTCCAGCTCATCGAGCGCGAACTGCTGAAAACCTTGCAGAAAAATGGCGTTAGGAAATTCTATCCGCAGGCGGAGAAGTTCGATCCCAATCTGCATCAAGCCATGTACGAAGTGGCCGACGCTTCGGTGCCGGCGGGCAACGTGGTGCAGGTGATCCAGCCCGGCTACATGATCGGCGAGCGCATGTTGCGCCCTGCGCTGGTGGCCGTCGCCAAGGGCGAGCCGAAAGGGCCCGCCGGCGACGAAAATCCGCCGCCGGAGGCCGCTTGACGGCGGTTGCATTTACGCTACGCAAGGGTCTGGCCAGCGCAGGCGCGACATGCTGAAGCAGGCCTAGTGTCCCGAATCCGAAGTTCGCACACACCGTGCTGCGAACGCTCTTGCGAACTTCGGATTCAAAGGGACACTAGAAATCATAGCGTTGCTCGTGTGGCTTTGGTTCAGAAGTTCCCTCCCGACCCGGCCGCAAGGAATGGGGAACTTCTGAACCGCCACACGAGCGCCCCCTTTTTCATCCCATCGTTACCGCATATCGTCACCGTCGCGCGCGCAAGTCACAGATGCGACTGGGGACGCCAATTATGACTATCCCTGCAAGCAAGCCCGCTAAATCCGGCGTGGACCGCCTTTACGCCAATTTGACCGTGGCGGCCGTGGTTTTCTTCCTCGTGCTCGAGGCGGCGTATTTCGTCCTCTCCGGCGCGCCGTCCTATGCCGAGCCGTCGCTCGACTTCACCGGCAATGCGATCGGCCGCGACTTTATCACCACCTGGATGGGCGGCCGTTCGGTGCTGGGCTATGGCCCCTCAGCGTGGTTTGATCCCGCGGTCTACAATGCCGCCTTGCGCGTCATGCTCGGGCCGAATTTCCCCGAGCATTTCTGGTCCTATCCGCCGCACCTGATTTTGTTTACCTGGCCGTTCGGACTTCTGCCCTATCTGCCCGCCTATATCCTGTGGTGTGTGCTGGGCGTCGCCATATATCTGTTGGCCTGCGCGGCGGTTTTGCGGCGCGAATATTTGCTGTTTCTCGCCGCGGCGCCCGGCGTCGCTGTCTGCATCTTCTTCGGCCAGAATGGATTCTACACCGCAGCGCTGTTGATCGGCGGCTTCGCTCTTCTCGACCGGCAGCCCATTCTCGCCGGCGTTCTGTTCGGCCTCCTCACCGTCAAGCCGCAACTCGGCATTCTTCTGCCGATCATGCTGCTGGTGACGGGCCGGTGGTGGACGATCGTCGCGGCAATGATTACCGCCAGCGCGCTTATGGTGGGAGCCAGCCATATGTTCGGCCCGGAGGTCTGGTCCGACTTTATTCAAAAAGTAATCCCGCAACAGCGCTGGCTGCTGGAAAATGGCGGCGGTCTGCTTTTCCTGATGGTGTCGTCCGTCTTTTATGCTGGGCGGCTCGTCGGACTGCCGCTGGACCTCGCCTGGAATCTGCAAGGCCTCGTGTCCTTTCTGGCCGTCGCGGCCGTCATCTGGACCTATTGGCGGCGGCGCGACCCGGTGCTGTCCATGGCGCTCCTCGTTACTGCGACGTTCCTGGCAAGCCCTTATATGTTGAATTACGACATGGTGATTTTCGGCTTCATCGCCGCCGCGTTGCGCCAGCGCGGCGGCAATACCGCCGTCGATCATGCGCTCGGGCTCGTCGTCTGGTCGCTGCCGGTCAGCATGATGCTGCTCGGTATGATCCAAGTTCCCTTCGCGCCAATGGTACTGATGGCCTTTGCTGGCCGGCTGTTGTGGCGTCTCTCGAAGGAAGACGAATTGCGGAAGAAAACACTGGAAACCCCCGCTGCCGCGGAGGAAACTCCGGAACCCCCAGCGTCCGGCCAGGAGCCGCCGGAAGCGCCGGCTCCCGTTTCCACGCCTGCCTAACCTGCATTGGCTAATTCTTGACTGCCCGCCTTGCGGCCCAAACGGACCCCCCTATATGAGCCAGGACGCCGCAGTTTTCGCGACGACATGAGTATTTGGGGGTCGGCAAGGGGGGCTTCTCCGCGGGCGAACCGCGGTGAGTTTCCATCCGGGCGCCGCAAGGGCCGGACCGACCTGCCGTAAAAGATGAGGGAAAGCCATGGGCAAGGTCATCGGCATCGATCTCGGCACGACCAATTCCTGCGTCGCCGTGATGGAAGGCAAGACGCCGAAAGTCATCGAAAACGCGGAAGGCATGCGTACCACGCCCTCGATCGTCGCCTTCACCGACGATGGCGAGCGGCTCGTCGGCCAGCCGGCCAAGCGCCAGGCGGTCACCAATCCCGAGCGCACCATCTTCGCGGTCAAGCGCCTGATCGGACGGCGCTACGACGACCCGATGGTGGAGAAGGACAAGAAGCTCGTCCCTTACAAGATCGTCAAAGCCTCCAACGGCGACGCCTGGGTCGAAGTGGACGGCAAGGCTTATTCTCCCTCGCAGATTTCCGCCTTCATCCTGCAGAAGATGAAAGAAACAGCCGAGGCCCATCTCGGACAGAAGGTCGACCAGGCCGTCATCACCGTTCCCGCCTACTTCAACGACGCCCAGCGCCAAGCCACCAAGGACGCCGGCAAGATCGCCGGCCTGGAAGTGCTGCGCATCATCAACGAGCCGACCGCGGCCGCGCTCGCCTATGGCCTCGACAAGCACAAGGCCGGCACCATCGCGGTCTATGACCTGGGCGGCGGCACCTTTGATATTTCCATTCTTGAGATCGGCGACGGCGTGTTCGAGGTCAAATCAACCAATGGGGACACCTTCCTCGGCGGCGAGGACTTCGATATGCGGCTGGTGAGTTATCTCGCCGACGAATTCCAGAAGGAGCAGGGCATTGATCTGCGCCGCGACAAGCTCGCGCTGCAGCGGCTGAAGGAATCCGCCGAGAAGGCGAAGATCGAACTCTCCTCGACGACGCAGACTGAAATCAATCTGCCCTTCATCACCGCCGACGCGGCGGGTCCGAAGCATCTGACCATGAAGCTTACCCGCGCGAAGTTCGAGGCGCTGGTTGACGATCTCATTCAGAGGACCGTCGAGCCATGCCGGCGGGCCCTGAAGGATGCCGGCCTGTCTCCGGCAGAGATCAACGAAGTGGTGCTGGTCGGCGGCATGACGCGCATGCCGAAGGTGCAGGAAGTCGTGAAGCAGCTGTTCGGCAAGGAGCCCCACAAGGGCGTCAATCCGGACGAAGTCGTCGCCATCGGCGCCGCCATTCAGGCCGGAGTGCTGCAAGGCGACGTCAAGGACGTGCTCTTGCTCGACGTGACGCCGTTGTCGCTTGGCATCGAGACCCTGGGCGGCGTCTTCACCCGCATCATCGACCGCAACACGACGATCCCGACCAAGAAGTCGCAGGTGTTCTCCACCGCCGAGGACAATCAGACCGCAGTGACCATCCGTGTCTTCCAGGGGGAGCGCGAGATGGCGAGCAATAACAAGATGCTCGGCCAGTTCGATCTGGTCGGCATCCCGCCGTCGCCGCGCGGCGTGCCGCAGGTCGAGGTCACCTTCGACATCGACGCCAACGGCATCGTCAACGTCTCGGCGAAGGACAAGGCGACCAACAAGGAGCAACAGATCCGCATCCAGGCGTCGGGCGGCTTGTCCGAGGCCGACATCGAAAAGATGGTCAAGGACGCGGAAGCGCATGCCGAGGAAGACAAGAAACGCAAGGCGGCGGTGGAAGCGAAGAACCACGCCGAAGCGCTGATTCATGCCACCGAGAAGGCGCTGACCGAGCACGGCTCCAAGGTCGGCGAGGCCGAGCGCCAGGCAATCGAGAATGCCATCGCGGACCTGAAGGAAGCCCTGAAGAGCGATGATCCCGCGGCGATCACAGCGAAGACCAATACGCTGGCGCAGGCGTCCATGAAGCTCGGCGAGGCGATGTACAAGCAGCAGGCGGAAGCGCAAGGCGCTCCCGGCGGCGACGGCGCGACTGCGGGCGAGAAGAAGGATGACGTGGTCGACGCGGAATTTACCGAGGTCGACGACGACAAGAAGGACAACAAGAAGTCGGCGTGACACCGGACGGAGCTGAATCATGGTCCTCATCCTGAGGAGGCCGAAGGCCGTCTCGAAGGATGAGGGCCGAATTTCGGCATGGGGACAAAACCTCGCCCTTCGAGACGCGCTCCGCGCTCCTCAGGACGAGGTTTTGTTGTTGCGGTAGGTCCGAAGGATGTCCAAGCGCTGTTATTACGAAACTCTCGGCGTAGTGCGTGGCGCCAGCGATGCGGATCTCAAGGCCGCCTTTCGCAAGCTCGCCATGCAGCACCATCCGGATCGCAATCCCGGCGATCACGAATGCGTGCACCGCTTCAAGGAAGTCAACGAAGCCTACGAAATTCTCAAAGATCCCGACAAGCGCGCGGCCTACGACCGCTTCGGCCATGCCGCCTTCGAGCATGGGGGCGGCGGAGGACACGGCTTCGGCGCCGATTTCGGCTCTACCTTCTCTGATATTTTCGAGGACCTATTCGGCATGGGCGGCCGGCGCGGGCGCGCCTCCGGGCGCGAGCGCGGGGCCGACCTGCGCTACAACATGGAGATCACGATTGAAGAGGCTTATGCGGGCAAGACCGCGCAGATCCGCATCCCCACGTCCGTCACCTGCGAGGTTTGCTCCGGCTCGGGCGCCAAGAGCGGCACGCAACCCAAGGCCTGTCCGACTTGCGGCGGTCACGGGAAAGTTCGTCACGCCCAGGGATTTTTCACGCTGGAGCGGACCTGCCCGGCCTGTCACGGCCGCGGCCAGGTGATCGACAATCCTTGTCCGTCCTGCTCGGGTTCCGGGCGGGTGACGCGCGAGCGCATGCTGTCGGTCAACATCCCGGCCGGCGTGGAAGACGGCACGCGCATCCGTCTCGCCGGCGAGGGCGAGGCCGGGGTGCGCGGTGGCCCGGCCGGTGATCTCTATATTTTCCTCTCGCTCGCCGCGCATGAAATATTCCAGCGCGAAAGCGCCGACCTGCATTGCCGTGTCCCGATCTCCATGGTCACCGCCGCCTTGGGCGGCGAGTTCGAAGTGCCGACCATCGAAGGCGGCCGTACGCGGGTGAAGGTGCCGGAAGGGACCCAGTCGGGGCGGCGGTTCCGGCTTACCGGCAAGGGCATGCCTGTGCTGCGTTCGAAGCAGGCCGGGGACATGTATGTGCAGGTCGTCGTCGAGACGCCACAGAAATTGACCAAGCGGCAGAAGGAATTACTGCGGGAATTCGAGAAGCTGTCCTCAAAGGAGACCCAGCCGGAATCCGCGGGCTTCTTCACCCGAGTCAAGGAGTTTTTCGACGGCATGGGGGGCCGTGCAAATACGCCCTAAAGCTTGACCCGTGCCCCCGGGCGCTATACCCGTGAGCGGTCCTGCGGCCGTTTGTCCCAGTTTTGGTCATCATTCCCAGTTTCCGTATCCCATGCCTTTGCATTCAGCCGCCCGCCT
>Ga0082335_1005709_pt1 | contig 16855 bp, 11 predicted proteins | sample Subgrocontami58m_FD_72375 | JGI IMG/M metagenome (GOLD analysis project Ga0082335, IMG submission 72375) | Subsurface groundwater microbial communities from S. Glens Falls, New York, USA - GMW37 contaminated, 5.8 m (SPADES assembly) (version 2) ... | reverse complement strand
TTAGATAACAAAACACGTATGGAACGTGGCTGACCGGGTGTCCTCTCAATAAATCCTCGACTTTCCAGTGTCAGTACCATTTGATGCACGGAAGGAGGACTTACTTTAAAATAATTCTGCATATCGGCTTCTGCCGGTGGATAACCGTGAATTTTGGTATAGTAGTAAATAAAAGCCAAATATTTACCCTGTTTTTGTGTATATTTGTGCTCCATAAATTCATTCTATTGCATTAGTCAGACCAAAATATTAAACAGTTACCTCGCTCTCATTCTCGTCTTTTTCATCACAATCTCAATGTCTTTTTCTTCTCCTGCTTCAAGCGTTACTGTCTGTTTTGATTAGTTCGTCTTTAACCTTTTAAGTTTTAACCTCACATGTTCAATGGGATTTTCTTATATTGATAGAATAGGTTAGCAGCAGAGCGAATCCATTATTGTTTCTTATGCTAAACAGTAAAGCTATCACTAAACGATATATTCCGATATTTCTTCATAAGTACGCCACCCATTTTTACTCGTTACTATTTTGCCTGAATACCCAAGTTTTTTAAGGAGTAGAATCCTAATGCCAAATTGAGCTTCCATTAAAAGTTTGTATGGCGGAGAGTCTTTATTATCTCGAATTTCCATAGACATTTTCCCATCATGAGCCACGTCATTTCTAACATTAATCAATTGTTTAAAGTCAAGAATGATTTTTTGGGTATTAATTTTATTTGAATTAACTAACTGCTCAATCTTTTTTATAGCTCGATCCCATTGTAATGCCTCAACTATTCGTGACCACAAAAAGGCATTAGTATCTTCGTTAGGATATTTATCTCTCCATTTTGTATAAACATCTTTTAATTCTTTTCTTAGCTCTTTAATGAAATCACTTAACTCTTTTGTTTGGCTTCCCCAGGCATTAGCCAACATTTCCCATGTTTGAGTTATTCGAAGTAGCTTTTCATCCATGTATCCATTTGCTGATAAATTAACGTAAGTAATGGCTAAACTAATATTCTCTTGTTCTTGCTGTGAAAATGTTCTCCAAGAAGAGAGTGCATCTCGAAGGTAATCCGAAATACAAGTTTCTAATATGCAAAATCCTGGTCCATACTCACCACCGTTCATCATGCGCCAAATTTCTAGTTCATTGCCTTCGTTCCATAAAATTATTTGCCTATGAAATGTAACCTCATTACCACTAGCTAATGATAACAACCTCGCTATTTGATACGCTTTTTCTCTATATTGTTCTAATGTTGCACCAAGATGAGAAAGATGCAAAGTTAAGCCCTCGATAGGTATTTGCCAGTTTTCTGCTATTGACTTCGTATGCTCAGGGCCATTGGGATTTTTAATAACTTCAATATTCCATCTATCATCAGTTAATGAAAAAGCCCCTTCAAAATAGGATAATAAAGGGTAATAAGCCTCTTTTATTGGTTTATCTAATTTATTACCAATAATAATATCTGCATTAAAAGGCATAAACTTCCAATCTTGTTCAATGCCTTTGGGTATCGAAATAGGCTTTGAGAATAAGTGCAAATGTTCGCATTCTATAGGTTTTTTATCATTATTTAAAAATCCTTTGAGTTTCCAATTATTATCGTATTTTTTTAGTTCAGGATTAATTTTGGCTATAATTACTGTTTTTGCAGGATATTGAATTAAACTGAATGGCACATTAAATGACAATCCATCTGAACAAAACTCCCCTGCTCCCGCTAAACTTATTACATTTGGGATATCAGACAAAATTTTCTCCTCTGTTAATGGTTATTTTGCAAACATTTTGCATTTCAAAAATCATAGACCAAAAGTTAATCGCAGTTTTTTATCCAATACATAATCTGTTTCTTTTAAAGGCTCTGTAATCCTCGATGTTTGTCCGTTATTCGCAATGAAAGGTATCTGGAGTTTTTTTGTCTTTTGAATAACCTCAGTTTTTGACGGTTTGTTTGAGTTCTCTTGGCTTGCTATCAATGATGGGGTAGAAAATACTATCAGAAAAAGAAATGCCGATGCTGTAAAAACAACAAAATTTCTTTGTATCATGGCAGCCTCCGGAATCGGTTTATTCAGGCTATTTTCCTTGAGATTTAATGCGGAGTATAAAGCATTCAAAAAATTATTGCAATATTAAAAATCGGAATAAACACGAAGGGAAAAAACAAAAAACAGTTTTTGACAGAAAATATCCAAATTTTGACTTGACAATAATTTCCCATGCTGTTATTATTAACTCCGAAATTTATCCATAGATATATTTCATGGTAATTAGTGATAGGTTATCCAGCCTAAAGTTAGCATAGCTGTAAGCTAACCTTTCCTTGCTTTTTATGGTTCTGAAATTTTCCAAGGTCGTGAATTAACCGTATCAATACCTCTTTCGTATAGTCACAATACTTTACTTTTGTTTTCCACAATTTAAAGAAATAAATTACAAATAAATATTTATCGATAGATCTCCTCATTTTATCTTGCCCAGCAAATGCCTGTCTGTTTTGTACGGAACGTTCCTGAGCGAAATTACTTGGTTTGATGGCACGAGAGGCTTTACATATTAATAGCCGTTATTTATATCATTAACAGAGAATGCCAGAGCGATTCTTTATCTTAGATGGACATTCACATTGCTACCAGGCATATTATGCTATTACGGCAAAGCTTACAACACCTGAGGGGAAACCGGCAAATGCAGTGTATGGATTTACGAGGATGTTGCAAAAGTTGCTCAGGGAGCATCACCCTGAGTATGTAGTAGTGGTATTTGACACAAAATATGCCACTCATAGACATAACAGTTACGCAGAATATAAAGCAAACCGTAAACCAACGCCTGATGAGTTACAGGCGCAGATTCCCTTAATTTATAAGGTCGTCAGGGCATACAATATTCCTATTTATGCGGCCAAGGGATATGAGGCTGATGATATAATTAGCGCTCTGGTAAAAAAACTATCCGAAAAAAACGTTGAAATCATCATAGCGACTTCAGATAAAGACATGGAACAATTATTAAGTCCGCAGGTAAAGATATTGAATGCAAAAAAAGGGGTGATGATCGACCAGGAAACCCTTTTTAGGGAAAAAGGCATTCGTCCGGAACAGGTAGTTGACGTTCTGTCCCTTTCGGGAGATTCCTCGGATAATGTGCCTGGCGTGCCAGGCATTGGCAATAAAACTGCGTTGGAGCTTATCCAAAAATGGGGGTCTCTGGAATCCGTCCTTTCAAGCATCGATCAGATTTCCGGAAAGAAAAGGCAAGAAAATTTAAGGGTATTTTCTGATCAGGCAAGGCTTTCTCAAAAACTTATAAAACTTTATAGCGAAATCCCTATCCCGATTGATATGAATGCCTGCAAGTTAAATACGACTGAAAACACTAAACTCAAAAAACTGTTCAGGGAATTTGGATTCAATACACTCCTTGCAGACATGGTTGCAACGGCAAAGACCGAGGAAACACGGTATCACCTTATAAATACCGGAGAAAAGTTTAATGATTTTTTTGAGCAATTAAAGAATCAGAAAGTATTTTCCGTCGACCTGGAAACAACCAACGCCAAACCCCTCAAGGCTCAGATCGTGGGTATTTCATTTTCCTGGCAGGAAAAAGAGGCGTATTACCTGCCTTTGATGACGCCGAATGGAATAGAACATTTGGATGCAAACGTAGTATTACCAAAAATACAAACAGTTTTAGAAGACGATAATATCAAGAAAATTGGACAAAATATTAAATACGATCTCCTGGTGCTCAGAAATAATAATATTCTTTTGCAAGGAATTGTATTCGATTCCATGATTGCTTCATACTTATTGAATCCCGTGAAGAGAAATCATAACATGGACGACATAGCCTTTGAGTACCTGTCGTATAAGACGATAACCACCTCGGAGTTGATTGGTGCCGGGAAAGAACAGATTACGATGGATCGGGTAGGTGTTGAGAAGGTCTGTCAATATGCATGTCAGGACGCCGATGTTGCATACCGATTGGCAAATATCATGGAACCACTGCTAAAAAAAGAAGGACTATGGCATCTGTTCCAGAATATTGAAATTCCCCTGATTTACGTTCTTGCAGAGATGGAATGGAATGGGGTTTCTCTGGATACCCATATTTTAAAAGAAATGTCCTGTAGTTTAACTACTAAATTGCAGCAACTTGAAAAAGAAATTTACGCCTCGGCTGGAAACGAGTTTAATATTGATTCACCCAGGCAATTGAGTGAAATTCTCTTTGGAAAGCTCGAATTACCACGATTGCGGAAAACCAAAACGGGTTCATCGACAGATGCAAACGTCCTGACGACCCTTGCATGGCGTCATACCTTGCCAAAATTGGTATTAGAATATCGGCAACTCACCAAGTTAAAAAATACGTATGTCGATGCCTTGCCAGACATGATAAATCCAGGCACGGGCAGGGTACATACCTCGTTCAATCAGACAGTGACGGCCACGGGACGACTCAGCAGCAGTGAGCCTAACCTTCAAAATATTCCCATTCGTACAGATATTGGAAGACAAATCCGACGTGCTTTTATCCTTTCGGAGAAGGACTCTGTTTTTTTATCGGCTGATTATTCACAGATAGAATTACGTATTCTTGCACATTTTTCTGAAGACGCTGCTTTGATAACGGCATTTCAACAGGATAAGGATATTCATTCAGTCGTAGCCTCTGCTATTTATAACGTACCAACAGAAGGCGTAACCTCAGAGATGAGACGGAATGCAAAGGCAGTTAATTTCGGAATCATTTATGGACTCAGTGAATTTGGGCTTTCCAGAGATACCGGGCTAACCATAGAAGAGGCGCGTGAGTTTATTAACGCCTATTTTGGTTTATATCACGGGGTGAAAAAGTATAGAGACAGGGTTATAGAAGAAGCAAAAGCATGTGGATATGTACAAACACTTTTTAACAGAAAACGGTCTGTTCCTGATATTCGTGCTGAAGAAAAAAAACGCAGAAACCTTGCAGAACGCATTGCTATCAATACGATTATTCAAGGTACTGCGGCTGATTTAATCAAGATCGCCATGAATAATATTCATGCAAAATCGAAGAAAAGTGAGTATGGGGCAAAGATGATACTCCAAATACATGACGAATTACTCTTTGAAGTAAAGGAAAACAAACTAGCGTCAACACGTTCCATGATACAAGAGGAAATGAGTCATGCAGTCACCCTGAACGTTCCCGTAAAGATAAACATAAAGACCGGGAAAAACTGGATGGAAACAGAGTGAACCGTCACCCCAAGATCATTGGCATAACAGGTGGCATATCGAGCGGAAAGAGCACCATAGGTCGCATGATTGCCTCCCTGGGGTCTGAATATATCGACGCCGATGAGATGTGTCATCGGCTGTTTCTTGTGCAAGAACTGAAAAATAAGATTGTTGAAAGGTTTGGAAATACTGTTCAGGACATCTACGGCAAAATTGACCGTTCAAGACTTGCAGAAATTGTCTTTCAGGACAAGACATGTTTAGATGACCTCTGCAGCATCTTGCATCCCATCGTCATTGAGCGGATAAAATCAAAGATTACTGAAATTGAAAAACAGGGGAGACGAAAGGCTATTGTCATTGACGCTGCATTGTTAGAGGAATCAGATATCTCCTCGATATGTGATTTCATTATTTTTGTAAATACCAGCAGAGATCGCAGGCTGGAACGAAGCAAAATCAGCAGGCATTGGAAAGAGGAGGAATTAGACAAAAGAGAACGTTTCCAAATGGCTTTGGAAGATAAAAAAAAGAAAGCCGATTACATTATCGACAATAATTTTACAGTAGACAATACTTTTAGGCAAGTAAAAGAGTTTTGGCAACTCTACATCGAAGAAATTTAGTTTAAAATTAAGGAGGAAACTTTTATGGCAGTAGCGAGCGGTAAAAAAGAACCTGTAGTTGTAGATCAGGAAACAAACGAAAAATACGAAGAAATTAAACGGGGAGAAATGCACATCACAGAATTGCAAAAGATGACTATTAAAGAATTGCAGGAAACGGCAAAAAGAGAAGGTATTAAAGAGTATACAGGGCTGAAAAAACAAGACTTGATCTTTAAAATCCTTAAAGAAAGGGTTAATCAGAATGGTCTTATGTACGGAGAGGGCGTTGTAGAGGTGCTTCCGGAAGGATTTGGATTTTTACGGTCGCCAGATTACAATTACTTACCCTGCCCTGATGATATTTACATCTCCCCTTCTCAAATCCGTCGATTTGGGATAAGAACGGGAGCGGTAGTATCCGGCCAGATCAGACCTCCCAAGGATACGGAGAGGTACTTTGCATTGTTGCGGGTAGAGGCTATCAATTTTGAGAATCCGGAGATCATGGGTGAAAAGATTGTTTTTGATGATCTGACACCGTTGCATCCCGCGGAAAGACTCTTTTTAGAAAAAGACTCAACCGAGCTTGAAACAAGGATTATGGACCTTGTTACCCCTATTGGAAAGGGACAAAGAGGTTTAATTGTAGCGCCCCCGCGTACGGGAAAAACCGTGTTATTACAAAAAATTGCAAACAGTATTACCAAGAATCATCCTGAGGTTTATTTGATTATCCTGTTAATTGATGAAAGGCCTGAAGAGGTAACCGATATGGATCGATCCGTTGACGCTGAGGTCATTGGCTCAACATTTGACGAACCTGCCAGCCGGCACCTCCAGGTAGCCGAAATGGTAATTGAAAAGGCAAAGCGAATGGTAGAATACGGAAAAGACGTGGTCGTTTTACTTGATTCCATTACCAGGTTAGCACGTGCATACAATACCGAAGTCCCTCACAGCGGAAAAATCCTTTCAGGCGGTGTGGATGCCAGTGCGCTCCAGAAACCCAAGAGATTTTTTGGTGCGGCAAGGAATATTGAAGAGGGCGGCAGTCTCACGATTATCGCTACCGCTTTGATAGATACGGGGAGCAGAATGGATGAAGTTATCTTTGAGGAGTTTAAAGGCACAGGCAACATGGAATTGCATCTGGACAGGAAATTGGCAGACCGCAGGTTATTCCCTGCCATTGACATTACCCGTTCTGGTACCAGAAAAGAAGAATTGATCGTAAACGCAGAAGAAATTAAACGTATGTGGCTGCTCCGGAAGGTACTCAATGAAATGAACCCCGTAGAAGCCATGGAATTGCTCAAGAACAGACTGGCAAAAACCAAGACCAACGCCGAATTTCTGATGACTATGAATATAACATAAGAATAACGCATCTGAGACGCTTTATTCTCAATGATCATACAACGGAAACAGTTACATTGTCAGTTCGAAATTTCCTGCATTGAATAAAAGATCACATTTCCTCCGTGTGTTTGGTGCCCCCTTGATTTATTCTTGCTTCGATCGTTTCTATCCCCGTTCCTACGCTCTGGTGTGGTGACATAAACGTCTATGCTCTGCGGGTAGTCATTATTAATGATAATGTTAATGGGGGGCAAATCTTTCCAGGTTGTCCGGGAATGTATTTGCACGGCTGTTACATGGGTGGCTTCTCTAATATTCTCTCAGTCTCCTGCTATCTTGTCCGCTGGGAATGCGATGAATCTTACTATTATATAAAACAGATCTACAACCTTGAAGATATAAAGGTCAGGAGTTACATAGGCATATATAAGGAATTGTAGTCGTACTTGTCTTAGAGGTATCATACTTTACATCGGTTTATATCGGCCAGAGCATAAAGCCTAAGATGCTTATGGAACGTGTTTTTCTTGTGTCGAAGAGATTTCTTCGGAGTTTAGAGTTTCCTCAATTACGCCATAACTGATGGGATCTATAATCAATCTGCTTAATCCTGATAAGCCTGCATTGCGTGGTGTAAGAAAGACTAAAATTATAGATGATTTTCAGCCGTGTTTTGGCTTCGGATTAAAACCCAGTAAACTCTAGAAGGATATATCTTGACATCTTTAATAATTTTGGTATAATATCTCTTTGGTAATGAATAGCCGGTGATCAATACTATGAAGACAGTTCCCATAGATAAGGATGATATCAGAAAGACATTGGGAGTAGTTCTTGGCTTCATGAAGTTTTCCACCGAGTAAAAATTTATCCGTCACCGGCCTTCATGGAAGAGCCTTGGGTGGATAGACCCGAAGAGAGACGGGTACCCTAAGGCGGAAATTAGTAGTAGGGCAATAACCGTTATTGTGAAACCCTCCGGCCTCAAGGCCGCAGCATATCATGTTTCAGGCTACGCCTGTCTGCTTAATGGCAGATACTCTTCATCTACAGACTCATGCCTGTAGCTTCTCAAAGGTGGAGTTACACCTTGCCTACAACAATAATTGCAGAAAGTCTAAAGTTTATTGATATGGTAGCCACATTAACAATTTAAAATAAAAAGAGGAGAATTTGTATGGTTAAAAAAACTGAAGACTAAAGAGACACAAAGATATAAACGAAGAAAAGAAAGACATATTCAAGACATGGGCTGACAGCCCACTGCAATTTCAAAAATATGGTAGGATTCCTATTTAGATGAATGGATGAAAACATAGCAGAACACCTTTGGTAAATTTTATCCAATAGCTTCTCGAAGGTGGAGTGAATAATCCTTATCTACACAATAATTGCAGAAAGTCTAAAGTTTATTGATACGGTAGCCACATTAACAATTTAAAATAAAAAGAGGAGAATTAGTATGGTTAAGGAAACTGAAGAGAGAAAAGATACAAACGGAGAAAAGAAAGACATATTCAAGACATGGGCTGACAGCTACACTACGATTTCAAGAATGTGCGAGGATTCCTACTCAACGCTATACAAACCCTGGATTGAATCTTCAGGAGGGATGTTTGAGAAGGCGGCTGAACTCTCAAAAGCATCTGCACCGCAGAAATATAAGGAATTCTATGATGAATGGATGAAAACATACCAGAATGCCTTTGGTAAGTTTTATCCAATTCCAACGCCGGAATCCAATAAGGAGACACTTGGGAAATTCCTGTTAAGCGCAGAGGAATCGAATAAACTCTACAGGTCATGGATTGCCGAGTTGGAGGAGAACTCCCAGAAGACGAGAGAGATACTCCAAGGCGAACTAGATCCTGCAAAATATAAAGAATGCAATGATGCGTGGATGAAGACGTATGAAAAAATATTCGACGGGATGCTTACACTGCCTGCCATGGAAAGTACAAAAGAGATATTTGAAAAATACACAGGCGTACCAGATATATATTTAGGGAGCTTTGTACAGATGGCAAAACTATGGAAGAATACATACTCCGGAATATACGGGCCGTGGATTGAATCCATGCTGAAGCTTTCCGGGAAAATGTCAGAACTCTCTCGGGGGAATGCGAGTCCTGAATCCTACAAGGAATTTTATACTATATGGATGGACACATATAAAGAGACCTATGGCAAGTATGTCCAGTCCGCGCGACCCACAAAAGAAGTATTTGATGGTTTTTTACAGAGCACTAACGTTTATCTAAATATGTATAAGTCCTGGTTGGCAGCGCTTGAAAAAATGGCAGAAAAGACCGATGAACTATCAAAACAAACAAATAATCCAGAGGCAGCTAAAGAATTTCATGATCTCTGGGTAAAAATGTATGAAAAGGCTTTTGATAGCTTCTTTGAGGACATGCCTTTGGCCGGCCCAATGAAAGAGATGATGGAGCCTGTAAAGATTATGGCTAAGATATATGCAGACACCTTTGCCAGTATGTCAAAGATGTGGGGGAGCCGTGTTTAAGTATGGAAAAATCCAGTTTTGAATCTACCCAGGAGTTTTTTAATCAGTGGTTAACGACCTACGAAACAACCTTTGGCAGACTACTCGAAATGCCTGCCGTAGGTCCATCGCGTGAGAAATCCGAAAAAACGATGAAGGGTTTCTCTACTTTTGTTAACCTATGCGCAAGCGGGATGGAATCCACTATCGATTTACAGAGTGTCTCCATGGAAGCCATGCGCAAAATGCATGAAAAGGCGGCATCCGAGATGGAGGGCGGAGAAATTAATCCTGCGAAATATAAAGATTTTTATGATACCTGGATGGAGACGTATAGCGAGACATTCAAAGAGTTTCTAAAATCAGGTCACTTTGCTTCGGACATAGGGAAATTCATGTCATACCTCATGGAGTTCCAAAAATACAACCGGGAGATGCTTGAAGAGCATTATCTGAAACCGATGAATCTCCCCACAAAGACCGAAATCGATGAGATAAACAAAGAGCTGTATTCTCTTAAGAAAACAGTAAAGCACTTAACCAACCAGATAAAAGAATTATCTGAGAAAAAGTGATGCATTTTTGGGAAAGATGATGCTATGAACGAGCTTAATTTAATAGAAGATTATAAGAAATTCAAAGTAGGGATGGAGCTTTTCTTGAACCCCCCTGACTTTTCGGTTGGAACAACGCCTTCCGAGATCGTCTATACTGAAGATAAGATGAGACTAATCCATTATATTCCAACCGTAGAAAAACCACATCCAGTTCCAATACTCGTAGTTTATGCACTTGTGAACAGGTACTACATTCTGGATCTTCAGCCTGATAAAAGTATCGTAAAGAAGCTCCTCGATGAGGGTTTTGATGTATATATTATTGATTGGGGATACCCCTCAGGCGCGGACAGATACCTCATGCTCGACGACTATGTGAACGGTTATATAGATAGTGCTGTGGATAAGATCAGAGAGCGGTCTGGGTTGGATAAGATTACACTTCTCGGCGTATGCCAGGGAGGGACTCTTTCCGTTATGTATGCTGCACTGCGACCCGAAAAGGTAAAAAACCTTATTACCTTAGTAGCTCCTGTGAACTTTGATACAGATAAAGGGCTTCTCCACATCTGGGCAAAGAACCTGGACGTGGACAAGATCGTGGATTACTATGGAATAGTGCCAGGGGATTTCTTGAATGCCGGGTTCTTGCTCACAGACCCGTTCAGGCTTATGATTGACAAGTATGTAGGCCTGTTTGAGCGGATTGAATGCGAACTTGGTGATAAAGAATGCGAACTTAGAAATGAAGAAACTATCAGGAACTTTTTGAGAATGGAGAAATGGATATTCGACAGCCCCGATCAGGCAGGTGAAACCTTCAGGCAGTTCTTCAAAGACTGCTACCAGAAGAACCTACTTATAAAAAACGAGATGGAACTGGGTGGAAAGAGGGTCGATTTGAAAAACATATCCATGCCGCTGCTTAATGTCATGGCGGAATTTGACCATTTAGTTCCTAACGATGCAAGTAAACCGCTGAATGATGCAGTATCGAGTAAGGACAAAGAGACGCTGGTTTTTCCTACTGGTCATATAGGTATCTTCGTGGGCTCCAGATCCCAGAAAGAGGTCTGTCCCAAGATTGCAGAGTGGTTAAAGCCAAGGTCTCTTCCGGATGCAGCCGAGGAAGAGAAGTCTGAACAAGTTATAGAGGAAAAGCCTACAGAAAAATGGTTTCAAAAAAAGAATCGCAAATCTAAGGGGAATATAAATTGAGACTTAAAAACAAGGTTGCAATTATCACAGGAGCGGGAAGCGGTATTGGTAGAGAGACTGCGTTGCTGTTTGCAAAAGAAGGAGCTAAAGTTGTTGTGACCGATGTAAATGAAAAAGGCGGAGAAGAAACAGCAGCAGGGATTAAGGAAATTGGAGGAGATGGGTTTTTTGATAAATCGTGCGTAACCAATAGAGAAGAATTAAAACACCTGGTTAAAGATTGTCTGGAAAAATATGGTAGAATTGATGTGCTGATAAATAATGCAGCTATTATTCAGGATGCCCTTGTAACAAAAATGACAGAGGAACAGTGGGAGAGTGTTGTTAACGTCAATCTTAAAGGGGCTTTTAATTGCATCCAGGCTGTGGTTGAAGTTATGATCAACCAGGGGCATGGTGTAATTGTCAACGCAGCCTCTATTGTGGGAATATTTGGCAATATCGGTCAGGTAAATTATGCTGCAGCCAAAGCAGGTCTAATTGGCATGACAAAAAGTCTGGCAAAGGAACTCGGGAAAAAAGGGATAAGAGTCAATGCAGTAGCGCCTGGATTTATAATGACTCCAATGACCTCGAAAGTACCGGAAAAAATTCTTGAAATAATGAGAGAAAAAACACCCTTGCGCAAGCTTGGTGAAGCAAAGGATGTTGCATATGCATATCTATATCTTGCTTCAGATGAGGCGAAGTTTGTTAATGGAGCCGTGCTTTGCGTGGATGGCGGACTAATAATGTAAATTAAAAAAGGTGGAAAAAATGAATAATGTAGTTATTGTTTCGGCAACCAGAACCGCAGTCGGTAAATTCGGAGGAAGTCTGAAAGATTTTAGCCCTGGCCAGCTTGGTTCTGCGGTACTGAAAGATGCCCTGAAACGTGCAGGTATTGAGCCAGGGGAAGTCGACGAAGTCATCATGGGAAATGTCCTTTCAGCAGGTCACGGCCAGAATGTGGCAAGGCAGGCTGCAATTGGGGCAGGAATTCCCAAAGAAGTACCCTCCTATGGTGTGAACAAGGTATGCGGTTCAGGTTTAAAGTCGGTTATTCTGGGTGCGCAATCCATCATGCTTGGTGATGCGGATGTTGTGCTGGCAGGCGGTGTAGAGTCCATGTCCATGACTCCGTATGCGCTGAAAAAAAACCGCTGGGGGGCAAAGATGGGCAACGATGAAGTTGTGGATTTGATGATACATGACGGGCTGTGGGATATTTTCAATAATTACCATATGGGTGTAACTGCAGAGAACGTAGCAGAAAAATATAATGTTACACGTGAAGAACAGGATGAATTCTCGGCAAAAAGCCAGAATAAAGCTGAAGCTGCAATCAAGGCAGGCAAGTTTAAAGAAGAGATAGTCCCAATAGCAATTCCCCAGCCAAAAGGCGAGCCTATTCTCTTTGATACAGATGAGTTTCCCAGATTCGGCACGACAAAAGAGATCCTTGCAAAACTGAAACCTGCTTTTAACAAGGATGGAACAGTAACCGCTGGTAACGCTTCAGGCATCAATGATGGTGCTGCTGCTGTTCTTCTGATGTCTGAAGAAAAGGCAAAAGAAAAAGGCCTTGAGCCCATGGCGACCATTAAAAGCTACGGGTTCTGTGGAGTGCCTCCTGAAATAATGGGTATGGGCCCTGTTTGTGCAGCCAGAAAAGCTATCGAGCGCGCTGGTATAACTCTGAGTAAGCTTGACCTGATAGAGATCAATGAAGCCTTTGCAGCGCAAAGCATAGCGGTTAACAGGGAACTGGACTTGAATCTTGACAGGATTAACGTTAATGGGGGCGCTATAGCCCTTGGGCATCCCATAGGTGCAAGTGGGGCAAGGATATTGGTCACACTTTTGCATGAATTAAAAAAGAGGAAGGGTACATACGGCCTTGCAACCCTCTGTATTGGAGGGGGTCAGGGTATTGCCATGGTGATAAAGAGGTGATATGATGAAAAAAAAAGCACGATTAGAAGGTAAAGTCGCATTAGTTACCGGAGGATCAAGGGGGATAGGTCAGGCTATCGCCTTGCGGCTGGCGGAAGAGGGCGCAGATGTTGCCATTAACTATCAGTATACAAAAGAGCAAGCCGAGAAGCTGTCAAAGTTAATAGACCAGAGGGGCATGATAGACGAATTTGATAAATTATCCCTGATGATAGACCAGATGGAGACAAAGGAGCATGCAAGGGAAGTATCAGGGTTAATAGATTCTATAGGCAAGCACTCTATCATATGCCAGGCAAGCGTCAATGACTTTGAGCAGGTGAACAGAATGCGGGACGAGGTAGTAAAGCAGTTTGGTAAAATAGATATTTTGGTTAATAACGCAGGCATAGTAAGGGATAAATCTTTTGTAAAAATGACCCCACAGATGTGGACAGAAGTCTTATCTGTGAACTTGGATGGAGCGTTCTACTGTACCAAAGCGGTTATAGAGGGTATGGTGGAGAGGAAGTACGGCAGAATTGTGAATATATCCTCAGTTATCGGGAGGATGGGCAACCGCGGACAGGCGAACTATGCAGCCTCAAAGGCCGGAATGATAGCTCTTACACAAACGCTGGCAAAGGAATTTGCCAGTAAGGGTATAACTGTAAACGCAATAGCGCCTGGATTTACAGAAACAGAAATGCTACAGTCTGTTCCCAATGAAGTAATGGAGAAAATTCTTGCCCAGATACCCATCGGAAGACTTGGGAAGCCATCCGAAGTTGCAGGGGCAGTGGCATACCTGGTCTCAGAGGATGGTGATTACATCACAGGTCAGGTGATAAATATAAATGGGGGACTCTATATCTGAATATACAGTCCATCCTTTTCACATAGGAGTCTTTTCTACGGTTGTACTTATCATTAAGGATTTGGAATGAAGCTTAATTCAAGATATTTAAGCAGTACTTTGTTATGTGTTTAATGTACCTTTAGCAAACTACCACCATTCTAAAAATTATCTTTATCCACATCGAACATGATGTAACATCTTGCTACAGTTACTACCCGTAATATTCATTTGTATCCGTTACGTTTTTTTCATTTTCCCTGCAAGATAGATCGTGAGATTTGAAATGTTTCTTGGATTCAGATATCAGCCAAGAGCAAGAAAGAGCAGCAGAGATGGCAAGTACTTCACAGCATTTACAGCCGAGATAAGCCAATCCAATCAGAAGGGAATCCGGGCGGTGATGAGAGAAGTGAAACTCTGGCGCAGCACACAGGGAGAAATACCAGACATCGCCAAACTACTCAACGCCAAACTTCGTGGATAGCGTATTATGGTAAATACAGCATCAGAAGCCTGAGAAACATATTGAAGAAGATAGACGGAAACCTAATCAAGTGGCTCAGAAAAAAGCACAAGATTGGCTACCGAAAATCAGTGGCAAAACTCAATGCGATAAGACAAGCTAACCCGGCACTGTTTTATCACGGGGAAATGGGCTACCGTTGATGCGTTTCAAGAATACCACGAGCCGTATGACGGGAGACTGTCACGTGCAGTTTTGAGAGAGGCTTGGGAGTGAAACTCCTCCTTGTCTACTCAGCGTTCTCGGCGGTGAACTATTACTTGTGTCATGACTTTTTTATCTGATAGCCCAATGCAAGGAGCGTCTTAAGTGTCAGGAGCACCATCTTGCGGTCGTACTCCTTCTCAGTCTCAGTAAGCTGTTCGTATATTTTAAAAAGCACTTAACACCTATGCCGTGTAAAAAATAATATAAAAGCCTGTTAACTGGCAATTTCAGCCGATTCTTTACTTCTTGACGGCTTGAGCACAAGGACTCTAACCGCCTCCCAAATCAACCACAGGCTGAGGGCAAACAGAACTATGCCGAATGTTGCGGATATTATCATGTCAGGCTTAATAGATGGTCCGCCAAGCATGTTCGACAAGGAATGCAATACATGAAGGATAAGCGACCAGAGCGTCACAGCCATCATGAATATCATGGGTATTATCACGTAGAACGATTTTTTTCCTGTTTTTATTAACCATACAGAAATCGCAAGGAGCGCCAGACTCGCCAGGAGCTGATTGCTTATACCGAAGATCGGCCATGCCAGTATGTATCCTTTTTCTTTTGTAAGCAGAAGGAATGCTAACGGCACGGCAAGGGTAATTACCGTTGCTATAACCCCGCCGATTTTTGTTTGTAATCCCAAAAGCTCTTGCAGTATGTATCGCGCTAACCTCGTGGACACATCAAGGGTGTCATATACAAACGTGGAAAATGCAAGCAATGCAAAAGGAAAAGCCACGCTGAAATTTATCCCCATCATGCCCAAGTATTTGGCAATACCGTTGGCGTATATGAGGTTCGGGTCTTCTTTAAGGGTATCCGACCCTTTTGGCAGCATCATGACCGTCGCCAGAGCCAGCACAGCCAGAAGACCTTCAAGGAGCATTGCGCCATAACCTACAGGTTTCGCATCGGACTCCCTCCGTAATTGTTTTGAAGTCGTGCCGGAGTTTACAATTGCATGAAACCCTGAACAGGCGCCGCAGGCAATCGTGATAAACAAAATGGGGAATAACGGTTTGCCATTGACGATACTTTTTATTCCTTCGGTATTGATGGATGGATATTGCACATCAAATCCGCCAAATATTGCGCCAATCAGCCCAATAAAGATTGTTAAATACAGCAGCCAGCCGCCGAGATAGCCGCGCGGCTGGAGCAATAACCACATCGGCATTATCGACGCAGCAAAACAGTAAACGAGCAACATAACATCCCACTGTTTTACCGTAATACGCGCCAAAAAATTCAAAAGAGATGCTGGCATGTGAGGCCCTAGCCATACAACGAATAATATCAGGGGGACAAAGATGGTGGTAGCTATTTTCAGGTTCAGATTGAACCTGTAAAGCAAGACTCCCATGATAATTGACAGCATTATGTAAAGCACCGATGAAGCGGCAACTCCGGGGCCAAAGGCAACTTCTGCTGACATCGTTTTAAACGTCTGCGCGGTTATATCGGTAAAGGCAATGATGACGTAAACAAGGGCAAGCCACACGAAGGAAAGAAAAAGTATATACGAAGTCCGCGACATATATTCTCTGACAATTTGGCCGATAGAAGCTGCTTTGTGCCGTATTGAGACGACAAGGCTTAAAAAATCATGCACACCGCCGATAAATATAGAGCCGATAACTATCCAGATTAATGCAGGCAACCACCCGAACCAGATCGCAGCGAGAATGGGACCTACGATAGGACCCGCGGCGGAAATTGCAGATAAGTGTTGTCCCAATAACATAGCCGGTTTTGCAGGCACATAGTCAACCCCGTCGTTTATCGTGGATGCCGGAGTCGGATTCGAATCATTCAACTGCAAACGGTTTGCAAGGAATCTGCCATAAAAAATATACCCCAGAAG
>Ga0082335_1005708_pt1 | contig 16856 bp, 15 predicted proteins | sample Subgrocontami58m_FD_72375 | JGI IMG/M metagenome (GOLD analysis project Ga0082335, IMG submission 72375) | Subsurface groundwater microbial communities from S. Glens Falls, New York, USA - GMW37 contaminated, 5.8 m (SPADES assembly) (version 2) ... | reverse complement strand
TTAAAGACGCCCAGTATTCTTCATAGGCCATATGTTAGATGAGGTTAGACTGCTTAGACGCCCTTAATCTTAACAGATTTACTGGGTCTAAAACTGTCTACGATGTATCTCATCTTATTCAGGCCTTTTAGCGCTAAGCGCCGTGACACCGTTTGAATTTTTTCCCTGATCCGCAGGGGCAAGGATCGTTGCGGCCGACTTTCCCACCTTCGCTAAAGCTTGGGTGGACAAGGGGTGCGGCTATACTTGTTTGAGCGCCCTGGAATTTTAATTGCGTTTTAGCCATTGGCGATTGGGATAGCGTGGCCGCCTGGCCGATTTTAAAGATAGTATAAACTACCTGATTTTGGATCAAGTCCAAAAGCGTCTTAAATAACTTGTATGATTCGGCTTTATACTCCACTAACGGATCGCGCTGACCGTAGCCTCTTAAACCGATGCCGGTCCGCAAATGATCAATGGCTTCCAAATGTTCAATCCATAAGGTATCAATGGTTTGCAGTAATAAAGATTTTTCTAATTTTCTCATGGGGTCGGTTTGGCCCTTAAACTGTTCCTGGGCAATAATGGCCTGCTCCATGCTGTTATATTTTTTATCAAACCAATCCAATAAATGCTGGCGCAATTTTTCGGCAGTGGTTTGAGATTTAATTTTTTCTTTTTCCGCTTCAATCAAAGGCGAAATAGAGTTGACTGTTTCAATAACTTCATCGATATTCCAGGCCTCGGGATTATCGCCCAGCGCGTGAACGTTTAAAACTTCCGACAATTCATTGGAAAGATAGGTTTGAATAATGGTTTTAGTGGTTTTGCCTTCGGTATGTTGTGAGAGTTCCAAAACTTCTCTTCTCTTTTTATAAATCACCTCGCGATGCTTGTTGATCACGTCATCGTATTCCACCAAATGTTTGCGGGTATCAAAATTATGGCCTTCCACTTTTTTTTGCGCCGATTCCAGGGATTTGGAAATCAAACCGTTTTCAATAGGCATATCGTCCGGCACTTTCAAAGTGGTCATGACCGATTTAATTCTTTCGGAACCAAAAATTCTCATTAAATCATCGTCTAAAGATACAAAAAATCTGGACGAACCCGGGTCGCCTTGCCGGCCACTACGTCCTCGCAACTGATTATCAATTCTTCTGGATTCATGGCGTTCGGTGCCAATCACGTGCAAACCGCCCAAAGAACAAACTTCCTCGGCCGCTGTTTGGTTATATGGATGGCCGCCCAAAATAATATCAACTCCCCGGCCGGCCATGTTGGTGGCCAAAGTAACCGAGTTCTTTTGTCCGGCCTGGGCAATGATTTGCGCTTCACGTTCGTGGTTTTTGGCGTTTAAAATTTCATGCTTAACGCCTTCGCGGGACAGCAATTCTGACAACATTTCATTTTTTTCAATGGAAATAGAACCGACCAAGGTTGGCTGACCGGCCTTTTGCCTGTTCTTGATTTCTTCAATAACGGCCTTAAACTTGCCTGGCTCGGTTTTGTAAATCAGATCGTTGTTATCTTTTCTGATCAAAGGTTTATTGGTGGGAATAATGGTCACGTCCAAATTATAGATTTTGGAAAATTCTTCCGATTCAGTAGCGGCGGTGCCAGTCATGCCCGCCAGTTTTTTATATAACCGGAAAAAATTCTGGAAAGTGACCGTGGCCATAGTTACGCTTTCACGCTGGACCTTGACGCCTTCTTTGGCTTCAATGGCTTGATGCAAACCCTCGGAATAACGGCGACCATGCATTAGCCGACCGGTAAATTCATCAACAATGATAACTTGATCGTCTTTAACCACGTAATCTTTATCGCGCTTGAATAAAGTTTCTGCCTTTAAAGCCGATTCCAAATGATGAACGGTCTGAATGCCTTCAACTTCGTAAATATTTTTTACCCCTAAAGCGCGCTCTATTTTTTCAATGCCGCTTTCGGTTATGGCCACGGCGCGCATTTTTTCATCAATATTAAAATCTTCAGTCGCAGTCAAGGTTTTAACCAAACGTGCGAACAAGCGGTATTTTTCGGTTGATTCCTCGGCCGCACCCGAAATAATCAAAGGCGTGCGGGCTTCATCAATTAAAATGGAATCAACTTCGTCAACAATGGCAAAATTAAGCTCGCGCTGGACCATTTGCTCAAGAGATCCAACCATGTTGTCGCGCAAATAATCAAAGCCGAATTCATTATTGGTGCCGTAAGTGATATCAGCCAGATAGGCCTCGTGGCGCGCCACCGGACGCAAAAAATTCTCATTCACCACCACGCCCAAATCGCGCTCTTGTTCCACCTCGGCCGGCGCCTGATATGAAGCATCGTACATAAAAGCGCTTTCATGCTGAATACAAGCGACTGATAATCCTAAAAAGGAATAAATTTGGCCCATCCAGACGCTGTCGCGCCTGGCAAGGTAATCGTTGACCGTAACCAAGTGAACGCCTTTACCCTCAAGAGCATTTAAATAAATTGGCAAAGTTGCGACTAAGGTTTTACCTTCACCGGTTTTCATTTCGGCAATCTGGCCTTGATGCAAAACCAGGCCGCCAATTAGCTGAACATCGTAATGCCTTTGTTTTAAGGTTCTTTTACCGGCTTCCCTGGCCAAAGCAAAGGCCTCAGGCAACAAATCGTCCAGCTGTTCGCCTTGGTGCAGGCGGTCTTTTAATTCTTTGGTTTTTTCAGGAAAACGGCTATTAGAAAAACTCTCGAACTCGGGCTCGAGAGAGTTGATTTTATCAACCATCGGCTGCAGGGTTTTTAAATATCTGGCATTGCCGTCGCCCAAAATTTTACTCAAGATTGACATAAGGCTTAAATAGTTTAGTTCCGCTAAGATTATTATTTTTTGAAGCCGAGCGGCATGCGAGCGGCGCTGACATGACCCGATCTGACACAAGTCGCGAGCGGAAAATAATCTTATATCGCTCTGTCAATGACCAGCTTCGTGAGGCGAAAAAAATAATAATCTTAGCGGAACTATTCACTTACTTTTTTACGGGATAGAATTTTGTCTTTGATTTTTTCCAACTGCAGAGCTAACTTGTCGACTGCCTTATCAATGGCGAAATTGATGTTGAAATCGTTTTCTTCAATTCTGATCAACTTTTTGGGAATGCTTAAATTAAACTCCGCTCTAAAAACCGGTCCGCTGTGGTGATGACTGTCGCGGCTCAAATCTACCTCCAATTTGATGATTTTAGCTGAAAATTTGTCCAGTTTAATCAGTTTTAAATCAAGATATTTCCGTAAAACTTCGGTTATTTCCAAATTTTTTGCGTAAATTTGATATTTCACACGTTTGTTTTTAGCCACTGAAGCTTATCAGATTTTATCCACTTTGACAATTTGAGCAAAAACCCAGATAATATTGAATATGAATAACAACAACGGACAAAATGGCAATGGGTTTGAAATAGTTTCCGGACGGACTAATCCCGAACTGGTTACAAAAATCGCCCGCAATTTAGGCAAGAAGCCGATTTTTATTGATACCAAGCCCTGGGGTAATGGTTATCCGCGCTGTGTTAGGCCCGATGACGTGACCTTTTTGCATAAAAAGGTCCTTTTAATCACCAGTTTAAAGTATGATGGCATAGGTTCGCCGGTTGAAGAGCTTGAACTAATGGCTGACGCCTGCGCCAGCGCTTCGGAAATTCATCTGATTTTAACCTGGTTCTGCACCAAAGACGACGTTTCCCATAACCCCGGCCATGTGCCGACCATTACCTGGATTGCCCGCCGGCTGGTAAACCTTAAACCCAAGTCAGTCAATTTTTTTGATTTACACCAATCCAGCCACGTGGAATTTTTCTACCCCATCAGAAGAAGGCGTTTTTACTTTTTGCGCCTGCTGATTGAAGACGCCTGCCAGACCGGCATCGGCCAGATCGCGGCCACCGATGACGGCTCCACCAAGCGCGCCCGCAAAGTGGAACAGTTTTTGCGAACGGGCAAGCCCTACATTATCGCCACCAAGGAACACGACCACAAGTCCGAAAACAGCCAGGTTAATTTTCATCAGCTATATGGCGAAATTTTGTCCGATAAAATCTGCCTGTTTGACGATATGGCCTTAAGCTTAAACACCATTAAAAAGGCGGTAATTTCTTTAAAAAAGATGGGTGCCAAAGAAATTTACGCCGCCACGCCGCATTTTGACCCGACTTCCGGCGCTTACGCCAACTTGAAAGAACTTTTTGACAAAGGACTGCTGACGCGTTTTACCACCACCAATTCCAACGCCATTGAACAAAAATATCTGGATTTTGGTCCAGATAAATTCAAGGTTTTGGATGTTTCCGGTTTCGTTTCCGACGTGATCAAGTCAATTACCCACGGCGAGTCAACTTCCGTCTATTTTGACGACATATAAAAGGCCTTTTTAAAACCCGACGTATCTAATTTCTTCCTCTAACTGTATCCCAACCTTGTCTCTGACCTGTTGTTTAATCAAACTGATCAGCTGAACCACTTCATCGGCTTTGGCGCCGCCCAGATTGATAATATAATTAGCGTGCTTGGCTGAAACCTGCGTTTTGCCGATGGTTTTGCCTTTAAGACCTAAATTTTCAATTACCCAAGCCGCGGGTATTTTTTTATACTCTTTGAATTTCGGTGAAATTTGCCAATCAAGCTTTTTTAGTCGCTCGGCGTTTTCTTCCGTATAAATGATGTTTTTAAAGGTACAGCCGGCGCTGGGGCAGCCATAGGGCTGATTATCCATGCGATACTTAATCCGTTCATCAATCAACTGACGGCTGGCCTGCGTGTCGCCTTTAGTTAACCGCAAAATTGAAGAAAGAATCAGCCAGGTATCGTGTTCCTTAAAAATGCTGTGGCGGTAGCTAAAATTGCAGTCCTTGTTTGTTATCGTTTTAATCCTCAAATCATCATCCAAAAATTCTATGGACTTAACCACTTTATCCATGGCTTCGCCGTAAGTCCCGGCGTTGCCCTTAATGGCGCCGCCGACCGTGCCCGGCACGCCGGCTTCAAATTCCAGACCGGCTAAACCCGCGTCCAAAGTTTTCATAATCAAACCGGCCAGCGAATAACCCGAATCAACCTTAACTTGTTCGCCGTTGATTTCCAGCTCGCGGGATTTAATTTTAATGACCGCGCCGTTATAACCCTGATCGCTGACGACCAGATTACTGCCCCCGCCTAACAGCATATAATCAAGACGAGCTTCTTTGATGACCTTAAGGCATTCCACTAATTTAGACGGCTCGCTCACTTCCAGATAAACTTTAGCCGGTCCACCAAGCTGAAGAGTAGTATGATTCTTAAGCGGTTCATTTTCCCTGACTACGTTAGCGGATTTTTTAAGTTGTTCAATAAGTTGCATAGATAAAAGGTTTTTATCGCCAGCCGTGAATTTTCTTTTTACGAAGCGAGGATCTGTTTGAGTCTAGCTCCGCCTTGTCCGAAGGACAAGCGGAGCTGACGAGTTATGCGAGCAAGGAAAAAGAAAATTAACGGCTGGCCTATTTTATCAAACTTCTTGCAATTTGATCAATATCCCCCGCGCCGACGATTAACACCAAATCATTGGGTTGGATTTTTTCCCGTAAAATCTTTTCGGTTTGTTCCAAATCAGGCGCGTAATAAATTTCTTTTAACGGATTCAATTTTTGAATGGCTTGCGCTAATTCCTGGCCGCCAATAGTTCTTTGGCCATCCTGTTCCCGGCCGACCACGTCATAAACCTGGCAGACCACCAACACATCGGCCCAGGCAAAGCTTTTGGCAAAATCGTTAAACAGTTTGGCGGTGCGGTCAAAATGATGCGGCTGAAAGGCCACCACCAAACGTTTGTCCGGATAAAAATCCTTGGCCGCCTTAAGCGTGCCTGCAAGCGCGGTGGGATGATGGGCGTAATCGGAAATAACCAGAGCATTTTTTTTCCCTTTGACCGGTCCGACTTTTTCAAACCTACGCCATGATCCCGTAAATTCAGCCAACGATTCCTTGATGATTTTCCAATCAATCTTAAATTCCCTGGCGCAGGCAGCTGCCGCCAACGCGTTATAAATATTAAAAGTTCCGGGAATTTTTAAGCTCAATAAATGTCCGTTAACCTTAAAATCAATTTTTTGTTTTTTAAAAACGATATCAGTAGCCCGATAATCCGCTTCTTCAAAATTAACGGACCAGCTTTTAACTTGATAGCCCTTATTTTTAATTAAGGATTTTAAGCTGGCGTCATCCGCGTTGTAAATCAATTTACCTTCCGTAAGAGGTAGATTATTAAGGTATTTTTGAAAATAATGCTTAAGTTCTTCCAAATTTTTATAAAAATCCAAATGATCCGGTTCCAGATTGGTTAGAATGATTGTCTGTGGCAAAAGATTGAGCATGTGGCCTTTCCATTCGCAGGCCTCCGCAATCAGCAGATCGGAATTGCCGTGCCTAAAATTGCCGTCAAAACCAGGCACTTGGGTGCCGACAATGACAGTCGGATCCAAACCGGCCGCGGCGAAGATTTTACCCAGCATGGCCGTGGTGGTTGATTTGCCGTTAGTGCCCGAAACGGCAATGGTTTTTTTAGCGTGAGAAAAAACGCCCAAAAATTCCGGATAACTCTTCTGCAAAATATTAAGTTCTTCAGCTTTTTGACGTTCGGGATTGGTTTCCGGCACAGCCGGAGAATAAATAAGTAAATCAGCGTCAACTGGCAGGTTAGAACCGTCATGTCCGTAAAAAATCTTTACACCTCTTTTGGCCAAATTAACGGTCAGTTCACTAGGGCTAACATCCGAACCGCTGACTATTTTTCCTTGTTCCAAAAAAATCTTGGCCACAGCTGAAACGCCGATACCGCCGATGCCGACAATGTGAACTTTGTTGATTTTGGAAAAATCCATCTTAATTTAACAGGTTAATCTAACAACTTAACAATCTCACTGGCCATTTTAGCGGCGCCGTTCTCACGAGCCATTATTTTAATATTTTTTGACAATTCTTTCAAGCGGGCTGAATTGTTGGCCAGGTCATTAATCTTGTCAGCTAAAATCTTAGGGGTCAGCTTATTTTGTTTTAAGTTGATAGCCGCTTTGTTTAATTCATAGTAACCGGCGTTAATTTCCTGTTGGCTGTTTGGCAAGGGTACTAAAATCAACGGTTTGGCAAAAAAAGAAACTTCCAAAAGAGTTGATAGGCCGGCGCGCGATACTATCAAATCCGCCTGACCGATGGTTTGATAGTATTGATCGGTCAAAAATTCAATCTGGCGGTAATTTGGCAGATTTCCTTTAATGATCTCCTTACCTTGACCGGTTACATGAATGATGTGAAGTTTTTTATCAATCAACGTCAAGGCCTCAACCACTAGCTTATTTAATGATAAAGCCCCCGTTCCCCCGCCCAAAACCAGTATAGTTTTTTGATCGTGATCAAGCGGTTTTTCAACGGACAAAGCTTCCTGCCTGATTATCGGTCCGACTAAGATAGTTTTCTTTTTAGGAAAATCCGCCAACGATTTATCAAAAGTGACCGTAATCAAATCGGCTTGGCGCTGGGTTAGCTTATTACTCAAGGTCGGTTCTAAATCGAGTTGATGTATGATAATTTTAACTCCGAATAATTTTCCCAACCAGATAATGGGCACGGCCGTAAAACCGCCGGCGGAAATAATCAGTTTTGGCCTAAAATTGGACAAAATAACCAAGGCCTTGGTTAAAGCTAAAATAAATAAAACGGGTGTCAATAAATTGAGCAAGCTAAAGTAACGTCGCCACTTGGCCGATGGCAAGCTGGTAAAATTAATCGCGGGATATTGCTTTAAAAAAATCTTTTCCGGACCAGAGGACGTGCCGACGAACAACGCCTCGGTTTTAAAATCCTGTTTGGACAATTCTTGCCACACGGCAATCAACGGACTGACCGATCCCAAAGTTCCGCCGCCGGTAAGAATAATTTTAATTGGTGAACTCATTTTGTTTAAAATTTTCTGGCCTGTCTCGCCAAAGTTTAGCGAAGGCGGGTCTGTTTAGAAATATTAACCAAAATCCCAGCCGCAAAAAACAAGACCACCAACGAAGTGCCGCCATAGCTGATAAACGGCAAAGGAATCCCGGTTAACGGAAATAAGCCGATCATGGTGGAAATATTGATAAAGGCCTGAAGGCAGATCCAGGCGGCAATACCCAACGACAAAAATTTCCCAAAATCATCGGGCGAGGCGCGGGAAATTTTAAGGCCCCTGATGCCCACGGTTAAATATAACATGAGCAAAATCACGCTGAAAATAAAGCCCATTTCTTCGGCAATGACGGCAAAGATGGAATCGCCGTAAACTTGGGGCAAATAATTGAATTTTTGGCGGGATTTGCCGATACCAAGCCCGAGTATTCCGCCCGAACCGACGGCGATTTTGGCTTGGTTAATGTGATAACCAATACCCTGGGGGTCCGTGCCCTGGTTAAAAAAAACCGTCAACCGATCAATTCGGTAATCCGCTATTTGCACGGCAATAAAAACCAAGAGCAGTCCGCCTAAAATTATCAAACCAAAGTGTTTAAGCGCTCCACCAGCCACAAAATAAACAATCAAGCTAATAGTTACAATAATCAACAACGTGCCCAAATCCGGTTGAGCCATAACCAATAAAATAATAATGCTCAAGGAAAAAATAAAAGGCAAAAAACCGTATTTAAAATCTTTTAAGCCATGTTCGCCTTTTTTTTCCAACCAGCTGGCCAGATAAATCAAAAAGGTCAGCTTGACTATTTCGGTGGGCTGAAAGCTAAACAAACCCAGATTGATCCAGGACTGCGCCTCCTTGCCGTAACTAAAACCGATGTTGGGAATTAAAACCAAAACCAGCATGCCCAGCGAAACCAGCATTCCCCAAAAAGCCAACCTTTTGTAATTACGGTAATCAAACTGCGCCGCTATAAAAAATGCCACGAGTCCAGGCAAAAAACCGTTGGTCAGCTGATGCTTGAAAAAATAATAGCTGTCGCCGAACTTTTGATAGGCCTCAACCGAACTGGCCGAAGAAAGCATCATTAGTCCAAAAACAATAATCAGGCCCAAAGCGGCAATTAATAAAAAATCGGGTTGATGCTGCTGGGCAGCGTGAGCAAACGGGCTGACTAGTAAATCTTTAAGCCAGGCAAAAAGTTGTATTTTTTTTCTCATTTGAGGTTTTTTACCAAAGTTAAAAACTTTTGTCCTCTATCTCGGTAATCGCTAAATTCACCAAAACTTTCATTAGCCGGCGAAAGCAAAATCACATCGCCCGATTTCGCGCATTGCCAGGCCTGCTTAACCGATTCCTCCAAGCTTTTGGTCAAGCTGATATTAGCGTAACCTTTCTTAATTAAGGGTAGTAGATAATCGCTGATCTGGCCGCTTACAAAAACATGTTTGACTTTAGATTTATTAATGATTTGGAGCAGATGTAAATAATCAGCCTTAACATTTTGCGGATTTTTCCTGTAACCCTGTAATATCAAAATGGTTTTATCGGCTGGACACGCCTTAATTGCAAAAACAGTCGTTTTTGGTCGAGTAGCGGCGGAATCATTGATAAAGGTAATGCCGCGGTATTTTCTAATCGTCTGAAAACGACCTGTCCGTGGTTTAAAATTATTTAAAACTTTGGCTATTACTTGATCTGACGCTTTAAAAATTTTACCTACTTTGGCGGCCGCCAAGGCATCGCTTAATAAGTGCTCATTTTTAAAGTAAGGGTTGGTTAGTTTAAATTTAAATCCTTGGCTTAAAGAATAAAATTTAGCAGACGATGGCCAATTTATTTTTTTTAGTTCAGGATCATCCGCGTTAACCAATAAAATATCGCCAGGTTTTTGATATCTGGCCAGCTCCAGCTTAACCTTTTTATACCGGCTGAAAGAATTCCCATGATCATCCAGGTGATGCCGCAAAATATTGGTAATCACGCAAATCCGGGGAGATTTTTGGCTGTGGCGGGCAAAAGTTAAAACGCGGTTATTGACTTCGGCCACCACGATGGCCTGATGGCCCGCCTTAATGATTTTGTTCAAATCACTGTAATGCCAGCTGTCGCCCATTAAAAAAACTTGTTTTTTTTGAGCTTTCCCCCCTTCGCTCTTTGAGCTTGGGCGGGCAAGTAAAATTTGGTAAATCAGATTGGTAACCGTGCCCTTGCCGGCCGTGCCGGTTACACCGATTACTGTGCCCGGAAAAAATTCCAGCAGCAGATTATACCAGCTCCAGAGCTTGTAAGTCGTCAGCTTTTTATTTTTCGAGTATCTAAACCACGAAGACGGCGCAAAAATTAAATCAGCTTTTTCCAGGCCGGATAAATAATTATTTTTAAATCTGATGGCTTTTAAGGATTTAACGAGCCTGGCAAACAAGCGTTTTTTTTGGAGCAAGCTTAAATTATCATGATAAGAAAAAAAACTCTTTCTAAAATCTGTTGGCTGTTTAAAATCGTGGCCAATGACGTTAGTTGCCCCCAGGTCTGACAAAAACAGAGCCAAGCTGCTGCCTTCGGCTCCGCTGACGCCAACCACGTGGATTTCAGATTCCTTCAATTTTTCCAAATCCATGAACTTAAATTAAAATCTAGTTGAAATTTATTAATTGTAATTCATAACTGCCAGGCCCGGTCCAGTAAAAACATCACTAAGCCAACCACGGCCGTCACGCCGGAAATCACCCAAAAACGCATGACGATTTTAGGTTCGGACCAACCAACCGCTTCTAAATGATGATGAATGGGCGAGGACAAAAAAACTTTTTTGCCTTTTCTTAAGCGTTTGGATAATTGCTGGATAATGGTGGATAGCGACTCAATCACCAGAATCAGGCTGATAATGGGCAAAAACAGGGCGGTATTGGTCAGCATGGCGACCACGCCCAAGGTAATGCCTAAAGACATGGCGCCGGTATCGCCCATAAAAAATCTGGCCGGATTAATGTTAAACCACAAAAAGGCCAGCAAGGCGCCCGCGATTACTCCGCAAAAAGCGGCTAAATCATAACGTCCCAAAATAAAAGCCATAACGCCCAAGGAACCAAAAGAAGTCAATAACACCCCGCCGGCCAAGCCGTCCAAGCCGTCAGTTTGATTAACCGAAAAAGACGTGGCCACGATAATAAAAATAAAGATCGGGATGTACCACCAGCCGATGGAAAAATTACCCAAAAAAGGGATATGTAAAACATCCCAATCAAGCTTAAAGTAAAACCAGAGCGCGCCAACTAAGGCGATGGCGGTGTAAACCAAAACTTTTTGGCTCATTTTTATGCCGCCGCCGTTGGGACCGATCCCCTTGACGCCGAGCCAATCATCCAGCAGGCCGACCACGGCCGAAGCGACCAAGGCGCCTAAAGGCAAGAGCGTTTCCGCCCTGGTTAAAAAATTCAATTTGGCCAAGTAACTGGCGGGAAATATTTCTTTAAGGTAAAAAAATAAAATGGCTAACGCCAAAACGCTGAACCAAATAATAATCCCGCCCATGGTGGGCGTGCCGGCTTTTTTTTGATGCAAACCCGAAAAAACCGGAGCGCTGGCCACGTTTCTAATTTGCTTGCCAAACTTATTTTTATATAAAAAATTGGTTAAAAAAGGCGTCAAGGTCAAAGCCAAAATAAAAGCCAAGGTGGTAAGCAAAAAAATTTTGATCACCTGAAAATTTTCCAGCATAGTTAACTGAAGTAATTAATAATGAGAGTGATAATAGTCAGTAAAATAAAAAATTGGGCCACCAAGCCGGTCCACAACAGCCAGCGGACTAAAATAACTTTATCTTCGCCCAAGTAAGAACAAAATAAGAAATTAACCAATAAAATAAACAAGCCGATGCCCGGATAATAAACGGCGGCCAACCACGGTCCAATCCAGCCAATGCCGAAATAGACGTTGTAATACAAAGGTATCCAATCGGCCGAAGCCGGCAAACGCCAAACAATTAAAAACCAACCCAGACCGTTAAGAATAAGGCCTGACAAAACAGGCCAATAAAATTGGGATTGCTTAAAAGTCCTATTTAAAAAAAATCCTACTTGTTGCATGATTGATTTAACGCCTATATTATAGCAAATAATTTTAAACTTGGCGAGCCGGCTAGCCGAACCTGCTGGCTGGACACGAGATTGGTCGGGCTTGGTATTTATTCCAATTTTGTGTTATAATTTATTAGGTGTTTTAGACAAACAAAGGCAAAAATTATGATTGAGGACAAAAAATTAAAAGAGCTGCTGGTTAAAAACGAGCTACTGGACGAAAAAAAACTTGACGACTACCTCAAAGATGCCCAAAAAAGCAAAACCTCCCTATTTGATTTTATTGGCCAAAAAAATCTGCTGCCCGAAAGTCAGTTGTATGAAATCGTCGCTACTTTTTTTAAACTGCCTCTGGTTGATTTAAAAGACGAGAATATCCGCCGCGATATTCTTTTTATGATTCCGGAGCCCATTGCTTCGGCCCACGAAATCATCGCTTTTGCCCAAGACGGTGAAAAAATCAAGATCGCTTTAACCGATCCGACCGATTTGGAAACTTTGGAATTTCTTAAAAAGCGCCTGGACCACGAGCTGATTTTGCATTTAGCTACGCCGACCACGATTAAAGAGGCCTTAAAGCAATACCACCAGAGTTTGGAAGCGGAATTTCAAAATATTTCCCAAACGGACGAAACCGAAGATAAAAACGACAAACAGCTTAAGGAAATGGCCCAGGATCTGCCCATCGTTAGAGTGGTGGACACCTTGCTGGAATACGCCATTTTTGAAGAGGCCTCTGATATCCATATCGAGCCGACCGAAAAAAACGTGATCATCCGCTACCGCCTTGACGGCATGCTTAAGCAGGTCATGACTTTGCCCAAAAACGTTCAGTCCGGCTTGGTGGCCAGAATCAAGGTCTTGGCCAATTTAAAATTGGACGAACACCGCTTGCCCCAGGACGGACGCTTTAAAATCAGCTCGCCGCAATATAAAGTGGCTTTTAGGGTCTCGATTATTCCGGTTTTTGACGGCGAAAAAGTGGTTTTGCGTTTGCTTAACGAATCGGCCAAGGCCTTATCTTTGGAAGATCTGGGCCTGCATAAAGACGCTTTGTCAATTCTTAAAAATAACATTAAAAAACCGCACGGCATTATTTTGGTCACCGGTCCCACCGGTTCCGGCAAAACCACGACCTTATACACCATCATGAACGTTTTAAACAAGCCCGAAGTCAACATTTCCAGCATTGAAGACCCGATTGAATACCGCATGCCCAGCATTAACCAAAGCCAGGTTAATCCTAAAATTGAATTTACTTTTGCGCGCGGCCTGCGCTCCTTGCTTAGGCAGGATCCCAATATCATCATGGTCGGCGAAATCCGCGACAAAGAAACCGCTGAAATTTCCGCCCACGCGGCCATGACCGGTCATCTGGTTCTTTCTACCCTGCACACCAATGACGCGGCTTCCAGCCCTCAGCGCCTGATTAACATGGGCATCCCCTCTTTTTTGGTTTCTTCCACCACCAATCTGATTATTGCCCAGCGCCTGACCCGAAAAATCTGCAAAAACTGCATTTACAGCTACAACCTGGAAAAAGAAATGCTTAAACAGCTGGATAAGACCTTTGACTTAAAAAAGGTTTTGGAATTTTTAATTGCCCAGGGTCTGCTGGCTAAAGACCGGGCCAATCTTGACTCGACTTTGTTTTACCGCGGCAAGGGCTGTAAAAAATGCGGTCAAAGCGGCTACAAAGGCCGGATCGGCATTTATGAATTAATGGAAATCACTCCTAAAATCGCCGAACTGATCACGGCCAAAGCCGAAGTTGAAGAAATTCAAAAAGAAGCGGTGGCTTCAGGCATGACCACTTTAACCCAGGACGGCTTTATGAAAGCCATTAAAGGCGTAACCACGGTTGAAGAAGTGTTAAGAGTAACCCAAGAATAATATGAGCATTGATCTGGAAAAAGTTAATCAGCGTCAGGAAGTTTTAGCCAAAGACCGAGCCATTCCCTGGCTGACCAAGCTATTAGCCAAAATGAATGATTTTGGCACGGTTAGCGACAAAGAAAAAATCTTTTTTACTCAAAATCTGCAAGTCATGATCCGCAGCGGCCTGCCCCTGGATCGCTCCTTAAAAACCTTGGCCGAGCAGATCAATAATAAAAAGTTTAAGAAGATTATCGGCGATTTGGCCGCCAACACCGAAAAAGGCATCGCCTTTACCGAAAGTTTGTCCAAATACGAGGAGGTTTTTGGCCATCTGTTTATCAGCATGGTTCAAGCGGGCGAAATTTCAGGACGCTTGGAGGATGTGCTTAAGCAAATCTATCTGCAAATTAAAAAAGCCCACGAGCTTAAAAGCCGGATTATCGGGGCGATGATCTACCCCGTCATCGTCATCGTGGCCATGGTTTTGATCGGCATTGGCATGATGATTTTCGTGGTGCCCAAAATTACCGCCATTTTTGTGGAGATGAAAGCGGAATTACCCCTGCCCACCAAAGTTTTAATCGGCCTTTCCGACTTTATTTTAAATAACGGATTTTTAACCGGTCTGGCCGCCGTGCTGTTAATCGGTTTAATCATTTACACAATTAAAAACGAAAAAACCAAATATTATTATCATTACGTCTTTTTAAAACTGCCAATTTTAGGCCCGATCGTTAAAAAAATCAACTTAGCCAAATTTGCCCGCACCTTAAGCTCGCTGTTAAAAACGGATATCGCCTTAGTCAAATCCTTTGAAATCACGGCGCAGATTTTAGGCAACCGCCTGTACCGCCGGTCCTTGTTAAGCTCGCTTAATGATCTTAAAGAAGGCATTAGCCTGACGGCTGTTTTGCAAAAATATCCTGATTTATACCCGCCGGTGATTATTCAAATGGTCGCGGCTGGCGAAGAAACCGGCCTGGTTGACGAAATTCTGACCGATTTGGCCGATTTTCATGAAGAAGAAATAGATCAGATTATGAAAACCCTGCCGACGGTGATTGAGCCGGTTTTGTTGCTGATTTTAGGCGCTGGCGTGGGCGCCATGGCCGTGGCCATTATCATGCCCATGTACAGTTTGACCGAGCACATCAGTTAATTTTTATTTCTGAATTTATTAAAGTGAGCGAGGGCAAGAAAAATTCGCGAGCGAGCGGGTACCCAACCGACGAGGTTGGGGGCGGGAGTGAGCAAATTTTTACTTGACGTGACGCGAACTTCAAAACTAAAAATGAGTTGGAAACCAAGAGGCGTATCCCTATTGGAACTGACGGTGGCGATGGCCATTATTTTTATAATCGGCGCCATTAGTTTTCCCAGTTTTAACAATTATCTTAAATATCAGGACTTAAAAAACAGCACCAAAAATTTTATCGGCCAGCTTAAGCAGGCGCAACAGGCTACCGTTACCCAGCAAATTAAATTCGCCCTGGAGCTTGATTTGCAGACAAATAATTATCGCCAGCTTAAACTTGTCCAGCCCACTGAACTGGTGGCGGACTATCGCTTAGGCGCCAATATTTTTTTTGCCTCCACTACCGGTCTGGCGTTGGGTCAGGTGATTTTTAATCCGACCGGCGCGGCCCAGCAAAGCGGAGAGATTTATTTGGAATCGTCCGCCAACGGCCAACAAACCAAAATAACCGTCCATCCTTCGGGCTATGTTTCCTGGCAAAACAATTAACCAACAACTGGGCTTAACTCTAGTTGAAACTTTACTGGCTTTGGCCATTGTGACCTTGGCCGTGACTTTTTTGGTCTCTTTATTTCCCCATGGCCTTAAAACAGCGGCTTTAAGCCAGGAAGAAACTTTGGCCGCTTTTTTGGCCCAGGCCAAAATTGAACAGCTGACGGCCACGAATTACGACGAAATAGCCCCCGGCGCCCTGGAAAGCGCGGTTCATGTCAGTAGTAATCCCGCCAGCCCGTTGTATGATTTTTTGCGCAGCAGCACCATCACGCTGGTGGACAGCAATTTAAATTCTTCTGTGACCGATATGGGCCTGAAAACCATCAGCGTATCGATTTCCCGGCCCGGCGTGCTGGGCAACCCCAGCCAGACAACCACTATCACGGCTTTAAAAGCTAAACGATGAATACTCCTACAAATTACAAATACAATACAAATCTACGAATCAACGGATTCACACTTTTTGAAGTCCTGATTGGCATCACTATTGGCAGCTTGCTCTTGGGCTTAGTGCTGTCTATCTACAGCTTAACCGTGCGCTCGCTCTCGAGCTCGCAAAACCGCTCGGAACTGGCTAATAATTCCCGCATAATAATTGACCGCCTGACCCGCGATTTGCGCCAGGCGCGGCAGATTGCCACGCCCCTGCCGACTGTGTCAAATGACCCTAATTTAGCTCCGCCAAACGGAATTGAGGTCCAAGACGGGCATGATATCAATGCCGTCCGCTATGTCCGCTATTACCTGTCGGGCACAGATTTAAAACGACAAATCCGGGAATATTATTTTCCAGCCGAGCCGGCCGTGCTGGTTACCTTTGACGCCGTGGATGATTTCAGCAACCCGGCCAGCGTCCGGATTATTGAAGACGAGCTAGTCGGCCAATATGTCACGGGCTTGGCTTTTTACGGCATCAATTTAATTACCGTGGAATTGCAATTAACCAAAGGAAAAATCATCCACACTACCGCCACCCAATTTTATGGCCGCAATCTATAATAAAAATCCTAAAGGTTTTTTATTGATATCCTCATTGGTGGTTTTGTCGATGATGATTTTAATTGTTTCCTTTTACTTAAATGGTATAATGCAAGAGATAAAAATCACCAATATTACCAGCCAGTCGCCGGATGCCTATTATCTGGCCGAGTCCGGCGTGCAGGAAGCGATCTGGAAGCTGCAGAACGACGCGGTCTGGAAAAATAATTTTGAGACCGACCCGGCCTGG
>Ga0082335_1005707_pt1 | contig 16857 bp, 22 predicted proteins | sample Subgrocontami58m_FD_72375 | JGI IMG/M metagenome (GOLD analysis project Ga0082335, IMG submission 72375) | Subsurface groundwater microbial communities from S. Glens Falls, New York, USA - GMW37 contaminated, 5.8 m (SPADES assembly) (version 2) ... | reverse complement strand
TTGACTCCGCTCCGCCGCAGTCGCTAAGTGTTGGCGCGCGCCAGCACCCATCGAGGTGGGTCAGATTTCGTGAGCAGAGGTGGGTCAATTCTGATGAGCGTCGAGGCAAAGAATGTCAAAGATGGATGTTTTGACTGGTTGGCTCCTGGCCAGGAATGCAGATCCTGCGCCCCGCGCAGGCGACCGCAACTACGGTGCCACCACTATGGGCACCGATTTTGCGCTAGGTACCGGTGTCCAGTGGAGCCGGTGTAGCATTGAGACCTGTAGCTTCGGGTTGGATGAAGCCGCGTTCTCAGCTTGGGGAATCACACATGTCGACCGATCACGCATCGAACCCGCAACTTAACCACCGAGGGCCGAACATGCCCGTTGTGACCGACACCTTGAGAGCCGGAGTGCGGGAAGACTTACCCGAAATCGAACAAATCGGCGATCCGGAATTGCGCCGACTGGTGGTCGAGGCATGGGCGCTCGCGCTCGCCGGCAGCAGTTTCCGTTCAATTCGAGAGATACCTCCAGCCGGAAATCCGGGCCAGCTCGTGCTCAAGCGCGGCAACCAGACTGACCACCTGCGTGGCGTTGCGCGCCTCGCCCTGAACATCGCCGATGAGATGATCAAGCAGTTTCCCGAGATGGAGATCAATCGCGATGTCGTCCTCGCCGGCGCGCTCTGTCACGATGTCGGCAAGCCGTGGGAGTTCGACCCGGCGAACCGCGCACGCTGGGAAGCCGAACCCCGCAAAGCCGGTAAGCCGTCCTTCCGCCATCCCGCCTACGGCGCTCATATCTGTCTGACAGTAGGCTTGCCAGAGGAAGTTGCGCATATCGCCATGGCGCATTCCGCCGAAGGCGAACTCCTTGTGCGCAGCACGGAATGCGCAATCGTCCATCATGCAGATCGTACTTTTTGGCGTGTGCTTGCGGCAGGGGACATGCTCAAACCCGAGACGCTGCCGCCTGGCTACGCCTGAGAGCACGAACAACAACGTTACTGCGAGGAGGAAGTTCAAATGTCAGTTCTGCGTTGCATTGCATCGTTTCGTGTCTTGGCGCTCGTCTTGGCGCTGCCTCTAAGTCTAGGCGCAGCCTTAACGCACGCAGCCGACACCGATCGATGGCCTGCCAAGTCGATCAAGATTATCCTGCCTTTTTCGCCTGGCGCAGCAACCGATATCGCCACGCGTCGCATGGCTACGGCGCTTTCGCCGCGGCTGGGCCAGAGTGTCTATGTCGAGAACAAGACGGGCGGCATGGGCACCATAGGCGTAGCCGCCGCGGTGCGCGACAGGCCCGATGGCTACACCCTCACCGCGACGGACACTTCCATCATCCTCACGCCTTTCTTGATGAAAGACGTCCCGTACGACGCATTTACCGATCTCATCCCCATCGTCGCTTATGTGTTTACGCCTTTAGGCATAGTCGTCAACGCAAACAGTCCCTACAAGAGCGTGCGAGACTTGATCGGCGCGGCTAAAGCCCAGCCCAATAAGATCACTTTCGGCTCGGGCGGTGCAGGCTCCAGTACGCATCTCGCCGCTGAAGCGTTCGCGATGGATGCAGGTATCGCCTTGATGCACATTCCCTACAAAGGGGCCGCAGAAGGGGTCCTCGCGGTGCTCTCGGGCACGATAGTCATGCAGTTTGCGTCCCCTGCCACCACGATGGGAAACCTCAAAGCCGGCAAGCTGCGGATGTTGGTGTTGAGCGGCGATGCGCGTTCCAAGATGCTGCCCGACGTGCCTACATTTACAGAAGTTGGTTTGAAGAACTCCAACTACCTCAACTGGATCGGCCTTTGGACGCCGAAGGGCACGCCGGCTGCCGTCGTCGAACGCTTGAGAAAGGAAGTCGGCTCTGTGATGTCCTCGCCCGAGATGGTCGCGTTCGCTAGAGAAATTGGTGCGGATCCCCGCGTCGTTGTCGGTGATGATTTCGCCCAGTTGATGCATCAAGAAAGGAACAAATGGAAGGCGATCGTCACGAAGATCGGACTTGAACCAAGATGAGGCTACCTTTGCTATGCTCGCCCCACCGAATGATAGCCTTAGCACAGGAGACAGCCAATGACCGAGACACCCACTTTCGGACGTTATGCCGAGATTCCCTATGATCAAATGACGCCGGAGCAGCAGGAAGGCTATCGCTCGCTGATCGAGGCGCGTGGCCGGCTTTCCGGGCCGAACAAGATCTATGTGCACAACCCCAAGCTGGCGAAGGTGATAGGGCCGCTCGGGGCGTATTTCCGCACAGGTTACTCGCTTAGCGAGCGCGAGCGCGAGATCGCCGTGTGCGTTATCAATAGCAAATGGCATTCGGCCTACCCGACCAGTGCGCACGAAGGTGCTGGCAAGGCGGCCGGGCTACCGAATGACAAGGTCGAGGCGATACTCTCGGGCCTGCCGACCTCCTTCTCCGACAAGCGCGAGCAGGTCGTCTACGAGATGGCGACGTGCCTCGCCAATTCGCGCTGGGTGGCAAAAGGGCTATTTGACCGCGCGGTCGATGCACTCGGCCATGTCGGCATCACCGACGTGATCACCCTGGTGGGCCATTACACCAGCGTCTCGATGACGCTCGCCTTCTACGACGTGCCGGCCAACGCGACCAGCATGGAGCGTTGAGCCCTGCCATATCCGCAATTGCACAGTAGCGCATGTGCCGTAGCTTTCGGGTAACTGCTTGATTGGTGAGCCCACCTGGACTCGAACCAGGGACCAAAGGATTATGAGTCCCCGACCCTATACCGAGCCCTCTCCCACAAACCAGAAAAGCAAAAAGCCACCCCGAAGGATGGCCTAATGCTTGGGTACTGGTCGGCCAGCACGGGCCAAAGGATTGTTAGTTCCTCTGCCCATTGACGGCTCTATGACGCTAGCCTCATGAAGAAAGACAGCACCTTGTGACAGTCCGTTAATTACGGCCATTTTCCCGACGACTGTTGAGGGTACTTAAAGCCCAAGCCTCTGCCATATCGTAGAAGTGAGCCCCGCCTGATTCATGGTGTAGAAATGCAGCCCGGGTGCCCCCTGAGACAGCAGCCGGTCGCACAGATCCGTGACCACATCCAGGCCGAAGCTGCGGATCGACGCGGTATCGTCGGCGTAGCCCTGCAGCTTCATGCGCAGCCAGCGCGGAATCTCGGCGCCGCAGGCATCCGAAAAACGCGCGAGCTGGGAGAAATTGGCGATGGGCATGATGCCGGGCACGATCGGAAGCGCGATGCCGAGCGCCTCGCACTCGTCGATGAAGCGAAAATACGCGTCGGCGTTGTAGAAATACTGGGTGATGGCCGCATCGGCGCCAGCATCCACTTTGCGCTTGAACGCCTTCAAATCGTCCTGCGCACTGCGTGCCTGCGGATGGTACTCGGGATAGCAGGCGACTTCGATGTGGAAATGATCGCCGGTGGTCTCGCGGATGAACTCCACGAGTTCGTTGGCGTAGCGCAATTCCCCCGCACTCGCCGTTCCCGACGGCAGATCGCCGCGCAGCGCGACGATATGGCGCAGGCCCTGAGCGCGATAAAGTTCGAGTGTCGCCTGGATGTCGGCACGCGAGGAGCCGATGCAGGAAATGTGCGGCGCTGCGTCGCAGCCGTCCTTCTGGATTTCGAGCACTGCCTGCAGCGTGCGATCGCGCGTCGAACCGCCCGCGCCGTAGGTGACGGAAAAAAAGCGCGGATGGAGCTGCATCAGCTGCTTCCAGGTGGTGCGCAGCTTTTCCATGCCTTCCGGCGTTTTCGGCGGAAAGAATTCGAAGCTGAAAGTGCGCGGGTGTTTCTTCTGCGATTCCATGGGCGGGGAGCCGGGAGGGCGCGGGCCCGCCCGTGTTTCCTCAATAGCGATAGGAATCCGATTTGTAGGGCCCGGTCTTGGCGACCCCGATGTACTCGGCTTGCGCGTCGGTCAGCTCGGTGAGCATGGCGTTCAATTTCTTCAGCTGCAGGCGCGCCACTTTCTCATCGAGATGCTTGGGCAGCACATAGACACCGACCGGATACTTGCCCGAGCCTTTTTGGGCTTCCGTCCAGAGTTCGATCTGCGCCATGACCTGGTTGGCGAAGGACGAAGACATCACGTAGGAGGGGTGCCCCATGGCGCAGCCCAGGTTCACGAGGCGCCCGCCCGCGAGCAGGATGATGCGCTTGCCGTCGGGGAAGATGACATGATCGACCTGCGGTTTGATGTTCTCCCACTTGTACTGATGCAGGCTGGCGACGTCGATCTCGGAATCGAAGTGGCCGATGTTGCATACGATGGCCTGGTCCTTCATGCGTTTCATATGATCGTGCGCGACCACGTTCACGTTGCCGGTTGCCGTGACGAAGATGTCGGCTTTTTCACAAGCCCAGTCCATGGTGACCACGCGGTAGCCCTCCATCGCCGCCTGCAGCGCGCAGATCGGATCGATTTCGGTCACCCAGACCTGCGCCGAGAGCGCGCGCAGCGCCTGCGCGCAGCCCTTGCCGACGTCGCCATAGCCGCACACCACCGCAACCTTGCCCGCGATCATCACGTCGGTGGCGCGCTTGATGCCGTCCACCAGCGATTCGCGGCAGCCGTAAAGGTTATCGAACTTCGACTTGGTGACCGAATCGTTCACGTTGATGGCGGGGACGAGCAGCCGGCCTTCCTTTGCCATCTGGTAGAGCCGGTGCACGCCGGTGGTCGTTTCCTCGGTGACACCGCGGAGGTTCTTGGCGATTGTGGTGTACCAGCCCGGTTTGGCGGCAAGGCGCTTCTTGATTGAGGCGTAAAGTGCTGTCTCCTCCTCGTTGCTGGGTTTCGCGATGAGCGAGTCGTCCTTTTCGGCGCGGCTGCCCAAGTGAACCAACAGCGTCGCGTCGCCTCCATCGTCGAGGATCATGTTGGGTGTGCCCCCATCAGCCCATTCGAAAATGCGATGCGTGTATTCCCAGTAATCATCCAGCGACTCGCCTTTGTAGGCGAACACCGGCGTGCCGCCAGAGGCAATGGCGGCGGCGGCGTGGTCCTGCGTCGAGTAGATGTTGCACGATGCCCAGCGCACTTCGGCGCCGAGCGCCTTCAAGGTCTCGATCAGCACCGCGGTCTGGATGGTCATGTGCAGCGACCCGGCAATGCGGGCGCCTTTGAGCGGCTGCGCGGCCGTGTATTCCTCGCGAATCGCCATCAGGCCCGGCATTTCGGTTTCGGCGATGCGGATTTCCTTGCGCCCCCAATCGGCGAGCGACAGGTCGGCAACTTTATAGTCGGTCAATGTCTTACTTTGCGGTACGGCGCTCATCACGCGCTCCTTTCGTCTAAGAAAAAAGTTCGTGAGCGCCGTTGCGGTGGTAGACACCCCGAGCCTGGCGGATGGTGAAATCCGTCGCAACGCTCCTCAGGGGAGGCGGATTCTACCGCAAATGGCAGGGTTTTGTCCTGGCTGTCTCGGAGTTTTCGGAAGCGCTCAAGGGTGCAATGACCTGATCGCCAAGTCCGGGGCCGTCGATACGATCTTAAGTAATGCGGCAGCGGGACCGGTCGGGTTACGGCGGTGCTGTTCCCAATTTTGGAGCGTCTTGATACTAACCCTCATCAGCCTGGCAAAATCACTTTGCGACAACCCGATTCGTTCCCGAACGGCTTTTACATCGGGCGAATTGACTTCGAAGCGTCGGGAAGCCTTGGCCTTCCCTTTGGAGATATCCTTTGCTTCCTTCAGGCTTTGCACCAAATCATCAAACAGTGTCTTTTCCATGCTCATAGCTCCTTCACGAATTCGCGCAGAATGGAGGTTTCCTTATCGGTCAGATCGTCCTTTTTCGACTTTGGATAGGCCACCAGCATGTAAATCAGGTGGCTGTCTTTGACCCAGTAGTAAATCACCCGAATTCCACCACTCTTGCCACGTCCCTGGATGCCATAGCGTAGCTTGCGGATACCACCACCACCCTTGATAAGATCGCCGCGTTCCGGGTTTTCCACTAATTCGTTTTGAAGTTCCCTGTATTTATCGTCGGATAGCAACGATGTAACCAAGCGAGTGAAGGTTGGCGTCTCAATGAATTCCACAGGCGCCATAATATACGCCAATGGCGTATAGCGCAAGGGTCATCTGGCGGCACGCATCACTGCCGCCGATAAGGGGGAATTTGCCAGCGAAGAAGAGGTCGCCCGTTTCTTTGCCGAAAACGGCGGATGACGAAGGCTTTCGTCGACTACCAGCTGCGGCACTCGGATCTGCAGGTCCGCATCATCGATGAAGATGCCGCGTTCTATGACTTCGGCCCAAATTTTGACCCATTGCTCGATCATGCCCCGGCCACGCTCGGCCTGACGAACAGTTAGCGTTCGCTCGCCTATGCTCTTCGGCAGCCGCGGCAACTGGCTGAAACGCCGCACCAATAGCCAATCTACGGATCAATTGGCAATAAAAAACCGGCTTGCGCCGGTTCTTTATTATCCCACCTTAGCGAAAGTTAAGGTCCGCTCAGGCTACCGCCGCTATCTTGATCCCCGCATCCGCCGCAAGCGCCTGCGCCTTATCGGTGTCTTCCCAGGTGAATTCGGGTTCGTCGCGGCCGAAGTGGCCGTAGGCTGCGGTCTTCTCATAGATAGGACGCAGCAGGTCGAGCATTTGCACGATGCCCTTGGGCCGCAGGTCGAAGTGCCTGCGCACCAGTTCGGACAACTTTTCGTCCGAAATCTTGCCCGTGCCGAAGGTCGTGACCATGACGCTGGTCGGGCGCGCCACGCCGATGGCGTAGGACACCTGGATCTGGCATCGGCTTGCGAGGCCCGCGGCCACCACGTTCTTGGCGACGTAGCGCGCGGCATAGGCGGCCGAGCGATCGACTTTGGACGGATCCTTGCCCGAAAATGCGCCGCCGCCGTGCGGGGCGGAACCGCCGTAGGTATCGACGATGATCTTGCGCCCGGTGAGCCCGCAGTCGCCTTTGGGCCCGCCGATTTCGAAGCTGCCGGTCGGGTTGACCAGATACTTGATCTGCCCTTTTAGCAGATGCTTGGGCAGGATAGGCTTGATGATTTGCTCGATCACCGCCTCCTCAATCTGAGCGTGCGTCAGGCCGGGGCCATGCTGCGTCGATAGCACCACCGTATCGATTGCATCGGCTTTGCCGTCGACGTAGCGGATGGTCACCTGCGACTTGGCATCGGGGCGTAGCCACGGCAAGCGCCCGTCGCGCCGGACTTCCGACTGGCGTTCGACCAGCCGATGCGATAGGTAAATGGGCAGCGGCATCAGCTGCGGGGTTTCGTCGCAGGCGTAGCCGAACATCAGGCCCTGATCGCCCGCGCCCTGGTCGAGGTCCAACCCCTTGCCCTCATCCACACCCTGGGCGATATCCTTGGACTGTTCGCCATAGGCGACAATCACGGTGCAGGTGTGCGTATCGAATCCGATCGCCGGATCGGTGTAGCCGATGCGTTTGATGGTTCTTCGAGCCACCTCGCTGAAATTGACCCGCGCGCCGGTGGTGACTTCACCGGCGAGCACCACCAGATTGTCCTTGACCAAGGTCTCTGCAGCGACTCGGGAGGTTTTGTCCTGCGTTAGAATGGCGTCCAGAATTGCATCGGATATCTGGTCGGCGACTTTGTCCGGATGGCCTTCCGAAACGGATTCCGAGGTGAAGAGGTAAGAGCTCATATTTTGGGATATCTCAACTGAAAAAATTGGCGAAAGGATAGCACGTCTTGGTTGAATCCCAAAACGAAGCAACATGTTGATAGGCCTCGCGCGGTTGGTCGCGGCCCTGCCGTTGCCTCTGGTGCACGCTCTGGGCGCGCTCCTCGGGCGCATAGTCTATCTTGCCTCGCCGCGCTACCGCCATTTTCTGTCCGAAAACCTGCGCGCAGCCGGGTACGCCGATCGCGCGCTGCGCGGCGCGGCGATCGCCGAAGCGGGGAAGGGGCTGCTCGAACTGCCCGCGATCTGGCTGCGGCCGCATGAAGCGGTGGCGGGACTGGTGGTCAAGGTCAGCGGCTGGGAGCTGGTCGAGGCGGCGCGAGCGCGCCGCCGGGGCATCCTCTTTCTGACGCCGCATCTTGGGTGCTTCGAGATCACCGCGCAGTACGTTGCATTTCACGCGCCGGCCAATACGCCGCTCACGGTGCTCTACCGTCCGCCCAAGCAGAAAATGGTCGAGCCGCTGATGCTGGCGGGGCGTCGTCGGCCCAATTTGCGCGTCGCGAGCGCCGATCTGCGCGGCGTGCGCGCCTTGCTGCGCGCACTGAAGGCAGGCGAGGCGATCGGCATCCTGCCTGACCAGGCGCCGGGGGTGGGCGAGGGCGAGTGGGCCGAATTCTTCGGCCGACCGGCCTACACCATGACCCTTGCCGGGCGCTTGGCGGGGTCTTCGACCGCGCAGGTGATACTCGTCTATGCCGAACGCCTGCCGCAGGGGCGCGGCTACTACCTGCGGTTTTCGGCGATGCCGCAGGCGCTTCACGGCGAGTCGCGCGCGCGAACGCTGAACCGTGCGCTCGAGGAACTGATACGGCTATGCCCGGCGCAATATGCGTGGGGATATAACCGATACAAGGTGCCGGCCGGGGCGCCTGCGCCGACATGAATCGGCATTGCAGCGCGTCGCAGGCAAAACGTAAGGGCATCTGCAACCACGCGCCGGCCAAGGCAGCGCGCTGTTGCGCGGTAATATCCGCGGCCATCGTTTCATGCTGACGCGTATTGCGCTTGCTTTTCTATGGCTGCTGCGGCTGCTGCCGCTGTCTGCGCTCGCCGCGATCGGCAACGGCTTCGGTTGGCTGCTCTATGGCGTCGGCCGCGAGCGCCGCCGTGTGTGCGAGGTGAACCTCGAGCGCTGCCTGCCGCAACTCGCAGCCCCCGAGCGCCAAGCGCTTGCGCGGCGCCACTTCCAGGCCTTCGCGCGCACGTTCCTCGAGCGCGCAATCCTGTGGTGGGGGTCGCCCGCGCGCATCCGGCAGCTGGTGCGCATCGAGGGCTGGGAGCATTTCGAGGCGGTGCGTGGCGGGCCGCTGATACTGCTCGCGCCGCATTTCGTCGGCCTCGACATGGGTTTTATGCGGCTTGCGCTGGAATTCGACATGGTTTCGATCTATTCCAGGCAAAAGAACGAAGTCTTCAATACGGTTCTGCTCGCCGGGCGCAAGCGCTTCGGCGATCCGACGCTGCTCGCGCGCCAGCAGGGCGTGCGCCCGGCGCTGCGCGCGATGCAGGCCGGCCGACCGTTCTATTATCTGCCGGATATGGATTACGGCCAGCGCGATACCATTTTCGTGCCGTTCTTCGGCGTCAATGCCGCCACGATCACCGGTGTGTCACGCTTAGCGCGCCTCGCGGGTGCGCGCGTGCTCCCCTGCATTACCCGCATGTGGCCAGGCGGTGCGGGTTACAGCGTGCGCTTTCTTCCCGCCTGGGAAGATTATCCCGGGGCGAGTATCGAGGCCGACACCCGGCGCATGAACGCATTCCTCGAGGAGCAGGTGAAGGAAATGCCGGAGCAATATCTGTGGGTGCATAAGCGCTTCAAGACGCGCCCGCCAGGGGAGCGCTCATGGTATTGAAGGCTGCGCTGTGAGTGAGACCGAGAGCCAGGGCCTGCGCATTTCGCCGCTTGCCGAGGGCGACATCGAAGCGCTGATCGGGCTGGCCGGCGTCATCTGGCGCCACCACTATCCCGGTATCATCGGCGTGCAGCAGGTCGAGTACATGCTGGCGCAGCGCTATACGCCGGCGCTGGTGCGCGCGCAGCTGGAACGCGATGACGCCTGGTGGGACAAGGTGCTCGCTGGCGGCCGCATGATAGGTTTCGTTCAGTACGAATTGTGCGAGCGCGAGCGGCACACGCGCGCGATGAAGCTCAATCAGATCTATGTGCACCAGGATTGCCAGCGCCAGGGCCATGGCGGGCGCATACTCGCGCATGTGGAGGAACGCGCGCGGCGCTGCGGCTGCAACCGCGTCAGGCTATATGTCAATCGGCACAACGCAAGTTCCATCGCCGCCTACCGCAAGCACGGTTATGCGGTCACGCAAACCCTGGTCACCGCCATCGGCGGCGGTTTTGTGATGGATGATTACGTCATGGAAAAGGCATTGTGAGGCTCAAATTCACCGAGATGCAGGGGGCGGGCAACGATTTCGTCGTGCTCGACGGCGTCAGTCGGCGCGTGCCGACGTGCGGCGGCGATTTGACGATACGCCGGGAAGGCGCGGACAATCCGGTATGGATGACCGGTCCTGCGGTCACCGTGTTCGAGGGAGAGATCGAGATCGATGAAAGCTGAAGAAGTCATACGCTTCCTGCAGGACAATCCGGGTTTTTTCGAGGAATACGCCGAACTGCTCGCCCAGATCTATATTCCGCATCCGCACGGCGGCCGTGCCATTCCGATCGCCGAGCGCCAGATCCTCACGCTGCGCGAAAAGAGCCGGTTGCTCGAGGTCAAGCTCTCCGAATTGATCCATTTCGGAGAGGAGAACGACGCCATCGGCGAGAAAATGCATCGCCTGTGTCTCGCGCTGATTCCCGCACTGGACAAGCAGGCCGTGCTGCACGCTCTTTTCTACAACCTGCGCGAGGACTTTGCCGTACCGCATCAGGCGGTGCGCATATGGAGCGCCGGTCACGACACGGCCGAGGCCGCCGGGTCCGAGTTCGAGCCGGTGAGCGACGAACTGCGCCGGTATGCGGGGAGCCTGGAGCATCCTTATTGCGGCGCCGGCGCAAACCCCGAGATTGCGCTCTGGTTCGGGGAGGCGGCGGATCGATTGCGCTCGGCCGCGTACATTCCCTTGCGCGACGCCGGCAACGCGTGTTTCGGCATGCTCGCGCTCGCGAGCGAAGAGTCGACGCGCTTCTATCCTGAAATGGGCACGCTTTACCTCACGCGCTTGGGCGAGCTCGTGAGCGCGGCGCTAGAGCGTTATCGCTGAGCATGTCGGCGGATCCGGCGGCGAACGCCAAGCCCGATCCTCGCAGCGAGCCGCTCCGGGCCTTTCTCGACCACCTCGCGCACGTGCGGCACCTCGCCGCGGGCACACGGCGCAATTACCAAAAGGATATCGAGGCCTTGTTCGGCCTCAGTCCCGGAATCGCGCTCGAGTACATGCAGCCGCAGCACATCCGCCGCAGCGTGGCGCAACTGCATGCGCGCGGCCTGTCCGGCCGCACCATCGCGCATATGCTGTCTGCCTGGCGCGGCCTGTTCACCTGGCTTGCTCGCCATCGCGGCTACGGCGCGAATCCCTGCGCGGGTTTGCGCGCGCCCAAAGCGGCCAAGGGCCTGCCGCAGGCGCTCTCGCCCGAGGCGGCAGGGCAGCTCCTGGACGCGCCGGCAGAAGCGCCGCCCGATATTCGCGACAAGGCGCTGTTCGAGCTTGCGTATTCTTCGGGGCTGCGACTGGCAGAATTGGTCGGATTGGATCTCGCGCATGCCCAAACGATAGTGCGCGAAGGCGAAGTGACGGTGACCGGCAAGGGGAGCAAGACGCGCAGCGTGCCGGTCGGGAGCCGCGCGCGTGCGGCGATCGCGGCCTGGCTCGAGGTGCGCGCGCTCGTTGCGCGTGCGGCAGAGGTGGCGCTCTTCGTCGGTGCGCGCGGCGAGCGTATCGCGCCCGGCGTGGTGCGCGCGCGGCTCGCGCGCTGGGCCGTTCGCGCGGGCTTGCCGATGCACGTGCATCCGCATGTGCTGCGGCACTCGTTCGCCACCCACCTGCTGCAATCCTCGGGCGATCTGCGCGCGGTGCAGGAAATGCTGGGACACTCGAGCATTTCGACGACCCAGGTGTATACCCATCTGGACTTCCAGTATCTCGCCAAGACCTACGACGCGGCGCATCCGCGCGCGAAGAAGAAATAGCGGGTATCCGTATTACGCGGCGGAATTCGAACCGTCAGTCTTCTCTGATGCCGGCTCGCCTTTTCTCGCGATCCGGCCATCGAGGGTTGCGCCGTTCGCGACCATGCGCTGGATATCGGGCTCCGCGTAGCCCAGCTCGCGCAGGATGTCGACGCTGTCCTGCCCGAGCTTGGGGGCGGGGATCCATTCGCGCCGCGTGCCGCACGACCACTTGTTCGGCAGGCGAATGTTGCGCACCTTGCCCTCGGTCGGGTGATCCTTCAGTTCGAAGAAGCCGATCTCCTCTAGGTGCGGATCCGCAAACAGGTCATCGAGCGTGTAATAAGGCATCGCCGGCACATCGGCGCGCTCGAATGCCTCCAGCCACTCACCCGTGGTGCGCGTCTTCAGCGCCTCGGTGCGGATGCGATAGTAGTCCTTGACGTTGGCGAAACGCGCCCGCACGCTCTCGAAGCGCGGGTCGGCCTTCAACTCGGGGCGGCCGATCGCCTCGAAAAATGCGAACACCTGGGCATTGGTAGCCGGCGCGATGCAGATCCAGCCATCCCGGGTCGGGATCGGTTTCGCGAGCGGATCGATCAGTCTGGGATCGCCCGTCCCTCCCAGCGGCGGCTCGAAGGTCTTCAGAAACATGTGCTCCTCGAGCACGAACTTGACCGTGTTCTCGAACATGGGGATCTCGATCGAGGAGCCTTCGCCGGTCTGGGTGCGGCGGTACAGCGCCATCGTGATCATCTGCACCGCGATCAGGCCCGCCACCTTGTCCGCAACGACCATGGGCAAAAAGCGCGGCTCGCCCATCGCGCGGTGATTGAGCGCTGCGATGCCGCCGGAGCCTTGTATGATTGTGTCGTATGCCGGCTTGTTGCGATAGCGCCCGTCCTGCCCGAAACCGAACATGCCGCAGTAGACGATGCGCGGATTGACGGCGCGCACATCGTCGTAGGCGAGCTTGAGGCGCGCCATCGCGGCGGGCCGCACGTTCCACACAAGGACGTCAGAGCGCGCGATGAGCTTTAGCAGCGCTGCGTGTGCGTCCGCGTTCTTCAGGTCGAGCACGATCGAGCGCTTGTTGCGGTTCAGATGCAGGAACTTCGCGCCCATGCCGGGCGTGACGGAGCGGCCGTTCAGATTGCGCATCAGGTCGCCCGCGCGCGCTTCGACCTTGATCACGTCCGCACCGTGGTCGGCAAGAATCTGGGTCGCGAGCGGGCCGACGACGACCTGCGTCATGTCGACAATGGTGACGCCTTCGAGCGGGCCGCCTGCCATTACTGGAACTCCGCGCTGGCGTCGAGCCTAAGCGCGCCGCTCATCACGGGCTCGGGATGTCCCTCGTTTTGAGCCCCCCGCTCCTTCAACCCCTCGCAATCAGCCATCGCGTCTAGCCCTTTGTTTAGGATTACTTCTCGATCTTGATGTTGGCGGATTTGATGATCTTGGCGAACTTGGCCGTGTCCGCTTTCATCAGTGCGGCGAACTGCTCGGGGGTGGAGACGAAAGGTTCCCCGCCTAAGCTCGCCAGCTTTTTCGCGGTGTCGGGACTGACTATGGCCTTCCCGATCTCAGTCGACAGTTTATCGACGATAGCCTTCGGCGTGCCGGCGGGTGCCACGATTCCGAACCAGTTCTTCACATCAAAAGTCACGCCGGCCTCGGCGAAGGTGGGCACCTGGGGCAACATCGATAGGCGCGTGTCGTTGGCGACGGCAAGCGCCTTGATCTTGCCGGCCGTGATGTACGGCAGGGTGGTGAGCGCAGTAGCCAGGTACATCTGCACTTGTCCGCCGGCAAGGTCGTTGAGGATCTGCGACACCACCTTGTAGGGCACGTGCTGAATCGTCATTCCGACCATGTTGTTCAGTATTTCAGCCGTCAGGTGAGCCGACGATCCCGTGCCGGACGAAGCGAAATTGAGCTGTCTCGGCCTGGACTTCGCGTATTCAACAAATTCCCGCAGGTTATTTGCCGGTATCGAGGAATTGATGGTCAGAACGTACGGGCTGTTGGTAATCGTAGCAACCGGTGCGACGTCCTTGAGGGCGTCGAAGGAGAGATTGGGCACCAACAGAGGATTGATGACGTGGGAACTGCTTATCATCAGGATGGTGTAGCCGTCGGGCGGTGACTTGACCAAGGCTTCGCCAGCGATGATCATGTTCGCGCCGGGCCGATTGTCGACGATCACCGGCTGGCCCCAGTTTTCGGCGAGCTTCTGGGCGACAAGGCGGCTCGATATGTCTCCACCGCTACCCGCGGCGGTGGCAACGATGAAGTGGATCGGCTTGTTGGGATAAGCCTGTTGAGCGCCGGCGGTAGCGGTAAGCGCTATCAGCGTGCCTGCGGCGAACATCCTTGCTACGGCGGACAAAGCCTGCACCATGGTTCAATCTCCCACGAGCGTAACGTCAAATATGCGGTCTTCTCGCCAAGCTCATTGCCGCGGGCAGCGGCATGCCAGAGAGGCTCCAGATGTTGCGCTTGCGAAAGGCGCGCGCGCTCGAAAAGCGCTTTGCCATGTCGTACGCCGCCGCGAGAGCGATCGCGGCGGCCTCTCCCTTGGCGGTGACTTGGCTGACCAGCCGGGCCTCGCGCATCTGCGCGGCGCTCAGTATGCGGCCCGCGAATATGAGCTCCAGGCTCTTGCCGAGGAAGGTCATGCGCGGCAGCAAGACCGTTGCCAGCCGGTAGGGCACGAAAAGATTGGGGTCGGCGAGCCCGAACATGGCGCCTTCGCCGGCGAACCGCAGGTCGCAGGCGAGGGCCAGCTCGAAGCCCAGGCCGTAGCATGGACCCTCGATGGCGGCGATGACCGGCTTGCTAATCGCAAGCGGAAAGAGCGCGTCCGCAGGTACAGGCGACATCGATTCGTCGCGCGCCAGCTCTTGCACGTCGTGGCCGATGGAAAATACGTTGGCCGCGCCCTGCAGCACCGCGACGCGCTGGTTGTCGGTGTCCTCGAACTCCTGCCAGGTCTGCGCGAGTTCCTGCTGCAGCGCGCGGTTCAAGGCGTTGCCCTTGTCCGCCCGGTTAAGCTCGACGACGAGGATATTGCCTTCGGTTCTCTTCGCAAGTGACGCCATGCTCTCTCCTCCTCCGAACTAATTGCCGGACCAACCCGGGAGCTTCGAGCCGAGGCTCGCCTCGAGGCCGCGCCGGTAGTCCTCGCTCTGGTGCGGTGGGTAGCGCTGCTCCATCGCGAGCGCGTAGGCGAGCGGCACGCCCAGGCTCTGGAACACGCGCTCTTTGTGGTACTGCACATACGCCATCGGCCGGCGGCAGATCTCGCGTGCAATCTCCTTCGCGCGCGCAAGGCTTTGCCCGGTCGGCGCGACCTCGTTGGCCAGGCCCAGCTCGACTGCGCGTTCCGCAATGATCGGGTCCCCGGTCCAGTCGATCTCCAGGCCGTTAGCGAGGTGGGTGAGGTAATACAGCTTGTGCGTTGTGGACTTCGCGCCCATACCACGCTTGACCTCCGGCAGTCCCATGCGGGCATGGCTCTCGATGATGCGCAGGTCACAACCCATCGCCATCTCACAACCGCCCGCGAGGCACCAGCCGTTGATCGCCGCAATGATCGGTTTGTAGAGATGCAGGTTATTGGAGAAGATGGAAGGCTCGATACGCGCGGAGCGCTGCGCCTCCAGTAAGGCCTGTGCCGATTGCGCGCCGAGTTCCCGCGCGCGCTTATCGCTGTCGCGCAGGTCCATACCGGCGCAGAACGCGCGGTCACCGACGCCCGTGAGGATCATCACTTTGAGCTCGGGGTCGTCGCGGAACTCGAACCAGGCGTCGGTGAGCGCTTCGCGCAGACCGCCGCCCAGCGCATTCATGCGCTCCGGGCGGTTCATGCGCGCGACCAGAATACCCTCTTCGCGTTCCTTGATCAGGATCGGCGCTGCGGGAGCTTCTGTCTTTGATTCGACCATCGTAATCTCCCTCCCTAGCGGTTGTGCCAGACCGGCCGGCGGTTTTCCACGAAAGCGCGAGTGCCCTCGATGCGGTCCTCGCTCGCGTATGGGTTCGGACCCAGCTCCAGGGTCTGGGCGTAATGGAAGGGCACGCCGATCGATCGATAAGCGATCTCTTTCTGGAAGTTGCGCGTTACAGGCGCATACTGCAGCAGCTCCTCGGCGAACTTCTCCGCAGCGGTGATGGCGTCGCCCCCGGGCACCGATATCGTCGTATGCATCGTTTCCATCGGGAAGCGTCCGCCTTGCGGCGGCGCTTGCTTGAATGGCCCCTTGACGACCAGCTGATTCACCAGCCCGCTATGATGGGCCTCCTGTGCGTCGAGAGTGCGGTTCAGCCAGAGCAGCTCGAATGTCTTGGATGCGCCCACCAGGTTGAGCAGCCATGCAGCCAGGACGTCGGGCTCGTCCGGCCCGCCGCTGAAATCAGCGGTGAACGACGCGGATTCGTCCGCAACGCGCAGGTCGCAGCTCAACGCGAGCGCCAGGCCTTCGCCTCGGCACTGGCCCTGAACCGCGGCGATCGTCGGCTTCCACACTTCGACGAAGCCGCCCGCCCACAGAGCACAGCACTCGCGCTGCTCGCGATAAGAGTTGGCTGCGTGCTTGCTGGAACCCACAGCGAAGTCCGGGCCTTCTGCAGAGATGACAGCCATCCAGGCTTCGTCGTCCGCTTTGTACTCTAGTAGCGCAGTGTTCAGCTCGCGCCGCGTCTGCGGGTCGAACGCAGGTGATGGGGCGCTTATGTGTAGACGGGCGATCCTGTCCTGCCTCGTGTACGTTACCTTGGCCATAGACTTATCCCTTTCGACTTAACCGCAGTTTCGCAAAGCCTGACGGCATATGTCCCACCAATCTTGCCCAGCCGGAACCAGACAAGCGTGATTATGGCGGCATGTTATTCCATTTCCAATTCGGTAGATATTGTAGTCTTATCCAAAATGGTATGAGTCTGAACGAGGGGCCGTGTTTCCAAAGAGGTAAGAGTCTGAGAGCGGGTAAAGGGATCGATCATTGGGGGCATGGTGATCGACATGAACGAGAAGAAA
>Ga0082335_1005706_pt1 | contig 16858 bp, 16 predicted proteins | sample Subgrocontami58m_FD_72375 | JGI IMG/M metagenome (GOLD analysis project Ga0082335, IMG submission 72375) | Subsurface groundwater microbial communities from S. Glens Falls, New York, USA - GMW37 contaminated, 5.8 m (SPADES assembly) (version 2) ... | reverse complement strand
AGTCGCTTCGCCGAGGGGAAATTGCTCTACGGCGAATACGCGTACGGCAACATCTGGAAATAGACGAAAGACTGCGGAGGCATTTTTCGCCCTCGCAGTTTTTATTTACCTGCATCGCTTCACTTCGACACTCCCTTCGGTCGTCAGTGCGGCGCGGACGTAGCCGAGGGTTGATTCAGTTTCGAGGAGCGGTTTCTCCCCCGTGATTCATTTTCATTTTTGCCTTATAAGTAGGCGTATAATTCAACAAAAGTGGTTATCAGAATGGAACAAGTAGATGGATCAAGAAATGGTGAAGAAACGCTAGCAAGTGGGCATGGACTTACAACAGTTGATTGGGGCGAACACCTTTCAGGTGATCCATCAATAGGGTTAGGGGCATTGATGAAACTAAAGGTTCAGAACTGGTAATAGAAATGATTTATGATTTACTGAAAGAAAACAAGAACTAAACGGGGTAATTTGCTTCGGTAACAAAACGGGACTGTGGGTGAAAGCGTAGTGGGACCTCACCCCGATTGTGGCGGTTAATCGGCGTGTCGGTTTGCCCCTCTCCCAAGGGGAGAGGGCAGGCGCTGTATTGAACTTGTCGAAATGGAGAGGGGTTGGCTTGCACCAGCACAGTGTCTCTGTCGTTGTAGTCCGAGACTCTTCGCGGAGTTTATCCTGAGCTTGCCGAAGGGCTCAGAGTGACATGGTGGTTTTGATTGGGTAAATTTTCAGCTTGGTGTATAATACACATAAATATAGGATTTTATACACACAAAGGAAGTTAACATGCGAACCAATATTGTGCTTGACGATAAGTTAATTGAGCGTGCCCAAAAATTAACGGGCATCAAAACCAAACGGGAAGTGGTGCATGAAGCCTTGCGCCTTTTGATTCTATTGAACGAACAAGGCGAAGTCCGTGTTTTGCGCGGCAAATTGCCGTGGGATGGCAATTTGGATGACCAACGCCAATCACGGGTGAAGGTCCATTAACCATGCTGGTTGTTGACACAAGTGTATGGGTGGATTACTTCAACGGTGCGGAAAATCCGCAAACAAATTTTCTTCATGCTGTATTGGATACGACTCCCATCCTCATCGGCGACCTGATCCTCACAGAAGTGTTACAGGGCTTTCGCAATGACCCCGATTTCGAAAAAGTCCACCGTACATTGGGGAGGTTCACACAGGCAAATATGGTTGATATGGACATCGCCGTGCAAAGCGCAAGGAACTATCGATTCCTGAGGCAAAAAGGCGTCACCGTCCGCAAGACGATAGACAGCCTGATCGCCACGTATTGCATTGAGAACGAACATGAACTATTGCATAACGACAGCGACTTTGATGGATATGAAAATTATTTGGGTTTGCGTGTAATACATCTATAAGCTAAAACGGGACTGTGGGTGAAGGGCGGTTCGCCCCCCTCTGTCCGTCGGACATCTACCACTCGCTCCGCTCGGGTATGCTTCGCGATCCCCAAAATACGACAACCAAAATTATTTATGCGGATTCAACCGTCAACTCGTCCGATTTGCCCCCTCCGCCTCGGTGAGCTTTGCGTGGGGATAACTTGTGAGAAAACCCTGCCATTTATCTCGACGACGAAAACAGGGCAAAAGATGATATAAGTGAGACTAAAACGCCCCGACAAAACGCCGTAAAAAACGGCTGTTGAGTATTTGTGTATAATCCTTCCAATGAAAAAGCTTATCATCGTCGTAATCCTCTTTCTCGGCATTGCAGTCGTTGCGATCAGTTTCAGCGAACTTGAAACGATCATGCTCACGCTGAATAAGGCTCATTTGGGGTATTTCATACTTGCCATCCTCGTCCAGTTAATTTGGTTCATCACCACTGCGCGGATGTACCAATCCATTTTTCATTTGCTGGGAGTCCACGAGGATATCCTGACCTTGAGCCGCATCGCAACAGCCGCGAACTTTATCAACGTGGTGGCGCCCACTGCGGGAGTGGGAGGCATCGCGCTCTTTGCTTCAGAAGCGCGGCGGCGCGGGCATCCCGCCGGTAAAGTCACCGTCGCCGCGGCCTTATACCTTCTGCTCGATCAGGCGGCTTTTTTAGTCATCCTGGCGCTGGGGCTGATCGTACTTGTGCGCCGTAATGACCTGAATGCCGGTGAAATTTCCGCATCGTTTTTTTTGCTTTGTATTGCCTTGATCTTCGCTTTCATTTTATACCTTGGCTATCGCTCGGAGGAAAAACTGGGCAATACGCTTGCGAAAATAGCGCGGCTCATCAACCGCATTGTAGGATTCTTTCGCAAGCAGAAATACTTGAGCGAAACCCGCGCACATGAGTTTGCCCACGAAATATCTGATGGTTTTTCAGGGTTGACTGAAAAACCATCCAGTTTGGTGAGACCTATTCTCTGGGGGATTTTTAATAAGGGCTTATTAATGTTAATTCTGGTTTGCGCCTTTTTATCTTTTGAAGTTCCGTTCTCAACCGGCACCATCATTGCCGGCTTTTCGATCGCATATCTTTTCCTGATCGTTTCCCCCACACCTTCAGGCATCGGTGTTGTGGAAGGGATTTTACCAATCGCGCTGACAACATTAAATGTCAATTGGAGTCAGGCGGTTTTGATCACATTGACCTATCGCACCGTCACGTTTTGGGTCCCGTTTGGGATCGGCGCGTGGGCCTTCCGTTCCCTGCACACGGCTGGCGAGCAACCCTCAGCGCAGGCGGTGCAATAAAAATTTGAACACACTCGCACCATTATTTGACTTTTGGAAACAGGACCCGGACACCGCGCCAAACTTCGCCGCCTGGAAGACGACCCCTCCGCGCGCCGCGCAAACGCATACTTTCCCCGCCGATCTGCCTACTCCTCTTCGAGAGGCATTATCTTCCCGTAACATTTCCTCGTTATACTCCCACCAACTCTCCGCGTGGACTCAAACTCGCGCAGGAAAAAACATCATCCTTGCCACAGGCACAGCCAGCGGAAAAACCCTCTCATACAATTTACCCGTTCTTGCAACCATGGTTCAAAATCCCGAGGCCCGCGCACTTTATCTATTTCCCACCAAGGCGCTTGCGCAAGATCAGTTATCAGTCATCAGTGAGCAATTATCAGTGATAAGTGGACACGGAAACACGGGTCTCGATACGGCGGGACGCTTCGCACACCGCCTACTCGACCACCAAACACGCATCACGGGAAACGCTGCAATCTACGATGGAGATACCCCTCAATCACACCGCCCCGCGATTCGCAAAAACGCCCGCATTATTTTATCCAATCCGGATATGCTCCATACGGGCATCCTGCCTCATCATGCCAACTGGAGCGACTTCTTCTCCAACCTCAAATACATTGTCATTGACGAAGTCCATACTTATCGCGGAGTCTTTGGCTCGCATGTCGCCAACGTCATTCGCAGACTCAAGCGCGTCGCAAATTTTTACGGCGCAAAACCGCAATTCATACTTGCATCAGCAACGATTGGCAACCCAAAAGAGCTCGCCGAAAATCTAATAGAAGAACAGGTTGTTTTAATTGACAACGACGGCTCCTCGCGCGGCGAACGTCATTTCGTCATTTACAACCCGCCGGTCACGGACGCAGCTCTGGGGTTAAGAAAAAGCAGTCTGCTTGAAAGCGTAAGACTGGCAAATGATTTGCTTGCGCACGATATTCAAAGTGTAGTCTTTGCTCGGACCAGAAGAAGTGTTGAAATTATTTTGACGTATCTTCAAGAGAGTAGAGAACAGAGAACAGGGACTAGTAAATCTCGTTCGGACTATTCTCCAGTCTCTATTCTCTATTCATCTATTCGCGGTTATCGCTCCGGCTACCTTCCTCACCAGCGCCGCGAGATCGAACAAGGCCTTCGCGATGGTTCGGTCAAAACTGTGGTTGCCACAAATGCGCTTGAATTGGGGATAGATATCGGCGGGTTGGGCGCGGCAATCCTGGTCGGGTATCCGGGGACGATCGCAAGCGCGAGACAGCAGGCGGGGCGCGCAGGACGCGGAGATGATCCTGCGGTCTCCATGCTGGTCGCCTCGCCGAATCCGCTCGACCAGTTCCTCGCGCATCATCCTGAATATTTTTTCGGCAGTTCACCAGAGATGGCTTTGGTGAATCCAAATCACCCGCTTATTTTGCTGGAGCATTTGCGGTGTGCGATGTTCGAACTGCCTTTTCAAAAAGGCGATGGCTTTGGGAATATCTCTGATGAATTGCTCAATGAATACCTGGAATTTCTTGTCGCCAATCAAGACGCTCATTTTTCCAATGAAAAATATTATTGGATGAAAGACCAATATCCCGCCGCGAATATTTCACTGCGTTCCGCCTCGCCGCATAGCGTGGTACTGCAAAGCGTGACTGAAGACCGCAGACCGTTGACGATTGGCACAGTGGATGGCGAAAGCGCCGCGTGGATGGTTCACCCCGGAGCGATCTACATGCACGAAGGCCAGCAATATTTTGTGCAGGAGTTCAACCTTGAAGGTCATATTGCGCAACTCGTGCCGGTCGGTTTGGATTACTACACCGAAGCGCAAAAAAATTCCGAGATCGAAGTTTTATCTATAAATGCTCAAGCCTCGTTCTCCTCTCCTTCCAGGAGAGGAGCTGGGGGTGAGGTCGGAGAAAAAGCATATGGTGAAATTCGGGTCACGACTCAAGTTGTGGGTTTCAAAAAATTACGCTGGTTCACCTATGAAAATTTGGGACAGGAACCGCTCGACATGCCTCCCTCCGAATTGCAGACCACCGGCTATTGGCTTTCCCTCTCCGAAGAAACCATCACACGTTTGCGTGATGCGGGAATCTGGACAAGCGATTCAAATGATTATGGACCGGGTTGGCAAATGATACGCGAAAGCGTCCGTAAGCGGGATCACTATAAATGTCAGGTGTGCGGCGCAGTGGAGTCGAACCCTTCGACTACGCTCAGGGCGCGTCAACATGACGTGCATCACAAGATTCCATTCCGTACATTCGTTCGCGACGGGGCGGGAGACCCGTCGCAAGCCAACCGATTGGAAAATTTGACAACCTTATGCAGAACCTGTCATCAGAAAGTGGAACAAAACGTCCGCATGAGAAGTGGTCTCGCAGGTCTCGGATTTGTGTTGAGCAACCTCGCGCCCTTATTCTTAATGTGTGACACGCGTGATTTAGGAATTCATACAGACCCTGCATGGTCCGCGGTCGGCAGTCAGCCGTCAGTGGTTTTATATGACCTCGTTCCGGCAGGAATTGGTTTCAGTCAGAAACTTTTTGAAATCCACGATGAGTTAATCCAACGGGCCTATGAATTAGTGAGTCAATGCCAATGCGAAGATGGCTGTCCCTCCTGCGTGGGACCTGGCGGCGAGAATGGTGTCGGCGGTAAAGCGGAGACACTTGCCATTTTAAAGGAATTGACACCTGAATAAAGGATTTGAACAACACTACGGGACTTCTCTGGTCTGTGAATCATGTTTACCCCCAATGCAATAGAATTATAGAAGCCAGATAAAAATATGATAGAACTTGACGCCATAATCACCTGTCCGCATTGCGGGTTTGCCAAAGCGGAACAAATGCCGCCCGATACCTGAGTCATTTTTTATCAATGCGCCAGTTGCGGCGTAATCCTCCGTCCCAAAGAAGGAGATTGTTGTGTTTATTGCTCATTCTCAGATAAACACTGTCCATCCAGGCAGGGGGAAAACGAGCAATCGTCTTAAGCGGGAGGTCGAGTCAAGGATAGACTTCGGAAGTCCGAGGTGCAAGTTGCAGCAGGCAGATTAAAAAATACTCCACCCAGGGTGAGGGGGGCACCCTAAGTGGAGCAACTACATTTTGACATAAAAGTTGACTATTTACAAGTGAAAAATTAAGGGGAGGTGTGCGAAGCGCCCTGCGGGCGGTGCAAGATTTCGACACAGCTGCGCTAGTCAATCTGCCAGATTTACCCAGCAAACGCTGCCGGGGCCGGCGGCTGGAGCAGATGATTGTCATCTGCCTTGACCAAAAAGGAGAAAAACCATGCAATGGATCACACGTTCTCACGTTCATGTTGACCGGGTCGCTTGTCCCTGGCTGATCACACGCTTTATTGATAACGAAGCCGAGTTCCTGTTCGTGCCTGCCAGCCAGATTGAAAAGGCTGCCAGGGAAACAGGCGCAATTCCATATGATGCGCCCGGTGTGGAACTGGGTCACGTGGATGGACGCTGTTCTTTTGAATCCATCATCGTCAAATATGGGTTGAAGGAAGCCGGGCTTTTACGCCTGGCGAAAATCATCCACGCCGCAGATGTTTCGGAAGACATTGACTCTGACCCCATCGCGCGTGGACTTGAAGCAATTGCATCAGGTTACAGCTTGCGTTTCCCCGAAGATATGGAAAACATCGAACATCAATTTGAAGTTTATGATGCCTTGTATGCGTGGTGCAGGCTGGATATGGCTAAAACAAAATGAAACATCGCCGCGATATCACCCTTCTGTTCGCCACCCGAATCATCCGCCTGTTTTGTTATGGCTTCCTTTCACTCATCCTTGCGCTTTATCTTGCAGAGACGGGTGTCACTGAAAAACAAATAGGTTTGCTTTTCACCCTTACTCTCGCAGGCGATGCTGGCATCACCCTCTGGCTCACCACCAGCGCAGATCGCTTTGGACGCCGGCGCACCTTGTTGATCGGTGCATTATTGATGTTAGGCGCAGGCATCGTTTTTATTCTGACGAATAACATCATCGTTTTGATCGCGGCTGCCATTATTGGTGTAATCAGTCCAAGCGGCAATGAGATCGGCCCATTTCTTTCTGTGGAGCAGGCGGGCCTTACGAATTTCATTTCGAATGAGAAGCGCACACAAGTCTTTGCCTGGTATAACCTTGTTGGTTCATTTGCAACAGCTACAGGCGCACTTACCAGCGGCTGGCTGGCACAAACGCTGCAAACCAATGGCTGGTCTGCATTGGAGGCCTATCGTTTGATCCTGGTCGGATATGCCCTCGGTGGTTTGGTGCTGACCATTCTGTTCTTAAATCTTTCGTCTATGATCGAAGTTGTCCCATCCAATGCTACCGACCAACCAAAGAAAGTATTAGGACTGCATCGTTCGCGGAATATCGTTTTCAAGTTAAGCGCCCTCTTTGCGCTCGATGCCTTTGCCGGCGGTTTGATCGTGCAAAGCATGATCGCGTATTGGTTTCACATCAAGTTTGGGATCGACGCCGGGATACTTGGCAGCATCTTCTTTGGCGCCAATGTTCTGGCAGGGTTTTCTGCATTGCTGGCAGTGCCCATTGCCAATAAAATTGGTCTGATCAACACAATGGTTTTCACGCACATCCCATCGAACATTCTGTTGATCCTCGTTCCGTTGATGCCGAACCTGCCTCTTGCCATTACAGCTTTGCTTCTGCGCTTCAGCATCTCTCAAATGGACGTGCCAGCGCGTCAATCCTACACGCTGGCTGTTGTTGCGCCAGACGAACGATCGGCTGCTTCGGGTGTGACTGCCATTGCCCGTTCTGTGGGGGCATCCATTTCTCCCATGTTGACAGGTATCTTCTTTAGCATCCCTGCATTATTCAGCGCACCTCTCTTTCTCGCAGGTGGTCTTAAGATCGCTTATGATCTCCTATTGTTCAGGGAATTTCGCTCTACCAAACCGCCTGAAGAAAAATAGATAAAATTTGGAGGAAACATGTCAATTGCACCAAAATCACAGGTTTTACACATCTCTGAAATGGCCGGTTACCAGGAGGGCGCTGTGGTCAGCCGCCAGATCACCAAAGCGGAAGCGGGCAATATCACGCTTTTTGCATTTGACAAGGATCAAGGCTTAAGCGAACACACCGCGCCTTACGATGCGTTGGTTCATGTGCTTGAAGGCCAAGCCGAAGTAACGATTTCGGGACAGCCATTTCAATTGAATATGGGGGATGCGATCATCATGCCTGCGGATGAGCCGCATGCCTTGAAGGCGATTCAAAAATTCAAGATGCTGTTGACGATGATCCGCGCTTAAACGTCATTCTGAGCCCCGAAGGGGCGAAGAATCTCGCAAGTAATTTTCAAGCTGATTAAGATCAACACGCGCCGTCATGTCCAAATTCAGCGGTGTGACTGCGACCATTTTTTTATTTCGCAGAATATACACGTCGGAATCTTCCTGATCGTTCTCCAGGTTGGCATCATGCCTATACCAGACCGAGCCGGGCAGATCCCAGGATTCTCTTTCAGCGGCGACCGGTTCATAGTATCGGAGGCGGGAAAGCCTCGACATTTGCCACCCAGTTTCGGGCGTGGCATGACTCGGCACTTCCACTTTCAGCAAATCCACCCCGTCAGAAAGTTTTTTTTCCAAAAGCAGTTTCGCAAAATAGCCGGTGAAATATCCTGCGGTTTTAAAATCAATATCTTCCGAATGACTCAAATGATAATGCGCCTCGGTTTGAAGCGAGACCGCCAGCGCGGGATAGCCCATCGCGGCGGCTTCCATGGCTGCGCCGACCGTGCCGGAGATGGTCACACCCAAGCCGACATTTTCACCATAATTGATTCCAGAGACAATCAGATCGGGTTTATGCGGGACGATCTCCAAAATGCCATGCAGGACAGCCTGAGCCGGGGAGCCGCCGACCGCATAAACGCTCCATTCCTGACCGTTGACTTGTATCTGTTCCTTACGAATGATCCCATCTGAGGTGCTGGGCAAACTGCGCCCCATGCCCGAGGATTGCTCGCGCGGTGCGGCGACAGTCACGTAGCCGATCTTTGAAAGTTCGCTGGCCGCCGCCCATAAGCCGGGCGAACGAATGCCGTCATCGTTGGTTAAAAGGATATGTGGTTTATTATTCATACGTTCATTATAAACAAAAAAGAAGCGAAATTTCTCCGCCTCTTTTTGCGTGATGTTCCCGGAAAGACTCGAATACTATCCCTCGATGGGGCCTGCGACCTACTTTTCCGTTGCTATCAAGGTTAAACATAAAACCGCCTTCCGGTTTGAAAGACGGTTCGTGGTGCTCCCGGCAGGACTCGAACCTGCGACCTATTGCTCCGCAAGCAAGCGCTCTAATCCACTGAGCTACGGGAGCATTGTTTAGCGGGTGGTATTTTACTGTAATGTATTATGATGGTCAAGGTGCTTGACTGACTTTGAGCATCAAAGTAAAATCGGGTTCTCGCGGGAGTCGCCAAGTGGTAAGGCGTCAGCCTTCCAAGCTGATATTCGTGGGTTCGAATCCCATCTCCCGCTCTCGGTTGGGTGTTCCAGTGTCAAGTGTTTAGGTGTCAGGAGACACTGGAGCGCTTGACACGCGACACTTAAAACGGGCCCGTGGCGCAGTGGTTAGCGCAGGCGACTCATAATCGCTTGGTCGAAGGTTCGAATCCTTCCGGGCCCACTTTTAGCGAAAGTTTTTGATTATTCAGGAAGGGTTCATTATTTACATCTTTACTTAGCAAACCAAAAGGCAAACTTATACAAGGTATATAATCAATTGGATAATTTTCATGCCATCACAAACAGTCGATCAATTACTTGATCAAAGTATAGTTGCTTACAAGAAAGACGATATGGGAGTAGCGTCTAAGCTCTTGGCTCAAGCGATCAAACTCGACCCGAATAGCGAGCGGGCGTGGCTGTGGATTTCAGGTATAGTAACCACGGATGCTGAGAGACTCTTCTGTATCAAACGTTTACTTATAATAAACCCACATAACGAAATAGCACAGCACGGCTTAACTTTGCTACCTCCCAATTTAGAACCTGTACCACCTTCATTAGAAAAAGCAAGAAAAGAAGATGTTGACATCTGTACTTTTCCTGGATGCGATCAGTCTGTTACAAGAATAGGCTTTAAGTTCTGTTACAAGCATTGGAAGGCTGTAAATGTACCGCTTGATCCAAGTGCAACTTTAAATGCGACGTCTCTGGGCGAACAATTCAAACTTAATAGTCGTCGTATGAATCTAGTATTTGCAGAACTAGGTTGGATTACTAAAGAGAGAAAAGGTTGGGTCTTAACTCAACAGGGCAAAGCACTTGGAGCTGCCCAAAAAGAGCATCATCAAACTGGAGTTCCTTATATATTGTGGCCAGAATCAATATCAGGCAACAAAGTTTTGCTTGCTACACTAAAGAGTTTGAATGGCGAAAGCGACGAACATAGCCCTAAAATCCTAAAAGAAGACAATAGCTTTCGCGAGAGATACGCGGCTACACATCGGGCCACAGATGGGCATTGGGTACGATCGAAAGCAGAAATGTTAATCGATAATTGGCTCTACATGTCTGGAATTGCTCATGCATACGAACGTCAGTTGCCAATTGAAGAAGAGTTGTATTGTGATTTTTATATACCGGAAGGTAAGGTATATATAGAATACTGGGGGTTTGAAAAAGACCCACAATACAATGCCCGAAAGAAAGTAAAACAAGAAATATACAAGAAGTATGGACTTAGTCTTATTGAACTCGCTGACGAACATATAAAGAATTTGGATGATCATCTTCCAAAGGTATTGCTCAAATTTAATGTTGTTGTTAATTAAAAACAACTGCTCGAACAACGAATGAAACCACTTAAAATATTAGGCTTAGCGGATATTTATGTCGTGGTTTCCCCTGTCTTTGCGGAAAATAATTTACACGCTACGTTGCAGGTGGATTCACCATGCAATCCGATATTGCATCCTAAAAAAGCGGACGAGTAATAAAATCGTCCGCTTTTTATTTTAATTGCTCCAGCAATTTTTCATAAATGCCCGGTGTTGCGGCAAGAATGGATTGTGGTGTGGAAATGTAATCTGGCTTTCCGTCTATCGCTGTGACACGTGCTCCACCCTCTTCAGCGATGAGTCCTGCGGCGGCGATATCCCAGGGGCGGAGTGCGAATTCCCAGAATCCGTCAAAGCGGCCGGCTGCCACATAGCAGGCGTCCAATGCGGCCGAACCGAGGCGGCGCACGCCCTGAGTCTTTTTCGCGAGGCGTTCAAAATATTTGAAATTATCCAAATCCGTATTCCAGGTGTCATAAGGGAAGCCGGTGACAAGCAGGCTTTTTTGCAGTTCGGTTGTATTGGATACTTGAATTTTCCTGCCATTCAGAAATGCGCCTTTTCCGCGCTCGGCTGTGAACATTTCGTCGCGCAGCGGATCATAGACTGCTCCAAGTATGACACTCGCACTGAGCGAAGCGCCGCCCTGACGGTTCGTCTCTCGCTCACCGTGTCGAAGAGTCGAAGTGATACCCGTTGATGCGTATGCTATAGAGACGCAGAAGACCGGAATGTGATGAGCGTAATTTACCGTTCCATCCAGCGGATCAATATACCAAAGACCCTCGCTCTCTCCGCCGGTTTCGCCGCTTTCTTCGGCGAGGATATGGCCGCCGGGGAAATGCGACTGGATCTCGCCGATCAAAAATGATTCCGAGGCGTGGTCTGCTTCGGTCACAAGATCAATTGCCCCTTTGTATTGAATCGTATGTTCCTTGTTGTATCCGTCACGCAGGATGGCACCTGCCTCGCGCGCGAGGCGCTCCAGACTAGAAAGTGCAGGTATCATATATGTCCATTCCAAATGCGGCGGCCAAGAGCAGTGAGGGCAAACTCAACGGCAAGTTTGGCGGTTTGATTTTGCACATCGAGGATCGGGTTGACTTCAACCACGTCCATACCGGCCAGTTTGCCTGTTTCCGCGATGAGTTCACAAGCCAGGTGTGCTTCGCGTTCGGTTAACCCCGCCGGGACGGGGGTTCCCACACCGGGCGCATGGCGCGGGTCGAGCGCGTCGAGATCGAGTGACAGATACATGCCATCGGTATCGCGAGTGACATGCTCAATCGCCTTTTCCACGACCGTGACCATACCGTAGCGGTCAACCTGTTCCATGCTCATGACCATCGCGCCTGCATCGCGCAGGTTGGCTTTTTCGCCAGTATCAAGATCCCGCGCACCGATGATGGCGGTGTTGTGCGGATCGATCACAGGGACGGATTCATCCCACAATTGCACCAGGCTTTTATCACCAAGTCCGCAGAGGACGGCAAGCGACATGCCATGAATATTTCCCGAGGGTGTTGTTTCGGCAGTGTTGAAATCGGCGTGCGCATCAATCCAGATTACGCCGAGCTTGCGATTGCGTGCCGCGCCTCGCACCGATCCAATGGACAGGCTGTGGTCGCCGCCAATGACGAGCGGGAAGTGACCTGCCTGCATGGAAGTGGATACAGCGCCCGATACGCGCCGCGACATGGGAACGATGCAATCAATATATTTCAATTTGGGATTGGTGATCTTGCACATTTCGGCAATGGGCACGTCCACATTCCCTTCGTCCTGTACGGTATACCCAAGTTCTTCAAGCTTTCGTTGCAGATGTGAATATCTTATCGCGCTGGGTCCCATGTCTACACCGCGGCGATCCGCGCCGAGGTCTACAGGTACGCCGATAATGTCAATTTGCATTAAAACCTCCGATGGAAATAAAGTATACAGGTATACCTGTCTACTTACTTACGCAGTGCGGTTATATCCAACATCTACAGAATAAACATGCCCGCGTTTGATGACTTGTTTTACCAGGTTTGTTCCATAGCGATAGCCGACTTGACGGTAATCCGATACGGATAGGATGAGCATGTCCGCTTGTTTTCCGACTTCCAATGAACCGATCGTGTCAGACCTGCGGATGGCGTGCGCGGCGTTGATCGTTGCGGCGGCAATGGCTTGCGCTGGAGTCAATTTCATATAGCGGCATGCGAGCGCAATCGCAAACTGCATGGACTCATTCCAGGATGTGCCGGGATTACAGTCCGTGGCGAGGGCAAGCATGGCATTTGCTTCGATAAATTTCTTTGCAGGTGTGTAATGACGTTCAGCCAGACCGAATGGCGTGCATGGCAGGGCGACTGCAACTGTATCTGACTTCCCGAGCGCGGCAATATCCGTATCGGAGGTGACAACGAGATGGTCGGCGGATGCGGCTCCCAACTCTGCCGCGAGAGCGGCGCCGCCGAGGTTGTCAAATTCGTCCGCGTGGATCTTGAGCGGGAATCCCAGCGACCTGGCCTGGGTCAGGATCTGACGCGACTGTTCAAGGGAAAATGCGTTGGTTTCGCAGAAGACATCCACAAAAGGCAGAGGCAGGCGCCGGGCATGAGTCCCCCACCATTCTTTTAGCATGGGCAACATCGTGTTGGTTACTTCGTCGGTATAGCCTTGCGGGTTGTCCTTGAATTCGGGAGGAATGGCGTGTGCGCCGAGGAAGGTGTTGACAAGATCAAGCGGACTTTCATCATCGAGAGCCAGCAAGGCTTTGAGTAAAAGTAATTCAGTGGATGTTTGTAATCCATATCCGGTCTTCGCCTCAGCGGTGGTTGTGCCATGCACGAACATGCGAAGAATGCGTGGGCGGGTCTGAGCGATGAGGGTTTCCATACTGGCATTGCGCGTGGCTTTGACCGTTGAAATAATTCCGCCGCCGGCCGCGAGAATATCCAGATAGGCCATGCCGCCCATTTTCATCTCGAATTCGTTGGCGCGGTCACCAGCCCAAACGAGATGCGTGTGTGGGTCCACGAAGCCGGGCATCAGCACGCATCCCCCGGCATCCAGGGTGGGTTCGTCCGGGCAGGCATTCTTAAGTTCATCTGTTGTGCCGACTGCAACGATTTTCTCATCGCGAACAACAATTGCGCCGTTCTCGATCATGCCAAGCGTACCAAGCGTTTTTCCGCGTTGGGGACCGCCTGCAAGGGTAAGAAGCTGGGAAGCAGAATGTATAAGCATGTTTATCACCGATTTTTTTGATTGATTATATTGCACGCGGAGACAATATCTCGACAAGCTCGATAACCAATTGCGGTTTTGTTCAATGGTGATTCGGCGGGACTGCGTAGTGTCCCTGCCTCAGTACATGGAAGTCACGCCAGCGGCCAGCGCGGAGCGCTTCCATAGTACTGAGCAGGCGGCTTTAGCCCCGCGAATCGCGCCGCAGAAAACCGCAATTTATGACCGTGCTTGGTATATTATTCAGGACTTACGGAAAATATATTTCATCTGCCTTCGGCGCACGCCAAAGGAGTTTGATGCGCCCGTTGATGTAAGCAAATGTCAACTAGGCGTTTAAAAATTCGGTTTTAAGCCGTTTTGCGTAAGTCCTAATGGCGTAATTTAACCACAAAAAAGGCGCTGGAAGGGAGTGTGTTTCATTTATATTCTTTTTCATAAAAATACTTAATCGCGTTCCTTTTCTTGAGGGATACATCACAATTCTGTTAGGATTGAAAACCCGGCGCTTGCTTTTTCCCACTATCAATGTACAATAAAATCAATCCCTTGAGGCCTTCCTGGGAAATCCGAAAGAAAGGAGAAACCATCCCATGTTATTTTCAGCCCAAGAAAAAGGCCAGGGTCTTGTTGAGTATGCTCTGATTCTTGTTTTAGTTGTTATCGTAGTTTTTGCCGCCTTGATGATGCTGGGACCGATGATCGGCAATGTCTTCAGCAATCTCAACAACAGCCTGTCCAGTTTCTCGCAGTAGTTCAGTTTTATGTTAACGTTCCTATAAGGCTAACATAATTGTTAGGGGAAATGTCGTTTTTGTACTTGCTTTTTTTAGCGGGAGAAGTACAATAAAGGCAATTCTAGGATGCCTTTCCTGGAAAATCCAAAAGAAAGGAGAACCTATCCCATGTTATTTTCACCCAAAGAAAAAGGCCAGGGTCTTGTTGAGTATGCGCTGATTCTTGTTTTAGTTGCCATTGTAGTTATTGCGGCCTTGATGATCCTCGGCCCGATCATCGGTGGCGTCTTCAGCACCATCAACGACAGCCTCAGTGGTATCTAACTATCAAAACCCTATATAAAAAAGCCGTGTCTCAGGACACGGCTTTTTTATTTTAAAATTGATTGTGCGCGGTTCGGCAGATAAAAGTTTGCAGCAACCCCCAGGAAAATTATGATGGTTATCCTTTTTGCAATCTTCGCAAAGCCAAAAGTCCCGCCACATTAAAGATCACGGCAGTTAACGCCACAAAGGTAAAGCCAAACTGCTGGTAGATAAATGCCGCCAATAATGCTCCGAGAGCGCGCCCGACCGCATGGCCTGTGACATTCATGGAAAGCATCGTAGCCCGCGCTGAAGGGACAAGTTCCGTCATCAATGGAATGTGACTGACCATCACATACTCAAAGGTGATGTAAAACAGGAACAACCCAGCCAGCGCACCCGCCTGGGTTTGCCCAATGATCGGGAGCAGGATCGAAGCCAACGCATTGCCGACCAGCCCGATGGTCAGCGCGAGCGGTTTTCCAAGCCTGTCTGTTGTAAAGGCAACCAATCCTTCCCCGCTTAATTCAGAGATGCCGATCACCGCGGAGGCGCCCGCAAGCGCAAGGATCTTTAATCCAAAAGAGTCTTCCAGCCAGACGCCAAAGATGATGTTGACCATTTCATTGCCCGCGCTTGCCCACATGGCAATGGAAATCCCGGCCATGGCAGGAACGGATGTGAACACAGCCCGATAGCCGTCTCGCGAATTGTTGGCCAATTTATGGTGTGAATCTTCGGCCGGCACAATGCGCCAGATCACGAAAAAAATGACGAGCCCAAATATTGTAAAAAAAGGGAAAGGCGCAGACCAGCCGAACCTGTCAATCAAAAACCCCACTACAGGTACGCCCACAATAAATGACATGGACCAGGCTACTTCGGTCACTGCCAGGGCTGTGCCGCGCTGGTGATATGGAATTCGGTCGCCAAAGTAGGCTTGCATGGCGGGATCAAACATATATTTTCCAACCATGGCGAACATCAGGGCAATGGCAAGAGTCCAGAAAGATGGGTGGATCGCTACCAGGCTCACGCCAAAGGTGAAGATGACAGTGCCAACCAACATGCCGAATTTTCTACCGCGCCGATCCGCCATGGGTGCAAACAGCGGACTGGTTATTCCAAGCAGGGAACGTGCCGTCATCAACAGGGACATGCTGGTAAGATCCACACCCAGGCCGCGCGCAAAAACCGGTAAAAATGGATACACCATCCTGTGGGCGGTATTCAGGATGGTGCGTAAAAACATGAAGGTGATCAGCTGGGGGAGGTACATGGGCGATTTGGGAGAGTGAGTGAATCAGCGATTTGGCGAGTCGAGGGATCTAGCGTTTGAGTTGGAAGGATTTTTGGTGCTGGAGTTCAGTGACGAGGAGGGCGATGATTTCATTAGCAAGAGAGAGTCGGTGTTGTACAGTATGTTTATCCATCAACCTTCTGGCTCGAAAGATCCATCCCTTTGTTTCGCGCGCAGAGGCCAATGAGACTCTGTAATGATATAAAAGTTCCTTGCCATATCCTCGTCCAAGACCTTCTTCGAGATTGGCGGAAACAGATGCAGAGCTTCTCACAATTTGATCAGCAAGTTTGCGGCCTCTGTCGTCTTTCATCCATGATTCGATGTCATCCCAAATCAGATCGTAAAGATAAAGAGCTTTTCGGTACCCTGCGAATTTCCAAATAGGCTCAGTCTTAATCTCCAAAGGCACATTAACTTCCCAATCTTTGTATTCCATGAGATTCTCCTTTGTTGAAAATAGAAATAACACCCGACTCGCTGACTCGCTGACTCTATGAATCGCTTTATCTACGACTCGCTGAATCGCAGCAGAAACCACCGTGTCAAAAAGTATCCTGCGATCCATGCCAGAAAATTCAGCGTGATGAAAAAGATAATGACGTTCCACAAGCCTGAATTAAAGATGGGAGATGGAGGCGGGTGCATTACATTTTGAGCCGTTACAAAGGGCGCGCGCAATGGGATGATGGAAAGAATATTTGCCAATGAGGTCAGCCAGGAGGTATTTAATAACC
>Ga0082335_1005705_pt1 | contig 16863 bp, 13 predicted proteins | sample Subgrocontami58m_FD_72375 | JGI IMG/M metagenome (GOLD analysis project Ga0082335, IMG submission 72375) | Subsurface groundwater microbial communities from S. Glens Falls, New York, USA - GMW37 contaminated, 5.8 m (SPADES assembly) (version 2) ... | reverse complement strand
GGGGCCGAGGCGGCCGTGCGGGGGCGAGGGGGCCGACTCCTGCGCGGGGAGCGTGCGGGGGTCGGAGGGCGTCGGCAGCGTGTCGTCGACCAGCGGGGCCTCCGTGGGTGCGATGGGGCGAGTATACGAAATGGCGCGGGCGACGGGGAGGGCCGGGGCGGTAGGATGCGCCAAGCTGACGGATCCACGAAGACACACCAAGACACACGGAGGCGGGAGAGCCATGCGCAGCGTTGCAGTCATCCTCATCTGCGCATCCTGGGCATGCGCAGGGGAAGGGATAGTCGTCGATGACTTCGAGGCGAAGACGCTCTCCGAGAAGTGGACCTCCGTCGAGGCCGACATCGCACGCGATGCGGAGGCCAAGGAGGGGAGCGGCGCGCTGAGATGCGATGCCGCAGGAGAGGGCGCTTGGTTCGGGGTGAGCGGCGTGCCCGCGGACTGGAACAGCGTCGGCGCGGTCGAATTCTGGGCGCGCACCGACAAGGACAGTGCGATCGACATCGAGGTGCGCGAGCGCGCCTCCTCCGCACGGTTCCGTCGCAGAGTCGACCTCGTTGCCGGCGATTGGCAGCGCGTCGAAGTGCCCCTGTGGCAGTTCCGGTCCGAGGGGACCCCCGCGTGGAGCTCGGTCTCGCTGCTCGGCTTCGACGTCCGCGGCGGCGCGGGGACCGTGTGGATCGATGACCTGCAGCTGGCGAGCTACGCGGGCCAGATATCGCCCTTCCTCGAGCCACGCGAGTCGATCGCCGCGCGCGCCTTCGGGGGCGCCGAGCGCGAGGCGCGCGCCGCCCGCGGTTTCGGTGGGGTCGAGGTCGAGGCGCGGGAGGACAGGAGCTTTCGCATCTTCGCAGACGCGGGAGCCCACCCGAAGCTCGATGAGGTCGGCACCCGACTCGGGGAGTTCCTCGGGTTGTTCCAGAAGACGATGGGCATGCCGAATGAAGACCTCCCGTACCCCGCCACCCTCGTCATCTGCAAGACGCGCGAGGCGTACGTCGACTTCGTCGTGCGTACCGCGAAGGAGGTCTACAACGCCGCCGTCGACCCGAAGGGGATCACCTCGGACGGGTTCACCTTCGAGCAGTATTCATGCACGTACTTCGATCCGAAGCAGGGGGCCGCGCGACCCGTCTTCTACCACGAGGCCTGCCACCAGCTCGTCGTGCGCTGCCTCGGTCTTCGCGGTCCCCGCGGCGCGACGTGGGCGGAGGAGGGGGTCTGTTACCTCATGCAGAACGAGTACCTGCCGCAGGCGAACCTCGCCGACGAGGTGAAGACGCTCCTCGCCAATGCGAAGCGGCCGCCGCTCGACTCGCTCGACGACACGACGAAGACGACGGGCGCCGTGAACCTCACGGGAATGCTCGTCATGGGGTTCGTCGCGAAGGGCACTCATCGCGAGGAGCTCGGGGAATTCATCGCGGCGCTACGCCACGGCGCGAGCCTGAAGCGGGGCGTCGAGGATGGCCTCGGCATGAAACTCGCCGACTTCGAGACGGAGTGGCTCGCCTGGTGCCGCGAGACCTACCCGTAGCGCCACCCCCGCTTGACCCCTGCCGCGAGTTGGCGTAGGCTCGTACACATGGTGAAGGCGCCGTTCCCGGGCATGGACCCCTGGCTCGAACATCCCGGCCTGTGGATGGACGTGCACAACGCGCTCATGTCCACGCTGCGAGAGGAACTGATCGAAGCGCTACCAGAGTCCTATTTCGTCGGGCTCGAAGAGCGAATCTACGTCGCCGAGCGCATCGAGGATGACTTTGTCGGGCGTGGCGACGTCTCCATCAGCGTGCTCGGCCGGAGGCGTGAGAATGGCGGCCTCTTCGAAGGGACAATCGATGCGGGCGCGATCGTCGTGGACCTGCCGACGCTCGACCGGGTGCGCCACACCTTCCTGGAGGTCCGCAAGCCGAGGGAGCGTCGGCTCGTGACGATCGTCGAGATCCTCTCGCCGACGAACAAGAGGCCGGGCGAGGACCGGCAGGACTATCTCAGGAAGCGCCGCAGCATCCTCCGAAGCGACGCGAATCTCGTCGAGATCGATCTGCTGCGGGCATGGGAGCGGATGCCGGTGCGGCGCTTGCCGCGGCCCTCCGACTACTCCATCCTCGTCAGCCGCAGCATCCGCCGCCCCCGCGCGGAGCTGCTCCCCTTCGGCGTGCGCGACGAGGTCCCCGCGTTCCATCTGCCGCTCGACCCAGGCGAGGAGGAGCCCGTGCTCCACGTGGGGGAGACGCTCCACCGGTTGTACGAGAGGGCGCGCTACCACCGCGTCATCGACTACGCGCGCCCACCGGTGCCGCCGCTCACCGCGAAGGACCGCACCTGGGCGAACCGCAGGCTGCGCGAGGCGAAGCTGCGGTAGCGCAGACCCCGCGTCATTTCCGAAGAGACACCTTCCACCGCGCCGCAGCCGCGAGCCCGCCCTCGGGGGAGAAGTCCCAGTAGAGCGGGTGCCCCGCGTCAGCCTCCGTCGCCGCGAAGAGCCACCAGGGCCCCTCTGCGCAGGCACGCAGGCGCGCGTCGAGCCCCTCTCCGTATCCCGCCTCGCGGAGCGCCGCGTCGAGGAGGTCCTTCCGCGACGCGCCCTCGTGCGCATCGATCCACGGCGTCCAGGCCGCGGCCGCCTCGCACGGAATGAAAAGGTCGTTCTTGATCGTCTCGGGCACGTGCGCCGAGATCACCTCGAGGACACCCCACGCGCCGCTTCGGATCTCGGGGAAGGTGCAGGTCAGGAGTGGCACCACAAGTCGCATGTCGCGCACAGAGCCATACTGCGCCACGACGCCAAGGGCGTATCGCAGGACGTGCCAGTCCGGGCAGCGGAGCGCCTCGAGCGCCGCCTCGGAGGCCCCCTCCCCAAGCTGCCGCTCGATCCAGAGGGCTGCGACGCGACGCCAGGCGTGACGCGAGTTGCGTCTCGACTCGGCCGCGGCGCGGGCCCTCGCAGGGTCGCAGAGGACGAGTGCATGCGCGGCGTGGCGAACCGTCTCCGGGTCCGGCGAGTCGAGGAGGCCCTCCAGCCACGGCGCGGCATCGGGGCCGGGGACCTTGGTGAGCGCGACGACCCACAACGACTGGGGCTGCGTCGCCATCCCCGACCGCATCAGCCGCAGGGCGAGGGGGCGCGCGGACGGGTCGCGCAGCAGCGCCTCGACGGCCTGGCGGGGGTCCAGCTCGGAGGCCTCGCGGCAGAGCAGGGCATCCGCCACGCGACGGATCGCCTCGGGCGCGCCGGTGCGCACGAGAGCGGCGAACCAGAAGCCGGCCTCCTCGGCGGGCGGGGGCGCCCGCCGCGTCGGGCCCGCGAGGAGCACCGGCGCGTCCTCGGGTCGGAGCGGCGCGCCCGCGAGGGCCTCCAGGATCCCCTCGGGCCACGACTCCCCTCCCTTCAGTCGATCGAGGAGAGCCTCCGCCGCGGGCCTCCCCTCCCACCCAACCCAGAGCGTCGCCGCGCGGGATGCGGGACTCTTCGCCATTTTCCGGACTCTGCTGACGAGCGCATCGGTCTTGCGCGGTAGCATGTACTCCCTCGCCAGGTCCTCCGCACGAGGGTCCTGGGGCCCAATTCCCGTCAGGTGGGGGAGGACATGCTCCTCGAGGCCGTCCACGTCCAACAGGAGGGCGATCCGGATCGCCGCCCTCGGGTCGACGCCGCGCAGGAGATCCCGCAGCCGCTGCAGTCGAGCCTCAGGCGGGAGGGCGAGGACTTCCCGGAACAGCTCGGCGGAGGACGGCGGCTGCGGAGCACGAGCGCTCCCGGGTAGGAGCTTCGCGAGGGCGAGCCGCAATGCCCTGTCTCGAACGGCCGCACCTCCCTGTCGATCAACCTGTGGAGCGATGCTCCAGAGGTCGGGGAGCGGAGAGGCCTCGAGCAGCGGAGGGAGCGCCGCGTGGCGGAGGACTTCGTCTTCGGCCGCCGAGTAGGGGCCCCATCGACAGGGGATCGCCCTCGCCGCGTCTGCCCCCTCGGCCCGTTCGAGGACGGGCCCGACGGCCGCGAAGCAGGTGTCACGATCGCAGAGGAAGGGCGGGAAGGTCTGCGAATCGCGGCCGACGACGGTTTCGAGCGCGTCGATCGCCGCACGACGGACGCTCATCTCTGGATCGGCGAGGAGGGGCGCTACCAGCGGGCGCGCATCGTCGCCGAGGAGTCTGACGGCCTGGGTGGCCGCCGCGGCGCGGCTCCACTGATCAGGATCGGCGAGCGCGCCGCGAATTGCCTTCTCGCTCTCTTCGCTCCGGCTGCGCAGGAGGGAGACAAGGGTGCAGCGGCAATTGGGCAATGCGTTCGGAAGCGCGTCCAGCGCGGCTCGCGTCAGCCCAGCGTCGTCGAGGCAGGTCGCCAAGAAGGCCTCGAGCCGGTTGCGGAGGTCTGCATCGTCCTCCCGCTCCCAGGCTGCGAGGGTGGCGGCGACCAGGTCAGGCGACTCGAAAATGCCCAGCGCCGCGGCGACCCGCCGTCGGACGGGCCTCGACGGCCGGTCGTGAGCGAACTGGAGGAGGGGGCCCGGCGGAGTTTCTCCGAGGGTCATGAGCGCGGCCTGGGCACTCCAGCGTCGGTCGAGATTCCCGTCCGTCGCGAGCTGGCGGAGCGCCTCATGCGCGGCGGGCGTCCCCAGGCGCTGCAGGCCGTCGATTGCCGGCGAGGTTTCACTCGACGAAATGCGCTTCGCCAGGGCGAGCAGCACGGGCACGCAGCCGTCGTCGGGCTGCGCGCCGATCGCCTCCGCCAGGCGGACGAGGTCCCGCGCCCCCTGGCTCGACTCGATTTGCGAAATCGCCTCCTCGGCGCGCGACTTCTGCTCGACGGACCCGCTCGCCATCGCCTCACGCAGCGCGGGGATCGCAACGTCGCCGCACGCGACGAGCTCCCGCTCCGCCGCGTCGCGCGAGGCGAACTCCTCCGCGTCCAGGGCCCGCACGAGCTCCGCGATCCGTGGCATGAGGGCCTCGGCCCGGGCGAGCCGTTCCTCGACGTCGGCGCGCAGGAGGGGAAGGGCGACGGGTCCGGCGATGAGAAGCGTGCGCTCTGCCGCCTCGACGACCTCGGGCTTCGGGCTGGCGAGGTCCGCCACCGCGCGCTTCAGGTCCGCGGCGTCGTCCGCGAGAAGCGGCAGCGCGAGCGCGAGGAGCACCAGCACGAGACGCATGAGGCAGCCTTTCCGGCCTGAACGACAGCCGAGAGCCTACACCCCCTGCGCGGTCCGCGTCCATCCCCGACGCAGCGCCGCGGGCGCGCTTGACCGCGCCGGGGCCCGTCGGTACGCTGTCATCATGAAGTGCCCGTTTCCTGGCATGGATCCGTGGTTGGAACATCCCTCCATCTGGATGGGCGTGCACAACCGCCTCGTCGCCGCGCTTGGCGACGAGATCACGGCGTCCTTGCCCGAGGCCTACTTCGTGGACGTGGAGGAGCGCGTCTACTGGGCGGAACCCGAACCGCATAGCGGACGACCGGACCTGGCCATCATGCGCCGCGCGAACCGCATCCGCGAGGCGGCCGCGCCGTACAACAAGAACGGCTGCGTCATGGTCGAGGTGCCCGTCCCCGAGGAGGTCCACGAGACCTACCTCGTCATCAGGAGGCCCAAGGAAGACCGCCTCATCTGCATCATCGAAATCCTCTCCCCGACGAACAAGCGTCCGGGCATGGGTCGCGAGCGCTACCTGAGGAAGCGCCTCGTCGTCTGTAGGGGAATGACGCACATCGTCGAGGTCGACCTCCTGCGGGCCTACGAGGCTATGCCGACCTACGGCCCTCCCACGCCGTCGGACTACGCAATCCTGGTGAGCCGAGGCGACCGGCGCTCGCGAGGGGAGTTGTACCCCTTCGGCGTACGCGACCCGATTCCGAAGTTCCAACTTCCCCTGGACCGCGGAGACACGGAGCCCGTCGTCGACCTCGGCGCGACGTTCCACGGGGTGTACGAGCGCGCGCGGTACCACATGATCGCCGACTATTCCCGCCCGCCCGTCCCGCCGCTCGCGGCGAAGGACCGCGCCTGGGCGAACCGCCGCCTGCGCGAGGCGCGCCTCCGCTAGCGAGGCTTCCGCGCGACGACGAGGTGCGCCTGCGTGAACCGCGACGTCGCGTACCCCGTTGCGCCGAGGATCCGCGCGCCGCGGAACCCAGCCGCGCGCAGCTTCGCCAGGTACGACCGACCCGGCAGCGCCCCCGCGATTCAGGTCGACCAGGCGTCCATGTCGGCGAGCACCTCCGCGGGGACCTCCTCCGTCACGAGGAGGTCCGCCGCGACGAAGATTCCTCCCGGCCTCAGCACGCGCCACGCCTCGCGAAACGCCGCGTCCTTGTCGGGGACGAGGTTGAGGGCGCCGTTCGAGATCACCACGTCGAACGAGGCCGCCTCGAACGGCAGCCGCTCCGCCCTCGCGACGCGCACCTCGGCGTGCCCCGTCCCGCGGAGCGCGCGGCGCGCGAGGTCGACTCCCACGGCCCGGCCCGACGCACCGACGAGGAGCGACGCGACGAAGACGTCGAATCCCGCACCGCAGCCGAGGTCGAGGACGCGCTCACCGGCGCGAGGCCGCCTCGCGCGGAACGGATTCCCGACGCCAACGAACCTCCGCAACACCGGCGCGGGGGCCGCGTCGATCCACTCCCGCGTGTACCCGAGCCTGAGCGCGCTCACGCGGCCGACGGGGTAGGGGAAGCGCCCCTCGGGGCGGCGCGCGACGCCGCGGTACTTGCCGCGGATCGCCTGGCGCAGGGCCCGGGCTCGGGATGCGGGGAGCTGCGTGTCGTCCACCTTGTTCCTCGGATCGGCAGGGCTGCCGCAATCCTACGCGCGCGCCGCGCCAGTGGCAAGCCGCTGAACTTGCGCCCGCCCGCGCCGCCCGCTAGACTGTGCCCGCCATGGTGACGAACAAGCGCGTACTCGCGCTCATCCTCGCGGGCGGCAAGGGAGAGCGCCTCGACCCCCTGACCCGCCACCGCGCGAAGCCCGCCGTCCCGTTCGGCGGCGTCTACCGCATCGTCGACTTCACACTTTCCAACTGCATCAACAGCGACATCCGGCGCATCATCCTCCCGATCCAGTACAAGTGCGCCTCGCTCAACCGTCACCTCCGCGACGGGTGGACGTTCCTCTCCGCCGCCCTCGGCGAGTTCATAGAGCCGATCCCGCCCCAGCAGCGGGTCGGCGACCAGTGGTACAGCGGCACCGCCGACGCCGTCTTCCAGAACCTCTACGAGATCGAGAAGCACGAGCCCGACCTCGTCCTGATCCTCGCGGGCGACCACATCTACAAGATGGACTACTCCCACATGCTCCGCTTCCACCGCGAGAAGGAGGCGGACCTGACCGTCGCCGCCGTCGAGGTGCCGCGGAAGGAGGCGAGCGGCTTCGGCATCGTCGCCATCGACGAGGAGCACCGCATCCGAGGGTTCCTCGAGAAGCCGAAGGACCCGCCTGCGATCCCCGGCCAGCCGGACGTCTCCTTCGCGAGCATGGGGATCTACGTCTTCAGGAACGAGGTCCTCGTCGAGGCCCTGGAGGCCGATGCCGCCGACCCGAAGTCGAACCACGACTTCGGCAAGAACATCATCCCGCGGATCATCCACTCGCACCGCGTGTTTGCCTACAGCTTCGCGGACGAAAACAAGAAAGCGGCGAAGTACTGGCGCGACGTCGGGACGATCGACGCCTACTACCAGGCGAACATGGACCTCATCGCCGTGTCGCCCGAGTTCAACATGTACGACCCCGAGTGGCCGATCCGCACCTACCAGCTCCAGGCGCCGCCGCCGAAGTTCGTCTTCGCGCAGGAGTACCCCGGCGGGCGGCTGGGGATCGCGCTCGATTCGCTCGTGTCGTCCGGCTGCATCGTCTCGGGCGGCCGCGTGCAGAACTCGATCCTCTCGCCGAACGTCCGCATCAACAGCTACGCGGAGGTGAAGGGCTCCATCCTCTTCGAACGGGTGAAGGTCGGGCGGCACGCGAAGATCCACAACGCCATCGTCGACAAGGACGTCTCGATCCCCGAGGGGATGGAGATCGGAATCGACCTCGAGGAGGACCGCAAGCGGTTCGTCGTCAGCGAGGGCGGGATCGTCGTCATTTCCAAGGGCGCCCAGCTTTAGGGAGGTCGCATGCGCCTGCAATTCTGGGGTGCGGTCCGCACCGTCACGGGGTCGATGCACCTCCTGGAGACGGCCAGCGGCCGCGTCCTGCTCGACTGCGGGATGTTCCAGGGGAGGCGCGCGGAGGCGAACGAGCGGAACCGCAACTTCCCGTTCGATCCCGCCTCCGTGGACGCGATCGTCCTCTCGCACGCGCACATCGACCACTGCGGGGCGATCCCCTCGTTCGTGAAGCGCGGCTTCAAGGGGCGCGTCTTCTGCACGGACCCGACCGCGGACCTCTGCGAGTACCTGCTCCGCGACAGCGGGCACATCCAGCAGATGGACGCCGACCACATCAACCGGAACCTGCGGCAGGGGGAGCCGAAGGTGGAGCCGATTTACACCGAGGCCGACGCGCTGGAGGCGCTCACGCACTTCGCCTCGACGAGCTACGGCGGGAGCGTGACGCCGATCCCGAACCTGAAGGTGACCTTCCAGGAGGCGGGGCACATCCTGGGGTCGGCGAGCCTGCTGGTCGAGCTGACCGAGAACGGCCGCACCGCGCGGCTCGGGTTCACGGGGGACCTCGGCCGGAAGAACTTCCCGATCCTGCGCGACCCCGTGCCGCTCGCAGGGATCGAGACGCTGATCATGGAGAGCACCTACGGGGACCGCAACCACGGGCCTACGGCGGACGTGGACGGCATCCTGCTGGGGCACCTGCAGCGCGTCTTCCGCCGCGGCGGGAAGTGCATCATCCCCGCGTTCGCGCTGGGGCGGACGCAGGGGGTCGTCTACGCGCTGAACGGGATGTACGACGCGGGGAAGCTGCCGCCCGTGCCGATCTACGTCGACACGCCGCTCGGCGTGAACGTGACGGAGGTCTTCCGCAAGCACATCGAGGTGATGGACAAGGCCGCGCGCGCGATCGTCGAGAGCGAAGGGGACGCCTTCGGATTCCCGCGCTTGCAGTACATCAAGGACGTGGAGGACTCGAAGAAGCTGAACGTCATGCCCGGCCCGTTCGTCGTGATCAGCGCGAGCGGGATGTGCGAGGGGGGACGGATCCTCCACCACCTGAAGCACGCGGTCCGGGACTCGAGGAACCTGATCCTCCTGACCGGCTTCCAGGCGGAGCACACGCTGGGCCGGCGGCTGCAGGAGGGGAACAAGATGGTGCGGATCTACGGGGAGGAGTACCCCGTCATGGCGGAGGTCCAGAAGATCGACGGCCTCTCGTGCCACGCCGACCAGGGAGAGCTGACCGCGTACGGGGCGGGCGCCGCGCAGGGCGCGAAGGTCTTCCTCGTGCACGGCGAGATGCCCGCGGCAGAAGCGCTGCAGGGGAAGCTGCGGGGGGCGGGGGTGAAGGACGTGACGATCCCCGAGCGCGGGCAGAAGTTCGAGCTGTAATGGAGAGGCGCCCGTCAGGGCGCCGAGGGAGGGTCCGATGATCCGTGCCGCCGCGCTGGCGCTGGCCGTCTCCGTGGCCGCCTGGGCCGAGGACAAGGACAGCGGCTTCAACCAGGCGGTCGGGCGGCTGGAGTCGTTCGTCCGCTCGCGCGAGGTGAAGCCGCTCGACGAGGAGCCCTCCTGGGCCGAGAACGACGGCGCGCCCCTCGTCCGCTTCGTCCAGTACTCCGACATCCACCACAACAAAGGCGGCCACGACGCGGACCTCGCGCGCGCGATCGAGTTCACGAACGCGCAGATCAAGCCCGACTGGGTCGTCTGCACCGGCGACAACATCTCGGGGCCGTACACCGAGGCGCACCACAAGGAATTGAAGGGGATCCTCGACGGCGAATTGAAGTGCCCCTACTACATCATCAAGGGAGACAACGACGAGCGCGACTTCGAGACGGTGTTCGGATCGTCGCGCTGGAGCTTCGACTGCGCAGGGGTCCACTTCATCGGCGTGGGCCTCGACAACGACGCGGAGGGGATCGGGATCGGGTACCTCGACGGGTCGACCTACTCGTGGCTCGCGAAGGACCTGAGAGAGCACAAGGACGAGCCGACCGTGTTCTTCATGCACGTGAACATGGTCCCGCCTGACTTCCTCGACGCGCCGCGCCTCGGCGCCGTGCTGTCGCTGCGGAGGAACCTGGTCGCGACCGTCACCGGGCACCTGCACATGGACCTGGAGGAGCGCGTGGGGCAGGTGACGCACATCATCGCGCCGGCGATCGGACCGAACCCGCGGCACGGGATCAAGCTGTACGAGGTGCATGAGGACCACATCACCGTGAAGACGTACGACGTCGTCGACGGGAGGTACGCCTTCGCGAACAAGTGGCAGGAGATCCCCTTCCCGAAGAGGCTGCGGGCCGACGCGGGGAAGGGGAAGGCGGTCGTCGAGTACGCGGCGGCGGACCCGCTGCCGACGACCTGGTCGCCGGGGCTCGTGGCGTTCGACGCGGGAGCGCGGGACTGGCTCGGGCGGCTGTACCGCCTCGTCGGCGGGGGGAAGTAGGCCTTGGAGGCGCTCCGCCGCTCCACCTCGCGCGCTGCGTACGTCGCGGCCGCGCTGAACGCGGTGGGGGCGTGCACGATGCTGCTGCTCCTCCAGCCGGGGCTGCCGGTGGAGGGGAGCAAGCTCGCGGATCGCGTCGCGTGGGTCGACGCGCATCACGCCCTCTGGTGGGCGGGGTGGATCACCTGGCACGCCGCAGCGATCTCGCTGCTGGGGCTGTACGTCGGCCTCTCGCTCCTCTGGCGCGTCCATGCGCCTCTCCTCTCGCGGCTCGCGCTGCTCGTCGCCGCGGCGGGGCTCGCGTCGGACCTCGGGGCGGAGGCGGTCTACATGGGCGTGATGCCGGGCATGGGGAAGGAGGCCTTCGGCGTCGGGGAGGTCTACGCAGCGGTGATGACGGGGTACCTGGGGAACGGCCTCTACGCCGTCGCGGGGGTGATGCTGACGATCGCGGGGGCGAGGGAGATGCCGCGAACGGTGTCGACGCTCGCGTGGTTGGTATGGGCCGATGCGGCGTGGCTGTCGGCGGCCGCGCTCACGCACTCGGCGTTCGGAATGTTCTGGAGCACGGCGGTGCTGGAGCCGTTGTTCGTGGGGTGGACGGTGCTGCTCGCACACTCGATACGATCCACGAAGACACACGAAGACACACGAAGGGGGGAGGGAGGGTAGGAGGTCATGTACGGCATCTCCCCGACAGACCCCGGCCGCGAGATCGACTGGGGGAAGACGTCGGGCGACTACGGACTCTATCGCCCGGGCTACCCCGAGAGCTTCTGGGGCCGGTTGGAGGGGATCGGTGCGGGAGTGGCGGGGCAGCGGGTCATTGACCTCGCCACGGGGACGGGCGGCCTGGCGCGGAGATTCGCCGAGCGCGAGTGCCGCGTCGTGGGGCTCGACATCTCGCACGGCCAGGTGCGCGAAGCGGCGCGGCTCGCGGCGGAGGCGGGCCTGCGCGCGCGGTGGATCGTCGCGCGCGCCGAGGCGACCGGCCTCGCGGCGGCCTCGTGGGACCTCGTCAGCGCGAGCCAGTGCTGGCTCTACTTCGACAGGCCGCGCGCCATCCGCGAGGTGAAGCGACTCCTCGCACCGGGGGGGCGCCTCCTCACATGCCACCTCTGCTGGCTGCCTCGCACCGACGCGGTCGCGCGAGAGACGGAGGCGCTGGTTCTGCGGTACAACCCGTCGTGGACGGCGGCGGACTATGCGGGAGAGATCCCGGATTGCCCGAAATGGGCGGAGGGGGAGTTCGAGGTGGCCTCGACGTTCTGGTACGACGAGGCGCTCCCGTTCACGGCCGAATCCTGGCGCGGCCGCATCCGCGCCTGCCGCGGCGTCGGCGCGGCGCTGACTGCGTCGGAGGTCGCCTCGTTCGACGCCGACCTCGCCTCGCTTCTCACGCGTTTCGCCCCCGAGCGCTTCACCGTCCTCCACCGCATCGACGCGCACCTGCTCGCGCTGGCGTCTCGTAGAGAGGCATGAGCTCGTGATGGAAGGTGCACACCCGAGCATGGAGCCCCGCGAGTTCCGCGGACGGATCATCAACCGCATGGTCGCGACCCTGGCCGCGCTCTTCTGCTTCGCGTTCGGTGGCAGCATGCTGTATGCGGCAGCCTTCATTCAACACACCATTGGAGACCGGTTCGCGGCAGGACTTGGCGGTCTCATTCCGCTCCTGTTCGGCCTGTGGGCGGCGGGGAAGGCGAGCCTCGCCTTCGGCTCGCTCACCATCGCTGAAGAGGGAGTGACACAGCGGAGCCTCCGCAAGACGCGGCGTGTTTCCTGGTCGGATGTAGCGAGGATAGAGCTCGGGGTGTCGCACTATCACGGCCACGGGATGACGGCGGAAGAACGCATGGCCGTCTTGTGGTCCAGGGATGGACGGAAGCTCATGACCCTGGGCAGCACCTACCCCTATGATGCGCTGGACTACTTCGTCAGCGCCGCGCGGCGTTGTGGTGTCCCGTCCCTGCCGGCCTTGCCGATCGTCTACGCCGGTCGCGCGTCGCACCGCGTTGGCGTCGTCATCCTGTCCATCCTGTTTGCCGCGATCATCTGGGTTGGTGTCGCCTCCGCGGACCCCCTCGACGCGACATCGCAGCGGACCGCGTTCGGGATGATCGGGGGCGGTGCGGTCGTCCTCCTTCTGCTCCTGCGTGAGGCGAACTTCGCTTTCGGCGCGCTCTTGATCAACGAAGCCGGCGTTACCCGCATCGGCGTCGTGGGCGCACGACATCTCCCATGGGAGACAGTCGCCACGGCCGGTGCCTCCGCCATATCCCTGGAGTCATCGACCTTGGGCACCGGTGAGCGGCGCCTGGTGCTCCGTTCCTCCACCGGCGCAAGACTCCTGACTCTCGGGGGAACGTGGCCACGTGAGGCGTTGCGCGTGGTAATCCGTGAGCTCACCCTTCGGAACGAAGGCGCGTGACGCGGCGCCGTCTTGCGCGCACGCAGCGTGCGCACTACAATCCATGCGTTGGAGGAGAGCTGCTGACATGGTTTCGCGCATTCTGGAAGAGGCCCGCGCGGCGGGGCTGCGGCTGGCGCCGCTGACGGTTGATCAGTATCACCGCATGATCGAGCAGGGCATCTTGCTGGAGGGCGCCCCGATTGAATTGCTCGACGGAACGCTGGTGTACAAGGATCGCGCAGCGATTGGAGGCGGCTTTATGACGGTCGGACCTTCGCACAACCTCGTCATCAAGCGCATCCTGAAGCTCGCAAGCAGGGTCGAATCACTGGGCTGCCACCTCTACTGTCAGGGACCGGTGACACTCGCGGAGCAGGAGGAGCCCGAACCCGACGGCGTCATCGCTCGCGGCACTCCGGAGGACTACGCCAAGCGACATCCCGGTCCCTCGGAACTCCCCGTCCTCATCGAAGTGTCCGACAGTTCCCTCGCCATTGACCGCACCGTGAAGCAGCGTATCTATGCAGACTCGGGCATTCCCCAGTACGTCATCGTCAACATTCCCGAAGTTCAGGTCGAACTCTACGAGCAGCCCCTCGTCGGACAGGGGCGGTATGCGCGTTCCACGGTCCTCCGCCCCGGACAGATCCTCTCGCTGAAGCTGGGCCCCCAGGCCACGTTGGATGTGGCCGTCGAGCAGATCCTGCCATAAGGACCCATGCCGTTGCCGGGCCGCGCGCGGCCTGCTAGCATTCTCCCCTCGTGAGCGAAGCAACAGCCGAAGCCGCCACCACCCCGCCCGTCCGCATCGAGGAGGCACGGGAGTTCGCCGTCCCCCCGCGCGACCTGTGGCGCCTCCTCGCCAACACCGAGCACCTCAACCGCACCATCGGCCTCCCCCCCGTCACCTACGGCCCGCCCGTCTCCGAGCCCTCCGGCGTCTGGCGCGAGGCCCACGCCCGGTTCTTCGGCGTCTTCGCCTCCAAGTGGCGCGAGTACCCCTTCGAATGGGTGCAGGACGAGCGCTACTCCGTCCTCCGCGTCTTCGAGAGCGGCCCCCTCACCCGCTTCCTCGCCGGCATCGAGCTCTCCGCCACCACGATCGGCACCCGCGTCAGGGTCTTCGCCGACCTCACCCCCCGAGGCACCCTCGGCCGCGCCTTCATCGCCCTCATCGGCCCCCGCGGGGTCCGCGACACCCTCAAGTACTGCGAGTCGTTCGTCGAGCGCATGAAGGGAGGCCACCTCGACCCCGTCCCCCGCGACCGCACGCGCACCCCCGTCGACGAGGACGGGCTCGAGATCGCCCTGCGCCGCCTCCGCCGCTTCCCCGTCGATCCGAAGCTCGCCGATCGCCTCGCCACCCGCCTCCGCGAGGGGACCGACGAGGAGGTCGTCGGGATGCGCCCCTACGTCCTCGCCGAGGCGTGGAGGGCCGACCGCCACGAGGCGCTCAAGCTCTTCCTCTACGCGGTCAAGGCCGGCCTCCTCACCTTTTCCTGGGAGTCGGTCTGCCCGAACTGCCGCGTGCCGAAGTCGTCGCACCATAGCCTCACCGGCCTCGAGGAGCGCTTCTCGTGCGACTTGTGCGCGCGCGAATACGCGGCGGAACTGGACCGCTCCGTCGAGCTGCGCCTCTCGGTCCACCCGACCGTGCGCAAGGCGACGCGCGCGATCTACTGCATGGGCGGCCCCGCGAACTCCCCTCACGTCCTCGCCCAGCGAAGCGTCGCGCCGGGCGCCTCCGCCGAGATCGCGTGGCCGCCCGGCCCGCCGGTCCGCCTGCGCGCCCTCCGCTCGAATGCGCTCGCGGAGCTTGCGGTCGAAGAGGGCGCCCCCGCCGCGGCCGAGATCGCGTACGCCAACGCCGCCTGGTCCGCACCCCGCGTCGCCGTCGCGAGCGAGAGGCCTCGCGTGACCGTGAGGAACGCCTCCGCCGATCCGCTCGTGGTCGTCGTCGAGCAGTCGGGCTCCGACCCGCGCGTCGCCACGGCCGCCGAGGTCACCTCCCTCTCCGAGTTCCGCGACCTCTTCCGCGAGGAGGTCCTCGCCGCGGGGCGCGACGTGACGGTCGAGCAGCTCTCCGTGATGTTCGCCGAGGTGAAGGGGAGCACGGAGCTGTGCGCCCGCCTGGGCGACGCGGCGGCCTTCGACCTCGTCACCCTCGCGACGGAACGGGTCGCCTCCGCCGTGCGCAGGCACCGAGGAACCCTCGTGAAGACGCTTGGCGACGGTTCGATGGCGGTCTTCCCGACGCCCGAGCTTGCGGTGCGCGCGGCGGTCGATGCCGTGCGCGCGGTGCGGGAGTGGACCTCGTCGACGAAGCTCCCCGCGCCGGTCGTGCTGCGCCTCGGAGTGCATCACGGACCGGGGATCGCGGTCGGCGCGAACGGCGGCATCGACTATTTCGGACGCACGGTGAACGTCGCGGCGCGGCTGCCGAGGCTGGGGGAGGGGAACGACGTCGTCCTCACCGCCGCGCTCGCAGCAGTGCCCGCAGTACGAGAGGCGCTGTCGCTCGCGGCGTGCCTCGAGCGCCCGCTGAGGGCGAGGCTCCCAGGCGATGACGCAGAGAGTGAATTGCTGAGGCTGATCCCCTGATGCCTTCTTCGGGCGATCTGGAGCAGACACGCGCGGGCGTTCCGCTGCCGTCGGACAAGACGGCCGCCCTACCGCCGCCGGCCGCGCCGGCGCGCCCCCCCTCGTCGGACGAGACGATCGTCCCCGGCGGCGGCACCTCCTCCTCCCGCACCGACGGCGGCACGCAGGTCCTCCGCGGCCGCTTCGGACGCTACGCCATCCGCGGCGAAATCGCGCGCGGGGGGATGGGCGCCGTCTATCGCGCCTACGACCCGCAGCTCGACCGGAACGTGGCGCTCAAGGTGATGCTCGACGGCGGCCTCGAGCCGTGCGCCGACGACTCCGACAACGATCCGACGGTCCTCCCCCCCGGGTCGGGGGAGTCGGGCGGGATGGTCGACCGCTTCCTCCGCGAGGCCCGCTCGGCCGCGAAGCTCAAGCACCCGAACATCGTCCCGATCTTCGAGGTCGGCCGCGCGGAGGGACGCCACTACTTCACGATGGAGCTGATCGATGGGGAGTCGCTCGCGCAGCGACTCCAGCGCCGAGGTCCCCTCCCGTGGCGCGAGGCGACGGAGATGATGGTCCAGATCGCGAGCGCGGTCCACCACGCGCACGAGCATGGCATCGTCCATCGGGACCTCAAGCCTTCGAACATCCTCATCTCGCGCGACGGCCGCTACCTCATCACCGACTTCGGTCTCGCGAAGGACATGGGGCCGGGGAAGGAGCTGACGCAGGCGGGGCTCCTGATCGGAACGCTCCTCTACATGGCCCCCGAGCAGGCGGCGGGGCGCGTGGACGAGGTCGACGGACGGACCGACGTCTACGCCCTCGGCGCGCTGCTGTACGAGACGATCGCCGGGTTCCCTCCGTTCGACTGCCAGGAGACGCTCGAGCTCCTCGCGAAGATCCAGCAGGTGGATCCGACGCCGCTGCGCCGGGTCTGCGCGGAGGTGCCGAGGGACCTGGAGACGATCGTGTCGAAGGCGCTGGAGAAGAAGAAGGAGAAGCGGTACGCGACGGCGAAGGACGTGGCGGAGGAGCTGGTCCGCCTGATCGCGGGCGACCCCGTGATGGCGCGTCCGGTCGGGCCGCTCAGCCGCCTGGGGCGGCGCGTCTCGCGCAACCGGCGCGTCGCGATGACCGTGATCCTCCTCGGCACCATCGTCCTGGCCGGCGCGACCTGGCTCGTCGGCGGCGCCGTCGTGCGCGGCGTCCGCCTTTCCCGCGCCGAGCGCGACGCGCGCGCGGCGATCGCGAAAGGCGACTGGGCGGCGGCAGGAGAGGCGGCCGATCGGGTGC
>Ga0082335_1005704_pt1 | contig 16865 bp, 11 predicted proteins | sample Subgrocontami58m_FD_72375 | JGI IMG/M metagenome (GOLD analysis project Ga0082335, IMG submission 72375) | Subsurface groundwater microbial communities from S. Glens Falls, New York, USA - GMW37 contaminated, 5.8 m (SPADES assembly) (version 2) ... | reverse complement strand
ATGAAAGCATGGTTTCCCTGCCGAGTCTTTCCGATGCTTTAAAAGCCGGAGGGGTGGCTTACCGCATCGGAGGCTTGGACCAACCGGCCGTACTGAGGGCGGTGGTGGACGTCCTTAATCTTCCGGAAGAAGTGGATCGTGAATTCCTGTATCAAGTCTTGCTGGCTCGTGAAACCTTGGGATCAACCGGCATTGGGAACGGCATCGCGATTCCCCACGTCCGCAATCCCGTGGTTTTGCATGTATCCAAACCGACAGTCACGCTTTGCTTCCTCGAACACCCTATTGATTTTCGGGCGATTGACGGACAGCCCGTCAATACTTTATTTGTCCTGATCAGTCCTTCCGTGCGTGCTCATCTGCATCTGTTGTCCCGGCTGGGTTTTGTGCTGCGGAATCAAGATTTTCAGGGAGCGGTGCAACGACGCGCCTCGCGCGAGGAATTAACGAATGCCCTGATTGTCGCTGAGGCTGCCATTCCTGTTTCCAAACACGATTTCGGCAAGGATAAGATTGTCTAGGTACGACTGAACAGGTGTGCCATGAACGGATATGTATATGATGTCGCTTGACCTGCTCATCTTCGCCTTAACATTGACGGCTGTCAGTGGTTTGCCGGGCCTGGTCATGTCCCGCACTTCCCTCTGGAGCCAGCGTATCGCCGCAGGTTTCATGAGCATAGGAGCGCTTGCGGGTTTGATCGGAGCCTTTGGCGCTCTCCGCGTTCCCGTGTATGCAACCGCCAACTTCCCTTGGCCGGCGATGGGAAATTCTTTGCTTGGCATCGATGCATTGAGCGCCTTTTTCCTCGTTCCCATCTTTTTGATGGGCGGGCTCGGTTCGATTTACAGTCTAGGTTACTGGCCTCAGCGCAGGCACCCACGCGACAGCAAGCGACTCCACTTATTTTGGGGCGGTCTTGTAGCCGGCATGGCTTTGCTGGTGCTAAGCAAGCATGCCATGGCTTTCCTGCTGGGGTGGGAAGTTATGGCGCTGTCAGCTTTTTTTTTGATCAGCCTCGAAGACCAACGTCGCGAGTGCCGCAGGGCAGGCTTGACTTATCTTGTGGCGGCGCACATCGGCACTTTGACGCTTTTCGGTTTTTTCGTATTTTGGCGCTGGGCGACGGGTTCCTATACATTGCAACCCCCTGCCGGTGATGCACTTAGTTTGGGCGTGATGAACGGACTTTTCTTTATTGCCTTGCTCGGGTTCGGTTTAAAGGCCGGCTTTATGCCCCTGCATTTCTGGTTGCCCGGAGCGCATACGCAAGCGCCCAGTCATGTATCGGCGATGCTCTCTGGTGTCGTATTGAAAATGGGTATCTACGGCATATTGAGGATCCTTTCTCTACTGCCGAATCCACCGGTGTTTTGGGGAGGAGCGCTTCTTGCCTTTGGCGTGGCAAGCGGGTTACTGGGCGTGGTCTTTGCTCTGGGGCAGCATGATCTTAAACGGCTGCTGGCGTATCACAGTGTAGAGAACATCGGCATCATTCTGATGGGCATGGGGCTGGCCATGATGGGACGCTCCCTGGGGCGGCCGGAATGGGTGGTGTTAGGCATGGCCGGATGCCTGCTGCATGTGTGGAACCACAGTTTCTTTAAGTCACTGCTCTTTTTGGGGGCTGGCGCGGTAGTTCACGCGACGGGTACGCGAGAAATTGACCGTCTGGGCGGTCTGGCCAAGTCCATGCCCTGGACCGCGCCCCTGTTCCTTGTGGGGGCCGTAGCCATCTGCGGCCTGCCGCCCTTGAATGGTTTCGTGAGTGAATGGCTGGTTTTCCTGGGGCTCCTCCAGGCTGGGATGGCGAGGGGAGTGAGCGGTGCGCTGGTCATGGTCGGTGCACCGCTTTTGGCCATGGTCGGAGCACTGGCCGTAGCTTGTTTTGTTAAGGTTTACGGCACGATATTTTTGGGAACGGCGCGTACGAAAGCCGCCGTCCAGGCCCAGGAGGTTCCCTTTTCCATGCGCGGTCCGATGATTGTCCTGGCCGCCGTCTGTGTGCTTATTGGCCTGGTACCGATGTTAGTCGCCCCGATTCTCGATGCGGTGATTGCCAATATTGCAGGGGAGGTGGATGTAAGGCAACTAAGCCTGACCTCCCTTGCCCCGCTGGAAATCATCGGTGCAATGTCGGCATTGCTGCTGTTGTGCATCCTGTCGCTTTGGTTAGCCTTATTTATGAAAGACCGGGTCCGGCGTTCTGTTATCACCTGGGACTGCGGCTATGCCTGTCCAACTTCACGGATGCAGTATACGGCTTCCTCCTTTGCACGAACGATTGTGGCCATGTTTGGCTGGATACTCCGGCCACGAGGTCAGCAACCGCAGCTCCAAGGGTACTTCCCTGATCCTGCGACGCTGCAAAGCCATGTTGACGAAGTTGTCCTGGATCGCTTCATTATTCCCGGCTTCCATGTTCTTGAGCAATGTTTCGGCTGGTTTCGCCGGTTTCAGCAAGGACTGACGCAGCACTATATCCTCTACATACTGATTACCGTAATCTTGATGTTGGGCACCTTGCTGCCTTTCAGAGAGATATTTACGTTCTTGATTACGCGTTGAGAAAAAGGATTTGCTTATGTTGGGGATGGGGTTGATTGAAACGCTAATCCATCTGATGTTGCTTTTACTACTGCCGCCGCTGCTGCTGGGTGTAATCAATAAAACGAAAGCCCTGGCTGCAGGCCGGGTCGGCGCGCCATATCTCCAGCTCTACTACGACCTGTTCAAGCTCATGCGCAAAGGCATGGTGCTGAGTACAACCACGACGTGGATATTTCCGGCCGGACCGGTTATCACCCTGGCCGCCGTGATGCTGGCCGGTCTCCTGATTCCTTTCGGTCCCTTCAATGCGCCGATCGCTTTTGTCGGCGATTTAATCCTTTTCGCTTCTTTATTCGGACTGGCGCGGTTCTTCACCACGGCTGCGGCTTTGGACACCGGTTCGGCATTTGAAGGCATGGGGGCGGCGCGTGAAGTGACATTCGCCTGCCTTTCCGAACCGGCGCTCTTCTTTGCCCTGCTGGTTCTGGCGAAAAAAACGGGCTCGCTGACGCTGAACCATATGCTGCATGGACCCATAACCGTTTTTCCGGCCCCGGCCGAGGCGCCACTGGTGCTGGTTGCCCTCGGATTGTTCGTCGTGTTGCTGGCCGAAACCTGCCGCATTCCCATCGACGATCCGAACACCCATCTGGAATTAACCATGATCCACGAGGCCATGTCGCTGGATCACAGCGGCCCCCTGCTCGGTGTGATCCTTTACGCTTCCGCACTCAAGCTTTTTATCTTAAGCGCCTTGCTGTTGCACTTAGCGGCCCCTTTTCAGAGTGGCTACATGTATTTGGATTGGCTGCTCTTCGCGGTGGAAACGTTCGGGGTGGCAGTCCTGATCGGCATTCTGGAATCCCTCATGGCGCGGCTTCAGATGAAGCGGGTTCCCTATCTTTTAACCGGGGCGCTCCTACTATGCGGGGCCGGTTTTATTTTGTTGGTGAGGTGACAAACGTGATGGAAATGCTTAATGCCCTGCTTGTGATCGTGCTGGTACTAAATTTATTTGCCTTGGGTACCAGCCGCATTCTTTCGGTAATTCATATCGTGGCCACCCAGGGAGCGCTTTTGGGCGTGATTCCCTTGCTCCTGCATGGCCGATTATCACTGCCGGTGGTATTGGCGGCTACAGCCGCCATCATCCTCAAGGGGATGGCTATTCCCGCGATTATGATCCGCTCCTTACGTGCTGCCCAGATCAAGCGCGAAGTGGAGCCCATGATCGGGCTTTTGCCTTCCGTACTGCTCGGCGCTTTTGCCACCGGTTTCGTGTTGCTCTTTTCCAAACAATTACCCCTGGCCGGCCAACAGATCGATACATTGATTGTGCCTGCCTCCATCTCCACGATTCTGGTTGGCTTCATCCTGCTGACCACCCGCTTTAAGGCGCTTTCGCAAGTTCTCGGTTATCTGGTTCTGGAAAACGGCATCTTCATTTTCGGGATGCTCCTGGTGCAGGCTATTCCGTTCATTGTGGAGATGGGGATGTTTTTGGACCTTTTCGTCGGTATTTTTGTGATCTCCATTATCACCAACCATATCAATCAGGCCTTTTCCTCCATGGATACCCGTTGGCTGGTTTCCCTGAGGGAGGAATGACTATGGCCGAAGCGCTGATCTGTTTTCCCCTAATCATGGCCGCCCTCGCGGCGGCCGTCCCTTCCAACCGCTGGCGCCCGTGGCTGCTGCCCGTAACCGCCACGGTGCATACAGCCCTGACGCTGTGGGTGCTTGCACGTCCTGACCTGGCGGTAAGCGGTAGGTGGTTGGTGCTGGATCCGCCCGGCAAATTAGTCTTGCTTGTTGTCAGCACGCTCTTTCTATTTTGTTCATTCTACTGTGTTGGCTATTTGAAATACCGTCAGGAACGTTCCAATCGTATCTTTGCTGCCTGTCTGTTGATCTTCCTGGGCATTATGAGCCTGGTTACATGGGCGCATCACCTGGGCTTGATGTGGGTTGCCATCGAAGCCACCACGCTTTCGACCGCCCCCTTGATTTACTTCAATCGCTCCAAACGTAGCATTGAAGCCACTTGGAAGTATCTGCTAGTCGGTTCGGTGGGAATTGCCCTGGCTCTTTTGGGGACATTCTTCCTGGCTTATGCTTCCGTGCCGTCGGGGCTCGCCCCTACACTCACCTTTGAAGAGCTGCTGCATAATGCACCCCTCCTTTCAAAACCATGGCTGCGTGCTGCCTTTGTCCTCCTGCTTGTAGGCTACGGCACCAAGATGGGGTTGGCCCCGATGCACACCTGGAAGCCTGATGCCTACGGCGAAGCGCCGGGCGTTGTCGGAGCGATCTTCGCGGGGGGCGTCACCAGTTGCGCCTTTCTCGCTTTTTTACGTATCTATCATATCTGCATGGCCGCCGGCGAAGGCCCTTACCTGGCGCCGCTGCTGTTGCTCATGGGGTTGCTTTCCATGGCTGTAGCCGGTTTATTCATGATAGGGCAGAGGGATTTCAAACGGATGCTGGCCTATTCCAGTGTGGAACACATGGGCATCCTCATGGTGGGATTGGGGATCGGAGGACCGGCTTTATTCGGAACCATGCTGCACACCGTGACCAACGGCGTGACCAAAGGGGTGCTTTTTCTTTCTGCGGCCAACATCCACCGTGCCTACGCCAGTAAAAACACCGAGCAAGTGAGAGGGGCCATGCGGCGCCTGCCGTTGTCCGGGGCTTTGTTTTTGGCCGGTTTTCTGGCCATCACGGGCTCTCCTCCCTTTGGCCCGTTCATCAGCGAATTTGCTATTTTAAACGGCGCGTTTGACGGCGGGCAATTCTGGGTTGCGGGGCTATTTTTGCTTTTCCTGCTGCTGGTCTTCATCGGCATGGGGCAAACCGTCTTGAATGTTCTACAGGGCCGTGCGCCGCTTGAGGTCCATAATACCCCCTACCACGACGGCTTCCTAACTGCGGCGCCGCCTTTGGCGTTCATGTCCCTGGTTTTGTTGCTGGGCTTGTATATTCCCCACCCCCTTCGTACATTGCTTAATGATGCCGTCCAATTTTTAGGAAGCCGACCATGATTCGAACCCCTCTCAATCTTGCGCCCATAAAGAGTTGCCATACCGTCTTATTGGAAGCAATCCCGGTGCTCGCAATGGATGATTTCATGCAGACCATTCTGGACAGCGTCACGGCAAGCCTGCGGGTAGTCTCGCTATTTGGCGTTGCAAGCCCCCCCCTGGAGACGACCACCCTGTACGTGGTACTGGCCGATGATGAACAGAATCAGCTTTTTGTGGGGCGCACAGAGGTCAAGGGGGACCGCTTCCCCTCCCTTACCCCGCGTTGCCCGCAGGTGCACCTGTTTGAACGTGAAATTGCCGAACAATTCGGGCTAATTCCGCTGGGGCACCCTTGGTTGAAACCCCTGCGGTACCACCATGCGTGGACCGCCCGCGATGCCTGGGGACGGGATCAGAAGCAAACCGTTTTGCCTGCCGTCGGCGATTTTTATCGCGTGGAAGGCGAACAAACACACGAAGTTGCTGTGGGTCCGGTACACGCCGGCGTCATTGAGCCTGGTCACTTCCGTTTCCAATGCCACGGCGAACAGGTTTTCCATTTGGAAATCGCCTTGGGATTCCAACACCGCGGCATAGAGCAGGCAATGCTGGGGGGGCCGACCAAGCGTTCCCTGCCCTATGCCGAAACCCTGGCCGGTGACACGACGATTGCCCATGCCGCTTCCTATTGCCAGATTATCGAAGCGTTGGGGAACTGCCGGAAAACTGCCCGTGCCGAGGCGTTAAGCAGCATCGCGCTGGAACTGGAACGCCTGGCCAATCATGTTGGTGATTTAGGGGCGCTCGCGGGGGATGTGGGGTTTCTGCCCGCCGCCAGCTTCTGCGGCCGCATCCGTGGCGAGTTTCTTAATATGACCGCTCTTCTCTGCGGCAACCGCTTCGGACGCGGCCTGCTCCAACCCGGCGGCGTCGCTTTCGATATGGATGAGGAGCGTGTAGCGATACTGCTGCACCAGCTTGCGGTGGCGGAGAGGGATACCACCGTTGCCGTGGAGCTGCTCTGGGACACCCAGTCGGTAATGGCGCGGTTTGTGGGTACGGGGCCTTTGCCGCGCCAGATGGCCGTTGATCTGGGCATTGTCGGCCCTGCGGCCCGTGCCTCGGGTTTGACGCGCGATGTCCGGTGCGATCAACCTTCAGGGATATTTCGTTTGGCGCAAATTCCTGTTTCCACCTATGACTCCGGGGATGTTTTTGGGCGCGCTTTTGTGCGCTGGCTCGAAATTCAACGCTCCCTCGCCTTTATTCGCGAGCAGCTTCAGAGTATTCCTACCGGGGAACCCTTGACCCGGCTCGATGCCCTGTCTCCGAGCTGTCTTGCCATTTCTCTCAACGAGGGTTGGCGCGGCGAAGTTTGTCATGTGGCCCTTACCGATGAGCAGAGCCGGTTTTCACGTTACAAAATCGTGGATCCCTCGTTTCACAACTGGCTGGGGCTGGCGTATGCGATGCGCAATCAGGGGATTTCTGATTTCCCGCTGTGTAACAAGAGTTTCAACCTGTCCTATTGTGGGCATGATCTATGAAGCGAATGAGGCACGCAATATGTATAAAGTGATTCTTGCCCGCCTGCGCCAGGGGCATCGCACCATGAAATACCCCGCTGGGGCGCCGCCCGCCATGCCCGATCGTTTTCGCGGCCTCCCGAAGATCAAGCCGGGCCCTTGCCCGGATGGTTGTCGAGCCTGCGTGGAAGCATGTCCGACGGGTTCTGTTACCTCTTCTGCGTGCCAGGTGCGCATTGACCTAGGGCAATGTCTCTTTTGTACGAGTTGTACGAACATTTGCCCCCAGCAGGCGATTACCTATACGAATGATTATCGCCTCGCCGTCCGCTGTCGCCAGAACCTGACGGTCACATCGGATCAAGGGGCGCTTGTCCTTGCGGACGCTCTGGATAAAAAATCCCAAAGCCTGTTTGGCCGTTCCCTGAAACTGCGCCAGGTCAGCGCCGGGGGGTGCAACGCCTGCGAAGCAGACGTCAATGTGCTCAGCACCATCGGCTGGGATATGGGGCGGTTCGGCATCCAGTTCGTCGCTTCCCCGCGACATGCCGACGGACTTTTGATTACCGGCCCGGTTACCCAAAATATGAAACTCGCTCTGGAAAAAACCTACGTTGCCATGGCCGATCCGAAGCTGGTCATCGTGGTAGGAGCCTGTGCCATCTCCGGCGGACCTTATATTGACCATGCGCAAGTTAATAACGGCGTAGGCACGATCATGCCGGTGGACCTGTTTATCCCCGGCTGCCCACCCCACCCCCTGACGATTTTGGATGGTTTGTTGCGGCTTTTGGGACGGATTGGCTAAAGGGGACTTGTCGATGAAAATGAGACACTTCGCTTTTTCCGGGGCCGATTCAGGGAAGAGTTTTTGAAATGCATACTTGATAACTTTCACCAATTGTGCAAGATGACGGGCGGTTATATATGCCGCTATGTAGATTGATGAAGGCTGATCGAACTTTAACGGGCAATAATCTGTCCTTATTTTGCCAGAAACCTATCAGAATAAAGGAATCATGCCTATGCCGAGGCGCAATCTGCATGATAAACCGTTCGACGAAAGTACAAAAGATAAACTCGATCTCTATCGGGATTATTTGCGTGAATGGTTGCCTGTTTTCATCCACTCACCTTTTATAGAGACGTTGCAGGTTTTTGATTTCTTTGCCGGTCCGGGAACGGATTTGGCGGGCAATCCGGGCAGTCCGGTTATTACCTGTGATGAAATCCGCTCCGTATTGCTTCCAAGCAGTGGTCAGCATCCTGCAATCAAAGTGTATTTCAATGAATATGATGAAGATAAATACAGAGATTTATCTGCCTGCATCAGTAGGCAGGGAGATTCCTTGCCCCAGGTTGAATTTGATATCAAGCAAAAAGACTTTCTTTCAGCGTTTTGGCAATGGGAACCTCTCATGCGTGGAAAAACGGCAAACCTGCTATTCCTCGATCAAAACGGTGTCCAGCAAATCACTGAACCGATCTTTCGAGCCATCGTGCAGCTCCCCCGGACAGATTTCATTTTTTTCATATCCTCGGCAATGGTAAACAGGTTTAAGAATCTATCGGAAATCCGGGCTCATGTTCCCATAGCCGATGAGGACTTGTCTCAGATGAATGGAGATAATGTGCATCGGATCGTGGCAAATGCATATAGACGCTGGATTCCTGATAGCTTGGAATATTATTTAGGGTCGTATTCAATAAAAAAGGGGGCAAACGTATATGGCCTTGTTTTTGGGTCCCATCATCCCCTCGGCATAGATAAATTCTTGAAGGTCGCTTGGAAACGAGGTGGAGAGGCGAATTTTGATATTGACAAGGATTGCATTGATCCTAATCAACCTTCACTCTTTTCCGAGTATGATATACCCCAAAAAATATCCGGGTTTGCAAAGGAGCTGGGAGCGGCCGTATTAGAACGTCGAGTATCAACAAACAAGGAGGTCTACACCTTCGCCTTGCGAAACGGTGTTTTGTCCAAGCATGCTAAAGATGCATTAACTCAGATGATGACAGACGGCAAACTTCCTCAACAAAATCTACATGTTTCCTATAATGCTTGGAAGAAGCCAACTGCAGAAACAATTCAACATTTTTAAGGGATTAAGCAATGAATGTCGTTTATGAACCTAAAGGCCGCGCCAGGGAGTATTCCGAATTGGCCTGCAATCTTTATCGGGGCTGCACGCATGGTTGCCGGTATTGCTTCGCGCCTGCCTGCATGCGTACCACAGGTGAAAAATGGCATGCCCAAGCAGAAGCACGTCCAAATGTACTTAAGAACCTCAAAAAAGACGCCGAAAAACTGCGCGGTGATGCACGGCGGGTGCTATTTTGCTTTCTGAGCGACCCCTATCAACCGCTGGAACGTGAAGAGCGATTGACGCGGCAGGCGTTGCAAATAGTCGCTAAATATGGGCTTAATAGCCAGGTGCTTACTAAAGGGTGTGCGGACCTTATCCATGAAGATTTGGGACTAATGAAAGATGCCCGCACGCAACTGGGCATCACGCTTTGCTTCACTGATGACGCCTTGCGCCAAGATTGGGAGCCCCATGCCTCGACAGTTGAGGAACGGCTGACCGTTTTGAAAGCCGCTCACCAAACGGGTATTTTCACCTGGATCAGCCTGGAGCCGGTGATTGATCCTGCACAAGCACTCGAAGTGATCCGCATGGCACATCCCTATGTGAATTTCTGGAAAGTGGGCAAGTTAAATCACATGAAAGAATATGAACAGGCAGTGAATTGGAGAAAATTTCTTGGGGATGTGGAATTTCTTTTATCAAGAGTGGACGCAAAATACTATATCAAGAATGATTTGCGATCTTTCGCCCTAAAGCAATGAGGGATATTTCGGAAATTATTGTTGAGGCCACAGCTAGACCATAACAGCATAAACCTGAAGCAGATAGATTATAGTTATGTGATGTCAAGTCCTCGGGAGGTCACCAAATAGAAGGAGGTAAGAATGCATCGATTAAGCTATTTGGCCATTAAGAATTTCCGTGCCTGTAAGAATGTATCTTTACCTTTGGAAAGTTATACGCCTTTGGTTGGCCAAAACAATACCGGCAAATCAACCATGCTAGAGGCGATAAGATGGGTATTGAAGCCGACAGCGCTTTCGGTTGGTGATTTTTCCAATAGCGCAGAACCGGTGATCGTTGCCGCCTGCATTAGCGGCATTACTCAAGAGCTTCTTCAACAAGTACCGGAGCAAAGACACCGTACAGCAATTGAATCTTATTGCGCGAATGGGACTCTTTGGATTCGATGTGTAGCCAGCGGAACAACAGCAAAAACCATAAAGCAAGAGGTTTATAACCATGCAGAATATATCGGAAACGGCATTCCTGAAGTGTGGCGTGATTACCCCACAGGCTTACCCCAGGCCGTATCAGCCCTGCTGCCGGAAGCGCTTTATATTGAGGCCATGGATGATATCGGCGAGGATCTTGGTAAAGCAAAAGCAGGCACCACTATCAAAGAGCTTCTTGACGAAATAATGGAGCCGGTATTAAGGGCGCATGACGATCTTAATCAAGCTCTGGGTACCATCCGAGAAATATTGGCAGCCGATGGAAGCAATCGCTCCGGGCATCTTAAGGAGTTTGATGAACAAGCAACGACGACATTGGAACATTTTTTTCCCGGACTTGCACTTGATCTCGATCTTCAAATCGTCGATATTAAGGAATTCTTTAAGGCAGGCGACCTGCACGTGACCGACAAGCTAACCGGTGACAGGCGTCGCTTCGATCAGATGGGTACTGGCGCTCAACGGGCGATTCAAATGGCCCTGATCCGTTATCTCGCCCGAACACGAACAACAAACTCTGCAAATCCGGCAAGACGGTTACTATTGATCGATGAACCAGAATTGTATCTCCACCCTCAAGGCGTTCGCCGGCTGCGGCAGGCCTTATTTTCGCTATCGCACGCAGGTTTTCAGGTTGTATTTACGACGCATTCACCAATGATGCTTTGCCGCGACAACACCGCCGATACAATCATTGTTCGTAAAAGCAAGGAACAGGGCGCTTTCATACAGAAGCCACTCCGCCAGGCAGTATATACATCACTAACCGATGCGCCGGCACAATCGCGTACACTCTTCGAACTGAGTAACCTTGCGGAAATCTATTTCTCTGATCGCGTGATTCTCTGCGAGGGAAAAACGGATTGTCGTTTACTGCCCCTTGCTTACGAACGACTCTATGGTCAGCCTTTGGAATTGGAACATACGACCATTGTGCCATTAGGCAGCTGTAGCGATATACCTAAAGCGATGACAGTTCTCAAGGCCATGGATATTAAGGCATGTGCTGTTGCCGATCTTGACTTTGCTTTTACAGAAGCGCGGAAGGGTACTAGTCCATTGCTCTCCAAAGATGGCGATGACATAAAGCAGGCCAAAACAATCTTGCAACGCATTAAATCTATTCATGGGTTTCCACTGGCCGACAATGGTTTGCCGTCTAAAGATAAAATCACCGGCTGGAATGCAGCGGACAGCTGGGCATTAATGGCTAAAGAGGCGGATGGTCAAGAACTGGCCAAATCAGTCCATGAAAGTTTAAAAACACAGAATGTCTGGATCTGGCCCCAGGGCTGTATCGAACATGTTACCGGCAATGCAGACAAGGGCGAGCACGCTATCCTTGAGCAGGAAGAAACCCTGCGCACTATGAGCTCGGAACAAATTGAGAAACAAATGCCCGCCTTCAAGGCGTGCTTCGACTGGATAAGGAGTATTTGACAATGCCGACATTGGAATTTAAAGGCAAACAGTTTGTCTATTCCCACCACCTGAGCGTACCCTTCCGTGAATTGAAGGTGGAAACGGAAAAGTCTCTACCCCCTGACGGGCAGAGGCCGTCGTTTGACGACAACCTGATCATCCACGGCGATAACTTGGAGGCGTTGAAGGCCCTCTTACCCACCCACGCCGGCAAGATCGACTGTATCTTTATCGATCCACCTTATAATACCGGCAATGAAGGCTGGTGCTACAACGACAACGTCCGCTCGCCTCTCATGAAGGAATGGCTGAAGAAATCAGCTAATCCGGTGGACAAGGAAGATCTGGAACGTCATGACAAATGGTTGTGCATGATGTGGCCGAGGTTGTGGTTGCTGAATGATCTCTTGGCACCTTGGGGATCTATATTTATAACTATTGATGACAATGAGGCTCATCATCTGGGAGTACTCATGAATGAGGTGTTCGGGGAAGAAAATTTTGTCACGTCAATTACACTGAAAACAAATCCGCGAGGGCGACAATCAGACACGCATTTCGCGACGGTTAATGATTATTGCGTGGTTTATTCAAAGAATATTGCTTATTTGGAATTAAATGGGCTGCCATTAAGTGAAGAGAAGATCACCGATTATAAAAGCATGGATGAAGGTGGTCAGCCGTGGAGAGAACTTGGTCTTCGCCAGAGAGGTTCTGCATCTCTTCGCGAAGAGCGGGAGGATATGTATTTTCCTATCTATGTTGACTCGGCCACTGGAAACATATCTTTGACAAAAGATACAAAAAATCACGTTGAAGTGAGGCCAAAGAAATCGGATGGTCGTGACGGTCGTTGGATGTGGTCACCCAAAAAAGTGAAAGAAGAAATATCAAGAGTCTATGGAAGGGTGGTAGAAGGAACTGAAAGATATGACGTATTTATCAGGGATTACATGCATAGGAACGGAGAATTAAAAACCGAGAAACCAAAAACAATATGGGATGAATCGAATATTAATACAGAACTAGGTGGCAAATTGTTAACTCAGATTTTTGGAGAAAAGAAGTTTGATTATCCCAAATCGATAGGATTATTAACTGCAATTCTGCAAATTGCGACACATAAAAAATCCATTGTCCTCGATTCCTTCGCTGGTTCCGGCACCACCGCCCACGCCGTGCTGGAAGCCAACAAAAAAGACGGCGGCAACCGTCGCTTTATCCTTGTGGAATGTGAGGACTACGCCGATACCCTTACCGCCGAACGGATGCGCCGTGTGATTAAAGGCTATGCATTTACCGGCACCCAGCGAAATGAACTCTATCAGGAGAAGATTACCTGGACTGCCTTTGCAAAGAAACAGCGCGAAATTCTGAAGCGTATCGATGGCATTGAATTGCTGGAGGGTAAAGATTACGATAATATCCGAAAAGAGATCAAAGACGGCGTGCTCACCGTCACGGGCGAGCATAAAATCGAAGAAAAGATGCCTGGGCTGGGCGGCAGCTTTACCTACTGCACGCTGGGCGAACCCATCAACGTTGAAAGTCTGCTGACCGGCAAAGGTCTGCCCGGCTTCGAAGCGCTCGCTCGTTATGTATTCTACACCGCTACGGGCCGGTCGCTGGAGGCGGTGGCGAAACCCTCTGCCGATGGCTTCGTCGGTGAAACCGAGCTGTTCCGCATCCATCTTTTCTACCAGCCGGACACCGCCTGGCTGCGTTCCAACGAGGCGGCCCTGAATGCCGATCGGGTGGAAATGATTGCCAAGAAAAACAAAACCGGCAAGCGGGCCATTGTCTTTGCCGTGGCGAAATTTATGAGCCAAAAGGAGTTGACGAAGCAGCGCATCGAGTTCTGCCAGTTGCCTTATGCCGTCCACCGTATCCTCGGAGATTGATTGATGGAACTGAAGGAATATCAGCAGGGCGTTCTGCGCAAGATCGATCGCTATCTGGCCGTGCTGGCCGAACAGACCGAAAAGGTTGAGAAGGCGCGTTATGTCATTGCCGAACAGGGGTTGGATGTCGATATCGGCGACCCTTGTCAAAAGGCCTGGGAATATCTCAACAAAGAGCGGCTGCTGCCGTATCTGCGCGACAAGGATGGCAACTTCGTGGTGGCGCCCTATCTCACCCGCCGTGACGGGCTTAATCGCTCCATCCCCAATATCTGCCTGAAGGTGCCCACCGGCGGCGGCAAGACCTTGCTCGCAACCTGTGCGCTGGAACGCATCCAGACCGATTATTTCAAGCGCCAGACCGGCTTTATACTTTGGGTGGTGCCGTCGGATGCCATCTACCGGCAGACCTGGAAGCAGTTGGCCAACCGGGAACATTCCTATCGCCAGATTCTGGAAAGGACCTCCGGGGGCCGGATAAAACTGCTGGAAAAAGGTGATGCTTTCACGCGGCGGGACGTGGCTGGTCAACTCTGCGTGATGCTGTTGATGCTGCCCTCGGCCGCTCGGCAATCAAAAGAAACCCTGCGCCTATTCCGCGACAGCGGTCGCTTCACCACGTTTTTCCCCTCGGAAGATGACAGCATAGCCAACAGCAAGTTGTGGGACGAAATCCGCAACCTGGATATCAACGACCTGGCGGAAATGGGCTGGCAGGAAGGAATAGTGCCCGGATCTCTTTCCATCAAGCAGAGCCTCGGCAATGTGCTGCGTCTGGTGCGGCCGGTGATCATCATCGACGAAGGGCATAAGGCCTATTCCGATACGGCCCGCAGTACGCTTTATGGCTTTAATCCCCTTTTTATTCTGGAACTGTCCGCCACACCCAATACCAACGGCAAACACCAGTCCAATGTGCTCGTGAATGTTCCCGGTACGGACCTGAAAGACGAGGAGATGATCAAGCTCCCCATTAACGTGATCAATGAGGACAAGGGCGGATGGAAGCACACGCTCACCCTGGCCCATGCCAAACTGACGGAACTGGCTAAGGACGCAGGATATTTTCAAAATGAAAGCGGGCGCTATATTCGGCCGATTATGCTGGTGCGGGTGGAGCGCACCGGCAAGGACCAGCGTGATTCAGGATTTGTGCATGCTGAAGATGCCCGCGAGTATCTGATGGACAAACTGGGTGCGCAGGAAGAAGAAATCCGCCTCAAAACCTCAGAAAGTGACGAACTGGGCGATGAGGACTTACTTGTCGAAGCCTGTCCAGTGCGTTATATCATCACCAAAGACGCCCTGCGGGAAGGCTGGGACTGCCCCTTTGCCTATATACTTACGATTCTCTCCAAAATGACCGCCCATACGGCGCTTACGCAAATGATCGGCCGCGTGCTGCGTCAGCCCCATGCGCAACTGACCAATCATGCGTCTCTCGATGAATGCTATGTTTTCACCTTTGATCAGGATGTAACGGAGGCAGTGCAAGGGGTGCGCAAAGGTCTGGAAGACGAGGGTATGGCTGATCTCGCCGGCAGCGTAAAAGTCTCCGGGGGCGATGGCGGTACCGGTCGCATCACCCGTCGCGAGATAGTGCAACGCCGGGGTCCATTTACTAATCTGCCGACTATCTTCTTGCCGCGCATACTTCATCGCCTCGACAGCGGCAGTGAGGGGTATCGGGTGTTAGACTATGACCGGGATATCCTGGGGGAGCTTGACTGGGATTCTTTCCGTTTCGTTCAAGCCAACAGCGTGGCCGTTGATGTCGAAGAAAAACTCAAGCGCACCATTGCCCGCATCGACATCGTCAAAGAAAACAAGGAAAAAGGTCAGACCGTCTTGGATTACATAAACGAAGAGATGGACGTCCTCCCCGCGGAAGGACTTGACGTGGCCTTTCTGGTACGTCAATTACTGGACGTAATACCGAACCCCTGGCAAGGCATGCGCATTGTGGGAGAGACGCTGGAAATTCTGCGGAAGCGCGGCGTGAGTGAAGAACGGCTTTATGCCAATCGGCTCGATCTGCTGCAAACAATAAAGATAGATTTGAAGCAACAGGTGAATGAGGCGGCGGAAAATCTATTCAGACAAAAGCTGGAAAAAGGCGATCTTTCGCTGCGTTTGGCGGCGTCAAAAAACAAGGAATTGAACTGGGCACTGGCCAAAACTTTGGAAATTGAGACGTCCGACGAAGATAGGATTCTGAACCGGAAAGATGGTGGACCATTGGAGAAAAGCCTATTCGCGAAAGTCTACCTGCGTGATTTTAACGATCTTGAGAAGAATACGGCATGGTACCTCGACTCACGTCAAAGTGTCTACTGGTGGCACAGGATTGCAGTAAATCAGCGATCTTACAGCCTCCAAGGATGGCAACGGCAACGTGTCTATCCCGACCTGCTGGTTTGCCTGCATGGCACGGGAGACGGAAAATTCCGCTTTTCCGTTCTCGAGACCAAAGGCGAACACCTCAAGGGAAATGATGATACGGAATACAAACGTAATTTATTTATATTGCTGACTGATTATGCTGATACAGCGATTCATGCCGGAACATTCGACTTTGGCGAAGAAGCCCAGCACATGACATTCACCATGCTCATGGAGGATACTTGGGCGCAAGAATTGGCATGCCTGAAAATTGTTTAGTTTAATGGAAAAATACTGTTCCCCCTTATGCAGGTGATCGATGTTTACTGCCCCTCTTGAACAATTGAGCCCGCTTCTTAAAGCGATGGCTGCTCTGCATCCGGAAGAGCGCGCCGCGCTTGGCCTGCTGGCTGTCATGTGCGTTCCCGTTACCCGCAGCAACTTTGCTCAGTGTCTCCAGAAAGCCGAAATAAGGAGTTTCCAGGAAAGAATTCTGAGTCCCTCCGCAGTGCTGTCGCTGCTTAATAAACTTGTTGAAGGCAAGCTGGCGCTTGATACCGGCGGCGCCTACCGCTGCAATCCACTGCTGGCTCATTTACTGGTGCGGCGAGTGCAGAAGGAAGGTCTTTTTGATTGCTATGCGAAAGCGGTGCAGGATGTCATTACTCCCCGCGAGGGTTGGAATTCTACCTATTACCGCTCCTTTGCACACTGTGTGCAGGACATCCGC
>Ga0082335_1005702_pt1 | contig 16871 bp, 16 predicted proteins | sample Subgrocontami58m_FD_72375 | JGI IMG/M metagenome (GOLD analysis project Ga0082335, IMG submission 72375) | Subsurface groundwater microbial communities from S. Glens Falls, New York, USA - GMW37 contaminated, 5.8 m (SPADES assembly) (version 2) ... | reverse complement strand
GCGCGGCGACGATCATTTTCGACGGCGGCATCCCCGGTGGGGTGTCCGATCTTTCTACGTCGGATGTCAAAGTGATCTTCGCTTCAGAGAAGCACACCAGCGCGGATGATCTGATCATCAAACGAATCAACGCCGAGAAGAATCCTCAAGGGATGATCGTCATCACGTCGGATCAAAAAATCGCCAATGCGGCGAGGGGAAAACGAATGACGGTTAGATCGTCGGATGAATTTGGGAAAACGCTAGTGAGGAAATCGGCGGCACTCCACACTACGTCGCCTGAGAAAGAGAAAGGTGTTAGCGCCGAAGAGGTCGCCGAGTGGGAGGATATTTTCAAAAAAAAGTAGAGGCGACATAAAAACCCGCTTTCTCTGCTCCTTCGCTGCGCTGCGGAGTGCTTCGCAAGAAAGCGGGTTTCTGATTCTCTACAAAATCTATTTACGTTTCTTCTTCGCCGCTTTCGCTTTCGCCTTGACCTCACGCTTGAACACCAGCCCCTGATCGCCCGGGATGCCCACATCCATATCGTCAATCAAGTCCCAACCATCCGCGCCAAGTAGATTCAGCGCGGCGGGCAAAACGGGATAGACCTTCTTGGCGTGCAATTTGTCAAACTGCCCGTTGAGTTTTGCGAAGTAAGGTTCGGTTGTTTCCGCCGGAAGTTCGCCCGGCTCGCTGTGTTTGAATGTGCGGTTGACATACCACTTGGTGTCAATTGCCGTGCCAACGCGCAACAGAATACAGTATTCCCAGTTAGCCATTGTGAGGTCTCCTTGTTAAATAGTGATGCGAGTAGCATACTCCAAAGATGACCGGGCGGCAAGGTAAGCCCTGCTCAACATCTTCATCCAACAAATGTCAATCGCACGTAAACGCGGTTGACCAGTCTGCCATCGGGCGCGAACCAACGCAGGAGATACCATCCCTCGTTTGGCGCAGTGTTACCCAATCCAAATAGTGCAATGCGATCATCGGTCAAACGCGAGAAGCGCAAGTTGTAACCTCGCGAGTCAAGGCAATTGACAATGACATCGCCCGGTTTCGCGTTCTTCCAAACAGCATCAGGCACAAAGATCATGAAATCGCCAAGGCCACCCGCGCCATAAGAATAGAATGATATGCCGTCCGGAGTTTTGAACGCCGCAAAATCAGTAAGCGTGTCAACGATGACCGTGCCCCCGCCGCTGTCTGGTGAGGTGCTACCTACAATAATTACTGTTGGCGAAGTTTGCGACGCGCTGCAGGTGATAGTTACAGTTCCTGTTGTGTAGACGAAGTTGCCAGCGGTCACACAATCAAGAGTGATATTGCCTGCGCCATTTATGACTAAATCGCTGCCGCCATTTCCATTGAAGTAGCTGGGGTCAATAAAGACGATGCCACCGTTGATAGTGATGTTCGCGCCATCGGAACCGTTGTTACTGGCAGTGACGTTAATCAACGTCACATCGCCTTCCGACAGAATCGCCAAACCATTGCCGGTCGTGTTGTTGTTGAAAACATTATTCGTGCCATTGATGGTCACGTTACCCGTGCCAGGAGTATTATCAATGTAAGCGCCGGTCATATTGTAGTTAGCCGTTACGCTGGTTAACGTGATGGCGCCTGATGACAAAATATAAAACCCATCCTGGGCATTGTAATTCGAGGCAGAGTTGCTCACACTCACTGGCGCGTTGACAGTGCTGGAGCTATTCTTGATGTATATCCCCTCACTGTAGAGGTTGGATTCTGCTGTAACACCATCTACATCAATCGTTCCGCCCGAATCAATATGCAAACCAGTGGACCCACCACCGCCCGCTTGGTTACCACTGAAAATGTTCGTGCCGTCGATGGTCACGTTACCCGTGCCAGTGCAGGCAGATGAAAAATAGTCCCAAATACAGTTGTCAATGTAGGCACCGGAGTAATAGTTGTAGTTAGCTGTCACATCAGTCAACTTCACATCGCCACTCGATACAATCTCCAAACCCTTATCGCCATTACCTGCTTCGACCGTATCGACAAGAGCCCCAAACGTGCTATTGCTTACCGTCACCGTGCCCGTGCCGTAGCATCCCTCGACCAAATCGCAGTTATCGATATAAGCGCCAGTAACTGCGTTGCTGTTTGCCGTCACGTTAGTCAACTCTACCGTGCCACGCGAAGTGATATATAAACCCTTGTAATCGTTATTGTTCGCAACGACGTCGCTCACGCTGACGGACGCGTGGATCGTGCTACTAGCGTTATCGAGACGCAGACCGCTACCGTCGTTATAAGTCGAGGTGACCCCACTTACATCGATCGGTCCATTCGACTTCACGTTTAAGCCGGTTGTAACGGGCGCGCGGTTGTTATAGAACGTGTTCGTGCCGTTGATCGTCACACCAGCGCTAGAACTAGATGAGTTATCAATCGTTGCGCCGTCAACGCCATTGCCTGAGGCTTCCACGTTAGTCAACGTCACATCGCCATACGATACAATCTCCAAACCATTGCCGGTCGTGTTGTTGTTGAAAGTGTTCGTGCCGTTGATCGTTGCGCTACCCGTGCCAGTGCAGGTAGATGAAAAATAGTCCCAAATACAGTTGTCAATGTAGGCGCCGGAGTAATAGTTACCGTTAGCCATTACGCTGGTTAACGTGATGACACCCGATGACAAAATATAAAAACCATCTTGGGCGTTGTAATTCGAGGCAGAGTTGCTCACGCTCACTGGCGCGTTGATAGTGCTGGATCTGTTATCAAGGTGTATTCCCTCACTGTAGAGGTTGTATTCTGCTGTAACACCATCTACATCAATCAGTCCCCCGGAATAAATATGCAAACCAGTGTCGCTGCCTTGGTTACTACTGAAATTGTTCGCGCCGTCGATGGTCACATCGCCAGTGCCGGTGCATGCATATGGGTAGACGTAGTAGTCCTCAATACAGTTGTCAATGTAGGCACCGGTATTACCGTTGTAGTTAGCTGTCACATCCGTCAATCTCACATCGCCATTCGATCTAATCCCCAAGCCCTTATCACCATTTCCTGCTTCGACTGTATCGACAAGTTCCCCAAACCTGCTATTGCTTACCGTCACCGTACCCGTGCCGGTGCATGCGGATGAGTATCCGTAGAGCTGAATACAGTTGTCAATGTAGGCGCCAACGTAATAGTTCCCGTTAGCTGTTACGTTTTCGACTGTGATATCACCCCTGGAGTACACATCCAAACCATCGCCATTCTGATTGTTATTGAAATTGTTGTTCGTGCCGGTGATGGTCACGCTACCCGTGCCAGAAGTGTTGTCAATGTAGGCGCCAGCGTAATAGTTCCCGTTAGCTGTTACGTTTTCGACTGTGATATCACCCCTGGAGTACACACCCAAACCATCGCCATTCTGATTGTTATTGAAATTGTTGTTCGTGCCGGTGATGGTCACGCTGCCCGTGCTACCCCCCGTAGCGTTCGTAAGATGAGCGCCACTGCTCCCATTGTTATTGGCATTCACATCTGTCAGCGTGATGTTACCGCTCCCATCCGTTTGAGCATACAACCCTTTGATCCCGTTGCCGTTGAATGTGCTAGGGTCAACAGCGATGTTGCCGCCCGTGGACTGGAGGTAAGCGCCGTAGCCGGTAGTATTGGTGATCGCGCTTACGTTGGTCAATGAAACATTGCCTGCGGAAAAAACGGTCACACCGTTGCCGGTAACCATGTAGCCAAGTCCATTGTTGTTGGCATTCACGTTTACCAGTGTGACGTCGCCGCTGCCCGTAGAGTTATCAAGGTAAACGCCATTGGTTCCGTTTTCGTTCGCCGTGATTCCGCTCGCGGCAATTGCGCCTTTCGACCATACCGCCACTCCATCGTTCCCGTTATTGCCGAAAGTGTTCGTGCCGTTGATGGTCACGTTACCCGTGCCAAGTGTGTTGTTAATGTAGGCACCAGTTGTGTTGGTCATCGCTTGAACATTCGTCAACGTCACATTGCCGACTACGTTACTGATCTGTATACCACTGCCCGAAGTGTTCGTCACCACCACATTTCGGATAGTGACTGTGTCAGTAACTGGGTTCACATTTCCTACTACATTACTGATTTGTATACTACCGCCGCTTACGTTACTGATCTGTATGCCGCTGCCAACCGTATTCGTTACCACCACATTTTGGATAGTGACCGTGCCAGTAACCGGATTGGTATTTCCTACAACAATCGCACCGTTAGAGTCATCTCCTAAAACCGCCATATCTTTCAAGGTCACAGAATTCATGTTTTGGATACTTACCGTACCGCTAATAATTGTTGCCCCCGAACCAGTGCTACCAAATCCAGCTAAAGTGAAATCAGAAGGCACATTTCCACCAAAGTCAGTGCCATCTACGGTGAACGGACTCGCATTCGTATGAGTCATACCGCCTTGAAAAAAGATCGTTCCTTCCCATCTGGGCGAAGCGCTTCCCGCGAAAGTGACAGCATCGCCCCAGGCATTAGTAAAGTCAGTCTGAATAGTGCCACAAGTAGGATAGGTCGGTGCTGAACCTGAGCAAAACATTGGATCAGCAATTTCTTCTCCAATCGCTGCCGCTGACGCGGGTGTTGCACTCGGAGTGGGTGTAGCAGTTGTGGTTGGTGTCTTCGTCGGGGTGGGCGAAGCCGTTGCAGATGGAGACGGGGAAGCAGTTGCTGTTTTAGTCGTAGTAGGCGTCGCGCTCGTTGTGGCTGACGGCGTAGAAGTCAACGTCGTCGCAGCAGAACTCGTCGCCGATGGAGTCGTGCTCACTGTTGCAGTGGGCGATGCGCTTGCGGTTGCCGAAGTTGTTACAGTTACTATACTTGTTGAAGACGCTGTCGTGCTCAACGTTGCAGTCGGTGACGCACTGGCGTTAGCAGTTGGCGACGATGTTGCGGTCACTATGCTTGTTGAAGATGATGTCGCGCCCGGCGTTGGAGTCGATGAGGCATTCGCAGTTGGCGATGATGTTGCAGTCGCTGTGCTTGTTGAAGATGGAGTTGATGTCGCCGAAATCTCAGGAGCGTTGACAGTTGGTTGAGATGTGGATGTCGCTATCGGAGTCGAAGTGGGAGTTGGCGTTGGAGATGGCGAACTCGGTGCTGCTGTTGCAGGCTGTGGAGTCGGCGTCACCGAAGCAGATGTGGCAGGTGGTGGAGTCGTATTTGATTCAGATGAAGGCGGGCTCGATGTTGAAGTGCTTGTCGAGGGTGATGAAAGTGTCGAACTCTGCGTGGTATCCGCTTGAGGAGTTGCGATCACGACTGAAGATGTTGGAGTAGATGTCGGTGCGGGCGTGGACGTCGGCGTCACCCCATCGGCAAACACGACGCTAGAAGGGAAGATGATCGTTGCCGCGATCACCATCACTCTCAACAACCGACTGAATGCCGCTGTTTTGCTCATCTACTATTTTAACTATTGCGGCGTAGGACACCCCGCGCCCGGTCTTGAGAACAGTGCCGAGAATGTTTTAAATTTGCCGCTGCCCGCCGAACGTTGAGGACATGGCACCAACGGTGTCTGGTTGTCAAAGTTGGGATCATTCAACCCTGAAGACGGTGGCATAAAACGATTCGATTCAGGGTTGTTCGCCAACCATTCCAGTAATTCTTTGTCGGCGATCTTGACGATCACCATATTGCCCGTGTGGGTCTGTTGGTTATCGTGTAACACAATCGTGACGCCATTAACTGTCACTGCACAGGTGCCCTCCAAACACGTAATAATAGCGATGCCCAAACTCGGATTGTAGCTCACACTCATCAACGAGCCACGCACTGAAGCAGCGCCGACGGGAGTCTCCACATCCATTGAACCGCCATTTAGAATGACCCATATTTTGCCAACAACTAGGCGAAGGCGAGTGAACGGGTTGCCGCTATCTTGATTGAGTTGTGTAACTGTGAAAATAGTTTGCGGTGCAAGGCGCACGATAGTGCCTTCGCTGAGATCAACGCGCGCTTTGCCGTCGGTAAGAGTTTGCACCGTACCGCCGACACGAATCACTTGCCCAACCGTCGCGGAAGACTCGGAATGTGTTTCAGTGATTCGACTTAGAACTTGATTGACGATTTCACGGATCGTGGCAGTGCGAGTGCCAGAAGGTTGAGGAGTGGGATCAACCGTTTGAGGGCGCGTGGATGCTTCGACGTTGCGTGCTGTGCCAAACACACTCGTAACGATCAACGTGGAGAAAAAGAGAGGAACGAAAACAGCAAGTACATGCCTGTTCATTAAACACTACCACCCAAGAAACTACAAAACGTTAGTGTGACTCACGCGGGAACTGTAGCTCGATTAGTTATGTATAAGAGATCACTATAAGAGACTACATCTAATTCTATAAGTTTGCAATTAGAAAAAATTTATAACTGGAGCAATATCGTCTGTTTTGAAGGCAAAATGATAAGATAAACACGATGCAAAGAAAACAAATTCTCACCAAACGGAAGCCGAAAGTCAGCAGCCAACTTCTGCGTTGGTATTCACGCCACGCCCGCACCCTGCCCTGGCGCGGATCGAAGAACCCCTATTACATCTGGGTCAGCGAGATCATGCTGCAACAGACCCAAGTGGACACCGTCATCCCCTACTATCGCCGTTGGCTCAAACGATTCCCCACCGTCAAACAATTGGCGAAGGCGAACCAGCGCGACGTGTTGCAGATGTGGCAGGGGCTTGGCTACTATTCGCGCGCGCGCAATTTGCACAAAGCGGCGCAAAAAGTGTTACGCGAATTTAACGGCAACGTGCCGAATGATCTGGAGCGATTACGGACTCTACCCGGCGTTGGACGTTACACGGCGGGGGCGATCCTCTCCATCGCTTTCAACGGTGACGCCGCCGTGGTGGATGGGAACGTTAAGCGCGTCTTGTCGCGACTCTTTAATCTTCAATACGATGTAAAGTCACCTCAAGGTGAAAAAGAACTTTGGTCTCTCGCGGAAAGTTTATTGCCGCGTGGCAAAGCGGGCGACTACAACCAGGCGTTGATGGATTTGGGCGCGACGATCTGCAAGCCGCAGAATCCATTGTGCGACAGATGCCCATTGAAAAAAATTTGTGAGGCAAAAAAACTTGGCGTGCAAGAAGCGCGCCCCGTAACAAAAAAGAAAAAGCCCACGCCGCATTACGATGTGACGGCTGGCATCATTCGCAAAAATGGGCGCGTGCTAATTGCCCAACGCCCCGCCGATAAATTATTAGGCGGAATGTGGGAATTTCCGGGCGGCAAAATGGAAAAAGGGGAAACTAAGCAAATGTGTTTGCGACGCGAGTTGAAAGAGGAGTTGGGGATAGAAGTGAAAGTTGGAAAACCTGTAATGACTCTACGACATGCGTATTCACACTTCAAGATCACGCTGTATGTTTTTGAATCAGAATTGATTAAAGGCAAACCACGCGCAATTGAAGTCGCCGATTTTAAGTGGCTGCCGCCGCGCGCGTTGGCGGCTTACCCCATGGGGAAGACAGATCGCCTCATCGCCGAATCGTTAATCAGCCGTCGCTAGCAAGCCGCCACATCTCAACGCGACGGAATGACTCCATGTAGCCCATATCATAGAACGCGGGCAGATGCGGATCGCCCATCTGTATGTTTTCGATCTGCGTATCGAGTCGAGGGTATTGCGAATGAAGATGGCTGAGAAGCGCGCGCGCCACCGTGACGGGATCGCCGCGTTCTGTTTTGAAAGCGAAGCGCGTCAGCAAAAATTTTTGGCGCTGATACACCAACCAGCCGCGGCTGCCGTCGGCTAAGGTTAAACGAATGCCCGAAACTTCTTGGGCATTGGTTAATGATTCCGATTGATTCGTCCACGGCTGCATTCCGCGATCATGACCGACCAAGACCAACGAGTCGGTGCGATCTAAACGTTGAGCATCTGCCACCATCGGGTCGGGCGGCGAGGTGCGCGGCGGGCGGCGCAAAACCAGAAGTTCGCCCGTCTCGCGGAATCCAAGTTTCAAGAACAGTTGATGGGCGGGCGCGTTGTTCTTGATCACTTCAAGCATAATGAGATGGCTGCTCAACGAGTCGGCGGCGTCAATCAAAGATTTCACCAACATTTTCCCCGCGCCGTGACGGCGGGTAGTCGGCACCACGCCGAGCCGCGTGATCCACGCGCGCTGATGGCGCACACCCAACATCGCCACTCCCAACATTTCTTCGCCTTGCATTGCCACAAACGAGTGATCTAAATCTATGTCATAGAGACGGATGTAGTCGGCGAGGCGCGCCACATTCATGGGCATTGGCACCATGTAATCTACGCGAGTTTTGTTGTAAAGCGCGGTAAGTTGTTCGATTGTAAATTGACTCGCGGGAACAAGTCGGATTGAATCGTCGGCGGGTGTAAGAGACATTTATGAGGCGGGGGAAGGTTTTAGAAACGCGGCGATCTGATCGGCAAAGATTGCAACGTCGATCGGCTTGCTGATGCAACCATTGCAGCCATAACTCTCTACCATCTGGCGCGCAGTCTCTGGAGGCCAGGCAGTGACGGCAACAATCGGAACGTTGGTTAATGAGGACTCGTCGCGCAGCCAACCGGCTAAGGTCTGCCCATCGTAATCCGGCAAACCCAGATCGAGCAAAATAATATCGGGGTGCTGCTCGATCGCCGTCTTCAATCCCGATTCGGCGTCGTAGGCAAGAATCACTTCGTAACCGCGCGCGGTTAAAACTTTGCGCGCCAGCTCGGCGTTGTCGGGCATATCTTCGATGACTAGAACCAAAACTTTTGCCACTACTGATCTCCATACAACTGACGATGCACTGCGCTCAACGCCCTTACCTGTTGATCGGCGTGATACGACGAGCGCACCAGTGGCGCCGACTCGACCCACCTGAAACCGATCTCCAGCCCGTAGCGTTTAATTTCTTTGAACTCGTCAATGGTGTAATAGCGCTCGATGGGCAAATGTTTTTTAGACGGCTGAAGATATTGCCCCGCCGTGAGAATATCCACACCCCACCTACGCTGGTCGCGCATCACCTCTTTCACTTCGTCCATCGTCTCGCCCAACCCTAGCATGATTCCGCTTTTGGTTAACACATCGGGGTCAAGCTTCTTGGCGTTGGAGAGAGTCGCCGCCGCCCAATCGTAGTTATCTTGCGGTTGAACTTTCTTGAAGAGTCGCGGCACGGTCTCGACGTTGTGATTCAAAATTTCGGGACGGGCTTCCATGACGATCTGCAACGCTTCGATCCTACCTTTGAAGTCGGGGATGAGGACTTCAATGGAACAACCGGCATGAATCTCGCGGATGCGTTTGATCACCATCGCAAAAATGGGCGCGCCGCCGTCTTCGCGCTCATCACGATTCACCGACGTGATGACGGCGTGATTCAAATTCATCGCCTTCACCGCTTGCGCTACGCGTTCCGGTTCGGCGAAGTCGAGCGGCGAGGGGCGACCATGTTTGATGTCGCAGAAGCCGCAGGTGCGCGTGCAGACATCGCCCATCATTAAAAATGTGGCGGTGCCGCTTCCCCAACATTCGCCCATATTAGGACACATCGCTTCTTCGCACACGGTGTGCAAAGTTTTAGAGCGCATGAGGCGTTTTAGATTCTCGTACGTCTCGCCCGAAGGGGCGCGCACTTTGATCCAGTCCGGGCGGCGTTGTGGCGGCGGCGCGGCGGTGATCGGGTCTGGATGGATCAGACGGTCGCGCGTGGGGTGGATCACAGGCATTAAATTTTAACTCCGAGTTCTTTCAATACATCTATTGGGTTAGGCAGTTGATCTTTTTCATTCGCCCAAAGCCAATTGACATTAAGTTTGAAATTGGATAAAGCGATGGAATGAATGATTCCATTCACGGGCGCAACTTCAATTAACTCATTCCCTTGTCGTTGATAAAACTGTGTGCCTGCCGCGCCATAAGGATCGATGATCCAAAGTTCGCGCACGCCCGCTCTGGCGTAGTTCTCGCGCTTCCGCCCGCGATCATGGTGCGCCGTGCTGCCGGAGAGAATCTCAATTACCAAGTCGGGCGCGGCAGTCACTTCACGTTCTTGAATAATATGCTCACGCTCGCGGCTAACAAATAAAATGTCCGGCTCGTAGGTATCCACTTCGGAGATATGGACAGCGGTGCGAGAGCCAAGCACTTGACCTAATCTAAAGCAATCCACAAACAAACCAATGACTTTGATAAGAAACACTTGCAATCTTTCATGAATGTGAGACGGCGTGGGCATGAGGATGATCTCTCCATCTATCAATTCGGCTTTGGTGTCTTCAGGCGCGAGACGCAAAAAGTCGGAGTGGTTGTAGCGCTTCGGCGGTTCCATCTCCACTGTTTCAACACGACGGACGGGGGGGTTCGCAAGGGCAGTCATAATCACTTCTCCTTAGAGAAGATTCTACGACAAAATTCGGTTTGAGTCAGTAACGAGTATAATCGCCATACTTTATCAAGAGGAGAACATTGTGACTATGAATTATCGTCGTCTGGGCAATTCGGGCTTGCGCCTGAGTGAGTTGTCGTTTGGATCGTGGGTGACGTTCCACAATCAAGTGGACGATAAGTTGGCGCTGGAGTGTATGACCGCCGCTTACGATGCAGGCGTAAATTTTTTCGACAACGCCGAAGCATATGCCCTGGGGATGTCGGAAACGATCATGGGGCAGGTGTTGAAGAAAGCCGCTTGGCGCAGATCGAGTTACATCATCTCGACAAAATTTTTCTGGGGCTTGAACGATGGTCCTAATGAGAAGAACTGTCTCTCACGCAAATATCTGATGGAAGCGATCAATGGATCGCTCAAGCGTTTGCAGATGGACTACGTGGATTTGATCTTCTGCCACCGCCCCGACCCTGAAACGCCGATTGAGGAAACGGTGCGGGCAATGCACGACATCATCACACAAGGCAAGGCGTTGTATTGGGGAACGTCGGAATGGAGCGCGGACTCGATCTTGCAGGCTTGGCACATCGCCGACAAATATAGTTTGCACAAGCCGCAGATGGAACAGCCGCACTACAACATGGTGCACCGTGATCGGGTGGAGAAAGAATATGCGCGGTTGTATAAAGAGATCGGGTTAGGGGCGACGATCTGGAGTCCGCTCGCCAGCGGGTTGTTGACTGGCAAGTACAACGACGGCATCCCCACCGACAGCCGCGCGGCGTTGAAAGGTTACGAGTGGTTGCAGGAAAATGTGATCACGCCGCAACGAATCGAGATCGTCAAAAACTTGGCGCCGATTGCGAAAGATTTGGGATGTTCTATGGCGCAGTTGGCGATTGCCTGGTGTTTGAAGAATCCGAATGTCAGCACGGTCATCACCGGCGCGAGTCGTGTGGCGCAAGTCCACGACAATATGAAAGCGCTTCAGTTTGTAGAAAAACTTACACCGGACGTGATGGAACGGATTGAAAAAGTTTTGGGGAACAAGCCGAAGTAGGGGATGGCAAATGGCGTGATACGTAATGCGTGATACGTGATGCGTGATGCGTGACAAGCGATAAGCGATAAGCGATAAGCGATTCGCCATTTAAAACAAACCGCTGCCCATGAAGGCAGCGAACCGGAGAACCCACTATAAAAATTTGGAGTTGAGTCGGGAGCCACGAGGGGACCGAACTAGACACTCCGAGTATCCTTACGGAAATTGTTGGCTCTCGTCGCCAAGCGGTTCAGGGTGCGGCTTGTAACTGTATGGTAGGACAAGCAGGTCGGGAATGTAATGGTCGAGTGTCACATTTTGTAAGTGAGAGAGATCATGAGGCAAAGGATGAAGGAAGAAGTATGAATTATGAAAATGTTTCTTCATCCTTCATCCCTTCGGCTGCGCTCAGGGCAGGCTTTTCCTAATTCATAATTTAAAGAATCCTCTAATCCGCTTGATTAACGCCGTCTGTTGATCGTCGTGCTTGGCGCGAACAGCGGTTGCCCGCACCGAGGCGCGCACGACGGCGTTCTGCAAGCGCTGATTCAGTTCGCGCGAGAGTGCGTCGGGCAGATTCGAATCGCTCTTCAACACTTCGGCGAATGCCGCTTTGTCCACCACCACCACTTCAGTCTCGGTCTCGGCGATGATCGAAGCAGAACGCGGTTCGCCGGTAAGCAAACTCATCTCGCCAAAGAATCCATCGGCTTCAATCGTATCCACGGTTGTAATTCGCCCTTTATCATCACGCACATCTACCCGCACCTTGCCACTTTTAATTGTGAACAACGAATCGCCGGCCTCACCCTGCCGCACCAGCACTTCGCCCGCCGAATAGCGGTGAATGACAGAATTATGCGCCAGCGATTCGATCTGTGTATCGCTTAACGGCGAAAAGACATCTAACCCACGCAACTCTCTAAACACTTCGCGGCGCAGACGCTCTTGCACTTGGGCTTCATAATCATCGGATAGCTGCCTCAAGGTGAGATGCTGAGATGGGTAGGGAATGGAAAGCGCGGCGCGGCTGAGACCGTACCACACACGGTGCAAGACGGCATCGTTGATTTGAATCACGCGGGCGTAATCATCAATCCAGTAATACACAATGTAGTGAATCGCATAATCGCCAAACTCATGGATCACAACTTCCGGCGCGGGATCGATCAAGACGCCTTCGGCTTCCATGACGGCGCGTTTCAATACATCCTTCACGATACTTGGCGCATCGTGATAGTTCAAATTAACTTTGACGTGCTGACGCTGCAACGGCGTTGGGCGCGAAAAATTTGTGATGTCTTGACGCGCGGCGTTGGCATTCGGCAAAAAAATGTTGTGGTTGTCGCGCGTGTGCAGAGTCAACGTGCGCCAATTCACCTGCCGCACTTGCCCTTCTTGACCACTGACCTTCACCCAATCGCCCACTTCGAAAGGTCGCTCCAATTGCAAAGCAATGCCGGCGATGACGTTGCCCAGCATATCTTGCAGAGCCAAACCTAACACCGCCGATAACACAGTAGACGTAACCAACAACCCGCTGAGATCAACTTCAAATACGCGATTGAGGAGAAGCAGCGCCGTTGCCACCAGCGCCGCAAAGTTAAATAAATCTACCAACAATCGCGGCACGGCAATATGACGACGATGGGTTAGAAACCCTTCCCAGACAACCAGATCGATCAGTTGAGTCGCAAGTTGAACGGCGAGGAGAATGCCTGCGGCGGCGGACACGCGCGCGAAAGCTTCTGCGTTGAGAATCCCCGAGTCGTGAAGGATCAAATAAGCGATGAAAGCGATCAGACCTAATACCACGGTGACGCGGACTCGGCGTATCACCGTGTAGCCCTTAAACACCCACAAGAGCAGCGCAACGCCTAGACCCAACGCAACCGCCCGCCCGATATCAAGGATCAATTCTTGAGTGAGAACCATGAACTAATGATAAATGAACAATGGATAATGAACAATGAACAAAAAAAACAAAATCCAAAATCCCAAAACCCCAAATTCCAAACTTCAAATCTCCAATCCCCAATCTCCAACTACCTAACCACCCAACAACCCAACAACCAATGTATAATTTTCAAAATCAATTCACCCGAGGCTTGCTATGAGCGAAAACACTCTCAAACACGTTGAACATTTTTCTTCCACCATTGGCGCACGCGGTAGCACCACGCCCAAAGAGAAAGAAGCGCACGAGTATTGCAAACAGACGCTCGAAAGTTTTGGTTACGAAACACACCTCGAAGAATTCTATTCGCCCGTCTCGGGCTGGATGCCATACACGATTGCCTTGTCGTTGATCATCTTCGCCACGTTGATCTTCTACGGCATCGGGCAGACCCAAAACTTTTCGGCAGGCGCGATTGCCGCTTCGTTCATCGGTCTGTTCACCGCCGTCTCATTCTTTTTAGAGATGACTCATCGCGACAACCCGCTCGTCTGGTTAATGCCCGCCGAGAAAAGCCAAAACGTGTGGGCGGTGGCGAAAGCCAAAAACGAATCGAAGCGACGCATTGTGATCATGGGTCACGTAGACACGCACCGCACGGCGTTGGCGATGCAGACACCGGTGTTGTGGCAGGTATTCCAAATTCTCACCACGCTCGCCGCGGTTGCCGTCGTGGCGTCAACTATTATTTTTGTGATCGGAATCTTCAACCCCGATCCATTATTACGAACCATCGCGCTCGGTGTCGCCGTCATTCCGTTGATCGGCTTGATCTTCACCGCTCAACCGGAGTTCACCCCTTACGTCAAGGGCGGCAACGATAATGCCACCGGCGCGGCGGCAGTGTTAGGACTCGCCGAGCGATTAAAGAAAGAGCCGCTCGCCAAGACCGATGTGTATTTGATCAACACCGGTTGCGAAGAAGTGGGATGTTACGGCGCGCGCGATTGGATCAAGCGTCACGCCAGTGAACTGCCGAATGCGGACTATTTGGTGTTGGACAACATCGGCGGAAAAAATTCGGACGTCAATTACGTCGTCAGCGAAACCGTGTTATTGCCCTTTAAATCTGACAGCCGATTGATTGAGTTTGCCGAGCGGGTAGCGAAAGAAAATCCCGATCTCAAAGCAACTCCGTTTCATTACAAAGGTTTATATTCAGAAATGTCCATCTGCGCGCGCTACGGGCAGAAAGTATTAGGGTTGTTAAGTTTCGATCCCAAAACAAAAATGCCCCCGCTCTTTCACACCGTGCGCGACGACTTCAACAACGTTGACCCGGGCATCTTAGATAAATCGGAACGGTTGGCGTGGGGGATTATGCAGAAGATCGATCAGGCATAGGCTCGTCATTGCGAGCGTTCTTCGCGAAGCAATCTCGGTTGCGCTCGGAGATTGCTTCGTCGCAAAAAACGCTCCTCGCAATGACGCTTGAATAGTTAACAAAAACATCCCGAAGATCAATTTGTCTTCGGGATGTTTCGTTTTACTCAACATTCTTCCGCACTCAAAATTACTTTGTCACCGACACATTTCCACTTACAGTGTAAAGAGGATCGCCCGTTGTTACGGTGACGCTGATCGTCGTGCCGCTGAGCAACGTGCCAGATGGACATTCGCTCGGCATAGCGAAGACAATTGTCTTGACGCCATGATAGCCCGATCCGCCTGTGGCGACCCGACAGGCAACGCTAGAGAGTGGCGAACTGACCGTCACTGTGATCGGGACATATTGAGGAAACGAGTCAACAGTGACGGTGATCGGCTTGCTCACGGTTGCAGTTGCATCCAAGGTCATGTTGGCTTTTGAGGTGATCGGCAATTCGTTGACCAAACGCACCCACGAGCGTTCGGGTTCGAGCAATGTAATGTTAGCCCAGCCAGTCTTATTGTTGATCAAGCGAATGTTTGCCCACGTTCCGGCACCGTTCTTGCCTATGATGCCAACAACATCCGTGGGATTTGCAGTAGTGACGACATCGTAGCTGACCCAAGGTCCCTTACGCACATTGAGGCGTGGCGCGTTAATTTTTGCGCTCACCGCAATTCTCGATCCGTCAGAAAGGTTAACGGCAATTGGAAGGACAGTGGTTGGCGAAGAGGTTTGGATGAATTGCACATTCGCCCATAGATCGGGGAACTTGGTAGAGGCAAGGCGCAACCACGCGCCGTTTGAAGTGCGCCCGGTCAGTGTCACTAACTCGCCGGGTAAAAATATAGCCGCCACCGGATACGACAAGCCGGGACCCGAACGCGCGTTGAGCGTGCCGGTAGTGACAGTGCCAACCAGAGTCACGCTTGGTATCGGAGTCGGGGTTGCGGTTGGCGTAGTTGTTTGCGCCAAAACATTAACTGGCGTCAGCGCGCTCACAACAATAGCTGAAACAAAGAGAATGGCAACGATGATGTGATGAAATGCTTTAGGGTTCATATCGCAATGCCTCCTTTCCCTTATTCTACTCCCCTTCCACAAGGCTTTTGATATTACTTTTCCCCCATCCCCTTTATTTCCCTTATCTCCTTTATTTCCTTTCCTTCCATCATTTCCTTTAGGCGCTTCGCAATCTCCTTCACTTCTTCCGAGCCGCCGTTCTCGCCACGCAAGATCGCCTGCCCCAACGCCGAGCTCCTGAAGTCAATCAGGTCGCTTTCAATCGCGCTCATCATCGAAACATCTTTTTGAATCTTGCCGTCTCGAATCGTAATCATGCGATGGGTTGCCCGCGCTACTTGCGTGTTATGGGTCACCACGATCAACGTCGTGCCATGTTCGCTGTGCAAAGTCTCAAGCAATGCCATGATCTCTTCGGTTGTTTTAGAATCAAGGTTGCCCGTCGGTTCGTCGGCGAGAATGATGACGGGATGATTCGCCAACGCGCGGGCGACGGCAACACGCTGCCGCTCGCCGCCCGACATTTGATTCGGCAAAAAGTTTTTGCGTTTGCCCAAGCCCACCAAATCGAGCAACTCGTCGGCGCGGGCGCGGCGCTGTGAACCGCTCAACGATGTTTCGTGCATCGGCACTTCGATGTTTTCGCGCGCGGTCAATGTTGGAATCAAGTTGTGAGTCTGAAACACAAAGCCAATTGTCTTACCGCGAAAGTGATCTAAATCTTTCACCTTTGAGATCGGCGTGCCGTTGATGATCACTTCGCCGCTCGTCGGGCGATCCAATGCGCCGATCATATTCAACAACGTAGACTTGCCCGACCCCGACGGGCCCACAATGGCGATGAACTCTCCAGCGCGCACCGTGAGATTCACTCCATCCAAAGCGTGAACGTCCGCGCCATCACCGTAGATTTTTCTTAGATCACGAGTCTCGACAACAATATCATTCATAACGTAACGCCTCAACCGGCCTCAACCCCGCCGCGCGCCACGCCGGATACAAACCGCCCACTACACCCAGCACAACCGCCAACGCCAACACTTGGGCAAACATCATCGGCGGATATTCTGGCGTAAGAAATACACCCATGCCCGGCACCAGCAAGAAAAGATAATTTAACCCCACGCCGATTCC
>Ga0082335_1005701_pt1 | contig 16874 bp, 16 predicted proteins | sample Subgrocontami58m_FD_72375 | JGI IMG/M metagenome (GOLD analysis project Ga0082335, IMG submission 72375) | Subsurface groundwater microbial communities from S. Glens Falls, New York, USA - GMW37 contaminated, 5.8 m (SPADES assembly) (version 2) ... | reverse complement strand
AGATGGTATGCGGAGCTGCCGGGCGGAGGTGGCATCGTCACCCCCGGCTTGCGCCGCCGGGCCCAAGAACTCCCGCGCCAAGGAAGCCAGATCATCGCTCTTGGCAAGCGGGGGCGAGGTGGGCGCGGGGGAGACCACCTCGGATGCCGCCAGCGCGGGCTGCTCGCCAGGGGGGGGCGCGACCGCGGCCGCCGCTGCGGGCTCCTCCGCGGGCGCAGTCCCGGCGGGGGCCACCATGCGCTCCGCAGAGCCGATCAGGTCCAGGAGTTGCCGGACCGAGAGCCCGTTGGGTAGCTGCTGTTGAGCATATTCATAGGGGACCGAGGGGTCCGCGTAGCCGCCGGCGGAGTAGTCGCCGACGGTCAAGGAGCCAGCGTAACCCGGGGAAGAGTTAGCGACGCTGGGGCCTGCACTCGGGGGTTGTACCGCCCAGGCCCGGTAATCCTCGGGCTGGAGGCTAGCCTCCACACTGTACACCTGGGAGCGGGCGACGGCCGCAAGAACGAAGTGGGCGGCGGTCAGCGACACCAGGGCCAGCCCCAGGGCGAGAAGCCCCCAAGCGACCCAGCGGCGCCAGGCCCTCTCGGGGGAGGAATACACCGCCATGCTGCTGAAGCTCCTTGAGCGCCGGCCCTCCTGGGCCTGCCACCCCAACCGGGCTTGGGGCAACATGCACCATCACCGGCCCCAAGCCGTGATACCATCTAGATGGTATCACGGAAGGGTGGCCACCGCCACCGTTTACCGCGATCGGGGGCTGTGCAGCGCTCCGCTGGCGATGGGCTCGTTGACGTAGACGTCGCCGTTGCGGATCTTGATGTTGAAACCACAGTCGAGATTGGTGCAGACCCAAGCCTTGTAGTGGACCGCCGCCCCCTGGTTCCCGAAATCCGACAAGGGCACCAGGTCCCCCACCTTGCATTGCTGGCACTTGGGGTAGGGACTCATCTCCACGACCCACCTCCATCCGCCCAGTCCGCGCGGAGTATACGGGGGCCCCTGGGCCCCGTCAAGAAGAAGCCACCTGCTACCCAGTCGCACGGGGCTCGGCAAGCCTGCCATCACCCTCCGGATAGGTAGACCTCTAATGGCTGCTGCGGAGATAGCTGCACGACCAGCGCCCGGTCGCGACCGTTGAGCTCCCGCACCACCTCGCAGAGCCCCCAGGGAAAGAGCTGGTTCGCCAGCTCGTGCACCGCCTGGCCCTGGTCGGCGCCCAACTCCAAAACGAGGGCCGCGGGCCGGCCGACTCTGTTCGAGACCTGAGCCAGGAGGCGACGGATGACGGCCAGGCCGTCGGGGCCGCCCCGCAGCGCTTGGGCCGGCTCGTGCGCCCTGATCTCGGGCGCCAGCGACTCCCACTCGCTGTCCTTCACATAGGGCGGGTTGGCCACCACCAGGTCCGCCAGGACCGGCAGGGGCTGGAGCAGGTCCCCCTTCAGGAAGGTGATGCGGCCAGCGACGCCGTGGCAGCGGGCGTTCTCCCCGGCCAGGGCCAGCGCTTCGGCCGACAGGTCGGTGGCGTAGACCTGGCTCTCCGGTATCAGCCGCGCCAGGGTCACGGCCAGACAACCGCTGCCGGTGCCCACATCGGCGATGCGCAGCGGGCGCTCGAAGTGGGGCACCAGGAGAGGATAGAGCTTGAGCGCCTCATCAACCAGCAGCTCGGTCTCGGGCCTAGGTATCAAGGCGCGCCGGTCCACCTGGAAGTCGAGACCGTAGAACTCGCGGTGGCCGACGATGTACGCCAGGGGTTCGCGCTGGGCGCGCCGCACCACCAGGGCCGCCAAGCGCCGCGAGCGGTCAGCGGTTAAGGGCTCCTCACCGTGGGCGTACAGAGCGGCCCGGTCGCAGCCCAGGACGTGGAGGAGGAGCACCTCCCCCTCCAGGGGAGCCTCCGCGATGCCCTGGGAGGCCAGAGCCTGCCGCGCCCAGCGCAGCGCCTCAGTACGGGTCATGGGGGCGGGTCATGGGGCCGCGGCCGAATCCTCACGCTGCTGGAGCAGCTCGCCACGGGGGCTGGTGATCTGGTCCACGCGGATGAGGACGGCAAAGCCCTTACGCTCCGGGTCGGGCACCAGCTCCTGGGGGACGACCCGCGCCATCACCTGCTCGCGGATGGGCCCGTCCTCGTAGACCGTGGCGTGGCCGTGGAACTTCCAAGACTTGCGCGCCTTAGGGTCGCGGAACATCACGATGACCTTGGGGTTAGCGCTGATGTGGGCCAGCCCGGCGCGCTTGGCGCGCTCCCAGTACGCCAGGTGCTGGGAGTCGAAGACCATCATGCTGCCCCGGAAGCCGACGCTAGGCTCGCCCGTGGGAGCGGCAGTGCCCAGGATGCAGGGGTTGCCATTGGCGAGGGCGCTATTGATAAGCTCTCGCATCTCGTCGGTGATGTCAATCATGGCCCGGTCTCCTGGAATGTCTGCCTTCCCCGAATCCTACCTCTATGCGCCGGGGGCTGCAACGGGCCTGGAGTCTCGCTGGTGAGACGATGGCTCCTGGCCCTTAGCCGCGCTCGTGGGCCGGGCCCGCTCGACCGCAGCTACTCCTCAATGGGCGAGGTGGGGTCGTTGCCCCACTCATTCCAGGAGCCGGCATAATTGCTGACGCGCTGGTAGCCCAGGATGCGCAGCGCCAGGTATCCATGGGCGGCGCGGACCCCCGCCTGGCAGTAGGAGGCGATCTCCTTGTCGGGGGTCAGGCCGGCCTGCTGGTAGAGGGCCCTCAATTGCTCCAGGGGTTTGAAGAAACCCACCTGGCCCTGCTGCCCCTGTTGCTGTAGGTTGTTCACCCATTCGCTGTTTATGGACTTGGGGATGTGGCCGCCCCGCAACGCCATCTGTCGCTGCCCTGTGTGCTCCTCCCGAGTGCGGGTGTCCAGGCAGAGGAAATCGCTGCGCTTGAGCCCCTCCAGGATACTGGCTTTGGTGGCCAGCCGCTCGGGGCGGGGCCGCGGGGTGAAGGTGGCGGGCGGGTAGCGCTGGGGCTGCTTCGCGGTGGGACGGCCCTGGCTGTGCCAGGCGCCCAGGCCGCCGTCGAGGACGCTGACCGCCTCGTGCCCGTAGTACTCCAGGGCCCAGAAGACCCTGGCGGCGCCGGGGGTGATGGTGTCGTCGTAGATGACCAGATGGTGCTCGTCCCCGAGACCCAGACCGCCCATCACCTGGGCGAAGCGCGCCGGCGGCAGGAGCTGGCCCGGCACCGGGTTGGTGGGGTCGTTGAGCTGGCCGGGGTTGAGCGTCGTGGCTCCCGCTATGTGCACCTGCTGGTAGCGCTGAGGCGCCCCCGCGTCCACCAGGCGCAGGCCGGGGTCGCTTAGGTGCGCCGCCAGCCAGTCGGGCTGGACCAGTATGCCTGGGTACTCAGCCATGAGCGCCTCCTCGTGACGGCGGCCTGGACTACCACCAGATTTTCGTTCCGATATCGTGGGCCAGCTCGTCCAAGTCCCGGGTCCACAGCCCCGTGCTCAGATATTTCCAGCCGCCGTCGGCCAGGAGCGCGACGATGTTGCCCCGCTCCATGCGCTGGGCGTAGCGCTGGGCGCAGCGGATCACGGCGCCGGAGGAGATGCCGGCGAAGATCCCCTCCTGCTCGGTGAGCTCACGAGTGGCCTCGAAGGCGTCGCGGCTGCGGATGACGATGCGGGCATCGAGGAGGCGCAGGTCAAGGATGGGGGGGATAAAGCCGTCTTCCAGGCTGCGCAGCCCCTGTATGAGCTCTTCTGGGTGGGGCACCACGGCCACAACCTTCGCGCTGGGGTTGTGCTCCTTCAGACGCCGTCCCACGCCCATGAGGGTCCCGCCGGTGCCCAGGCCGGCGACAAACACGTCCACCTCGGGCAGGTCGCGGATAATCTCGGCGCCGGTGGTCTCGTAGTGGGCCTTGGGGTTGGACGGGTTTCCATACTGGTACAGCATGTGATAGCGCGGGTCGTCCTGGGCCATGCGCTGGGCCACCTCAATCGCCCCGTTGGTGCCCTTGGCGCCGTCCGAGGGGATAATCTCGGCCCCAAAAATGTGGAGGAGCTGGCGCCGCTCCTCGCTGACGTTCTCGGGCAGCACCGTCACCACCTTGTAGCCCTTGCGCCGGCCGATCATCGCCAGGGAGATGCCGGTGTTGCCGGAGGTAGCCTCGAGCAAGATTTTGTCTTTGGTGATCCGTCCCGAACGCTCGGCATCCTCGATCATGAACTTGATGATGCGGTCTTTCAGGCTGCCGGTGGGATTATGGCCCTCCAGCTTGGCGAAGAGGCGCACGCCGGGCTTGGGCGACAGGCGCGTCAGCTCGACCAGGGGGGTGTTGCCGATAGCTTCGATTAGGTCTTTGGCTGGCATCAGGTCACACCGACTCCCAGGCCTGGGAGCAAAAGAGCCTCGAGCGCGGCGCCCGAGGCTGCCTTGGCGACGACTCGCCCCTACCCTCCCCCGGCTAGGGCGGGGAGAATGGAGATAACATCTCCCTCTGCCACCGGGGTCTCGAGCTGCCTGAGGAAGCGGATATCTTCGTCGTTGATGTAGATGTTGACGAACTGGTAGAGCTCGCCCGAGGCGGACAGTAGCCGGCCTCTCATACCAGGATAGCGGCGCTCCAGGTCATCGATGAGCTGCGAGACGGTGGCGCCCCGCCCCTCCACCATGCGGGCCCCCGCCACCAGCGCCCTTAGCACCGAGGGGACCCTCACCTCAACCGGCATGCTTCCTCCACGTTAGAGCTTTGAGGCTAATGGGCCACCGCCACGGGGGTGGGCATGCCGCAGAAGGCCTCGTAATCGATCAAGCGGGTGATCGTGGGCGCATCGCCGCAGACCGGGCACTTGGGATCGCGCCGATAGCGCAGCATCCGAAAGTCCATGGCCAGGGCATCGTACAACAGCAGACGGCCAGCCAAGGGCTCGCCGATGCCCAGGATCAGCTTGATAGTCTCCGTGGCCTGGACGCTGCCGATGGTGGCGCAGAGAGCGCCGAAGACCCCAGCCTCGGCGCAGCTGGGCACGGCGCCGGGAGGAGGTGGCGCGGGATAAAGGCAGCGGTAGCACCCCTTGCCCGGCAGAAAAACCGTCGCCTGGCCCTCGAAGAGCAGGATGCTCCCGTCAACCAGGGGCTTGCGGGCGAAGTAGCAAGCGTCATTGACCAGATAGCGGGTGGGGAAGTTGTCGGCGCCGTTCACCACGATATCGTAGTCGGCGATGATCTCCATTATGTTCTCGGAGGTCAGCATTACCTGGTGGCCGACCACCTCTACCTCGGGGTTCAGGCCCTGCAAGCGCTCCCGCGCCGAGTCCACCTTGGGGCGGCCCACGTCGTCGGTGTCATGCAGGAGCTGGCGCTGTAGGTTACTCAGGTCCACGACATCGCCGTCCACTAGGCCGATGGTGCCGACCCCCGCCGCCGCCAGGTACATGGCGGTGGGAGAACCCAGGCCGCCGGCGCCCACCAGCAGGACCCGCGAGGCGATGAGCCGCTTCTGGCCCAGACCGCCAACTTGGGGCATGATGATGTGGCGGCTGTAGCGCAGAATCTGCTCCGGGGTCAGTACCGAGGGGTTCTTGCTCTTTGCCACGCCCAGGGCCCTCCAGGCCTCTTCCGATAGTGGAGATTGTTTAGCGACTTACTCTGGGATTATAGCAGGCGACAGTACGCAGGGTCAACGCTCAGGACTATGTACTCCCTTCGCGGCACCGCCCTTAAGTCCCACCCTCAGCGCGCCGCGCCCCTCGCTAGGGCCGCACCCTGTAGACGGTGACCTCGGCATTGCTGTAGACCACCTCCAGGGCAGTCCCCACCAGGGCCTCGAACTTCGCCAGCCCTGGGGCTGCGTAATAGTTTCGCTCCAACTGCCCCACGTAGACGTACCTCACCTGATACTGGCGCAGCAAGTCCAGCGTCAGGGCTTGGTCCGAGGTAGTGTACAGGGTGTCCACCGCCCCTCGCCGGGCCTCCACCTCGTGCTGGTAGAGCCAGCGCTGCTGTTTCTGGTGCCAGTCCCAGCCTATGAGTGCGGGCAGGCCAGTGTAGACGGAGACCCGGTTGCCCCAGCGGTACAGCGGCGTGATGCCCTCCAGCACCACGGGGGAGCCCTCTATATTGTCCTGCATCCAGGATATGGCCTCGTAGTCGTAACGTAGATCAATGGAGCCCTGGGGGTCCTGGCTGTAACGGGAGCGCGCCATATAGGCCATCCCATCCAGGCTACGGAAGTCGGCGGCGAAGCGGTCGCGGACTCGCTCGGGAGTCGCGGCAACCGGATAGACGATGCTGGCGGCGGCCAGGGCCCCGATGGCCGCCAGGGAGGCTGTCCGCCACGACCCGCTCAGGAGACGTCGCCAGCGAGGCCGCGCCGCGCCGGGGACGGAGTCCGGGAGTAGGAGAAGGCCCAGGGTGAAGGCCGCGCTCACAGCCAGCAAGTCCCAGGCCTGCAAATAGAACTTGAATACGGTGTTCTGCCGATTGATGTCGCCCTCCAGGGTGAACCACTCCACCCCCAGACCAAGCCCCAGGGCCAGCCCCGCCAGGCCCAGGCCCGCCAACCTCCAGGGGCTGTCCGGACGGGGCCGGGCCAGTTCCTGCCAGGCCACGGCCACCAGCAGCGCTAGTAATAGGAGGATGAAGGCCGCGGTGGCCTCGTGGCGACCGAGCAGGAGGTAGAGGGCGCCGCCTGTCGCCGCCGAGGCATAGGCAGCCCACACCGTTACGCCCCTCACCAGGCCCGCTGGACGCGCCGCTTTTAGCAGCTCGCGCAGGGGCTGGCTCCGGGCCAACAGCCCCGCCATCTCCCTCAGCAGGTAGGCCAGCAGGGTCACGATGAACAGGCCCTGGACGCCCAGGTACTGGTACAACGGCGTCACCCAGCGCGAGCGCTCCAGGCTGTCGTAGAACTGGACGTTATGCAGCAGATAGGGCCGAAAGAGGAGCTGGGCAAGGACGTAGACCAAGGCCACCTTCAGGAGCGCCCAGAGCCAGGTGGGCAGCGCCAGGTCTCCCCGGCGCGCCCACTCCGCCACCAGGATGGCGCCCGCCGCCAGCAGCATGGCCGTGGGATAGTCCCAGCTATTGGTGGCGCGCAGGGCGCTCACGGCCAGCGCCAGTACCAGGAGCAGCGCCCCGCCGACGAGGGTGACGGGCGCGGTCCGCTGCTGGCCCAGCCCGCGGGGCACTAATGCGGCGCCGGCGCCCGCCCCGGCGGCGATGAGGGCAAGGCCCGCGCCCAGGGTGAAGAGCGCGTAAGGGAGCGCCAGCAGGTGAGCGTGGAGGTCGGCGAACAAGAAAGTGAAATAGGGGAACTCGGTGATCTCGAAGCCGCAGCGCGCGAAGTCGGGCGGGACGCAGTCGGGCTGGCGGATGAGTCGGCTGGAGCGCCAGAAGTCGAAGTGGCCGAAAGGGAAGCCGTCGGAGACGCGCAGCAGGCCCTGGGCCAGCTGGGCGGCCCCGTCCAGGTTGCCTAAGAGGACGACGGCCAGCGCCCCCACGGTGCCGACGGCCAAGGGCAGCCGCAAGCCAGCGCCGCTCGAGCGCGCGCGCTGGGCCAGGGCCGCCAGGTTGAAGGCCACGGTGAAGGCCCCGGCGGCAGCCAGGGCCGCCAGCCAGGGTATCGCCAGGTTGAAGGCCACGGCGGGGACAACGCCCGTGAGCTTCGCCAGGGCCGCCACGGTGAACTGGCCGAAGTAGTAGTAGTTCAAGCTGCCCCCGCTGAACCAGGGGTCGTAGGGCGGCAGCCAGGTGCTCTTGATGACGGCGTTCAGGTAGGCGAAGTCCATGGGCTTCTCGCCCCCTCGCCAGGGGTGCCACAGGTCGGGGTTCGCCGTGCGCAGGACCCAGAAGACGGCGAAGACGCCCAGAAAAAGGGCCTGCTCGAAGAGCAGCAGCCTCCAGTGGCTGCGCAGGAAGGCATTGATATCCGAGCGGCCGCGCCAGTAGAGGGCCGCGCTCACGCCCGCCAGCAGCAGCAATACCAGGACCATGGTCGTGCGCGTGAAGGGCAGCCAGTGGAGGCTGGGCGGCAGCCAGGCGCCGTAGCTGAAGAGCAGGACCGCCAGCACCTTGGAGAGGAGGAATCCTCGGTCGGCCAGTCCACGGAACAGGTATAAGCCCAGGGGCAGAAGCGCCAGGCAGATAAGCTCGAAGGTCACCAGCCAAGCGCCGGTCGGGAAGCGGTTGGTCAGGCTCCCCCGCGGGAACAGGTCGGACCAGGTGCCACCGGCCTGCTGGCGGCTGGCCTCGGTGGGCGTCAGGTGCAGCGCCGCCCCCTCGCCGGGGACTGCCCCAGCTCCCAGTATGCGCGCCCGCAGCTCGGCCGCCGTCAGGCGCTGGCTATTAGCCAAGAGCAGCACCGGCGGGTGGTCGTAGACGCTGAAGCTCTCGTCGGCGAAGCCCCCGTTCAGGGTGAGCCAGGATGGGTGCAGGGCGGCCAGCGCGCCTGGAGCGGGGAGTCCCGGGCGGGTGAAGGTGTCCTCGACTATCGTGATGCCCCCAAGGCCGGCGTAGGAGCTCTCGGAGCGGGCCAGGGAGAAGCCCAGGTCGCCTCGGAAGAGGGCCTGATAGTACCGGGAGGTGTCGGGGTAGCGCCCGGGGAGACGGGGGATCGTCCCATAAAGACGCTGGCTATAGAAAAGCACGTAGTCCGCCTGGGAGAGCGTCGCCGCCAGGCCGGCCAGCTTTCCCGCGCCATCGGGGTCGTAGAGCGGCATCTCCAGGAGCCGATAGCGCTGGTCCAGGCCCGGCAGCCGCTCCTCCCAGTGCTCCACTGCGATGGCTGCGCCCGGGGGCACATTCTGCTTGATCCAGCGTGCCATGGCCTGGGCCGGGTGCGGCCGGGAGTAGATGGCGGTATAGGCCAGACCATAGAAGGAGGTGCCGGCGACCACGACGACGGTGGCGGCGATGGCCCAGCGCTCCAGGAGACGTCCCCGCTCAGCCGGTGTCTGCCGCCGCGCCCAGGCGCTGGCGCCCTGCAAAGCGCGGGCCGCCCACAAGACCGCGATGGGTGTGAGGGGGAGCAGGTAGCGCGGGAACTTGACCTGGAACGAGCCCACGATCAGAAAATACGGCACCACCCAGGCCAGGAGAAGCAGGTCGCCCTTCTCCCGTCGCACCAGCCCTCGCCAGAGGGCCAGGAGGGCGCCGAGGCCAGCGACGACGCCCAGCAAGGGCCCTACGCCCCACTCCCCCCACTGGCGCAATTGATAGATGTAAGGCACCGTATCCGCATACTGGCGCGTGTAGGGGTAGTCGCGGATGCCCCGGACCATCTCGCTCTGCTCCGTGACGTCGCGCCAGAACTTGGGCCAGTCCAGGAATCCATAGGGCTGGGCGAGAAAGAGCGTAGCCAGGGCGGCGGCTCCCGCCACGGCCAGCCCCAGCAGGCCCCGCCTCAGGCGGCGGGCCGTGGGTGCCCAGGCAGCGCGGGCCTCCCCCGGCTCGGTCAGGGCATAGGCGACGTGCGCGGCGACGATGGCCACCGCCAGGGGCGCAGCGCTAACTTTGGTGGCCAGGGCCAGGCCAAAGAGGACGCCGACCAGGACCGAGGCGGCGGCCCTTCCGCTACGCAGGACCCACCAGGAGCCCAGCAGCGCGGCCACCACCAGAAAGGTCAGCTGGGTGTCCACAGCGTAGAAGTGGGAGAGCTGGAGGTGCAGCACGGCCAGCGCCGCCAGACCCGCCGCCAGCAGGCCCACTCCCCTGCCCCATAGCCGCCACCCCAGCAGAAAGACCAGGAGGACGGTCCCGGTATCGAAGAGGGCCGAAAGCGCCCGGCCCGCCAGCCGCAGCTCGTGGAGGCTGGGCGCACTGTGGAACCAGTCCCACACGGCGCCCGCGCCCTTGAGCAGGTACAGCGGGAAGGAGCCGTAGGCAAACCAATGCGGGTTCCAGGGGGCGGCGGCGCTCCCGCAGGGATGGTAGCCCTGCAAGTAGAAGTCCGGGCTATGGCCTAGCTCGCTGGCGCACCAGAGGATGAACCGCTCATCGGGATGGAACAGGCCACCCTGGTCCCAGTTGAGCCCATAGAGACGCAGCCCCAGGGCCAGAGCGAGAAGCAGGGCCAGGGCGATGGCGGTCCAGCGCCCCGGCCTGTGCGACGGAGCCGCCACGAGGTTGCCTAGCCGCTGCCGTAAGTACATGCCGAGGCTATTCTAGCGCCCGGCTCAGGCGGCGAACAATCAGGCTCAGGGGCACTCGGCACCCTTCCCAGGTGCCGCCGGGCTGGCCTGCTCAGGTCCTCCAGGTTCCGGCTCCACGCTAGCAAGGCCGGCCCGCGGCCAGGGCTGTTGCACTAGCCGCCACACGGCTTCCACCGAGCGGAACCCAGCGTACGGGAGGTAGCAGACGGCCACGATGAGCGGCGGCAAGAAGAAGAGGGCATGCAGCAGGATGGCGAACCCGAACGCAGTGCTGGCCTCCACCTGCCATAAGCCCAGAAGGTACAGCGCAACGAACTCGAAGGTCCCGATGGCCCCTGGCAGCCCAGGGAGCCAGTCGGTGAAGAAGATGACCGCCAGGCTCAGCACTACCAAGCCCCACAACCCGACCTGCAGGTCCAGGCTCACGCCCAACATCCAACCGCTGAGGCCGATGACCAGGGCATAGCCGACCGTGCTGGCGAAGGACAGCAGCGTAGTCAGCGGCGCCCGGAGCATCCACTGCACGCCGGCGCTGAAGTCCCGAGCCAGCGCCAGGCGTCCTAGCACCGGTATTCTTTTGATCAGTGGGCCCCCGATGAAGAGGGCCGCCAGGCCGAGGGCCGCCACCGTCGCCGCGGCCACGAAGTACGGCGCCAGGGGCCGCAGCGGCGGCAGGAACTTGAGCCCCAGGGCGCCGATGAGGGCCTGCGCAGCCAGCTCGAAGGTCCGCATGGTGGCCATCGTGGCGAGCACGGTGCCGGGAGGAATCCCCACCAGGGTGAGCAGACCCACGCGCGTGGGCTCGTCCAGGAGAGGCAACGGGGCGATGCTGTTCACCCCTACCGCCGTGTTTTCCACCGCTATGAGCCGCCACGTGCTCACCCGGGTACCACGGAAGAGGAGACGCCACCGCAGCCCACGAAACAGGAACGCCGCGACCATCAGGCCCAGGGCAGCCAGCAGGTGCGGGATGCTGGCGCTGGCGATGGCGTGGTTGACCGCGGCCAGGTCTATCTTCTGGAGAGCCCAGCGGAGGAACAGCGCCCCGACAACCGACGCCCCGACAGCCCCAACGGCCCAGAGCGATAACCGCCGGAGCAGGCGACGCCAGCGCATCCCTCACCTTCGCCGCGACCTACGGGCCCGCCTGCCCAAAACGCGGCCAGGCCGAGTCACGGGCACGCAGCGAGGCTAGAGGCCGCGGTCGGCCATGAACACGGCCAGGTCGGCCACCCGGCAGCTATAGCCCCACTCGTTGTCGTACCAGGCCACGACCTTCACCATGGTCCCGCCCATGGTCATGGTCGAGGGCACATCTATGATGGCGCTGGCTGGAGAGCCCTTGAAGTCGCTGGAGACCAACTCCTCGTCGCAGACCTCCAGGATGCCCTTCAAGGGGCCGCCCGCCGCTTCCTTGTAGGCCTGGTTTACGGCCTCGACCGTTAGCGGGCGATCAACATCAGCCACGAAGTCCACGACGGAGACGGTGCCCGTGGGCACTCGGTAGGCCATGCCGTGGATCTTCCCCTGGAGCGCCGGGATCACCACACCCACGACCCGCGCCGCGCCCGTGGTCGTGGGGATGATGTTCAGGGCCGCCGCACGGGCGCGTCGGAGGTCCTCATGGACCTGGTCCAGGATGCGCTGATCGTTGGTGTAGGCGTGGATGGTGCTCATCAGCCCCCGTTGGATGCCGAAGCTGTCGTGCAGGACCTTGGCCACGGGAGCGATGCAGTTGGTGGTGCAAGAGGCGTTGGAGACGATCTTGTGCTTCTTGGGGTCGTAGCGGTCCTCGTTCACACCCAGGACGATGGTGAAGTCCTCGCCCTTGGCCGGCGCCGAAATGATCACCTTGCTGGCACCGCCCTTGAGGTGGGCCCCGGCCTTATCGGCGTTGGTGAAGAGCCCCGTGGACTCGATCACCAACTGCGCCCCCACGCTGGCCCAGGGGATCGCCGCCGGGTCGCGCTGAGCGAAGACCTGGATACGCTGGCCGTTCACCACCAGGGCGTCCTGCTGGGCCTCCACGGTGCCGGGGAAGCGCCCGTAGTTGCTGTCGTACTTGAGCAGATGGGCGTTTGTCTTGGTGTTCGTCAGGTCGTTGACGGCCACAACCTGGAGCTTGTCGGGGTGGCGCTCCATGATCGCCTTGAGGACCTGGCGGCCGATGCGTCCGAAGCCGTTGATGCCGATCCGTGTCTTGGCCATGGCAGCCTCCTCCATCGCGTTCAGGACCTTACGCTGCGGCTTGTGCCCCTGGCCCAGCCCTGGGTATGCCTACCGCCAGAGGCGCCCGCCGAAGTTCGTCGGAACCTTACCACGCCCGCGGGACGGTGGTCAAACTGCCCCCAAACACACCCGACTGCGGCGCCCAGGCGTCATTTCAGGGCAGAGAAGAGCGCTGGCTCCACCGTCCGTACCTCGGTCTTGGCGATGTGGCTGCGCACCCTATCGCGCATGCCTTCCCAGGCCGCGCTGCCGTAGAGGGCCTCGGTGCGCCGCTTGCGGTCCTCTTCGTCGGCGAAGGTGCGTACCCATATGAACTCGGTGCGGTCGGTATTGGTCCAGACGGCGGCGATGGCGATGCCGTGGGCCTTGCTCAGAGGGATGATGTCCTTCTGGAAGCACGCCAGCCAGGCGTCCATCATGCCCCGGTTTATGGTGTAGATGCGCAGCTCGTGGACAGCCATATGGTTTACTCCTTGAACGCTATCGTGGGCCAACGTCAGTCGAATTACAGGTCATCCGGCCGAAGGCCTGTGCGCTTCGCGATTCGCGCCAGCATGCGCGGGCCTATCTCCTCCTCATCGTGAAAGGCGAACACAAAATCGTCCCATCCTGGGCGGGAGAGAACCCGGTGGGAGCCCACCTGTCGCTTGGTTATTCACCCGACTCGCAGAAGAGCGGCAAGGACACGTCACGCACGGGTAGCAGGCCACCCATTCACGCCGCAGCGAAGGAGATGCTCAGCAGGTCTGGGGCGGTCTCACCGTGCTCCAGGCGGTCTGCAACAACGCGCAGCGCGAGAGCCTGCACCTTGGCCTTGGCCTCTTCCAGCGTCTGGCCGTAGGCAAGCACACCTGACAGCTCGAGAACTTCGGCCATCCAGCGGCCGTCCTCTTCTCTTTCCATCTCAACGCTAAACTTCATAGAGGCCCACACCACTCCGTCTAACACTATCCTACCATTGCTTTCAGAGGTTGCCGGTCAAAATGACGCGAGCCGTTGCTCCGAAATAGTCATCCCCGCAGCGTCTTGAAGGCGTCGTGGCCGGCGTAGAATGCGGCCCCACCCAGCTCCTCCTCGATGCGCAGCAGGCGATTGTACTTGGCCACGCGCTCGCTGCGCGCCGGCGCCCCGGTCTTGATCTGACCGCAGTTGGTCGCCACCGCCAGGTCGGCGATGGTGGTGTCCTCCGTCTCTCCGGAGCGGTGGCTGACCACGCAAGCGAAGCCGGCGTGCCCAGCCAGCGCCATGCACTCCAGGGTCTCGCTCAGAGTGCCGCTCTGGTTGAGCTTGATGAGGATCGCGTTGCTGGAAGCCTCCTTGATCCCCCGGGCCAAGCGCTGGCTGTTGGTGACATAGAGGTCGTCGCCCACGAGCTGGAGACGCCCGCCGAGGCGCTGGGTCAAAAGGCGCCAGCCCTCCCAATCGTCCTCGGCCAAGCCGTCCTCGATGCTGATGATGGGGTAGCTGACGGCCCAGCGCTCCAGGTAGTCCACCATCTGGGCGCTGGTCAGGGTCGCGCCCTCCTTGGGCAGGACGTAGCGGCCGTCGCGCAAGAGCTCGGTGGCCGCCAGGTCCAGGGCCAGATAACAGTCGTGGCCCGGGCGGTAGCCGGCCGCCTCGATGGCTGCCACCACCGCTTCCAATGCCTGCTGGTTGGTGAGGCCCGCGGGGGCAAAGCCGCCCTCGTCGCCGAGGCCGGTGGAGAGCCCACGCCCCTTGAGCACCTTCTTCAGAGACTGATACACCTCCGAGCCCATGCGCAGGGCCTCGGCGAAGCTCTCGGCGCCTACGGGGACCACCATGAACTCCTGGAAGTCCGTGGAGTCCTCGGCGTGAACGCCGCCGTTGAGGATGTTCAGCAAGGGCACGGGCAGGGTGCGGGCGGCCACCCCACCCAGGTGCCGGTACAGGGACACGCCCAGATAGCTGGCGGCGGCGTGGGCGACGGCCAGGGAAACCCCCAGGATGGCGTTGGCGCCCAGGCGCCCCTTGTTGGGTGTCCCGTCCAGCTCGATGAGGGCCTGGTCCAGGGCCGCCTGCTCCAGGGCCGGCATCCCCAACACCCGCTTGGCGATCTCTCCCTGGACGGCGGCGACGGCTTTGCGGACACCCTTGCCGCCATAACGGGCGCGGTCGCCGTCCCGCAGCTCCACCGCCTCGTGGGCGCCGGTGCTGGCCCCCGAGGGGACGGCGGCGCGGCCAGGGGTGCCATCGGAGAGCACCACCTCCACCTCTATGGTGGGGGTGCCGCGGGAGTCCAGGACCTCGCGGGCATGAAGGGCTTCTATGCGGTCCATCGGGTGCCTCCGGCTACGGGTCTAAAGCTGATAAACTGCGCTTCCGACCTCGCTAGGGGTCGCGACTCATTGTATATCCCCACCGCTACTCTCGGTAGCATCGCCTGCGCCGCCCGGACTCCCTCAAGCCTCGCTAGTCTCTTCTGGGCCGCGGTTAAAGCCGTTCATGGCGGAGGCGATGCCCTCTGCCAGGAGCGTCTTGACAGCGGCCACGGCCCTCTCCATCGCCGCTTGGGCAAGGCGGCGGTCGCTGGCATTGAAGCGGCTGAGCACATGGTCCACCACGACCTCTCGCTCCTCGACGCGGCCGATGCCGACCCGCAGACGTGGGAACTCCTGGCTCTGGAGGGCAGCGATTATGGACTCCATGCCGTGGTGGCCGCCGGCGCTGCCACGTTCGCGGATGCGGACCGTTCCCAGGGGCAGGTCCATGTCGTCATAGATGACCAGCAGCCCAGATAGGGGCACCTTGTATTTGCGCACCAGGGCAGCCACTGCCAGGCCGCTCAGGTTCATATAGGTCTGGGGCAGGGCCAAAATGAGTCGCTGCCCCTCCCACACGCCTTCGCCGGTGCGCGCCTGCCGCTCCTTCCGGCCCACGGGAATGCCCAGGTCGCGGGCCAGCAGCTCGACGCAATCGAACCCCACGTTGTGGCGGGTGTGGGCATAAGAGCGGCCCGGATTTCCCAGGCCGACGATGAGGTGGACGGCGGGGGCGACTTCAGCCAAGGCGGAGGCGGATGTCTTGATCGGGATGCCGCGCCTGGGCCTGGACGAAGCTCTCCCGCAGGAGATCGGCGGGGACTCCGTGGATAACTGGCGACCAGGGCTGGAGCTCGTTCAGGCATCGCGGGTCCGGCTCCGGCTGGCCGGTCTGAAGCGTCATGGGGCTCCTTTCAGGGACTCCGGAGGCGCCGCGCTGTACTGGCGCAGGAGAGCGTCCAGGCGTGGGCCGTCGATGAGCTCCACGTTCCCCCCCGCCGCGAACTCCTGGGCGGCGAGCGTGAAGCTGGCATTGGTGACATAAAAGCCCTTGTGGGCGCGGGCCTGCGTCACCTCGGCGTGTAGCTCTCCCACCAGCAGCGCGTCCAGGGGCTGTTGTGCCTCCACGCAGTGGATTATATAGCGGCCCCGCAGAAGGGGCTGCAAGTTTTCGGCCTGCACGCGGATGCCCCCTTGAGGCAGCGCCTGCACCGCCTGCACCTCAAAACCCATGGCGGCCAGCAGGCCCAGGCACCCGCCCTCGAAGGTAGTGTACGCCTCCGCATAGGGCTGCTTGGCCAGGAGACTGCTACCTTGAAGGGCCCGCGCCTGCCACACCAGGCTGCGGAGGAGCAGCACCGCACCGGCGATGGCGGCGCTGAACAGAAACGGGAGAAGGAAGGCCGCCGCGCTGGGCCCCTGGATCGCGGAGGAGACCGCTCCCGCCAGAAGCCCTGCGCCCAGGACCAGGGCGGGGCCGGCGGGAAAGCGCCGCGGCCCCAGGCTACGCCTGGCCATGCTGGCGCAGCGCGGCCAGGAAGGCCGCCTCGTCCCACACGATGGTCCCCAGCGCGCGCGCCCGTTCCAGCTTTGAGCCAGGGTCGGCGCCGACCACCAGGTGGGAGGTCTTGCGGGTGACATTGCTGCCCACGGCGCCGCCCAGCCGCCGGATGCGCTCCTCGGCCTCGCCCCGGCTCAGGCTGGAGAGGGCTCCGCTGAGGACAAACAGCAGGCCCTGGAAAGGCCCCGCCGCGGGAGCCACGCTGGGCTCCTCGGCCAGACGCACCCCAGCCCGGCGCAGCTTATCCAGCAGGGCCCGGTTGCCATAGTCCTGAAAGAAGGCCACGACGCTGGCCGCGACCTTGGGGCCTATGTTGGGCACCGTCTGCAGCTCCTCGACGCTGGCCGCGCTGAGGGTGTCGAGACTGTGGAAGCGCTGCGCCAGGTCGTGGGCGGTCTCCTCCCCCACGTTCAGGATGCCCAGGGCGACGATGACGTTCGCCAGGGGCCGCTCTTTGCTTCTGGCGATGGCGCTCATCGCCTTCTGGGCGCTCTTCTCGGCCATCCGCTCCAGACCCAAAAGGTGTCCCACGGTCACGAAGTACAGATCACCCGGGTCCCTCACCAGCCCCCGCACCAGCGCCTCCAGGGGTGCCCCTCCCACGCACAGGTCACCCGGATCCTTCACCAGGCTCGCCTGAACCAGTGCCTCCAGGGTTGCCCAACCCACCCCCTTGATGTCCATGGCG
>Ga0082335_1005700_pt1 | contig 16881 bp, 9 predicted proteins | sample Subgrocontami58m_FD_72375 | JGI IMG/M metagenome (GOLD analysis project Ga0082335, IMG submission 72375) | Subsurface groundwater microbial communities from S. Glens Falls, New York, USA - GMW37 contaminated, 5.8 m (SPADES assembly) (version 2) ... | reverse complement strand
CAAGGCGACGCAGCAGATATCGCTCCGCTCACCCGCCCTCGCCCCAAACCTTCGGCACCTTGTAGCCCGGCGCGGCCGGCGCGAGCTTCGAGGGCACGGCGGCTTTCGTGTAAACGTCGAGTCGCGCGCGGAGGTCTTTCACGATTTCGGGATGCTGGGCCGCGATGTTGGATTTCTCGTAAGGGTCGGCCTTGAGGTTGAACAGTTCAACCAGTTCCCCGCCGTCGGCGGTTTTGCCCGGCTGTTTCCCGGCCTTCTTTTTCTTCGGCTCTTTCGCCGCGGCGCCGGATTCGATCGCGCCCATCTCCTCGGAGTCGGCGCGCTGGCCGTTCACCACCAGTTTCCAATCGCCGGCGCGAAGCGCGCCGCCGGTCGTGGTGATGTTGTGCAGGATTTCCTTGTGCGGCGACGGCGCGCCCTGGGTGATCGCGGGCCACGCGTCGAACCCATCGAGCGGTTTCGACTGTCTCGTCGACACGCCCGCCAGCGTGAGCAGCGTGGGGTACCAGTCGACCATGTGCAGCGGCGCATCGACGATCGCACTCGCCTTCACTTTGCCGGGCCACACGACCACCGCGGGCACGCGCACGCCGCCTTCGTAGAGCGTTCCCTTGCCCGCGCGCAGCGGACCGTTGCTGGTGACGCGGCCCGGCGCCGGCCCGCCGTTGTCCGAGCAGAAGAAAATCAGGGAGTTGTCACGGAGCCCTTTCTTATCGAGCGCATCGAGAATCCACCCGATGGCCTCGTCCATCGCCGTGAGCATGCCGGCGTAGAGCCGGCGATCGCCTTTGAGGTTTGGGTACGCCGCCATGTATTTTTCCGGCGACTGGTGCGGCGCGTGCACGGCGTTGAATGGCACGTACAGGAAAAGCGGTTTGCGCGCGTCGTGTTCCGCGATGAGCCGCGACGCCTCGCGGCCAACCAGGTTGGTCGAGTAGCCCTCGTCGCGGCACACCTGGTCGTCGCGGTGCCAGTCGAGCCCGCCATCGCGCACATGCGTGTTGTAATCGATCGCGCCGTTGTAGTGCCCGTATTGGTGATCGAAGCCGCGGTTCGTCGGCAGATACGCGCGCTCGAAGTGGCCGAGGTGCCACTTGCCGGTGATGGCGGTCTCGTAACCCGCCTCCTTCAACGCCTGCGGCAGCGTGCGCTCGTCGAGCGGCAGCCCGTAGCGCGCCCAGGGCCGCACGACGCCGATGTGCAGGCCGTGGCGAATCGGATACCGGCCCGTCATGAATGCCGCGCGCGTGGGGGAGCACACCGGCTGCACGTAGAACTGCTCGAGCCGCGTGCCGGCGGCGGCGAGTTTGTCGATGTTCGGCGTCTTGATTTCGCTCTGATGGAAACCGACGTCGCCCCACCCCATGTCGTCGGCGAGGATGAACACGATGTTGGGCCGCGGCGCGGAGTTCGTGGCAGCCTGCAGCGCGACGGCCACGCCGGCCAGCGCGAGCCAACGCAACGAGAGTAAAACAATTCGAAAAGCCATGCGCCGACTCAGGGCTGCCGCGGCGCGGTGTTCAAGCCATCATCGCATTACAGGGCCATCGCGCTGGTCCTAGAGGGCGTCGAAAAGGCAGTTCGCAAGGTAGCCGAAGCCGTGAGGCTTTCGCGTGCCCCAGCGAAACGCTTACGCATTCCGCTTCTGTGAGGGTTGGGCGCGAGTTTTTTGACGCCTTCTCACGCGCCTCGAGAGTGTGCCGAGCGGGCGCAAGTTCGCGTTGTGAACCGCGCGCGGGCAAATAATGTTCCGCGCCGTTCCAACCCTGGGCCGCCGACCGGCATCCCAGAGCTGAACCCATGACCTATGTGGATCGAGTCGCCGCCCCACTCGCCCTCCTCGTGACTCCATCCGCCGCCGAGGACCACGAATCCGCCGTCGTTCGCCGCGCCCAGGCCCGCGATCTGCGCGCGTTCGAACGGCTCTATCACACGCATGTCGGCCGCGTGCACGCGATTTGTCTGCGGATGACCGCGAACCTGACGCGCGCGGAGGAGCTCACGCAAAAGACCTTCGTACTCGTGTGGGAAAAACTGCCGCTGTTTCGCGGCGACAGCGCGTTCGCCTCGTGGCTCCATCGAGTCGCGGTGAACACCGTGCTTGCGGAGTTGCGGGCCGAGCACCGGCGCACCGAACGCGTTTTCGCGACCGAAGATCCGCTCGCTTTTGAAACACCGCCGGCGTCCCCGCCCGCCGGCATCCGGCTCGATCTCGAACAGGCGATTGCCACGCTGCCTCCGCACGCACGCGCGGTCTTCGTGCTGCACGACATTGAAGGCTGGCAACACAACGAAATCGCCGACCAGCTCGGCGTGGCGGTGGGCACCAGCAAGGCGCAACTCCACCGCGCCCGCAAACTCCTGCAGGAGGCACTCCGATGAATTGCGCAGATTGCATTCCCCAGCTCGATGCCTACGCCGACGGTGAACTCACCGTGACCGCGGCGCGTGCCATCGAAGAACATCTCGCCGGCTGCGCGCACTGCCGCGCCCAGCTCGCGTCGCTCCGCCGTCTGCTCGCTCAAACGGCCGCGCTGCCGAAGGAAATTCCACCGTCACGCCATCTCTGGGCGGAGATTGCGGCCAGGATGGAGCCCGGCATTGAATGCAGGGCGGGGTCACCCGACCCCGCCTTGGCGGCACTTGCGGCGGGGTCGGGCGATCCTGAACTGCAATCGGAAATCGCGGCGCGAAAGCGATCGCGCACGACGGCCAGTCGGTGGTTTGGATCGCTCGCGATCGCTGCAGCGATCGCCGTCATGATGACGTTTGGCGAACGCCAGCCGCCCACTCGCTCCGTCGAATCCGCCTGGTCGGTGGCCACGCTCGCGGGCGCACCGCGGGTCAACGCCCGGGCCATCGCCGGCGACGCGAAATTCCGCGTCGGCCAATGGCTCGAGACCGATGCGGGCTCGCGCGCCGAGATGTCCTCGGGAGCCGTGGGCCGCGTGACCGTCGACCCGAATTCCCGGCTGCGGCTCACCACCGCCACCGCAACGGATCACCGGCTCGAACTGCAGCGTGGCGCGCTCAGTGCCTTCATCTGGGCGCCCCCGCGAATTTTCTTCGTGGATACGCCCGCGGCCACCGCGGTCGATCTCGGCTGCGCCTACACCCTGAAGGTGGACGACGACGGCGACGGCGAACTGCAGGTCACGCTCGGCTACGTGGCGCTGGAACACGCCGGCCGCGAAGCGATCATTCCCTCCGGCGCGATGTGCCTCACGCGGCGCGCGGCTGGGCCGGGCACGCCGTTTGCGCAGGACGCTAGTCCAGCGCTGCGCGCGGCGCTCCAGGCATTCGACTTCGGGCAGGGCGGCCGCGCGGCCTTGGACCAGATTCTCACCGTCGTCCGGCCGGACGACGCCGTGACGTTGTGGCATCTGCTTGCCCGCACGGAGGGCCCGCAGCGCGGACGGGTTTTCGATGTGCTTGCGCGCCATCACCCGCCGCCCGCCGGCGTGACGCGCGAAGGCATCGTGGCCGGGAGCGCCAAGATGCGCAGCGCCTGGGCCGAGCCGTTGGGCATCGGGACCTTCGGCCGGCCGTGAGTTTTGGAAGTGTCATCTATCAAATGACACTTGGCCGGAAGAATTCAGAAAAGTGCCCGCGAATCACTCGAATTGACGCGAATTCAGAGGGGAAGGACGGGACATGGTTGGCGCGGTGTGCCGCCACATTTCAGTGGAGCGAGTTCTTTCGATAATCTCATTCGCGTTTATTCGCGTCCATTCGCGGGCCACTGCCGGGATTCGCATAGCGAAGAAACGGCCTGCGCGGTGCAACCATTCTGGCGGCGGCGGCATCGAAGAGTTGGACCCACAAACTCAACTCGAAAGGGAATATGATCTCGAAACTCGCCTTGCTGGTTCAGCCTCGCTTCGCGGCCGCGGCCGCCGCCCTCGTGCTCACCGCCCTCGCCCTCCCGACCACCGCCCGCGCCGGCACGCCGCTGATTTGCCATCCGTACAACATCGGGGCCGCGAAATCGCTGCCGGGCAGCGACGGCGACTGGAAGGGCGTCAACCCGAACTACGATCGCCGCAACCTCGTCCGCGACACGCTCGCGCTGCTGACGCCCGACACGCCGGTGATCGTCCGGATGGAAACGATGCGGCGCGCCGCCATCTATGCCACGGCCGGCATGCGCGGGTGGGACTCGAAATCCGGTTTCAACGCCGAGGATCGCGCAAACACCCAGGCGATCCTCGAGGCGCTGCAGGCGCGGATGAAAATCGCGACGCCGGCTGATCGCGCGATCGCGACCTTCGACGTCGGGTTCTTCATCGAAACGCTGCGGCACACCGGGATCGAGAAATCGCTGAACGGTTTCGACCTGCTGCTGAAGGCGCGCGAGCTGCGCGGGCCGGACGCCGAGATGGAATTCGCCCTCGCGCTGGCGAGTTCGTGGCCGTACCGGCGCGACGAACACGAACAGCATCTCGCCCGCGCGCGGCAGGGCGCCAAGCCCGGCACGCTGCTCGCCGCAAACCTCGCCACGCATTTCAGCGAGTCGTGAGTGCAGGCAGTGCAAAGATTAGAGAGATTCTGTGACGTAGCGACGAGCGCCAGCGAGTCGACCTAGCCCGCTCTCCACTCGCTGGCGCTCGTGGCCACGAAGAGCAGGTTGGAGCCGTCATTCTGCGCATGCCCGCGTCTTGAACGACGCGGGCTTTTTTTGGCGCGCCGCAAGAAACTCCCAGCCTTCCGCAAGAAGAAAACGTCAATCGCGGTTGCACCGCGCGGCTGCGGCAGACTTCATGGCGGGTTGCAGCGTCTTCGGACGCGTTGCTCTCGCCATGGCCCAATCCACCCTCCTTTCCCCGCGCGAAGCCTACTCGGGCGATTCCGACCCACAGCTGATTGCCTACCTCAATTTGAAATTGCGCGAAATCGGCCAGCCTGGCGTCGCGACGGCCACGGGCGCAACCGCGGACGGGCTGGCGCCGCTGGTCGATCACTTCCTCGCGCTAAGCCGCGAAAAGGATCGCGTGCTCGTCCGGCACCTCTGCCCGGTGGACCAGCGGATTCAGGATTTTCTCAACGCGCAGCTCGAATCCGCGATCCCGAAGGGCGAAGAGCTGCCGCGGCTCCCGGCGACCACGCTCGTGCTCGATCGACCGGGGCTCGCGCGCGTGTTGTCCCTGCCGCCGAACGAGGACCAGTATCAGAGCGACATCCTCGCCTCCTATCGCGTCCGCCAGGGCGTGCTGCACAACCCGCGCAGCGATCGCCGGACCACGCAGGGCATCTTCCATGTCGCCGAGTTCGGCGTACCGGTGCCCGATGACAAGAAGGCCGTGCCGCCCGCGGTTTTCGCGCGGCTGCTGCGCCACGCCCTGCAGCCGCCGCGCGACTTGCTCCGACTGCCCTTCACGGCGACGGCCACGGTATCGGCCGAATGTTTCGTGTCACTGCATCTGCGGCCCGTGGTGTGCCCCGCCGTGCCCGGCGTGACAACCCAGCGCGCGATGGAGACGCGTTTCTTCGTGCCCGGTGCGCTGGTGGCGAACCTCGATTTCGTCGAACGCATTTTCGGTAACGCCGGCGACCCGCACCTCCCGGAAAACGATGCCGCGCTCGATCCCGAGCACTGGTCCGGCCACACCGGCGCCGTCATCCTGGCCACGCACCTCAACCGGCTGACGAAACGCGAGCTCGGGCTGCCCGCGTGGGCCGAGGCCACCGAGCGCCAGCAGCGCGATCGGATGTGCTGGCAGCAGCCGGACGAACTCTACAACGACGGCGTCGCGTTCAAGGTCACCGCACGCGACACGAGCGGCCGGATCGTCACGCTGATCTCGGACAACTATTTCGGGTACTGCAAAAAGGAGGTGAAGGCGCAGATCAGCTTCGCCACGAACCTGCTGGGCCAGTGCGAGGAAGAGCATGCCGGCGGCGCGCTGGTGTTTCCGAGCTACGACCTGGGTGAGGACTTCCGGCTGAGCAAGCACCTCGCGATCGTCGATCACACCTTCGCCGAGGCGCGCGCGCAGCTCGGCGATCGCGCCGAACCGCAGCCGGGCGGCTGGGCGCGCGACCGGCAGTATCCTGACATCTGCTACGTGCCGGAGGATGCGTACTTCAACCTGCGGGCGCAGACCATTTCGTGGCAATGTAGGGCGGGGTCTCCCGACCCCGCCGAACACCCCGCCGAGTCGCCACCCGAACCGCAGGAGGCGGGGTCGGGAGACCCCGCCCTACATCAAACCCACACGATCAAGCTGGTGCCGCGGCACACCTATGTCCTGCCGTCGGGCTACAAGGTGGAGATGGTGAAGCCGGACGACGGCCGCCGCTGGCGGTTGCGCGGCAGCACGGCCGAAGGGGTGCTCTGCCACAAGCCCTGCACGGTTTCCGGCGGCGGCAAGTCCGAGATTTCGAAGTCGATCGCCGACGCGATCTTCACCGCGCCGAATTTCGTCAGCGATCTCAGCCGCGACTTCGAGGCGATCGACGCGATTCTCAAGCGCGAGTACGGCCAGCGGTTTCGCGATCCCACGCGCAACAAGCCAAAAGGGCGGCCGCTGCTCAGCCCGGAGCGCTCCCTCGGCTCGGTGGTCAAGCTGCTCAGCCGGAGCGGCGATTACACCGCCGAGTACAACGCGTGGCTGGCGACGATCCCGCGCTACATCCTCGACCTCGTCCTGCTGATCAAGCGCGTGTACAAGCCCGAATGGGGCGACAACTGGCGCAAGCACTTCGCGGTCGACACGATCAACGGCCGGCCCGGCAACGAGCTGAAGTTCATGGGCGAAAAAGCCATGACCCACTTCCTGCGCGTGGGCTTCACGCCCGACGGCGGCTGGCGGACCTTCAGCCTGCGGAAGGACTTCCATCCCGCGCTCAAGATCCAGGCGGAAGACGACATCACCGCCTCGACGGTCGCGCCGGCGACGGGGCTGGCGGGGCTGTCGGCGGCGGCCGCGCAGAGCGGCATGTCGCAGAAATTCGTCCACAACTGCGAGGCCGCGCTGTTCCAGCGGCCGGATGAGGCGATTCACCGCGGCTACGACAAGCGGACCGAGCGCGATTTTTCGCGGCCCGGGAATTTTTTCTCGAACTACGAGCCGCTGACGCACGCATCGGCGTCGGGCATCGTCGAGGATGCGATCGGCTTCGATACGTTCACCGATCCGGTCTGCACGCTGTTCCGCGAATTCTGCGGGGCGGGCCGGCCGGCCTACCTCGCCTCGCCGGCTCACCCACGGATGGTCGGCGGCAAGCCGTCGAAGAACCCGCGTTACCTCCAGCCGCGCCCCGACCTCGAGGATCCGCGCACGACCTACCTGGCGCAGGTCGGCGCGCAACTGTACCGCCGCGTACCCGGGCAGGGCGGAACGCCCGCATTGTTTCCGGTCGGCGCGGTGCTCGCCGGACGCCGCCTGAACCCGCCCGAGCCGGGCGTGCGGCCGCTCTGCGTGTTCGGCCCGCTGCACTACCAGGAACTGCCGGAGGCGTTCATGGATTTCATCGCGAGCCTCACGGGCAAGTCCCCGTCGACGACGGGAGCCGGTTCCGAAGGCGCGCTGACCAAGGGTCCGTTCAACGCGATGCCGCCGATTCACGACCTGAACGCGGCGTTCGTCTCGTACGTGCTGACGGATCTCGCCGTGTTTTCGTCCGCGGCCGGCTGGCTCGGGCCGCGCTACCGGGTCGACCACGACATCAGCCTGCTTGTACCCGAAATCTGGGCACGCATGACGCCCGAGGAGCGGACGCCGCGTTACCTGATCGAGCACGGCTACCTCGAGCGCTGCGTCGACTGGTCGCACGAGGGCCGGCCGGTGCACGCGAGCCGGCTCGGCTGGCGCGTGACGTCGCGTTTCGTGCAGACTTTCTGCGGCCGGGTGCTGGGCAACCCGAGCACGCTCTTCGACGAGGACATGCTGCGGCCCGAGCTGCAGGATCGCGCGGTGTTCGCCGAAGGCATGGCCAACATCGTGCAGGCGATGCGGTCCGCGGCGCAGAGCTATTTCGCCGATGGTTCGATCGAAAACGCCGTGCCGCCGCTCTACGCCCTGCTGCATGTGATGCGGGACGGCACCTGGCAGGGCGCCGCGCCGGGCGACGAGAAATTCCGCGCGCTCTTCCGGCGCGACAACGTGCTGGCGAGCGACTGGTACCGCGCCCGGCTCGAGGCGCAGCAGCGCCGCGACGTCGCGGCCGGCGAGCGGCAGGCGAAATATCTCGAACAATTCCTGCAGCGCGCGAACTACGCCGACGTGGCCCAGCAACTCGAGATTCGCGAGAAACTGGCGCGGATCCGCGCGCTGGTCGAAGCCGCTCGGCACAAGGAGTATCCGCAGAGCCTGGCCGGCACGCTCGGCGTGGATCCGGCGCTCGCGCCTTCGGCGGTGAATTGAGCTGTCGGCCGTACACACCCCGCCCTGCGGGCACCCCTCTTGTTAGAGGGGATTTCAAGAACCCAAGGCGATTGGCTTTCTCGCAAATCCCCTCTACCAAGAGGGGTGGCGCGCAGCGCCGGGGTGTGGACAGACCGGTTGCTACCTGCGGGCACCTGATCGTCGCCCACGCCTTTTTTTGTCACCAGCGAAACGTGTCATTGCCACGCACGCCGTCGCGCATTTTGTTGCGCGGCGATGATCTCCCACCCCCGCCCACTCCGGCGCATTGCGTCGGCGCTCGCCGCATTGATCATGGCGAGTACTGCGCCCGCGCAGCCCAACCAAGCCCCCGCCGGTTTCGAGCCGGCGGAACCGTTCATCCCGCCGAGCATGTTCGCGCTGCCCGACGATCTCGAGGTGACGCTGTGGGCGAAGACGCCGGATCTCCGCCAGCCCTCGAACATCGACATCGATGCGCAGGGCCGCGTGTGGGTGGCGGAGGCCTACAACTATCGGCGGCACGCGGGAAAGGATCCGGCAGGCGATCGGATCATGGTGCTCGAAGACACCAACGGTGACGGCAAGGCGGACAAGAGCTGGGCGTTCGTGCAGGAGCCGGTGCTGCTCGCGCCCCTCGGCGTCGCCGTGATCGACAACAAGATCATCGTGTCGTGCGCGCCCGACCTGATCGTCTACACCGACGTCGATCGCGACGGCAAATTCGACCCGCGGATCGACAAGCGCGAGGTGCTGCTGACCGGCTTCGATGGCCGCAACCACGACCACTCGGTGCACTCGGTCACGCAGGGGCCGGACGGCAAATGGTACTTCAACCACGGCAACGCCGGTGCGTACTTCACCGACCGCTCCGGCCGAACATTCCGCGACGGCAGCAACTACGACCCGACGCGCAGTGGCGGCGGCGTGACGGTGTTTGCCGCGCGGCCGCCCGACTATTCGGGCGCGAAGAGCGACGACGGCCACGTCTACATCGGCGGCACCGCGCTGCGGATGAATCCCGATGGCACGCAGGTCGAGCCGATCGGTTTCAACTTCCGCAACTCCTACGAGCAGACGGTGACCTCGTTCGGCGACGTCTTCAACAACGACAACGACGATCCGCCGGCCGCGCGCACCGCGTTCCTGCTGGAGTACGGCAACCTCGGCTTCGCCTCGAAGGACGGCAAGCGCACGTGGAAGGCCGACCAGCGGCCGGGCCAGACGGTCCAGACCGCGGAGTGGCGGCAGGACGATCCGGGCAGCATCCCGGCCGGCGATGTTTACGGCGCGGGCGCGCCCACCGGCATCGTCAGCTACGAGGGCGACCAACTTGGGGCGAAGTGGCGCGGCGTGCTGTTGAGCTGCGAGACCTCGCGCAACGTGGTCTTCGGCTATTTCCCGAAGGCGGAAGGCGCGGGCTACAAGCTCGAACGGTTCCAGTTCTTCACGACGAACAAGGAGCAGGAGCTCGCGGGCATCGATTCGATGCGTGGCAGCCTGAAGGCGGAGTCGCTGAAAACGTGGTTTCGTCCGTCCGACGTCGCAGTCGGTCCCGACGGCGCGATCTATGTCGCCGACTGGTTCGATCCGCGTACCGGCGGCCACGCGGCCCTCGACAAGACTTTCGCGGGCGCCATCTACCGCATCGCGCCGAAGGGCAGGAAACTCACCACGCCGAAATTCGATTTCGAGAGCACCGCGGGCCAGGTCGAAGCACTCAAGAATCCCGCCGTGCACGTGCGCGCGATCGCGTTCAACCGATTGAAAGCCCAAGGCGCGCCCGCCGTGGGCGCGGTGAGCGCGCTGCTGAACGATCCGAATCCCTACGTGCGCGGCCGGGCCGTGTTCCTGCTCGCGAACCTCGGGCCGCAGGGCATCGCGAAGACGGAGGAGCATCTGAAGAGTCCCGATGCGATGATCCGGATCGCCGCGTTTCGTGCGCTGCGGCGCGTCAACCACCGCGTGATCGAGCAGGCCAAGACCCTGGCGTCGGACTCATCGCCCGCCGTGCGGCGGGAAGCGGCGCTGGCCATGCGCGACGTGCAGTTCGACAGTGCGCGCGATGTCCTGCTCACGGTCGCGAAAGGCTACGACGGCAACGACCGCGCGTACCTCGAGGCGTGGGGAATTGGCGCGACCGGCAAGGAAGCGCAGGTGTACGCCGCCCTCGCCGCGAGTGCGCCCGGCGGCGATCCGGCGAAGTGGCCGGCCAGCTATGCGAACCTGATCTGGCGGCTCACGCCGAAGGGTGCGGAGTCGGCGTTCGCGGCGCGCGCGGCCTCCGCGGCGCTGCCGGAGCGCGACCGACTCGCTGCGGTCACCGCATTGGGGTTCATTCCATCGAAGGAAGCGTCGAACGCCCTGCTCGATCTCGCCCAGAAGCAATCCGGCATGGTGAAGACCCATGCGGTCTGGTGGCTGCTCAATTACAAGGACCTTCGCTGGAATGGACCGGAAATCGACGCCGCACTGAAGTCCCGGGGGATCTACGATCCGGCGACGATTTCCCTTTCACCAAGCGTCGTGCCGGAACCGGAACCGACCAAGCTGCCGCCCGTCAGCGAAATTGCGAAGCTCGCCGGCGACGCAAAGCGCGGCGCGGAAAAGGCGCAGGCCTGCCAGCTCTGCCACCGGCTCGGCGACCAGGGCAACGATTACGGCCCGGCGCTCGCCGGGTTCGCGAAAGCGCAGGCCGCGGAAGTCGTGATCAACGCGATCGTGAATCCCTCGGCGGAAATCTCGCACGGTTTCGAGGGCGTCGAGGTGGTGCTGAAGGACGGCGGTCGGATTGACGGCATCGTGCTCAGTTCCGGCGATCCGTTGATCGTCCAGTCGATGGGTGGGCTCACGCAGATGGTTCCCGCCAGCAAGACGCGCGGCCGGCCGATTCCCCTCGGTCGCTCGCTCATGCTCAGCGGCGAACAGCTCGGGCTCTCGGCGCAGGACATCGCCGACGTCTACGCCTACCTGCGGACGCTCTGAAGGAGATCGTTCCGCCGGCCTCGGAGCCGGCCACGACAGCGTAATCAATTTCCCGTTGTGGCCGTGGCGCGGTCAACCTGACCGCGCAGGTCGGGCAATGATTCTGGTCATTGAGCCGCGGTCAGATTGACCGCGCTACGGGAGAACATGACGCTCAATCCAGCTTCTGCACGCGCAGATTCCGGAATGCGACTTCCTTGCCGAACAACTCCGCGTTCTTCGTCGCGTGCACCTGCAGGCCGAAGAAGCCGCGTTTGATCCGCACCGCCTCGTCCTTGTCCGTGTAGTCGGCCATCAGTTTGCCATTGAGCAACGTCTTGAGGTGCGCGCCGCGGGCTTCGATCCGCACCTTGTTCCACTGGCCCAATTTGAACTCGCCGGCGTGCTGCGCGGCGAACGCCTTCTGCGGTTCGCCATTGTTGGCCGACGGCACGAACCAGCCGCGACGGCCTTCCTCGTAGAGTCCGCCGGTGAGCCCGCGCGGGGTCGGATCGATCTCGAACTGATAGCCGTAAACGCGCTTCTGCTTCTCGCCATCGGGCGGCGCGCTGCGGAACTGCACGCCGGAGTTGATGCCCGCATCGGCCTTGAACTCGCACTCGAAGTTGAAGTCCCCGAAGAGTTCCTCGGTCGCGAGAAACGAGTTCACCGGCACACCCTCGGTGATGATGCCGACGATCGCGCCGTCCCGCACCTCGTACTTCGCTTGACCCTGCAGCGGCTTCCAGCCGCGCAGCGATTTACCGTCGAAGAGCGACGTCCATTTTGGCTCCGCCGCGGTGACCGCGGTGGCAAACAAGGAAAGCAACAGGAGGAAGCGTGTATTCATGGCAGAGCGACCACCCTGCAGAATCGCCGCGCGCGAGGCAAGACACGTCAGTCCGAAATTACGGCCGCGTGCCGATCGTACGTGAGCGCGCCCGTCGGGCACTCGCGCACCACCTCGTCAGCGACGCGCTGGAGCCCATCGGTGATCGTGTGATTCAACGGCGCACCGACCCGGACGTCGAAACCGCGCCCGATGAATGTCAGCCCAAGCGGTTCCCGCGCGAGCTCCGTCAGCTTCACGCAAATGCCGCAAAGAATGCATTTGCCGGGTTCGAAAATCACGCCGCCGGGCTGCACCACCTGTTCAAACGGCCGGCGCTTCGATCGGAATCGCCCCGCGTCGGCCTGGTAGCGCTGCGCGTAGTGCTGCAGGCCACACTGGCCCGACGAAGTACAGTCGCAGTCGAGGCAGCGCGACGCCTCGCCGGCCGCCGCAGTCGACGTCAGTCCCATGTTGCAGGCATGACAGCCGGGGCCGCGCGGCTGGCCGCTGCCGCGCTCGAGAAACGCCTTCAATTCCGTCGGCTCCAGCCGGCCCATGAGGCTGCTGAACGGTTTGTCCGACCGGCGCACGACCGCCCCGCGCAGGAAGAGTCCGACACATTCCGCGACCGCCTTGCCCTCCGCCATGGCGCGCACGAGCTGTTTGACCGGCTTGACCAGGGCGCCGGCGGCGAACACGCCGCGCATTTCGGTCGCACAGGTGTGCGGATCCACCTTGAGACCCGCCGGCGTGAACGGCGCGCCCAGCGCAGCCATCTCCCCGGCGGGGATTTCGCCGAGGGCCAGCACGACGGCGTCGTATTCGGCTTTCAACGACGTCACATCCCGCGTGCCACCCAGCTCACTCGTCGGATGAAAACGCAGACCGAGCGCCATCAGCCGCACGAGCTCGCTGGCCAGCACGGCTGGCGGCAACGCGGTTTCGGCTTCCTGCCGGAGCGAGCCGCCGGGCGTGGCATGTCGATCCAGCAACTCGACGGCGTGGCCTTGTCGCACGAGATAGAAAGCCGCGGCGAGTCCCGTGGGCCCGGCGCCGACGATGGCGACCCGCCGGCCGGTGGGCTCCGGCCGCGAGACCGGTTGCGGAATCGCCTGCGTGAGATCGTAATCGGCGGCGAATCGCTCCATGTCGCGGATGGCCGCCGGGGCTTCCGCCGCGCCTCGGCGACAGCCTTTCTCGCAGGGATGATGGCACAATCGTCCGAGGACGGCCGGCAGTGGCAGCGCAGCGCGCACGGTGGCGGCGGCGGCCGTGACGGCGCCGGATTCGATCTGGCGGATCATCACCGGAATGTTCAGCTGCAGCGGACAGAGCAGATTGCAGGGCGAAAGACAGTCGCCCACATGATCGCTGAAAAGCAGCTCCAACGCCGTGCGGCGCGCGGTGTGCACCTCCTCCGTCTCGCTCTCGACCACCATGCCGGGGACTGCCTTCGTGCCGCACGACGGGACGAGCCGGCCGTTGATTTTGACCAGGCACACCAGGCAGGTCGTCAACGGGCCGCATTTCTCGAGATAACACAGCGTCGGGATGTCGAGCCCGAGCTGGCGGGCCGCGGCGAGGACCGTCTGCCCGGGTGCGACCTCGACGTCGCGGCCATCGATGCGGATGACGAACGAGCTCATCGCACCTCCACCGCGTGGTACGGGCACACTTTGCGGCACGAATCGCAACGCGTGCAGATCGCGTCGTCGATCACGTGCCGCGCGTACGGGGTGAGCGGAATCGCGTTCACCGGGCAATGCTGCGCGCACAGCGTGCAGCCGGTGCAGTCGGCGTTGATATGGTACTTGATCAGCGCGGTGCAGCGGCCGGAGGGGCAGTGCCCGTGCAGGTGCGCTTCGTATTCGTCGTGAAAGTACCGCAGCGTCGTCAGCACCGGGTTGGGCGCCGTCTTGCCGAGGCCGCACAGGCTGCCCGCCCCGACCTGGTGCGCGAGCCGTTTGAGCTCGTCGAGGTCGGGCCGGCGCGCCTTGCCGGTGCACAGCCGGTCGAGCAGCTCGAGCATGCGCTTCGTGCCGATTCGGCAGAACGTGCACTTGCCGCAGGACTGCGCCTGGGTGAACTCCAGGAAATACCGCGCCATGTCGACCATGCAGGCGGAGTCGTCGAGCACGATCAGTCCGCCCGAGCCCATGATTGCGCCGACCTCGCGCAGCGACTCGAAGTCGATCGGCGTGTCCGCGAGCCGCGCGGGGATGCAACCGCCCGACGGCCCGCCAATCTGCACCGCCTTGAAGCGGCGACCCTCCGGGGCACCACCGCCGATCTCCTCGACGATCTCGCGGATCGTCGTGCCCATCGGCACCTCGATCAACCCGCCGCGCCGCACCTGGCCGGCCAGCGCAAAAACTTTCGTTCCCTTGCTCTTGGCAGTGCCGATCGCCGCGAATCGATCCGCCCCATGCCGCAGGATCCATGGCACGAGCGCGAGTGTCTCGACGTTGTTGACCAGCGTCGGCTGCTGCCAGAGCCCGCTTTCGACGGGAAACGGCGGTCGCAGCCGCGGCATGCCACGCCGGCCCTCCAGCGAGGCAATCAGCGCGGTCTCCTCGCCGCAGACGAACGCGCCCGCGCCCTCCATGATCGAGACGTGAAACGGCCGTGCGGCTCCGAGCAGCTTCTCGCCAATCCAGCCGCGCCGCTCGAGCGTCGCCAGCGCCATGCGCACGCGCTTCACCGCGAGCGGATATTCGTGGCGAATGTAGAAGATGCCGGCATCCGCACCCGTCGCGAGCGCCGCGATTGCCATGCCCTCGATCACGCGAAACGGAAACGACTCGAGGATCATCCGGTCCATGAACGCGCCGGGGTCGCCCTCGTCGCCGTTGCAGATGACGAATTTCTTCTCGCCCGGCTGCGCCGCCATCGTTCGCCACTTCTGCCCGGTGGAGAAGCCGGCACCGCCGCGTCCCCGCAAACCGGAGCGCTCGATCAGCGTGACCACGTCGTCGGGTTTCAGATCCGCCAGCGCATGGCGCAGCGCGGCGAAGCCGTCGTGCGCGACGTATTCATCGAGATCGAGCGGATCGATCCGGCCGAAGTGTTCCGTGGCGAGATGAACCTGCCGGCCGAGAAAGGCGTGCACGCCGGGATCGCGGACGTTCATGGCCGCGCGCGCGACCTCGGCCGCCGGCGCCTCGGTGTCGATCAACAGTGAATCCACCGCGCTCTGCCACAGGTGCGTGGCGCGGTTCAGCAGGCCGCGGCGCGGCACCTGCGTGCGCAGCAACGCGGTCGCGTGCTCCGGCGTGAGGTCCGCGAAGAATCGATTGGCGCCGTTGGCCGGCGCGACCTCGATCAACGGCGTGCGATGGCACATGCCGACGCAGCCGACGCGCTTGACGTTCACGTGCGCGCCGCTCGCCTGCGCGCCGGCCCGCAACGCGTGAAAGAGTTTGTCGCTGCCCTTCGCCATGCAGCACGAGCCGAGTCCGACATGAATCGTCGTCGTGCCCGCCCGGGCGGCATGCTTCGTCAACGTCTCCGTTGATTCCTTCCGGGCCGGCTTCGCGGCGTTCGCGAGGAAATTGCCGATCATCTCCGGCACTTTCTCGGCGCTGGCATGGCCGACAATCGTTCCGTCGAGGCTCACGACCGGTGCGAGCGTGCAGCACCCGAGGCACGCCACCGGTTCCACCGTGAATTGCCGTTTGGGATCGGTATCGCCGTCCGATGGGATCTGCAGGTGCAGTCGCAGCGCGTCGACCACCTTGTCCGAGCCGGCCACGTGACAGGCCGTGCCGGTGCAGACGCGCACGATGTGCTTGCCCACCGGCGCCAGCCGGAACATGTCGTAGAAACTGGATACGCCGGTCACATCGGCCGGACGAATCGAGGTGATCGCGCACACCTTTTCCAGCGCCTCGGCGGGGAGGTAGCCATGCGTGTCCTGCAGTCGCTGCAAAATCGGAATCAGCGCCTCGGGGCCGCGTCCAATCTGCGCCACCACCAGCTCGACGAACTTCGGATCGAATTCGCGGACCGCGGTGCTCACGGCTTCGCCTCCGGGTTTGCGATGCAGAAAAGGTGCTCGGCGCCGCGCAGGTAGAGCCGGCCGCCCAGCACCGCCGGGCTCGCGAGAATCTTTTCACCGAGTGGATTGCGCGCCAGCTCGCGGTACTGGCGCCCGACCTCGACCACGATCGTCAGTCCTTCGGCGCACGGCACGTAGAGTCGCTGGCCGACGATGAGCGGCGAAGCCTGCACCTGCTCCTTGAGATCATGTTCCCACACCCGCTTGCCGTTCTTCGCGTCGAAACACGCGAGCATGCCGCCGCTCTCGACCATGAACACGAGTTCGCCGTTGCTCACCGGGCTGGTGACGTCCGGCACGTTGTCCTCCGCCTTCCACACGACGTGAGTCGCGGCTACGTCGCCGCTGCCATCGGGTTTAATCGCGGTCAGCGCGGCCGAGGGATGCACCACCATGACGAGCCCGCCTGCGAAAATCGGCGACGGCACCACTTCGCCATGCGCCGCCTCGGCCCGCCATAACTCGCTCCCGTCGCCAAACGCGTAAGCGATGGCGCACGGCTCGGCCACCGTGATGATCTGCGTCCTGCCCGCCGCCTCGATCACGATCGGCGACGCCCACGAACTGCTGACCTCGCGCGGTTTCTCCCACACGACCCGACCCGTCGCACCGTCGAGCGCCACCAGCCGCGAACCGCCGCGGCCCCCCTGATCGCACTGCACGATCACGCGTCCCTGCCCCAC
>Ga0082335_1005699_pt1 | contig 16887 bp, 17 predicted proteins | sample Subgrocontami58m_FD_72375 | JGI IMG/M metagenome (GOLD analysis project Ga0082335, IMG submission 72375) | Subsurface groundwater microbial communities from S. Glens Falls, New York, USA - GMW37 contaminated, 5.8 m (SPADES assembly) (version 2) ... | reverse complement strand
TTTGCAAAGAAAGGTTAAGGAATGCTGAGCACACGAGAAATTAAACAACGCATACGAAGTATTACCAGTATCAAGCAAATTACCCGCGCCATGGAAATGGTTGCTGCTAGTCGATTGAAAAAGGTAGAGTCAAGGGTTATTGCTTCGAGGACATATACCGGGAAGATGCATCAGGTTCTGAGCAGGCTTATTTCTTGCAGGCCACCCGAAAAATCTCATCCGTTGTTTACAGACAAAGAGCACAAGGCGGGAAATGTCAAGATTGTTCTTATTACGGGGGATAAGGGTCTCTGCGGGGCATATAATAACAATATAATCAAGAAGGTGGTAGAATTTATTCAAGTGCATGCCAATAAAAAAGTTAAATTAATCCTGGTCGGGAAAAAAGGGAACGTCTATTTTTCAAAAGGAAATTATGCGTCTGCAAAAGAAAGATACATTCCAGAGTCGGTAGAGAAGTTCGGATATGATAAGGTGCAGGCATTAGCGGCTCAATTGATCGAGGAGTATGAAAAGGGTGAATTTGGAGAATTGCACATATTTTTTACTAAATTTCACACGGTGATGCAATCTTTTGCAATGGGTATCCGTTTATTGCCTCTGGAAAAAGATACATTTGATTCAAAAGGGAAATTGGTGGGGGAGTATATTATAGAACCTTCGGTAGACCAGATACTTGAGCGCCTTTTTCCAAAATACATAGAGACTCAGATTTATCAGTGCATTTTGGAATCTTTGACGTCCGAATTTGCTGCAAGACGGGTAGCCATGATTGCAGCGACTGAAAACGCCGGAGAAATGATTGATGAATTGACTCATACTTATAACAAAGCGCGACAGGAAGCAATTACCAAGGAGTTGTTGGAAGTTATTTCAGGCGCCGAGGCGTTGGTACGATAAAGTTTCGTAATGGTAAAAACAGGTATTGTTGTAGAGCGTATATGTGGAAACCAAATAAGCCGAACTAAATAAAATGGTTTCTACATTCTCAACGAATAAATAATAATTAGTTCAAAAAGAAGGAAGGAGTAAGACCTTTGGCTGCAAAAAAAAGAGAAAATAAAGGAGCAGTTGTGCAGGTAATTGGACCCGTTTTAGACGTGCGATTTACACCGGGGAGTCTTCCTGCCATAAAAAATGCGCTTAGTATAAAAGACCCGCAAAGGAAAATTTCTATCATTGCAGAAGTTGCACACCACTTGGGGAACGATACCGTCCGGTGTATTGCAATGTCCTCAACAGATGGGCTTATTCGAGGCGCAGAAGCAATAGATACAGGTGCGCCAATAACTGTACCTGTGGGGAAAGAGGTATTAGGAAGGGTATTTAATCTTTTAGGAGAACCTATCGATAAGCTGGGAGATGTAAAAACCACGAACCGTCTTTCTATCCATCGCCCTTCACCATCATTTGATGAAAGAGAGACGACGACGACAGTGTTGGAAACAGGTTTGAAGGTCATTGATTTGCTTGCACCATTTGCTCGCGGTGGAAAAATCGGTTTGTTCGGGGGTGCAGGGGTAGGAAAGACCGTGCTGATTATGGAACTTATCCGTAGCATCGCAACCGAGCATGGAGGTTATTCTGCATTTGCCGGTGTTGGTGAAAGAACCCGTGAGGGAAATGATCTGTGGCTTGAAATGAAGGAATCGGGGGTTATTGATAAGACTGTGCTGGTCTTCGGTCAGATGAACGAACCACCAGGAGCCAGATTGAGAGTTGCTTTAACAGGTTTAACGATGGCAGAGTATTTCAGAGACACGGAAGGGCAAGACGTGCTCTTGTTCATTGATAACATCTTCAGGTTCGTGCAGGCAGGTTCAGAGGTATCGGCACTCCTTGGCCGTATGCCTTCTGCTGTTGGTTATCAACCAACATTAGCAACTGAGATGGGAGATTTACAGGAACGGATTACGACGACCAAGAAAGGGTCGATTACATCCTTGCAGGCTGTTTATGTGCCTGCTGATGACTTTACTGATCCTGCGCCGGTAACCACATTCCCTCACCTGGATGCTACGATAGCGTTATCCCGTCAAATTGCCGAATTGGGTATCTATCCGGCAGTCGATCCATTGCGGTCGACATCCAGGATACTTGACCCAAGAATTGTCGGACAGGAACACTATGAAGTAGCAAGAGAAGTACAGAGGATATTGCAGCGTTACAAAGAACTTCAAGACTTTATTGCCATTCTTGGTATGGAAGAACTCTCGGAAGACGACAAGGTATTGGTTGGTAGAGCAAGGAGGTTACAGAGGTTCTTGTCACAGCCGTTCTTTGTCGCTGAACAGTTTACAGGAACTAAAGGAAAGTATGTGCCTTTAAAGGAAACCATCAGGGCGTTTAAGGAAGTAGTAGAAGGTAAACATGATATCCTGCCGGAACAGGCCTTCTACATGGTGGGTGGTATTGAAGAGGTGGTGGAAAAAGCAAAGCAGATGGGTGGATAATCATGGCAAAAACATTTAACTTTGAGATCATTACACCAGTGAGAGTTGTTTATAATGGAGTCGTCCAGGGCATTTCTGCTGGTGGGACTGAAGGATCGTTTGGCGTCCTTGCCGACCATGCGCCGCTGATTACAGAATTGGAGACGGGTATTATAATGGTTGAAGACTCGAGTGGTAAAACAATGCAGTTTGCGGCTGAAGGGGGATTTTTAGAGGTCACGGCAAATAATGTTGTTGTGCTGACCGACTCGTGTGTTGCTGAAGGCGAAGTGAACTTAGAAAAAGCTAAGGCTGAAAAGGATTCTGCAGAAAAGACTCTCGCTGGGGGAGGAAGTGCCGAGGAAAAAGAAAGGGCACAGGCCATCCTTAAGCGAGCCAATACGTGGTTAAAGCTTGCAAACGTACATTAGTTGTAATTGCACATAGTATATAAAAATACAATCCCCCTGGTTTTATCTTATGTAAGAACAGGGGGATTTTTGTTTATATTGAACGTGAGATTCTCGAAAATTATTGTATAATACGTGAAATTTTATATTAAATTATATTTACACATTTGCTATAATTCCTAAAAGATATACGAGGTTACTTATGCAAACAACTATTAAATTCAATTATCAAGACTATCTCCAGCTTCCGGAAGATAAACGATACGAAATTATTGACGGAGACCTATTTATGGTGCCTTCCCCGAATGAGCGACATCAACATATCCTGTCTAATATTTTTTATGTTCTTTTTGGTTATGTGAGAAAAAATAAACTGGGCACTGTTTATTGTGCACCTTTTGATATCCTCTTTTCAGAGGAGGATATTGTTCAGCCTGATATTATTTTTGTATCCAATAAAAATAAAAAAATTATCACAAAGGATAATATCCAAGGTGCATCCGACCTGCTTGTTGAAATACTGTCGCCTTCCACATCCAAGCGAGATATAGGGATTAAGAAGAAATTGTATGCAAGACATGGTGTGCGAGAATACTGGATTATCGATCCTGAACGTGAAATGGTTGATGTGTTTAGGCTGAAAGGTCGGGAATTTGAAAGTAAAAGGTACGGGGTACAAGACTGTCTGAGTTCTAGTGTGATTAAAGATATGACTATCGAAGTGAAGGAAATTTTTGTCTAGGGAATATCTATGACGATACTCGTCACAGGTGGTGCGGGATTTATCGGAAGTCACTTTACCCGCCGTATGGTTAATCAAGGCCGTCGGGTGGTGGTGCTCGATAAGTTGACCTACGCCGGCAATCTTGAAAACCTGAAGGACGTTACGGAAGACCCAAAAAAGTCTAAACTGTTCAAGTTTTACAAGGGCGACATCTGTGAGCAAGGATTAGTAGAACGCATTCTGTCGGAAGAAAGCATTGATACAATAGTCAACTTTGCCGCTGAATCACACGTCGACCGAAGTATTTCCTGTGCAAGTACCTTTATTGATACCGACATGAAAGGCGTCTTTGTTTTGCTGGAGGCGTCACGGCGGTTTCCGGTAAAAATATTTATTCAGATATCTACGGATGAAGTTTACGGCACAGCCCATCACGGCGCCTTTAAGGAAACGGATGCCTTAAACCCAAGTAATCCATATTCCGCCAGTAAAGCCGGTGGAGACAGACTGGCTTATGCGTACTGGGTGACCTATAAATTGCCGGTTATTATTACGCGGGCGTCCAACAACTACGGTTCATATCAGTATCCGGAGAAATTCATCCCCCTCTTTATCACAAATGCATTGGAAGATAAAAAACTGCCGCTGTATGGTGACGGAAAACAGGTGCGGGACTGGATTCACGTTGATGACCATTGTGAGGCTATTGATTTTCTCATAACTCATGGGGAAAATGGTGAGGTGTATAACATCGGCGGTGGTAATGAGCGGAGTAATGTTGATACAGCGAACTTTATCCTGGATGAACTTAAGAAGCCTGGAACGTTGATAGAACACGTGAGAGACCGGGAAGGTCATGACAGACGCTATGCCCTGGATTGTAACAGGTTGATGTCTTTGGGCTGGAAACCAAAAATAAAATTTGAAAATGGCCTTAGAGATACGATACAATGGTATTTAAATAACCAGTCATGGTGGAAACAGATAAAGAACGGTGAATTTATGGAGTATTATAAGAAGCAATATAGTCACCGTTTTGCAGATACTAAATTATAAAATCATGAGAGACACATTGGTTAGAAAGGAATGTGCATTATGTTAAATGTGATAATATTAGAAAATAGAAGATGGGTTATAAACATACAGGAAAAGGCCAGAAAGTTATTAAAGACTGTTTATGATTTTAAGGAAACGCACAAAGCTTATTTCATGAATTGTGCCGTTGTTTATATGTCAGTAAAGATAGGGCTTATTCTTCTTGCTACCTTTACATCGATGGCATTATTAATAGGCTATGTAAGTCAACAGCTTGCCCTGGAGATGACAAAGACCAAGTCACTCCTCCTGGCATCCCCTTTAACGGTGATCATTATGTTAAAGTTGTATTTCATCTTCAAGATGCTGATGACATACGAAAGATCGCGGGTGATAATTAGATCAGCTATCAGTGTAATATGGTTGAAGAGTAAAGAGGGAATACGGCGGGTTGAAGGAACATTTCCCGTGCCGCCACTTTCTCTTGAAAAGGCTAAGAATCGCTAAACCATGATGTAAGAAACGGTACACATGACATAGGGCTTTATGATAAAAAAGCTAAGCCGATTAACAAATTCAATAAAAGGGAGCGCCTTAAAAAATGCTCCCTTTTTTTGTCTAAACAGATTAAATTAGGCCTTCGGCGACTATATGTAGGGACAATTCATGAATTGCCCCTACCAGATTTCCCCTTTAGAAAGAGGGGATAAAAGGGGTGTGTGGTCGTTCTTAACCCCCCCCGACCACTCTTAATAGAGGGGAGTATTCTACTTGTTCCCATGCTCTGCGTGGGAACAAGGGATTAGACGCTCGCGTCGAACAATTACGTTCCAACGCTGAGCGTAGGAACGAGCGGTTTTTAGTCAATTATTTTGCGCCGGGAATCGTGTTTTTTGCAAACGAGGAATACATGATAAAAAAATGTTTTTGCTTCGTGTTTGCCGTTGTTCTTATAGGAAGTAAACTCGTTTTTGGTTTTTCCGGTGGGCCGCCTGCAGAGCGGACAGGGAATCCAGGAGAAATTTGTGGCGATGATACGTGTGCCTCCTCCTGCCATACCAGTTTTTCCGTGAATGCTGGGTCTGCTCAGTTCTCAATAAGTTTTCCTTCTTCTGATTATAAACTTGGTCAGGCTTTAGACGTTACCATTAAATTTACTAATACCTCAACAGCGATACATGGATTTGAGATTACGGCTGTGGATGCCTCGAATAATAAAGTTGGCACGTTTGCAGCTAAAGATGATAAGACCCAAACAGAACCTTATGATAATCTTTACGCATCCCATACAAAGGTTGGTACCGGAGAGAACTCCTGGACAGTTCAATGGACTGCTCCAACTACAAGTATTTCAGATCCAATTACCTTTTATGCGGCTGGGAACGACGCAAATGGAAATAGTGCAAGCAGCGGGGATTATATTTACACCGATACGGCCACTATCTCATTGGCAACTGAATGCGTGCTATCCACATTAAATATTAAGCCCAAAAAAGTGGTGCTAAAACATGGGAAGAGTGCTGTTGTTAGCGTCACGGTGAAAGGTGAAAATAACGAGCCATGTGCCAACCATACGGTGTATGCGTCGAGTGTGAATAAGAAGGTCTCCATCGATGAAAGCGCTGAAACAAATAATAATGGCAAAGCAAAATTTACAGTAACGGCAGGGGATAAAAAGGGGAAAGACGTTATTACCTTTCGCACACAAAACGATGATATTGAGATTACAAAGGATATTAACGTGATAATTAAGTAATATCTGAACGAAACTCATCCTTTTGTCATTTCGACCAAAGGGAGAAATCTTTCCAGCGGGTTCAGGTTGCAAACCAGAACCGTAAATAGCCACGTAATGTTTTTGGGAAAAATCTATGAATAAAATAAAAAGTAACCCAAAAATCCTTCATTCCGTAGGAATTGTTTTTTTGTTCATATTGCTAACAATCTGCATTTGTCCAAAAATAGCGGTATCACAGGTAACATTTACCGATGTTACTAGCACAGCGAACGTTGGCAATAATTCCCGCGGCATGGGCGCTGCCTGGGGTGACTACAATAATGATGATTTTTTAGATTTATACGTTTCTAATTACAACGATGTAAATGTCCTTTATAAAAATAATAGAGACGGAACTTTCTCTAATGTTGCAAGCAGTGCAGGTGTAAATGACGATAGCACAGGTATTGATATTGCCTGGGGAGATTACAACAACGATGGGTTTCTGGACCTTTATCTGGTCAATGATGTGGGCGCCGGCTATGGGGCAAAGAATTTGTTGTACAAGAATAACGGTGACGATACTTTTACCAATGTTGCCGATGAAGCAGGGGTGAGCAGCCGGGGGTACGGTCTCTGTGCCGCCTGGGCAGATTATGACAATGACGGGCTTTTGGATCTTTATGTAACCAATAACGCCCATACGATTTTCTGCTACGGCCAGTCAAATAAACTGTATAAAAATAAAGGCGATGGTACGTTTGATGATGTTACAGAAACAGCCGAGGTGGGAGAAAAAGGAAATAGTATAGGCGTGGCATGGTGCGATTATGACAACGACGGCGATCAGGACTTTTGTGTGTTAAACTTTGCCAGTCCGTATCTGGATGACCCCGAAGGTAATCCCAGCGTCTTGTATCAAAATAATAACGGCATCTTTACCGATGTTGCTTCTTCATCCGGGATAGAGCATACCGACGGAGGTCATGGTGTGGCGTGGGGTGATTATGATAATGACGGAGATATGGACATCTACATCGCTAACAACAGCGCCATACTCTCAACATCGCCCCCGAGGTCTTCTTTGGGGAAGAATGTCCTCTATCGGAATAATAACGACGGTACATTTACCGATGTAACTGATGAGGCAGGGGTGGGCAACACATTGACAAGTACCGAGGTTACCTGGGTTGATTACGATAACGACGGAGACCTTGATTTGCACGTGGTCAATGGGGGGATTCAGGGAAATCAGAGCAGCATTCTTTACGAAAACAACGGTGACGGTACATTTTCTGATATTGCGAGTATCGCTGGTATTCAGAACACTGGGCCGGGAGAGGGCGCAACCTGGGGTGATTATGATAATGATGGATATCTGGATCTCTACGTCGTTAATTACAATCAGTCGAATAAATTGTATAGAAATAATGGCAACAGTAACCATTGGATAATCATTAAGCCATTGGGTACAACGAGCAATAGGGCAGGGATTGGCGCAAGAATTGAGGTGACAATGGGCACAAGCACACAAATCAGGGAGGTGGATGGAGGTTCGGGTTTTTGTTCGCAGGATAGTTTGTGGGTACACTTCGGCTTAGATAATAATGAAAAAATTGATACACTGAAGATCAAGTGGCCTGGCGGAAAGATACAAACACTTTCTGATGTCAATGCCGACCAGATACTACCAATTACCGAGGAATAAAGTTAGTCAAGCCATAGGGTAAGTAGATTGTTTTTTATTTTAATTGTATAGGGAATTTCATTTTATTTATGTGGGTTTCGGGGTGGCACGGATTATTCCCCTCTTGGGAGGGGTTAGGGGTGGGTTCCTTGGCCGTGAAATCTCAGTGAATATTTCACGAATTACCGACTTACCCACCCCTAAATCCCCTCCCAAGAGGGGACTTTCCGGCTCGAGAATTCATATCATACTCTTAGATGAAACACGGTATATTCATCGCAATTTTATTAATTTTTTATGGCAATACTGCATCCGGTTTTCTTGCGGGTCCTATTGCAGGCCGTACAGGCGCGCCCAACGATATCTGTGACGGTTTGACCTGTAATGTAACTCCATGTCATGATAGTTACGGTTTGAATGCTGGCAAGGCAACCTTTTCAATAACAGCGCCTTCTACGTACGAAAAAGGTAAGACAACAAATATCGTTGTTAAATTTGTTAATTCTAACACTTCTCTCCATGGCTTCGAAATAACGGCCATGGATACGACCAACACCAAAGTAGGCACATTTACGAGCACAGATGATACTACACAAACAGAATCTTACCGGAATCAATATGCCGCTCATACGACCATAGGCACAGCAGAATCAAGCTGGACGATACAGTGGTCAGCGCCTTCGGAGAACGTATCTGGCCCAATTACCTTTTATGCGGCTGGAAATGAAGCAAATGGTAATAGTGCAAGTAGCGGGGATTATATTTACACCGATACGGCCACTATCTCATTGGCAGAGGAATGCGTGCCTTCCACTTTAAAGGTCAAGCCAAAAAAATTAGTAATAAAAAGCGGAAAGAGTGCAGTTGTTACCGTTACGGTGAAAGGTGAAAATAACGAGCCATGTGCTAACTATACGGTATATGCCTTTACAGAACAGAAGAAGGTCTCGCTTGAAGGAAGCCTGGAAACAAACGAAAATGGTAAGGCGAAATTTACTATAGTTGCCGGAGATGGAAAGGGGAAGGACGTCATTACCTTTAGTACACAGGAAAATAATGCCGGAATTACAAAAAAAGTTAGTGTAGTGATTAAATAGTGTAGTTTCTCAAGAAAGATATTTTTACATTTGGGGCAAAAATATTTAGTTTTTAAGGTATCATTCGTGAGTTTATGAGTTCCAGATTTTATTATAAGAGAAAGCGAATATGATTCATTTTCCAGAGATTGTTTTATCGTGTGTGTTAATGATAGGTTGTTTTTATCCAGAAGCAGCTTTATCACAGGTAACATTTACCGATGTTACGGAATCAGCTAAGGTAGGTAACTCTGCGCGGGGAATGGGTGCTGCCTGGGGAGATTATAATAATGACAAACTGCTTGACCTTTATGTATCTAATTATAAAAATATAAATATCCTCTACCAGAATAACGGTGATGGTATCTTTTCAGATGTTACAGAGGCAGCTGGTGTGGGAAATACCGATGCAAGCGCCGATATTGCCTGGGGTGATTATAATAATGACGGCTTCCTCGATTTGTTTTTGGTCAATGATGTTGGTCCTGGTTATGGGGCAAAGAAGGTTTTGTACAAGAATAATGGTGACGGTACGTTTACCAATGTGGCAAAGGAAGCAGGCGTGGAAAATATCGCATTTGGAATGGGGGTGGCCTGGTCTGATTATAATAATGACGGCTACCTGGATGCCTTTGTAACGAATAATGCCCATGTCATGATTTGTGATGGTCAACCCAATAAACTCTTTAGAAACAAGGCAGATGGCACCTTTGAGGACGTTACAGATACTGCAGGAGTCGGAGATTTAGGGAATGGGATGGGGGCGGCATGGTGCGATTATGATAATGACGGTGATCAGGATATGTATGTCTTAAATTTTGATAATTACGATTTTGACCCACCTGAAAATACGCCTAGCATATTGTACAAAAACAATGGTGACGAATCATTTACCAGGGTAACCGATTCGGCGGGCGTTACGAATGCAATGGGAGGATTTGGAGTAGCCTGGGGTGACTATAACAACGATGGGTTTATGGATATTTTCATCGCAAACCTGAAGGATATTTACCCAAGTGCAAAAAATGTATTGTTCAGGAATAAAGGTGATGGAACCTTTACTGATGTAACCGATAGCGCCGGTGTTGGGGATGATGATGAAAGCACTGAGGTGACATGGGTGGACTACGATAATGATGGTGATCTGGATTTGCACGTTGTGAATGGTGGTATTGGCGTATCTCAGGCATGTATCCTCTATCGGAATGATGAGGATGGCACGTTTACTGATGTTGCAGAAGAAACGGGAATTCGGTATGTAGGGCATGCCGAAGGAGCTTCATGGGGGGATTATGATAACGATGGGGATATGGACCTTTATTTAGTAAATTATGGTGAACCGAATGTTCTTTATCGAAATAATGGAAGTAGTAATCACTGGCTTATAGTAAAAACGGTCGGTACGCAGAGCAATAGGGCAGGGATTGGCGCAAGGGTCAAGGTGACAACTGGTACGAGTAGTCAAATCAGGGAAGTGGATGGAGGTTCTGGTTTCTGCTCGCAGGATAGCCTGTTGGTGCACTTCGGCCTGGGAAGTATTGAGACAATTGATACACTGGAAATACGGTGGCCCAGCGGAAAGGTACAGACACGCTCTAACGTAAAGGCAGATCAAATATTGACAATTACAGAGGAATGAGGGAGTTATTGTGAACGTTGTAGCGTAGCAGAGCAAGACCAAAAACTTTTTTTTCCTGTTACATGAAGACTTGGCACTTTTGTTTTTCCCTGAAAAGCTGTATAGTTCAGGGTTATACCAGCCTTTTTTATCAAAACAAGTTTGACAAAGGATAACTGCACAATATATCATACATTCAATTAGTACGCTAAGGCATAAACAATGTTAGATTTTTGATATCATAGAAAGAGGTTAAACATGAAAGGTACAATGAGGGCTATAGAAACAACAGGAACCATAGACGATCAGCATCGACTTATTATTCTGGATAAACCACTTCCAATTGCTGAAAAGGGCAAGGTTCGTGTGATTATTTTGTTTTCTGAAGAAACCGATATAGACGAAAGAGAGTGGCTTCATGCTGCAACTACCAGTCCAGCTTTTGATTTTTTGAAGGAACCGGAAGAGGATATTTATACTCAATCCGATGGAAAACCTTTCCATGGTCAAAGGTAAAGTTGTTCTGGTGCTTTTCCCATTTGATGATTTAACATCGGCAAAGTTACGACCAGCGGTATGCTTGACTGATCCAATTGGTTCACATCGTCACGTTGTGTTGGCTTTTATTACCAGCCAAATTCCAGAGGATGTACTGGAAACTGATGTAGTGCTTGATTATAGCCGGGATGACTTTAGCACCACAGGATTACGAGTGTCCTCAACGATTCGATTACATCGCTTAATGACAGTTACTACTTCAGTTATCCAACGTGAATTGGGAAAATTGTCAGCTCAAATGCGGTGTGAAGTTAATAAAAAATTACAGAAACTGTTTGAGTGGTAATGCTATATCGGCTTACTTTTGCCTTCCTGTTTTTCAACGGCCCCTGCCCGTTGCAAATAAAGAGGGAGTAATTTGTCAATCTCGCATCGATGTCCTGATTCATAGATCCTTTCACCCAATATGGCTACATATTCTGCTTTTGGATTCACATGTGCTATCTCATCGATGATGATGTCTTTTTGTTGAAATATGTCTTTATAAGGTGCAACTCCATCCCCAAAAATAATTACCGGTCGTGGAAGGATGGGTAAAAGTTTTTCGGGTTGAATCACCAGAAAGTCAGATTGTCTTTTTCTCTGAATACCTTCTAGCTTATAAATACAGGCATAGACATGGTTTCGTTTGGTGTCAATAATAGGGCATATGGGGATGGAACCTATTGCATAATTTTCAGCTATAATGTCGAATATGGGCACATCGATAACAGGTTTATTTAAAGCGTAGGCCATTGTCTTTGCGCAGGTCACGCCTACGCGCAGCCCTGTATATGAGCCTGGTCCCACATCGACTGCTATCAGGTCGATATCTCCGGGTTTCCAGCCGATTTCGTGAAGTGTTGTTCTGATGGCAGGGATCAATTCTTTACCATGTTGCATGCCAGCCCCAAAGCCCTTTGTGATAATAACGTGCTTATCCTCGCAAATGGCGACACCACCGATATTCCCTGACGTTTCTATACCAAGTACTTTCATAGATTTTTACAAGAATATCACAAATAATTGAAAAATAAAGTAAAATTGACTCACCATAGTTTATTTGATATATTAAAAATGCCTTTCGTACATAGAATATGAGAATAACCTGTAATGTTCGTGAGCAAGCTAAAGCAAAGAAAAATCAAAGTTTTAAATAAATCCCCAATGTGAAGTCTTAACCTTTGTAAATATTTTAAAGGGAGGGTAAAGAACTATGGAAGGGAAAAATTACATCAATGGGGCGTTTGTAGATGGTGCTTCTGGTGATCGATTTGAGAGCAGAAATCCTGCCAATACAGACGAAGTGTTGGAGACTTTTCCACTTTCTTCTGAAACTGACGTAAATAATGCCGTCCGCGCCGCAAAAGATGCCTATGATGGCTGGAGAAGATTATCTCGTATCAAGCGGGGTGAGTATTTTGATGAATTTGTCCAATTGTTAAAAAAAGATCGGGAAGAAATTTCCCGCTTGGTGACGAAGGAATGCGGGAAGGGAATTGTTGAGGGCCGTGCCGATGTGACAGAAGGCATCCACATGGTGCAATACGTATTTGGTACGGTACGGATGCCTCACGGCGACGTGATTGACTCTGAGATTCCTGAAAAAGACGCATTCATGCGCAGAAAACCCAAGGGAGTTGTTGCGGCAATTACACCGTGGAACTTTCCATTTGCCATCCCCCTGTGGCTCATCTGCCCTTCGGTGGTGGAAGGAAACACCGTTATCCTCAAACCTTCCCGTGAAACGGCGTGTACTGCAAATAAGATTGCTGAGTTTGCACATAAAGCGGGTTTCCCCCCGGGTGTTATCAACGTTTTACACGGCGGTTGCGGGGATTTATTGGTAAAACATCCGGATACCCACGTGGTGTTGTTCGTCGGTTCTAACGATGTGGGGTCTGAAATAAAGAAAATAGTTGCTGGATTTCACAACAAGATGTGCGCCTGCGAGATGGGGGGGAAGAATGCACTGATTGTCCTCGATGATGCCAACCTGGATATTGCGGTGAATGCGGCCATTATTAGCGCCTTTAAGACTTCGGGACAGCGTTGTACCTCTGCAAGCCGTTTCATTGTGCATGAAAAAGTATTAAGCGAATTTGAAAAGAGATTTGTTGAGACAACCAAAAGAATAAAGATTGGAAATCCGTTGGAGGAAGATGTGTTTATGGGCCCTGTGATCAATCAGGCAGCAACAGAAAAGATTACCCGATACAATGAGCTTGCCAGAAAAGAAGGGGCAAAGGTATTACTTGACGGTGGAAGACTGGCGGCCGAACCATATCAAAAGGGTTATTTTATGTCTCCCTTTGTATATCGCATGGAAAACAACCCAAAGAGCCGTGTGCTCCGCGAGGAGGTATTTGGGCCGCATGTAGCAATCATTCCCATAAAAGGTATTGACGAGGCAATAGAGGTGCATAATAATACGGACTACGGTCTTTCCTGTGCAGTGATAACTGAAGATTTTCGGAAAGCGAGGAGGATACGGGATGATTGTGAATATGGACTTGGTTATGTGAATCTGCCCACGATTGGCGCTGAGGTGCATTTGCCCTTTGGCGGTGTTAAAAAGAGCGGAACAGGATTGCCGTCGGCCAGTACCCTGATTGATGTGGTAACGCACCGTACGGCGTGGACGGTCAATAATGCCATGGAAATCAAAATGGCCCAGGGACTGACGGTGAAGTTATAGTGTTATTGCGTAAAGACATTTATTTTTAAATATTACCTTTTCATATTGCATTCAGATTATTTATTGCTTGCTTATGCATACCTTTTAAAATCTAGCTACTATCCACATAAATTATGATTGTGGCTACACCGCTCAATAAATTTATAGGGAACCTTACACATTAATTATAGCATTGTAAAAAATATATCTCAAAGATGGCGATGGGCAATAGTTATTGCTTACACCCTTGCAATCTACATCTTTTTACCTTATGGACCACGGTTCTGGCGGTTTGTATTGGGTCAATGGGGTGATAGCATTAATTATCTGGGATGGTTTCTTGTATGCGTACTGGGGGCGTATTTTCTCGTACATTTAATCTTTCAGAAAAAGGTGAGAGAACCCGCAGTGTATATTGCCTTTTTTTTAATATCCTTTGTCTGTCTTGCCATACTGAAATATATGTGCTCTACAGGGCCGGAAAGGTTTCATCCCCTGATATACGGTATTTTGGGTTGTATAATCTTTTGGGCCTTTAAAAACGACGTAAAGAAGACGAGGGTATATTTTTACACTACCATTCTGGTATTTTTGCTGGGTGTAATTGATGAGTCTATTCAGGGTCTTCTGCCGATGCGGGTTTTTGATATAAAGGATATCCTTATGAACTGGCTTTCCGCCGGGATAGCAGAACTCTTTATTGCCTTTGTATTAAAACCAAATATCCACGTGAATATGGTGAATTAAAAATGGCCATATCCATTAATTACGGTTTTATAAAGAAGGTGTCCCTGGAATGGCGATGGGGGATCGTTGCTATCTATACGGGGGCGATATATGCCTTTTTACCATTTGGAACGGCATTCTGGAGATTTGTATTAAACCATTGGGGAAGTAGCATAAACTATCTCGGATTGTTTTTTGTTTGTGTACTGGGGACTTATTTTTTAATCTACCTGATATTTCAAAAACAGGTTAAAAAAGTTTCTGTGTATTTGGCCTTTTTTGCAATATCCGGCGCCTGTCTCGCATTGCTGAAATATATGTGTGTTGCCGGCGCAGAAAGATTCCACCTATTATTATATGGAATTTTAAGTGTTATTGTGTTCTGGGCTCTAAAACTGCACGTAAAGAGGAATAGAATCTATCTGTATACGATTATATTAGCATTTCTGTTGGGAGCTATTGATGAATTTATTCAGGGTATTTTACCGATGCGAGTCTTCGATGTAAGGGATATCTTTATGAATTGGCTTTCCAGTGGAATGGGCGAACTATTTATTATTTTTGTATTAAGACCAAACATTACAATTCATACTTCAAAAAATTAAATGCGCTTACAGAAACAACTGTTCATTGTTATATGTTTTTTGGTGTTTCTCTTTGTTTTTGAAACTAGATCAGAAGCAAAGGAAGACCTGCCCAATATACTCCTTTTCACAATTGACGCCTGCCGTCCAGACCATTTTGGTTGTTATGGTTATAGCCGTAACACTACTCCGAATATTGATAAGATAGCCTCAGAAGGGGTGCTGTTTACTCATGCCTTCTCCCAATCAGCATGGACTACCCCAGGGATGATTTCCATATTTACATCTTTGTATCCACCAACCCATGGCGTTGATGCAAAGGACAGAACTCTGAAAGACGATGTTTTGACCTTGCCCAGAGTTTTGAGGGGAAATGGATATGCAGCGCCTGTGTTGCCAAAATTTGTCGATATTCCAAATTACTGGCATTTGGGTTTTGATGTGGTTGAAAAAGAGCTGTTTCAGGCAGAAGAAGGAGAAGATTTGCTGAAATTGCTAGAGGCGTACAAAGACCAGCGATTTTTTATATGGTATCACTATCATGGGTTGCATTTGCCGTATAATCCACAAAATCCTTACGATAAAATTTTCCAGGAAGCTATTTTTAGCGGCATATCTGCCGATACCGAAGCTATTTCTGTGGTAAAAAAGAAAAGCGTCATCAAAAACAATTCCGTTAATTTCAATAACACAGACAGGAAGACCGTTGTTGCGCTTTACGATGGACAAGTGAAACAATTGGATGACTACATGGGGCAACTTACGGAAAAAATGAAGAAATGGGGCATATTGGACAACACGGTAATCATCATAACTTCCGACCATGGAGAAGAATTATTTGAACATGGTTTTATCGGGCATGCATCCACATCATTGAATGCGAAATTGTATGATGAGATTATTCACATACCATTGATAATCTGGTGGCCAAAAAAAATTAAACACAGGATCGTAGACGAACAGGTGCAGCAAATAGATATCATGCCAACAATACTAGATATGCTTGGATTACCGCCTTCTGAAGGATTACAAGGATATTCTCTGCTACCTTCAATACAGGGTAAACCCGCGAATAATTTACGACCTGTTTTTTGTGAGACGATTCTGGGTGGGTATCAGAGTACAAAAGAGATGGAAGAGATCAGACTCCGCTGCATCAGGACGAAAGAGTGGAAGCTCATTTATACCAATACGCCGACGAGTAATGTGAGCAGCGGAGGATTAGATGATGGTAAATATGAACTGTATAATCTCAGTAGTGCTCCTAAGGAAGAGAGGAACATTTTCGGAAACCATCCTGAGGTAGCAAAGGAGTTAAAGAAAAAGCTCTTTCAGTGGATCGAAACAACTACGTCAAAAGAATATAGTTCTCAGCCTAAAGCGGGAATTAATCCGCTTCAGCAGAGATGAGAAAACGGGGGAAAATAATAAGGTTACGTTATTCCGTTTAAGTCCCCCTTAATCTTAAAAAAGGGGGACTTCGTCGTGAGCTCAGTCGAACGATTCAGGGGGTTGTGTTTTTCCTGGGCTATTTTACAACCCCCTAGTACTGTGACAATTTAATTACGAAACATAGTGCCTGGATAGTTTATGGTCGGCATCTTGTCGGGTGAACTTCCATTCGATTCGGGTCTGGGCTTGATTGCGGCGGTGCTTCCAAGCAG
>Ga0082335_1005698_pt1 | contig 16887 bp, 16 predicted proteins | sample Subgrocontami58m_FD_72375 | JGI IMG/M metagenome (GOLD analysis project Ga0082335, IMG submission 72375) | Subsurface groundwater microbial communities from S. Glens Falls, New York, USA - GMW37 contaminated, 5.8 m (SPADES assembly) (version 2) ... | reverse complement strand
AGGCTTCTCCGGATTGCCAGTGCCCCGTATTTTGTCCTGGGCGCATCTGGTCGCGACGTACTGCGCCTGTACGTCTATACGCCGTGGGACTGGAGGCGGGACTTCAAGCTGCGCTCGTTCAGCGTGCAGGCTGATACTCAGGCAGGTCAGCCAGTCGTTCGATGGCGCGCGCTCGTTGGCCTCCTGACTGATCGGAGGGAAACTGAGGTGGAAGGACACGCAGAAATTCGTTGGAGCCACGGCCGGTTCTATAGTAATCCCGAGGCGAAGGTATACTTGGACACACCCCATACGCAAGTGCCGGGCTACCAGGTCCTTGAGTAGGTTGCCTGACAGGCTGCCTTCAAAGGGGTGGGCGCTCGCTAGGTAGGCCAAGAAGAAAAGAAGAACGGATGGCGGACAGTCGAATGACCCCAGGGGGCACCTACGCTGTGCTCTTGTATCTGGCACGGCAGACCCACCTGCAAGTGGGACAACTGGGCCCGGTGGATTTCCCCCGGGGCTATTACCTTTACCTGGGCAGCGCTCTGGGCGGCCTGAAGTCCCGTATCAGCCGGCATTTGCGCCGGGCCAAAGTGCTTCGCTGGCACATCGACTACCTGGCGGCTCGCGCCGACATCGTCGAGGTCTGGTGGCTGATCGGCCGGGAGAGGCTGGAGTGCCAGTGGGCGGAACTGGCCTCTCAAGCGCTGGGCGCCAGCAGACCTGTTATGGGCTTCGGCTCCTCGGATTGCCGTTGTTTCAGCCACCTGGAGCACTTCGAGGCCCGGCCATCCGTCTCGATCCTGGGAGCCGGCAGTATCTCAACCCTGATGATGGACGAGGCACTCAGCGATCAGCAGCCAGCTTTCGCTCCTCGTAGACGGGCCCACAGCGATAACGGGGGGCCTGAACCCTTGACCCCTGCCCCTTGACCCTGGCCGTGATTCCCCTGATCACCCTGACTACTGACTTCGGGAGCGAGGACGCTTACGTGGGGGTCATGAAGGGAGTGATCCTGGGCATTAACCCGCAGGCCCGGTTGGTGGACCTGACCCACGCTGTACAGCCGCAAGAGGTCTTTCAGGCATCCTTCCTCCTGGGAACGAGCTTTCGCTATTTCCCGCCAGGCACCATCCATCTGGCAGTAGTAGACCCGGGCGTGGGGAGCAGCCGGCGGGCCCTGGCTGTTCAGGCCGGCGGTAGTTACTTCGTGGCCCCGGACAACGGCCTTCTTAGCCACGTCCTATCTGAGCTTGGGGTCAGGAACCGCAGCCGGGCTAATGCTCCGGCCCCGACCAGGATAAAAAGAGGCCTGCGGGCCGTCTCCCTGACCGAGCCCCGTTTTTGGCTTCATCCCGTCAGCTCGACCTTCCATGGCCGGGATATCTTTGCCCCCGTGGCGGCGCATCTTTCCAGGGGGGTGCGCCTGGAGGATCTCGGAGAGGAGGTCTCGTCTATTCTCCTCTACCCCATTTCCGTACCTCGCCGGCAGCCGGACGGTGCTCTCCTGGGCCGGGTGCTGCACATCGATCATTTCGGGAACCTGGTCACCGACATTAAGGAGAAGGACCTCCCCGAAGGCGTCCTTGCCATGGCCATCGGAGGAAGGATCATCCTCGGACTGAGCCGTTCATACTCCGGCGCCGGAGGGGGCGACGTGCCGTCCCTGCTGGCAATCATTGGGAGCGCGGGACACCTGGAGGTATCGGCCCGTAACGGCAGCGCCGCGACGCTCCTGGGGGTTGGGCTCGGCGAGCCCGTGAGCGTGAGACTTCATGATGAGACGTGAGAAAACCATCAGGAACCGACATTTGGCGTCAGGTGGCGCTTTCCGCGGCTTCTTTCATCTTACTGACCTCTGCGCAGGTTGCTAAACTGGTGGCTCCGCGTTCCATGGCGATCCTCGTGCAACAAGAAGAGACCTGGGTAGCCGGGGAGCCCCACCCCGGGCTAAAGGTCATGCACCAAATATTGTGCCACGACCGTAATAAATTCGGCGTTGGGCTAAACGTAACGCCGAATTTATTCGGCAGACTGGGTTGGGCGTCTTAAATTGTGCATGACCATAAGCCATGGGCTAAGAGAACGTAGGGGAGGCTCATGAGCCTCCTCTACAAGGGGCTATCGTGGGGAAAAGGGAGCGAGAAGACGGTGCGATCTTAGCGGCTGGCCTCCCATGAAAATAACTCCATGCAAGTCGTTTTCATGCCCCGGTGGTGCCCCGGCGGGGGAGCAACTCGTATGAAAATGCATCTTGGTAAGTGGCACAGGCTTCTGGCCTGTGTGGACAGGCGGGACGCCTGTTCCACTTTTGGCAGGGCCAAGTTTTCATGACCGGTGGCGCCCGGACGGGCATGGGGAACTGCTATGTGAATTGGGCTGTCCTGCACAGGTAGGCAAGATTGAGTACCGGTTGGAAGTCCGGCCCCGAGTTTTTGCCAGAACCTCGAAGTCCGCTCAGGGTGACACAAAAACAGGATGGGAGTAAAATGGTGGCCTGGGTGACTTGGGCGATTACGCCCAAACGGTGAGGACAAGTTGTGAAAAGACACTTCCGTGGCATATCCTGGCTGGCGGTCCTCCTGGTAGCCGCGCTGGTGGCAGGAGGCTGCGTAGGACCGCTGGGCGGCAGCGCGCCCCCGACGCCGGAGTCTACAGCGACTCCTACTATCGCTGCTACTGCCACGTTTACGCCTGCAGCCAGCCCCACCCCAACCTTCACTGTTACTACTGCTACCCCAATTCCTACACCGGCGCCCAGCCCCACACCCAGGCCCAGCCCTTCACCAACGGCCAGCGTAACCCCCACTCCTTTGCCCACAGTAACTCCGGTTCCCTCGGGCCAGCGGGCCCTCCAGCATGTCCGACACCTGGCCGAGACCATCGGCTCCCGGCCGGCCGGTACTCCCCAGGAGCGCGACGCTGCCGATTACATCGAGGCCCAATTCCGGAGTTTCGGCTACTCCGTGACCAGGCAGGGTTTCTCATTCCCTTACTTCGTGGACCGTGGGTCCAGCTTACAGGTAACCGGCCCTCAGCAGGAAGAGTTGCATCCCCTGACCATGGGCCTCTCGGCTGCCGGCCGGGTAGAGGCGCCTCTGACCGCCGCAGGCCTCGCCCGGCCCCAGGACCTGCCCCGGGAGGGGCTCCGGGGACGCATCGCGCTGGTACAGCGGGGTGATATAACCTTCGACGAGAAGGTGGCGGCGGCGGCCACGGCCGGGGCGGCCGGGGCCGTCATCTATAACAATGCTCCAGGCAATTTTCGTGGGAGGCTGGGACAGATCGCCTCCATACCGGTGATCTCTGTTTCCCAGGAGGAGGGGGGCCGATTGCTGGAGCTGCTGGGAAAGGTCCCGGTTACGGTAAGAGTTTCGGTAGATGCTACGAGCCAAGACCGCCGGGGCGAGAACATCATTGCTACCAGGCCGGGGACCCGTCCGGAGACGGTTATCTTTGGTGCCCACTATGATTCGGTCGAGGCGGGCCCGGGCGCCAACGATAATGCTTCCGGCACGGCAGCGGTGTTGGAGTTGGCCCGAACGGCCCCGGCGGGACCTCTGACACTGCGCTTTATCACCTTCAGCGCGGAGGAGCTCGGCCTTCTGGGCAGCCGGCATTATGTATCCACTCTCAGCCAGCAGGAGCGCCAGCAGATCGTCGCGATGGTCAGCCTGGACATGGTGGGGGTAGGAGACCGGATGAGGTTTGGGGGCAGCCAGCAGTTGGTCCAGACAGCCTTGGCGATCGCCCGGGAGCAGGGGTCGGAAGCTCTGGCCCTGGAAGGGAGCGCTGCCGGCGCCAGCGACCATGCCAGCTTCATATCCGCGGGCATCCCGGGCATCCTCTTCTTTTACACTGTAGGAAACGACATTGACCCGCGCTATCATTCCGCCCAGGACCGAGTTAGCTTTGTGGACGCCGCCGATATTGAGAAGATGGTGCGGCTGGGCCTGAGCTTCGCCTACCGGCTGATGTGTAGTGTAGTGACTGGGTGCGCTTGATTGTAGAGGTTCTCTAATGGCCCAGGGCGAGGTCAAGTGGATTAACGTTCAGGTCAAGTACTGCCCCGACTGCCGGCAGGACTACCCCCGCGACCGGGAGAGTTGCCCGCGATGTGGCCGGGATCTGGTGGACAAGACGGTGCGTGTGAAGGCCGAGGAGCGATGAGTTGGACGGCAATGCACCAAGGATAGGCCTGGCCCTGGGCGCCGGCGGTATCCGGGGCTGCGCTCACATCGGCGTGTTGAAGGTGCTGGTGGAAGAGGGCATACGCATCTGTTGCGTCGCTGGTGCCAGCGCCGGGGCGGTGATAGGGACGGGCTTTGCCGGAGGCATGAGTCCCCAGGACATAGAGGAATCCTTCCTGAGGTTGAAACTCAAAGACTATCTACACTTTTATCTGGACCGTTTGCACATAGGCCATGCCTCCGGTGTGGGACGTAAGGTCCTGGAACTTGCCGGCTCCCTACGCCTGGAGGAACTGCCCGTGCCCTGCGCCGTTGTGGCCGTGGACCTGTACCGTAAGGAAAGAGTCGTCTTGCGGGAAGGGCCCGTGGTTACCGCCATCAAGGCTGCTATCGCCATCCCCTTCGTCTCCGGGCCAGCCCGTGTCGCCGGGAGGCGCCTCTACGACGGGGGGCTTATCGACCCCGTACCGGTAGACCTTCCGCGCCGGATGGGGGCCGAGCTAGTAATAGCCGTCGACGTGGGGAGGCCCTTTGCAGCGGCTCCGCTGGCCACCTTGGGCAGACTACTGAAGGCTTCACCATCTCTGAGAGAGGTGGGAAACCTGCTCGAGTTAATGGGAGGCAGCTCGCCGCCATTACATGGTATGCCTCCTGACCTTCTGCTGCGCCCGCAGTTAAGAGGGATAGGTCCGAATTCCGTCAGACAGTCCAGCATAAGGCTGGCCATCGCGCAGGGCGAAGCCTGCGCCCGCGCGGCCTTGCCCGCCATAAGGCGGCTGGCCGAGGCGAAGGATCTCTCCCTTTCGGAAGTATAAGGTCTGCACTCGGGGCGGGTGAGATTCTTCACTTCGTTCAGAATGACATACAGCAAGACCACCAGAATGACATACAGCAAGACCACCAGAATGACATACAGCAAGATCACTGTGGTAAGAGCATTCTCCAATGACCCAATGACCCAATGACCCAATGACCTAAATGACCTAATGACCTAATGACCCAATCACCAGTCACCTAATCACGAATCCCCACCCCTCGCTATGCTATAATACCCCTGGAACTACTTGACCATGGCGGATTGGTACATCTTCTTGAGCCAGTTGAGCGCCGTTCTGGGTGTGCCCCTGGGCGCCCTGAGCGGCGAGACGGGAATTCCCGTGGTAAGCGCCTTCCTGCTGGGCCTGGTGGGGGCGGTCAGCCCCTGCCAGCTTTCGGCTAACTTGGCGACCATTGCCTTTCTATCCCGCCAGGCGCGGGGCCCTCAACTGGCGGCGGCTGGCATCGGCGCTTACCTGGTGGGTAAGATTATTATCTACTCCGCCCTGGGCCTCGTGGTCCTGCTGCTGGGCCTGGCCGTGGTCTCGCCGTATTCGGCGCAATTCTTTGCCGTGGTAAGGAAGGCCATGGGGCCGTCGCTGGTCCTGGCCGGAATCCTCTTGCTCGGGTTTCTCCGCCTGCCCTTCTCCGTAGGGGAGGGAATGAGCCAGCGCCTTACCAGGAGGGCCGGGAGTGGGGTGCGCGGCGCTTTCTTCCTGGGAGTGGGCTTCTCTCTAGCCTTCTGTCCCACCCTTTTCGTCCTGTTCTTCGTCAATCTCCTGCCCATGAGCATGCGGTCGGCGGGAGGCTTCACCTTCCCGGGCTTCTTCGCCCTGGGCACGGCCATGCCGCTTATCATACTGGGCCCGCTGGTATCTCTGGGCGTGCTGGGGAACAGGGGGCTGGCCGGAAAGGCCCGCCGGGTGGACAGGACCTTGCGCATCGCCGTGGGAATAGTCTTTATTCTTCTGGGTATCAATGAAACGATCAACTACTGGCTGGTCTAAATGAATCGGGGTTGAGGACAACCCCGACTACTGAGTATTTGAAACACCTTTACTGAGTATTTGAAACACCTTTATGGTAGGCTGCCTAAATGAATGAATTACCTGGAATGCTGATCCTCCCCTTCGTAGGCGGGGTCATCTCTTTTCTCTCTCCCTGCGTCCTTCCCCTGGTCCCAGCCTACCTTTCCTTCGTCTCCGGCCTCAGCGCTGAAGAGGTCTTGGTCCAGAGAAAGCGCGGGCAGACGGAGCGTATGGTCTTTTCCATCTGCCTTTTCATCCTCGGCTTCAGCATCGTCTTCGTCCTTATGGGGGCCTCCGCATCTCTGGCCGGGGGGTTCCTATTGGAAAATAAGGTCCTCCTGTCCAGGATATCGGGAGTCATGATTATCCTGATGGGGCTCTTCTTCATGGGGGTCCTGCGTATACCGTGGCTGCATATGGAGAGGAGGCCCTTCCTCTCCAACAGCACTGAGAGTCCCACGGGAGCCTTTGGGGTGATCCTGGTGGGCATGGCTTTTGGGTTCGGGTGGACACCCTGTATCGGGCCGATACTCTCATCGATTCTGCTCTATGCCAGCGCCACCAGCACCGTTGGGCTGGGTATGGCGCTGCTGTCTGCCTATGCCGTGGGGTTGGGTGTGCCCTTCCTGATTTCCGGGCTGGCCATGAGCCGCGCCATGGGCGCCTTCGGGCGGATGAAAAAGAATTACCGCTGGATAAACCTGGCCGGAGGGATTCTCCTGGTGGGGATGGGGGTGCTCTTACTCTCGAACCAGGTCTCTTACATTAGCCGCTTCTTCCAGCAGGTCTTCCTAGACCTGGGGCTAGGCTTTCTGTCCACCATCTAGTGGCTGTTCATCAAGGGGTAGGGGGGTCTGCGTTCCCGCGACTCTAGCGAGGCTCCAGCCAGTGCCCTCATGTTTGGCCCGGTAGACCGCGTCATCAGCCAGTCGCAGCAGGTCTACGTCATAGCTCCCTTTCACCGGCGCCCAGGCCACTCCTATGCTCATCCGCCAGGGGACTATGCCGCCCGAGTCCAGCGGACAGGGGGTAGCCTCTTGAAGCAGCCTTTCCGCCACGCCGGCAGCCTCTTCCCGGCTGGTCTCCGGCAGGAGGATGACGAATTCATCCCCTCCCAGGCGGGCGGCCACGTCCGTGGCACGGATAACCTTCGCCAGGAGGGACGCTAGATGGCGCAGAAGCTGGTCTCCCTGGAGATGGCCGTGGCGGTCATTGATGAGCTTGAGCTCGTCCACGTCCAGAAAGAGCAACGATAGTGGACGGTTGTAGCGTTCGGCCCGCCTGGTCTCTTCCTCAAGGCGCAGGTAGAAATAGCGACGGTTGGCCAATTGCGTCAACTCATCCGTAGATGCCTGCTTTTTGACCGCCTGATGGAGCAGGGCGTTCTCCAGGGCCATGGATGCCTCGGCGGCATAGGCCGATAGCAGGCGGAGATGCGCCTCGTTGAAGGCGGCTTTCTCCCTGGCAGCTAGTACCACCACGCCTAACAGCTTCTCCTTGACCTTCAGGGGAGCGGCCACGGTGGAGTGACTGCCGCCTGCCGGGCTTTGACTCCCACGGATGCGGGGGTCCCCACCGATATCATCGCAGAGGATCGGCTGCTGGTGCTGGGCTACCCAGCCCACAACCCCTTCACCTATCTTCCAGACCCTGCCCGGCTGAACAGCCCCCCTGTCCTCAGAGAGGGTCTTCGCCGTCAATTCCCCCCTCTCCTCGTCCAGCATACAGATAAAGCCCTGGGTTGCCCCGACCTGGCGGCACATAATCCCGAGAGAGCGGTCCAGCACTTCCTGGAGTTCCAGGCTCGAGACCATCTCTCGGGTCACTGACATAAGGCTCTCCAACTCCCGGGCCCGGTCCTGAGCCCCCCGTAGAAGCTGTGCCCTTTCCAAGGCGACGCCAATCTCGTGGCCCATTGACCCAAGCAGACGACGCTCCTCCCCTGAAAATTCCCGGACTCCATGCCCGTTAACCGTCAGTATCCCCAAAACCTTGCCGCTGGACACCAGGGGCACCGAGGCCAGGGCTTTGTTTCCAACCTGCGCCGCCCCAGGGTGCGCGTCAATCGGGGGTGCATGCTGATGTCTGGGACGAAGATGGGCTTCCCCGTTTCGGCCACCCTGCCCCCAAACCCCTCCCCAAGTTCCAGGCCGTCCACCGCCTTCAATATCCGGCCTGATAGCCCCCTGTGGGCCCTGATGAAGAGCTTTCGCTTCTCTTCATCCAGCAGGTAGATCAAGCCGCTCGCTAGACCCGTTACCTTGAGTATCTCCCTCAACACCTGCCTGAGAGTCTCGCCCAGGTCCGTGGAGCGGCTGAGAATGGACGCAACATGGTGGAGTGCCTCCAGTTCCCGGTTCCGGCTCAAGAACTGCTTCCGCAGGGTGTGGGCCTCGGTGACGTCTCGCATTGCTATCAGGTTACTGCGTGTGCCCGGAATCATGGCCGCTCTCATATCAGCCAGCCAGGTCCTTTGGTTCTTGCCCACGATCCAGTATTCATGGCTTGCCGCCTTGTCCGGGCGCTCCCGGACCATGCGGTGCGTCTGGTGGGCCCGCTGTCGGTCTGCCTCCAGGAATAGGTCGAGGGCAGACATTCTGCCTTCAGCTTGCTCCTTTTTGTACCCCGTCATCTCCTCGAACCGTCGGTTGACCATGGCTATCGTCGTGTCATCCTCGACTACCATCAAGACGCTGCTCGAACCATCGAACATGGCTCGGTACTGGGCTTCAGATTGAGCCAGGGCCTGGGCCTGCCTGGCGATAGTCTCTTCGCGCTCCGTTCTAAGGCTCACATCCTGCACGAAGGCGACATACAGGGTTACGGGTCCCAGCGGAAGCTGACTGACCCTCAACTCTGTGGGGATCAGGGAGCCATCCTTTCGCGGCACATTGGTCTCAAGGGGGGGCGCGCCGCTTTCGGGCGTCTCCCGGAAGCTCAGGGCCAGGTCTGCGGTGATGAATTCCGCGACGTTCCTGTTGGCCATCTCCTCTCTGGTGTAACCCAACATACGGCAGAGGGCGGGGTTTACCTCTACCAGTCGCCCGCTATGGCTCACCACCGCGATACCTATCTCCATGGTATCGACAATTCGTTGATACCTCTCAGCCCGGCCCAGTTCTCGGACCAGGTAGAGCACCGATACCAAGGTTCCCGTTGCGTCCATCAGGGGAAGGGCCTCTATTTCGATGTAATAGCGATAACCCTTGGGACTGGTCTGGCGCCGAACGACGGAGGCAGGTCTTCCGGTTTCCAGAGCCAGTCTCATGGGGCATGGCTCGCCTCGTTCATGGCAGGGGGTTTCTGCTTGGTGGAAGACCCTGTAGCAGGGGAGGCCCAGTACCTGGCTAGAAGGTAGCTCCAGTCGTGCCAAGAAGGCGGGGTTCACGTGAAGGATGGCATAGTCCGGACCAATGACCATCGCGTCGTCCCGCAAGGTCGAAACGAGGTCCTGCCAGGAAAGTAGCCCCAGCCCTTCTGTCAACCTGTTCTCCGCTCAATTGACCCGTGATTGCGTGATGGCATGACTGGGTGATTTGGTGATTAGTGATTAGGCGACTTAACCAATCACGAATCACCCAATGACTACCTAGTACTACTACGTTAAGTGCGATGGAACTGTCATTCTGAGCGTGGGCGGGGCGTGGGTAGGGAGCGGGAGCGAAGAATCTAGCCCCAGATTAGAGCCTCTCACGACATACAAGAGATAACCCGGGACTAGATTCTTCGTCGTTCCTCCTCAGAATGACAAAGTAAAGTAGTAGTACTATGCCATCTTGCGCATCGTCGGGCGCTTCTGGCGTCCGGTCCTTTCATGGGGCGTGTCCATTACCGCGTCTGCGCCACTATCATTATCGGTTGATCCGGACAAATCCTGGAGACCAGCCAGTTGCCACACGTGCCAAACCCGCTGCACTACCGTGAGATGGGTGAATACCACCAGCAGCGCCAGCACGGGGACCATCTGTGAGAATATGAGGCCCGCGGCCATAAGCAGGACGCGCTCCGGCCGGGCCACCAGGCCCACATCGCAATCTAGCCCCAGGCCTTCCGCCCGGGCCCTGACGTAGCTGACCATGAGGGACCCCAGCAGGACGGCAAAAACGAGCAGTACCTCCAAATGCCTTTCTTGGGAGAGAAAAAGCCAGAGAAGGCCCGCCAGGATAGCTGCTTCAGAGAAGCGGTCCACTACCGAGTCCAGGAGGGCGCCGAAGCGGGTCGTGCGCCCGGACAGGCGGGCCGTTGCCCCGTCCAGCATGTCGAAAAGCCCGGCGAAGAGCACCAGGAAGCCCCCCGCGAAGACCCATCCCATGGCCAGGACAATACCTACGACTACATTCAGAACAAACCCGACTATGGTAAGGGCGTTGGGACTCAGGCCGCTGCGGGCCAGGAGCCCCACCGGGGCCTCCAGGAATTTACTGACGCGGGCTTTGAAGAGCTTGCTTAGCAATGGCTTTATCCTTCCGCGGGTATTAACCTTGCGTCCAGAGGAAACGTGCGAGGGTATCTCTCACTCAAGAGACGCTGGTAGTAGGCCAGGACGCGCCCGGCGACCGCGCTCCACGTGTATTGCCTGGCCTTGCGAGGTCCTGCCTCGGCCATCTCCGCCCGGCGCCGCGGGTCCCCAGCCAGTTGCAATAACGCCTGGGCCAGGGCAGTACAGTCTTTGGGGGGCACCAGAAGACCCTCAACCCCAGGCTCGACCAGCCGGCTGTAGCCTTCGATCTCGGTAGCCACGATAGGCTTGCCGGCCGCCATGGCTTCCAGCAGCACCACCCCGAAGCTCTCCTGCCCGGTGGCCGGGGAACAGAAAATATGGGCGCTACGATAATACCGGGGCAGGTCCTCGTGGCTGAGCTGGCCGGTGAAGACTACATCGGCCAGCTCCCGGCGCCTCGCCCATTCTTGATAGCGCTCCGCCCCTTTGGATGCAGGGCCGGCAATAATCAGCCTGCAAGAGGGCATCTGGCTCTTGACCACCTGGAAGGCTTCCAGCAGGTAACGTACTCCTTTGCGCTTCTCCATGCGGCCTACGAATAGGATATTCAGCTTCCCGTCGTCGAGTTCGGGAAGGGCTTTGCACTCCCCCGCAAAGTGGTCGTAGTCGATGCCGTTGGGGATGATGTTGTAATAGCCGGGGAAGTATTGCCTCACGAACTCCATGGCCGGCAGGGAGACCGCAATCTTGCCATCCAGCTTCCGGAACCAGCGCTTGAGGATGCGTTTCCCGTAGTGGTAGGCAAGATGCCTGCCCCGGTAGGCGTGGAACGTCCCGATATTCACCGCGTCGGAGAAGCGCAACACTTGAAGTGGCAGGGCCGGGAGCAGAGGCTCGTGGAAATGCACCACGTCAAACTGCTCTCGCTGAAGGATGGCCTTGACCTGGCCTGCCAGCCGCAGTGAAAGGGTGATGCGGGCAATCGAGCCGTTAGCGGGGATGGACACCGGTTTCCCGACAACCAGCACCCCCCGCTCTGCCAGGGCAGCCGGATCACCGGAAGAAGGTGCTAGAATCTTTACCCGGTGGCCCCATTTGGTGAAGTGCTCCTCCAGATGGGAGATGTGCGCGGTTACGCCGCCTGGATAAGGGAAATCGTAAGGGGAGACCAGGGCAATCTTCAACTGGCCCCCCCAACCAGTTTCCGAACGAAGTTGCCGACATGCTTGCCGGGCAGCACCACGAGGCTTCTCCATTGCTGGGCCAGAATCTCGTCAGCTCCCAGGTCTCTCAGGCTAGTGGTAAAGGCCAGGACGCCGGCCGTGGACCGGTCCGCCAGGGCCCGGCGCAGGTCTTCCGCCGTCCGGCCCGGGAACGTGGTACAGCCGGCCCCGATCTGCGGTAGGAAATGGGCGTCGCTCCCACCGGTTTCCGCCAGCTCGTAAACGGTCTGGTTCAGGTGTTTCACCTTTTTGTAGGAGACCCTCCCAGCCAGGGGATTTACCACTTCCAGGGCATCGACATATATCCCGTCCTGGGACGAGGCCATGATCCGCTCCAGGGAGCGCCTGCCGACGCTCCTGGTCAGCCAGCTCATGGGATGAGGGACAACGCAGACCCCGCCCTGGGCATGGACCGCTTCTATGGTCCGCCTCAGGGAACGGAGGCCGGGTACGGGGCGCTCAAGAAAGAGGGCCAGAAGATGCCCTTCCAGGGTGGTTACTTCGGCCCCGGCAATAACCTGAAAGCTGTATCCCTTCTGGACGGCCAGGTCCCGGGCCTTCAGCCCCCCTGTGATGTCGTCATGATCGGTAACGGCTATGACATCGAGCTCAGTGTGGTCTTCCACGTATTCCAGAAGCTGGGGAATGGGGGCCAGACCGTCACCCATGCCGCTATGAATATGAAGGTCGGCCCGTCCCAGGCCGTCTGGCTGCCGGTGCGGGCGGGTTTCAGGCCCATGGTGCGGGCGGGTTTCAAACCCGCCGCTACGGTCACCTCTCACAGTATACCCCCAACTCCCGCTGGCTAGCATCCTTCCAGATCGGATCGAAGACTATCCACTGGTCTGGATAACGGCTGATGTATTTTTCCAGCAAGGCAGCAATCGTCTGGGCGCCCAGGCGGACGGCCTCTTCTTCGTTTTCGCTCTCTGTCTCGCTCACTCTAATGGGCTCCTCCACAAAGGCTGTGAAGGTGTTGTTCCGGTGCCTTACCACGAAGGCCGGCACGATAGGGGCGCCGGTCTTCAGGGCCAGGTAGACAGCTCCCGCCGGAAGACGGGCCTCCTCCCCGAAAAAGGGGAGCTTCAAGCCGTTGCCCTGGAGGTCCCGGTCACAGGCCAGTCCCACGATCTCTCCCCGACGGAGGGCCCGCAAGACGGACCGCAGGGCGGCCGGCCCCACCGGCTCGAAAGAGAGGCCCTGGCAATTCCTCAGGGACATGACCAGGCGGAAGAGCCGGGGAGGCTCCAGGGGTTCAGCCAGGGCCGTGACCCGGAAGGCCCGTCCGGCCAGGACCTGCCCAACCAGGTCGAAGTTGCCGAAATGCGCCGTAGCCAGGATGAGGCCGCGGCCCTCAGCCAGGGCCTGTTCCAACCGTTCCCAGTGATGAATGGTCAGGATTCGCTCCACTTGGGACGCCGGAAGGCGCGGCAGGCGGAACAGGTCGTAATAGTTCTTGGCCGCATTGCGGAAAGTCTGGCGGGCGACGACTCTGACGCGGTTCTCGCCCGCGCCCGGCCCGAGCACTCGGGCCAGGTTGGCCTCAACCGCCGCCCGTGCGGGCTTGGCGATTATGTAGGCCAGAGTCCCAAAGAAGGAAAAGAGGGCATAGCCCAGCTTCGCCGGGATCCGGGGCGCTATCAGGCAGCCCAGTCTGAAGGCCGCGTAGGCTAGCATGGGCGCCCAGGCCACATGGGCCGGAACATGTACCACTGGCCGGGGTCCCGGCGGACCATCGCCTCCAGGGCGGTGAAGATTCGTTGCGTCAGGTCCTGCACGTCTTCCTTTGGGCGGCCGGTAGATTCGGGGAAGATTGGCTCATCCACCAGGCAGGTGACGGTGCCATCGTCGTTGCGCCAAAGACAGCCGGGCAGCACGCAAGCTCCCGTACGCAGCCCCAAGGTAGCCGCTCCGGCCGGTACTATAGCCGGCGCTCCAAACAACTGGACGGTAACTCCGCTGGCTACCGGACGATCTACGATGATACCCAGGATGTGGTTCTTACGCAGGGCAGCCACGGCAGCCTTGGGGACACGTCCGGCGGGGATAATGAAAATCCCCTTCTCCCGCCTGGTCTTGACAACCTTTTGGTTGAGGGATGTTTCCTGGAAGACGTCCGCCAGTACGCTGAAGGGATACCCCTTGAGGCCCAGGAAGGCGCCTCCCATGTCCCAACTGCCCATGTGAAACGTGGCAAATATGACCCCTTTCCCCGGCGCCAGGGCCCGGTCGAAGAGGTCCCAGCGGTCGAAGAACACGAGCCTGTTCACTTCCTCGACCTTGAGCCGGGGAAGTCGCAGAAAGTCGGCCAGGGTCTTATAGTAATTCCGCATGGAATTGCGGGCGAGGCGCCGGGCCTGGGACTCGTCTCCCGAGGGTCCGAGCACCTGTCTCATGTTGCCGATGGCGTCACGTCTCCCCCTTCTCCAGAAGAGAAAGCTCAGGTCTGCAATCAGGGAGGCCAGAGCATAGCCCAGCCTGTTTGGCAGACGTTGCCAGACGAAGCTACATACTACGAAGGCAAGGTAGCTTATCCCTGGCCCCCTTCGATGAACTGTTCCACTAGCTCCCGGGCCTCCTCGTCCCTGTACTGGACTGGCGGCGATTTCATGAAATACGCTGAAGGGCCCAGAAGAGTGCCGCTCTGGCCCCTGTCCATGGCCAGCTTGCAGCAGCGAATCGCGTCTATGACTACGCCGGCGGAGTTGGGGCTGTCCCACACTTCGAGTTTGAGTTCCATGTTCAAGGGGACATCTCCAAAGGTCCTTCCCTCCATGCGTATGTAGCACCACTTCCGGTCGCTCAGCCACGGCACGTAATCGCTCGGCCCGATGTGGATGTTCTCGGCGCCCATGTCATAGTCCAACTGAGATGCCACGGACTGGGTCTTGGAGATCTTCTTGGACATGAGCCGCTCCCGCTCCAGCATGTTCAGGAAGTCGGTATTGCCCCCAAAGTTAAGCTGATAGGTCCTCTCCAGTCGCACTCCCCGGTCACGCATCAGCCGGGTTAACACCCGGTGGGTGATGGTGGCGCCGACCTGCGATTTTATGTCGTCACCGATAATGGGGAGCCCTTTCTCCTGGAAGCGGCCGCGCCAGTAGTCCTCCCTGGCAATGAAGACGGGTATACAGTTCACAAAGCCGCAGCCGGCAGCCAGGACCTGCTCCACGTACCATTTGGTCGCTTCCTCACTGCCCACGGGCAGATAATTCACCACCACGTGGACTTCTCGCTCCTTGAGGATTCTGATAATGTCTGCTGTAGCCCCAGGGGCCTTGGTGATCACCTGGGATAGATACTTGCCGACACCGTCGTGAGTCATGCCCCGCTCCACCGCGACTCCGAGAGGGGGCACCTGGCAGAATTGTAGGGTGTTGTTAGGTGGCAGGGTGATGGCCTCCGCCAGGTCTTTCCCGACCTTGTTCACATCGATGTCGAAGGCAGCTACGAAGTTTATGTCCCGAATATGGTAGCCGGCCAGGTCGACGTGCATCAGCCCTGGGACGAACTCGTCTTCCTTGGCCTCTCGGTAATAGTGTACTCCCTGCACCAGGGAAGAAGCGCAGTTGCCGACGCCAACAATGGCTACGTTTATCTTGCCCAAATATTTCTCCTTCTCGTGATTGGTGATTGGTCATTGGTGATTGGTGATGCGCGTCTTAACCACCAGATGGTCTAACGGTCCAATCACCTAATCACTTAATCACCTAATCACGCAATCACTAATCACCCTGTCGCCAGTGCCCCTTTCTTGCCGCCGACCAGGCCAGCCAACTGTCCTTGACACCAGCCCATTTGGCTCAGGTTCAAGGAACAATAGACCACCCGGCCTTCCCGCCGCGTGTTTACCAGGCGAGCCCGTCTCATGATTCGGAGGTGCCAGGAGAGGAGAGGCTGACTAACGTGTAGGGCCAGGGCCAGATCAGTCACCGTGATCTCCCGGCCATCGGCCAATTGTTCCACAATCTGAAGCCGGGAGACATCCGCCAGGGCCTTCAGGTCGAGTTTGAGCTCTCGCAAAGTCAGACTATTCATAAAGGGATGCTTATATGTTACCATCAATGGAGCCGTTGTCAAGATGGTCTGGCTGACAGATGGTCTGGCTGGCATGTTTGGGCTGGCCTTGACGGTTTTTGCCTGTTGCCATAGACTGAGTGGGCTACTACTCGAAGATCACTAGAAAGGTTACCACAAGTAATGGATGACTACCTCCTGACTGAAGAACAGCGGGCGCTGCGCAAGATGATGCGTGACTTTGTCGAGAAGGAGATCGCCCCCAAGGCGGCCCACCTGGACGAGACCGGCGAATTCCCCTGGGAGAACTTCCGGAAGCTGGCCGAGCTAGGCCTCACGGGCATGAAGATCCCCGAGGAGTATGGCGGCATGGGCGAGGGGATGGTGACCGCCACCATTGTCCTGTCCGAGATAGCGCGTGGCTGCGCCTCTACCGGAGCCACCCTGCTTCTCCATACAGGAGGTGGAAGCGATTCCATCACCATGTTCGGCACGGAGGAGCAGAAGCGAAAGTATCTACCGGCTCTGGCTGCCGGCGAGAGGATCGCCGCCTTCGCTGTTTCCGAACCCGACGCCGGCTCCGACCCCGGTAGCATGCATACCACCGCCCGCCTTGAGGGAGACCATTATGTGCTGAACGGCGTTAAGTGTTGGACTACCAATGGCATCGAGGCGGAGGTGTATGTCGTGGGAGCCAAGACCAAGCCGGATCTCGGCAGCAAAGGCATCTCCTGCTTCATAGTGGAAAAAGGCACTCCAGGATTCACCTTCGGCAAGAAGGAAGAGAAGATGGGCCTCAAGGCCAGCGCCACGGCCACGGAGTATTTCGACAACTGCCGGGTGCCCAAGGAGAATCTGCTGGGCAAGCCGGAGAACGGCTTCAAGCAGATGCTGATGGCCTTGAACAAGGAGCGTCTGGGCAACTGTTCGCTTTGCTTCGGCCTGGCGAGCATTGCCCTGGAAAAGTCCGTGGACTATGCCAAGGAGCGAAAGGCCTTCGGGGCCACGATCGCTTCCTTCCAGGGGATCCAGTGGATGATGGCCGAGATGGCTACCAATCTAAGGGCGGCCGGCCTGCTTATCCATAGCGCCGCCCAAAGGGTGGACCTGGGGCTGCCCCACTTCGTCGAGATCTCCATGGCCAAGCCCTTCACCAACGAGGCGGCGCTGAAGATCACCTCGGACGCCTT
>Ga0082335_1005697_pt1 | contig 16890 bp, 16 predicted proteins | sample Subgrocontami58m_FD_72375 | JGI IMG/M metagenome (GOLD analysis project Ga0082335, IMG submission 72375) | Subsurface groundwater microbial communities from S. Glens Falls, New York, USA - GMW37 contaminated, 5.8 m (SPADES assembly) (version 2) ... | reverse complement strand
AAGTACTCTTCTTCCTTGTCACTTGGTTTCACGGGCATGGTGCTCTTCCTTTCTTTTTTGAAATGTACTTTTAAGTTTGTTCAGTACCGATTAATGGGGATGAGTTCGTCCGCTCACCGAGTCGAGTCTTCGACCAGCAACGGATTGAGTATTATAAGTGAACGCAGAAAATGAATTATAATGGGCATTGAAGTATCAAAGAAAAGATTCTTGAAAAACAAAAAGAAAACTTTGTGAATCCTTGGTGTCCTTTGATGCTTTTGCCGACCCGAAGGGTTCCTTCGGAAAGGCATCCTCCGAAGGAGTCCTTCGGACCTTCGGGAGTGGCAAGTAACTACTTCGTATCCAAAATTACCGGCAGCCCATCTTTGCCGCCGCCGACGATGACCACCTTTGCGTTAGGAGATGTTGCCAACTTCTCCGTCGCTTCAATTCCTTTCCATCGCAGCAACTGCTCGCTGATGCCCGCCGCGACAATCGTCTGGAAGTCGGCGATGCCCTTTGCCTCAATGCGCTTTCGGTCTGCCTCCTGTTTCTCTTTTGTGAGAATGAACTCCATCCGCTGGCTTTCCTGATCGGCGCGCTGTTTCTGCTCAATCGCTTCCGTCAACTGTGTCGGCAGTACCACATTCCGCAGCGGCGTTGACTCCACGATGATGCCGCGGACCCCAATAGTTCTTGCAAGCTCAGATTGAACGGATTCGCTCAGCCGCTCTCGCTCCGTTGAGTAGAGCGCGCTTGCCTGAAAGCTTGCCGTGACTGCGCGGCTGATTGAGCGGAACTGAGGAATCAAGATCACCTCCTCATAATCGCCGCCGAAGATTTTCTTGTAGATGCTTGCCGCCGAGTCCGGGTCGAGGCGATAGAGGACGCTCAGCTCAAGCCCGATTGTCAACCCCTCGCGTGAGAGCACTTGCATGGCTTCCTTATGCTCTTTCGTCTGCGCGGAGTATCTGACGACCTTTGCCATCGGATTCACAACGTTAATGCCGGGGGAGAGAGTTTTGTCCGACACCGTCCCAAAGAAGTCCACGATGCCAACGTGTCCGGCAGGAACGATGGTAAACGTTTGCGCCAGCGAAGCAATACCGAACAACACGCTGACGGCAGCAGCAACGCGCGCAGGTGTTCGATACAAGAGGTTCCTTTCGGTCGCGATTTTGCGCCGCGCCGAAAGCCACGCGAACAGTGCACCGATTGCAATAATGAGTGTTAGTATGAATAACATGATTTTCTCCTGAGTTTGTTCATTGATTGACTACCGCGTGGCATGGCGTTAAACATTTATCCGCGACTGCGTTCCTTTTGGAATGCATCAACACCGGCTTTCACTGCATTCTTAACAAACGTTCCTTCCTCTTGGATCTTTGTTTTCGCATCCAGTGCGACATCCGAAAGATGCGACCTCGTCCGGTCGACGAAGCTTTCGGCATCGCTTAAGAGCTTATCGGTTTTCTGTTTAATATCACTGCGAAGCTCTTCGCCCTTCTTGGGCGCGTACAGGAGCACGAGCCCCGCCGCGATAACGCTTCCTGCAAAGGCTCCTAAGATGAACCCTCTTGCCATTGCTGTTCTTTCATCGTTCGTCGTCATAAGCCACCTCCTTCGGATGTTATTTTTTGCGACATTGTTGTATTCACACACGCATCATACCTCCACAGGGTGTTGATCCGGTCGAGGATTTCACTCTTCGCTGAAGGCGGGAGATTGATTCCTTTTGCCTCGTTCTGGTGTGGAGCGCTGTTTTCAACCGATGGCACTCGATAGCGCAGCAAACATCCCACACCACCAAGACGGTCAAGCGCCTCGCTCTCATTCACAACTTCGATCGTGGATCCATACCGTTCCGCCAATTGCACCATTTGCTCTTTCACCCCGAACTGTGGATCAAAGCCTTTAGCCAACACGAGCACATCAGCAATACCGAACTGCAACGCTTCCATTGTTGCGTCGGTACCTGCCACCGCAAGCCCATCCCTCTTGATCTCCCGCAACAGCTCATCAACCACGGCAAGCGATTCTTGCTCTTCTCTTTCTACAAACGCTGCTATCGTGGCGGTGACAACATCGTGAGTACCCTCCGTTCGGGATGCATCCACGACATCAACGAATTTCGCGGAGAGATGATATGGGAGCGCGTAGCGGAATTGCCAAGCCATCTGCTGATTACCTGTAAGGAAGAGATGTGTATGCCCTCCGGCTGCTATCAGCCGATCAAGAATCTTGATTTTTTCGTCAATGAACTCATGCATCTGTTGCTCGTGATGGTGGCGATAGTGCTCTCTGGTCCATGTCCGACCGATGCGTGCTCGAAACTCGGGACGCGCCGACCAGATTTCTTTTGTTACTTCTCCTATGTTTACTTCCAGAATGCGAGCGCCCATTTCATTTACAATCACGACAACGTAACGATGGTATGTGTCTTTCAGCTCCACCAAATGATACACGTTAGGGTTCGGACCGACGGCGATCAGACTCGGCAGAGGGACCTGAAACTGAAGCGCCAAGAAAAATGGTGACTTCCCGGCGCGAGCGAATATCGCCGCTCCCTGTGTTGTCTGGTCGAGTTGACTTTCAAGAAAGTTCGCCACTTGTCGCATTGCCTGCTTGAAATCCTCTGCAGCACTTGGCGGCAGACTACCTCCGACAAACTGGGTTCGGTCGTCAATAAACCTGCGGTTGGTGCCATCACCCTTAACAACACTGTGGTACATGCTTATGACAGGGGCTTCAGTTTCTTCGAGCGTCACTAATGTGCGGATGTGTTGCTGCAATTCTTTGAGTTCCATACGATGTTCTCCTTCGTTACAATATGAAATTATCCGTGCCGTTGATGGTGAAACACCCATCTGCTTTGCTGACCATGCACCATTGCCTCCAACCGTGCAACACGCTCCTCTATTGGCGGATGTGTGCTGAAGAGTTTCATCAAGCCGCCGCCGTGTAGTGGGTTGACAATGAACAGATGAGCAGTGGCAGGATTGGTCTCCATCGGGATTTGCTCGCTCCTCAGATGAAGAGTACGTAACGCATTTGCTAGTGGGAGCGGGTCGCCTGCCATCTGAGCAGCGCCTTGGTCTGCGAGAAACTCCCTCGACCGGGAAATTGCCATCTGGATCATCATAGCGGCGATGGGCGCAACGATCATCATGGCGATGCCGGCGACGGGATGTCCACTGCTGCGCGCATCGGAGCCCCTCCCGCCGCCGAAAATCATCGCCCACTGCGTCATGCTTGCCAGCATAGAGATTGCTCCCGCAGCGGTGGCGGCAATAGTTCCCACAAGCGTATCGCGATGCTTGATGTGTGCCAACTCGTGTGCAATCACTCCTCGCAATTCATTCGCCGTGAGTGTTTCGAGAATGCCGTCCGTAACCGCAATCGCTGCACGCTCAGGAGTAGGACCAGTGGCAAATGCGTTTGGCTGATCCTGCGGGATAGCGTACAGCTTGGGCATCGGCAGTTCGGCACGCGTGGCAAGTTCTTCCGTTATTTGAAAGAGTGTAGGCTCCTCATCCCTCGTCAGCTCCTGCGCTCCATACATTCGGAGAATAATCTTATCGCTGAACCAGTATGTCCCAAAGTTCATGAGGACTGCAAAGAGGAAGGCGAAGAACATCCCTTGCTGTCCGCCGAGAAAATTCCCGACGACCACAAGCAACACCGTGAGTGCCGCCATCAGTAAGAACGTTTTCATTGTGTTCATAACTCTGTTGTTCTCCTTTCTGAATATCTCTTTGTGAGTCTGCCTTTCTTTCGTTTTAGAAATTCGAGTATCCGCTCCAGTAGAGGGCTTCTATGCACCTTGCGGATCATCCAGAGACCAAGCAGTATGAGTGCGAATCCCGGAATGATTGGGAGTACCAAGCCAGCCATGCCGAGGAGAAGGAGAAGTATCCCCGCAGAAAGGATGAGAAGCGATCCGATTCTTTTTCTCATCGATCTCGATTACCCTTCATGGTTTTCTCTTTCTCGGCTGCCTGCCCGCTGTCTGTTTGGCGGGGCGTTGTTCTTTTCGAGACATCGCAAACGGGGCAAATCCATACACCTTCACTGCTTCCTCTTCGTTGTGTGAATGTCATAATCGAGCCACACGACCCGCACGCCTGCGTGCCGAAACGCTGCACTACGGCGTGCAGGCACGTTGCATTGACGTTCGATCCCATCGTTCGTTGCTCCTCTACGAGGTCGTAGACCTTTCTTCCTCATTCATGATGGCTCAAAGGAAATGACGATATTCATATCGTCCGTCTGCGTTCCATAGATGTAGTGTATCTTTCGTACTCGTTTCCGTAGAAAATCTGAGAGACGTTCATGCAGAATGTGTTCCGACTGCTCGAACAATTTCAGCCGCAATTCGTGATACGATTCGACCCCACCTTTATTCTTTAGCAGCTCCTCCTCAGCAGGTGGAAGAAGGTCCCGAATGAACACCACAATCAAGTCGTCAGTTATCTCCGTTCTCATCTCTTTCGGCGTTTCTCCCACATGGTTGAGCAAGAAGTTCTTTACTATGAGATTGACTCCGATTGCCAGGGTTTCTCTGCCATGTACCATTGTTGAACCTCCAAACAAGGTTGTGAAGGTAGATTTCAAACTGATATTGAAAAGCTGCTGCCTTTCAACCCGACTAAAAGTGAACTGAGCATGAACATGCCCGGTCCGGGCAGAGCACCACGTTCAATTTGAAATCTCCTTTTCATAGTGCTACCTCTTTAAGTGAAGAGTGTCATCTTTCTTCAATGTGAATTTCTCGTCTGCTATGACCCCATGAAACGAAAAAACCAACACGTACCGCGCTTGCGGTAATTCGTGTTGGTTTACCATTCACCAAACCATCCCGGACTACTCTTCAGGGATTGTCTTGTGACTTGTCTACCTAATATGTAACAACCTCACAAGCAGTATAGACAAAATAATGGCACATGTCAAGCGCAATCGGCAAGACGTCAGGAAAGTTCTTTGAGCGTGAAGACAATGATGCGCTCACCTGTCTTCGCGCTGATGTCCGAGTGCATACTGATGACGTCCCGATCGATGATTTGCTTAATCATCCGCTTTAGCATTTCCTTCGAGTTCTCGATGAGCATCTGACGCACCTCTTTCAACAGCTTCACACCTGCCTGATCTTTTGCGAGTTGCAATTCGGCTGGCGTGAGAACACCCTCAAGCCGCACGACAATCATCTCGTCAAGAATATATGTGCGTGCACGTTTCGGTCCGCGCCCCATGTGTTCGATTTCGAACTTGATCATCGCTTCGCTAATCTGGGCTTCCAATTGCCCTATGGAATTCTGAGGCATGATATCCGCTTTCTCTGTTAAAATCATGAAAAATATACGTTAAGAGTCGCACGTAAACAATTGCCGTGCGAAAGCAGTTCTACGACTGCAGCGAGCCTTGTCATGAGCCACTCACCTTGATTTCATCGAATGTCAGGAAAGCACTATCAACTTCACGATGATGCCCAGAACCCCTGAAACTATTGAACTGACGATAAAATAAAACAGCCACGAAGGTTCTTCTGCATCGTGTCCCAGCAAGTATTGTTTGAGCTTCTCGAAATTTGGCATTGCGCATCTCCATTCCGTTCCGTGCGTTAGAATAGCCCGATGGTTTTCAATATGAGCATAAGAACCCCCACGACAATAACTCCGATGACAAACTTGAACTGCCACGTGCCGCCCTCTTGCTCGTCGAGAGACTGGCTCGACAACGTTGCAGCACCTTGCTTGAATTTGGCTTGGCTGAGTTCTTCATGGTTCTTACGCTGAACGTCGTTGCCAGCCGAACGTTCAGCATCAACAACCTTGAATTCTTTCTGTTGTTCCGCTTCATGCGAGCGGATTGATTTGGGTCGGTGGTGTGCCATAATAATCCTCCGTTGAGTTAAAGAGTGTTACATCCCTGGAAAGAACGAACGATTGAAATTGTAATCTGCCGCGAAGACACGTAGAACCAATGCATTCGCTATTCAAAACACAGAGCGATGCATTCGTCAGATTGATTGTGAAGAGATTATGCTACCGGAGGCGCCCGGTCGCGGAGAGAAGAGGAGTAATAGGTAAGAGAGGAAACACTGTGTGTGTATTGATGAACAAATGAGGGTTCTTGGTTGTCGTTGGGAAACTCAACCGGACATGCAGTCTCAACAGGAATTGTAAGCTGCTTGACTAACGGGATGTGCCGCCTTTGAACGAATGTCTTTTGCGGAGGAGAATCCTTCGTATGACAAGTTCGAGCAACGAATTCCGCCGGCCCCTTACCACTGTAGAGCGGTACGACGAGGCTCAACGTTGTTGCGCACGCGACAGCCAGATAGATGGAAGCCAGAACAAAGAATGATATGTAACGGATTGCTTTCATGTCTGGATTCAAATTACGACATATTAAGAGAAAAGCAAGCAGTTCTAAAATTTGGTGAAGAAAACTTGGGGGAAGAAGTCGCTCTTATTCATCGCAACAACGATTCATGGAGCGCGCGTTAGGGATACGGAAGATGGCGTTGCCTTTTGCCGAAGGCATCCCTTCGGGACAAACGCCAGTGCCGCAGTGCTTTTTTGCGGCACCGAAGCGAAGCCTGTAGTAGCCTGACCCTGTGACATAGCATTCCAAAAAAAGTTAAAATGTTTAGTGATGGTATACCGCTTCTAAACATCTACGGAGTTCTAGGATTGCCTATTTCACGGGGAACGCTCAACATAATTGTGAATTGCGAATGATGAATTTTGAATTGTAAACGACACGCCAACCCTACTTTACCCCCAACAAATTCACCAACCACAAACTGATCGACGGAACATACGTGATGATAATGAGCGCGATGAGCAGTATGCCAATGTACGGCAGCGTTGCCCGCACGATGGTGAGCACGGGCTTCTGGAACCGGATGCTGGAGATGAACAAATTCAATCCAACGGGCGGCGTGAGATAACCGATTTCAAGATTGGTGAGAAAGATGATGCCGAGATGCACAGGGTCAACGCCGTACGCCGTGGCAATCGGGATGATGAGCGGAACAACGACGATGATGGCGGAAAAAATATCCATCATCATCCCGACAATAATGAGGAAGCAGTTCAACACGACAAGAAACATCACCGGGCTGCTGATGAATGTTTTCGTAAACTCGAACAGCTTCGCCGGCACTTCTTCGTCCACCAGATAATTGGTCAAGCCCATCGCCGTGCCGATAATCATCAGAATGGCACCGACGAGCACCATACTTTCGCGCATGACGCGGGGAATGTCGCGGAACAAATGCAAATCTTTGTAGACGAACACTTCAACCACCAACACGTAGAACGCCGTGACCGCCGCGGCTTCCGTTGCAGTAAACGCACCGCCGTAGATTCCACCGATAACGATGAATGGCAGAGGCAGTTCCCAAATCGCTGCACGCAATGAGCTCTTCACGTTCTCCCACGCAAATGGGGTCGTCGGGACTTTTGCTTTCTTCCCTTGCTGAATTCCGTACGTGGAAAGGACCACAACGAGAAGAATTCCCGGAATGATGCCGGCGGCGAACAGCCTATCAATACTAATTTTTCCAATCAGCGCGTAGAGAATGAGCGGAAGACTTGGAGGAAAGAGTAAGCCGAGACTTCCCGACGTGGTGATAAGTCCAAGCGAAAATTTTTCCGGATATTGTTCTTTGAGAAGAATGGGAAGCAGCAATCCGCCAAGCGCGACGATGGTAACACCCGATGCACCGGTGAACGCCGTGAAAACGGCGCACGTAACAAGCACAACGACTGCGAGCCCGCCACTGAACGAACCAAAGAATGCGCGGGCAAGATTCACTAAGCGAACCGGCGTCTTGCTTTCCGCCATTACGTAGCCGGCGAATGTAAAGAGCGGAATCGCAACGAGCGTCGGACTGCTGCAAATGCGGTAGAGCTCCACGATCACCGCCGACGATCCGATTCCTTCCGCGGCAAAGCTCAGCATCGCAATTGCGCCGATGAGCGTGAACAGCGGAGCGCCAAGCAGCGCAACAAGGAGTAGTATTAGTCCAATGATAAAAGTATTCATAGCAAAAAATTGGCGTTACGCATTAATCGCCCTCACCCTAAATCCCTCTCCCAAAGGGAGAGGGACTTTTCATCCTGTCAATCCTGTTCATCCTGTCAGAACTTTTTTTGACAGGATAAACCGGATGAACAGGATTGAAAAAGAAAACTTAGCCTGAGTTTTCTATTCTCCTTTTCCGAACAGCTTCATCACATTCTCAACAATCTTCACAACAAAATGCACTGCCATCAAGCCGTAGCCTGTTGGAATAACGATGAGTGCAACCCACGTGGGAATTGAGAGCACAAAGTCGCTGCCTGACGCCTTCTCATCTCGTAAGAAAGTCAGCGCGGCATCAGCAAGATAGTAACAGACAATTACAGCGAAGAGTGACGTGAGGACTTGTGCAATGGCTTTCCATCGGGGCGAGAAGAATTTCGTAAGGGCGTCAATGCTGATGTGCCGCTCTTCATGCGAAGCGATTGCAGCACCCATGAAGCCAACCCAAATCACAAGATGACGAACGAGCGGATCAGCCCAGAGAAATCCTGTGCCGAAAAAATTGCGGAGAACTACTTGCGAAAAGGAAAGCACAATCATGACGGCGAAGAAGAGGACAAGAAACGCCGTCTCGGCTTTGACGAGTGTTTTATCGAGGGCGCGAAGCAGCGTCATTTAGGCGTGTCCTAAATAGGAACCAAAGCCACCCTGAGCGCAGTCCCGCCCTCTTTTGGTCGCAGACTCGACTCGGCGAGCGGGACGAAGTCGAAGGGTGCGATGAGCCTGACGCCTCCCCCACAGTCTTCGACTTCGCTCACTTCGTTCGCTGCGCTCAGACCGACTTATGGCTACTGCTATTTTCATTTCTTTGCGCCGCGTGACTTGCTGCGGAAATCGGCGAGCGATTTGTCGATGCGGTTCAGGAAATCCTGGTCGTACAATGTGCCGACAAGAGTTTGCCGGGCTTTCTTACCCGCAGCAAAATATTCCTGAATGGTCTTTTGCGACGTTACATCAATAAGTTGGATGTTATTTTTCTTGAGCGTGTTGATCGCTTCTGAATTTTCCTTGCGAGACTTCAGAGTTAGGTCTCGCATATATTTTCTTCCGTTGCGGACAAGAATGTCTTGCAAGACAGCCGGAAGCTCATCAAACTTTTTCTTCGTGATGACGACGGCCCCAGAGGCGTCGGCAAGCGGAAGATTCATCATGTACTTGACGCGCGTATGCCATTGCAGCGCAAGCGCAGCAAGCGGCGATATATACGCACCATTAATGAGTCCGGTTTGTAGCGAGGTCAACACGTCAATGACTGAAAGCGGAATCGGGCTGATGCCGAGCGCTTTGAATGTCGCTTCAGCAACTTTGTCCCCCTCCCACATCCACATTCTTACGTTGTTCATGTCGGCGAGTGTACGAACGGGCGTGTTCGTGAGAACATACACCCACCCAACTTCCGCCCAGCCAAGCAGAACATAACCCTTGTCGCGAAACGCTTTGTCAAACTCATCGGCAAACGACGAATAGATGTGGTCAACCTCATCGTCGTTTTCGAATAGAAAAGGAGAGTCCAGGATGCGGACCTTCGGTGTAATATCGCCCAAACCGAATCCGGTCAGACCCGCACTGTGCAATTGGCCGAGACGCATTTTGCGCAGCACATCTTTGTCTTCGCCTTGTACGCCGCCTGCATAGATCTTGAAGCTGAGCCTGCCGCCACTTTCCTTGCGGACCGCAGCGTCGTACTCTCGCAGGACGTTTATCCACGTGGTGCCTTCGGGCGCAATGGAGGCAAATTTGATGGTGTATTGTTGCGCGGAGGCGATTGATACAAACAGCAGGCTAATGCTAATGAGTAATCGCGTCCAAAGCGCATGACCATTCGGCTCAGACCAATAACGTTTCATCTTTTCCTTCTTCAATGTTCAAGATAGAGGATTTCTTTCGCCCCTCCGGGGCTTTATTTATTTTCCTGCTGCTGCCCACAGCTTTGCTGTGGGCTAAAGTCTTGTGTCCCTACGGGACAGCCATTTGAATTCTCTGTTTGCTCAGGCGCCACGAAGTGGTGTGAGACTAAAACCTTCGAATGTCTGATACTTACCCGGTTCGCTGTGGGTGCCTTATGTCCTACAGGACAGTCATCTGAATTCTCTGCACGGCTCAAACAAGCCACGGAGTGGCGTGAGATTATAACCCACGACAACGTCGTGGGAAAGGCTCAAATTACCACATCGAGCCACGTAGTGGCGACAGAGTCCACGTGTCTTAGAAAAATTTCTCTTTCTCACCACCATTGAGACCCTTCGCTCCGCTCAGGGTTGGGGGAATCAAAACAACTCCTCTTTCCTCGCCAACAACATCTTCGCCTTCTTCTTTGCAATCGCATTGCCGAGACGGAACTTCGGCAGAATATCGGGCGATGCTTTGTCAACTTGCGTCAGCAGCTCCTCAAACAACGTATCGTTCAGCGTTTGGACTGCGTACGACTTTGCGTAGTACACTTGCGTCATCAAGAACTTTCCTTCGTTCAAGCGCATTGCGGTTTCAAAATGCTTCTTTGATTTTTCTGGGTCGCCGCCGAGAAATTTTGTGCGGCTGCCGTATAACGTACCAAGAAACAAATGCGCCCCGCCATAATAGAACAAGGAATCTTTCTCTGCAACAAAATTCATCATCGTTTCGATTTTGGCAATCGAAGCGATTGCGTCAGGGTCGGTGGGCGTGATATTCAGATAGCTCCCCATTGCAAAAGCAGTCCAGAAAATTCCCGGCACATCGTCTTTGGATTTCTTTGCAAGTGCCGCCTTCAAATCATCAGCAGAACCATCTATCGCTTTTGCAAGCTCTGCATCCTGTTTGATGATTCTCATTCCGAAATCCCGCGCACGCACGTAGAATATGCGCGCACGCTCCTTATCCACATCTTCAACAAATCCCAACGCGTAACTCGCGTACCCTTCGGCACAAAGCTTCAGCAAGCGTTCGTTGTTCGGATCGTTCTTCAACATTACTTCCAACAGCTTGATGTTGGCGGGAAGCGCTTGCTCGGCAAACTGTAAATCCGATTCTTCCGTGAGCGCGTCAAAGCCGTCTTCAACAATGCCGCCGACGGAGCGGACGGCAATGGTTTGAATACAGCCTGAGAAAAGGAAAATTGAGGTGAGTGCGATGAGGAAGCGTCTGTTCATGCAAGCCTTGAGAAAATTGCTGCACTCAATATAGACAGAATTGGAAAAGATTCCAAGGGTGTTGCCTTTGCAACTCTTCTAAAATTGAATTACTATTGAGGTGAACCCACGAGCGGGGGAGAAGTGCAGGAGCCATATCCCATCGATCAAGACCCCAACACGCCTATGCGCATACTCATCGTTGAAGATGAAAAGAAAGTTGCAAAGTTCATCCAGCAGGGTCTGGAAGAAGAACACTACGCCGTTGATGTTGCGAACGATGGCGAAAAAGGGTTGCAAATGGCAACGGGCGAGAATTACGATTTGTTGATTCTCGACGTGATGCTTCCGAAGATGAGCGGACTCGACCTCATCAAGGCTGTTCGCGCAAAACAGAAGACGACGCCTACACTCATCCTCACAGCGAAGACGGCAACGGAGGATAAAGTTGCGGGACTCGACAGCGGTGCCGATGATTATCTCACCAAACCCTTTGCGTTTGAAGAGTTGCTTGCACGCGTCCGCTCGCTTTTGCGGCGCGGCGCACAGGAGAAATCAACGCTCCTTAAAGTCGCAGACCTTGAGCTTGATACAGTCACCCACAAAGCGAAGCGCACAGGTAAAACCATCGAGCTGACGGCAAAAGAATACTCACTGCTCGAGTACTTCATGCGCAACAAAGACCGCGTGCTCAGCCGGACAATTATCTCCGAACACATCTGGGATTACAATTTCGATACTGGCACGAACATTATTGACGTGTATGTGAACCATCTCCGCAACAAAATTGATGATGGCTTTGAGCCGAAGCTGATCCACACCGTACGCGGCGTGGGTTACGTGATGAAAGAAGGATAACCTGTGGCGTTCTGGTATCAATCCATACGCACAAAACTTACTGTCTGGTACACACTGCTCGTCCTCTCAACGCTGGTTGCGTTCGGACTTGCCGCCTACTATTATACGCGCAATCAACTCTCCGGCAATCTCGACATCTCCCTCAAGAATGAAGTCCGCTGGGTGAAGGATTTCATTTCGCCGCAGGCGAGTAAAGTGAAGCCGAGCAAGCAATCCATCGACGCGTTGTTGCGAAAAAAATCGTCGCAGCTTCCGCAACGCTTTATCGGACCCCTGCCCCCCGAAGCAGAAGAAGCAGATGAGATCTGGAACCACATTTTCAAACATTCGCTCGTCAGTGCAAAGAAAACGTTCATACAAGTAGAAGATAAACGGGGCGATATTATTTATCGCAACTTCAGTCTTGGACTGGATAGTCTCCCTACCCCGGAGCAGATAGCGTACGACACGACGATCGTGAAAACGACGTGGCTGAACGGCGAACAACTGCGCGCTGCATTCTATCGTGATAAGAATTTTACTATCCTTGTTGCCTACTCGTTGGGCGACCTGGGCGATGTGTTGGAGAATTTGTTCTCTATTTTTCTCTACCTGATTCCTATTGCAGTAGCCCTCTCAATTCTCGGCGGACTCTATCTTGCAAACAAAGCGCTCGCCCCTGTTCACGATGTGACAACGCGTGCAAGGAAGATCACTGTAGAAAATCTTGACCAGTCAATCCCTCCGCGAGAAGTAGATGACGAAATCGGCAGGCTCGTCCATACGATGAATGATATGATTCACCGGCTGCACAATTCCTTTGCACAGACAAGGCAGTTCTCGTCCGACGCATCGCATGAATTGCGTACACCGCTTACAATCATACGCGGAGAGATTGAGCTTGCGCTTCGGAGCGAGAAAACCCCTGATGAATACAGAGCAATTCTTTCAAGCACGCTTGAAGAAATTCTTCGCCTCAAATCAATCATTGATAATCTTCTCACGCTCGGCAAAGCGGACCATGGCGTGTACGATATGAAACTGGAGGAAGTCCATCTCGATTCGCTCATCAAAGATTTGTATGACGACAGCGAGATGCTTGCCGAGACAAAACACATCAAAGTTGAATTAAAGAAAACCGAGCCCGTAACCATTGTTGGCGATAAAGGACGATTGCGCCAGTTATTCTTGAATATTGTTGATAACGCAATCAAGTACACACCGGATGGCGGACACGTTGCAATTTCTGTTGAGCGGCAGAATGGCACCGCGCTCGTTGAAGTGAAAGACAGCGGCATCGGTATTCCAAAACAGGACTTAGACAAAATCTTCGACCGCTTCTACCGCGTCGACAAAGCGCGCTCGCGTGAAATGGGCGGCACAGGACTCGGACTTTCTATCGCGAAATGGATCGCTGAGCTTCACCGCGGCACAATCAGCGTTGAAAGTGAAATGAACAAAGGGAGCAAGTTCACGGTTCGTCTCCCCATCAATTAGCCATCTCCCCTCATTCTCATTCTTCTCTCCGTTATGATCGTTTAACTACGCCTTAAGCTGAACTTAATTCCATTCCGGTATCTTAGTAGCGTTCTTAACGAGGAACCTCGTTACACTTTTCCATTAAACAATCGCAGAGGAAATTCAACAATGAAGAATCTCATCGTGGCAGCAGCAGTTCTGTTTGCTGGTAGTACGCTCGCACAGGATGCAAGCAAACCAGTCGACGCAGCAAAGACAGCAGTGCAAGAGAAAGCAACAGATGTGAAAGCACATGTCGAGAAAAAGACCAGCGAAGCAAGAACGGCGGTTGATCAGAAGGCAGCCGAAGCTGTGAAGTCCGTGACCGGCAAGCGCGAGGATGCAAAAGCAGTTGAAGGCAAGAAGATGGTGAAGAAGGCTGCCGCGAAGAAAGAAGAAGTAATTCTTCGCTGAATGTTTTAACAGGAAAGGGTTATCGAGAGACGACCCTTTTTTATTCTCAATCCTGAGGAAGTCCCGCTTTGCAGGACGACCAAAGGACCTGCTTCGCGACTTTCGGTGAAGAGATTCTCCCGAAGGGATGCCTTCGGCATTCGTCCCAACAAAAAGCGGTCGGGACTCAGAATTGAAAGCTAAAAATCCGCACCAAGCGAAATGTAATACTTCGGCTCGCTAAATCCATTCAAGTACCACGCCCATGCAACATCAACACGCACAAGGAATGCGAGGAAGAAAATCCGTGCCCCCGTTCCCATACCCATCAGCAGATCTTTTGTTACAGTGCTGCCGCGAGAATCTTTCGTGAACGCCTTGAACTGTTCTTCATGATTCCAGGCGCCGCCCATATCGAAAAACATCGCGCCGTTGATGGTTTGCAAGCCAATCGGCAGCGGACCCGCCTGCAGGAACGCAAACAATGGATAGCGGAATTCGAAGTTGAACAAGCCGTAGCGCGAACCAATTGCGGCGTTGTAATTGTATCCCCGAAGAGGTAAGCCGGTCTGCAAGAAAATATAGTCTTCAGCATTCTCCAGCGGAATATACCCGCCCTCAAACGTGCGGTTGATCCAGTTATCAACACCACCAACGATGAACTTCTGGGGATTTGCGCCAAAACTTCCACCGCCGGCAAGCCGCAATGCAATCGCGTACTGACGACCGAGACGCAAGTACGTTCGATAATCACCCGTAACGTTCACGAAGCTTAGTCCTGCAGAACCAAGCTTCGGCGTTCCGAACACATTGAACGCGTAGCGTGACCCGTTCATTGGTCCCGTGTAGCCCCACAACGATGTATCGTGCGTGTAACCCAACGAAGGAACAAGCACGGATTTCTTTTGCGTCGGATCGGAAAGTTGGTCAAGATTTTCCCGCGAAATATTATACCAGCTCAGTCCGGCATCCAAACGGTTGAACTTGTCGATCGGATATTGCGCATTTAAGCCCGCACCGTACGTACGAAAACGATAGAGGCTGCCAAAAAATTTATCATTCACGACCACAAACCGTGCGCTATGAAATGCCGTAAATCCGTAATCTATTCTATCGGGGAGATATAAATACTGCAACGCGTAATCACTGTTCTTCAGATCGAGCAGCAAGTTTGTAACGAAGACAATCTGATGATTGCCAAGCATGTCGCTGAACGCCATCACCGTCGAGCCGGTGACGCCGTAGAACGTGTTGTAGCCTGCGTTGCCGTAGATAATATCGGGCGAGAAGTTCAGCTTGTACTTATTGATTTTGTACTTACCCTCGTTATCGACGTTGTCTGCAATCTTCGGCAGCTTGGAAAGAATCGTCGAGTCCGTCGGAACGTTCTCGGGACGATTCACTTCGGAAGCGAAGCTGCTAAAATCAATTTGCACATCTTTGCCGTATAACCCTGTCGTGTCTTGAGTCGCCGGTTCCGCTGCAACTGCGACTGTGTCTTTTTTCAGAGCGATAGGCGGAGCGAACTTATCTTTGAAGAACTCCGTTGGTTCAAGCTCCGCCTTCTTCAAATCGCGGTCAAACGGATTGCGCATCAAGAACAAATCAAAGCCGGCAAAGTTCAACGAGGCGAATGCAAGTCTCGAGCCGTCGCGTGACAGCGAGAGCTGATACACACCGCTCAGCGAGTTCGTAATCGGGCGTGAAAGTTTTGTTTCGAGATTTAATTCATAAATGTTGTTGACACCGTTCTTGTCGGAAACAAACAGGATCTTCTTCCCATCCGGCGATGAAACAACGGAAGACTCGTCGCTGTTGGGCCAATCGGTGAGCCGTTCAATAGCAAATGTCCCGATGTTGACTCGATACAAATCGCGTTGCGAGTAATTGAATCGGCGCATATCAACCGGCTCCCTGCCGAGATTCTCGCGACGATCAGAGGAGAACAAAACGTGCTTTCCATCCGGCGACCATGCCGGGTCAGCATCGCTGTAAATATCGCTCGTCAAATTTGTGAGCTTCGTTGTAACAACGTCGTATGTATAGATGTCGGATTGATGCAGCCTGTTGCCGACGAATGCGAGCTTGTCCCCTTGCACTGACCAATCAACAGAGTAAATCGCGTCGAGATCAAACGTTAACTTCTCTCGATCTCCACTTTCAACATCGACAATAAGAATTGCATCTTGCTCGCCGGCTTTTGCTGCGAGCGCAATCTTCTTTCCGTCCGGCGACCAGGTGAGTCGCGGCGTAAGAAGTTTCAATTCTTCAAAATCACTTGTTGTCTGTCCATCCACAACCTTATCCAAAATCTTTCCATCAATCGTGCTCATGACAAACACATCGAGATATTCGCTGCGGTCGGAGATAAACGCGAGCTTGTCGCCTTGCGGTGAGAGCGCGGGACTTGTGTTATAGAAGTTGTTGTCTTTCTTATGCTCAGTTAAGCGGCGCGCATAATCCGCCGGCTCTTCACGTTTTGCAATGTCAGGCCAATAGGTCACCTTCATTTCTTTTTGCCAGCGCTCGCTCAGCTCTTCAAGACCGAGACCGACAGCACCGCGGAAACCTGCTTCAACACTCCGCGTGCTCTTGATGCGATTCAAAATATCGCCAATCTTCTGCTGGCCATACTTGTTTGCAATGTACCACCAAAGCGATTGACCGCCGCGATACGCAAAGTAGCCGCCGAGACGATTGATGGGCGGGAGATATTCATGCACAGTTGCATCGCGCAAGAACATGTCGGAGTCGGTCTCCCACTTCTGGGCTTCGTACTCAGCGATGCCTTCGTTGAACCAGAGCGGAAGCTGGAGCGTGATGTTGTTGGCAATGATGGATTGAATCGAGCCGCCGTAGAACATGTCATTCACAACTGCGTGAACGAGTTCATGGTGAATGACGTGGCGGAATTGTTTGTAGTTACCTTCGAACGGCAGCAGCACACGGTTCTTGAAAAGTT
>Ga0082335_1005695_pt1 | contig 16894 bp, 10 predicted proteins | sample Subgrocontami58m_FD_72375 | JGI IMG/M metagenome (GOLD analysis project Ga0082335, IMG submission 72375) | Subsurface groundwater microbial communities from S. Glens Falls, New York, USA - GMW37 contaminated, 5.8 m (SPADES assembly) (version 2) ... | reverse complement strand
GTACCCTGCCAGCGCCTTCGCGTACGCCTCGCTCGGGTCCTTCCCCTGCCCACGCAGCGAATCCCCCTGCGACTGATCGTCGAGCGCCTCCTTGAACTCCTTGACTCCGGACGCGGGGTCCTCCTTCTCCTGCGCCCAGGCGTAGGACACGCAGGAGAGGAGCAGCAGGGCGAGCGGAGTGCGGTACATGGCATCCTCCCTGAAGGTGAGTGGAGGGTAGTCGCGGGGCAAACCTGCCACAAGCATTTGCGCCCTGACCCGCCCGGTTTCGGGTTGCGCGGGGTACGCAGGTGAGGGCGGTGGGGACGAGCGTTCGCTTGGTCGCGCGCGCGCCGAGGTCAGATTCGACATTGCGGGACATCGACAGGTACCCGTATGATGTGAATCGAAGCGACCCAGCAGCAAGACACATCAAGGCGGTGATCAAGATGCCGAAGATCGAGCTCGAGTGTCCGGAAGAAGTCCTTCGTTCGCTCAAGGAGGACCCCGCGACCTTCGCGAACGATCTCCGCTGGCACGCCGCGATCAAGTTCTACGAGCTTGGTCGACTCTCCTCGGGCCGCGCCGCCGAGCTCGCGAGCGTGTCGCGGGTGACCTTCCTGCGGCGCCTGTCGGAATTCGGGGCGTCGGCAATCGACGAGACTCGTGACGAGTTGGAGCGGGACGCGGACAATGCCTGAATCCAGTCCGCTCCTCGTCGTCTGCAACACATCCCCGCTCTTCTACCTCCATCGGATCGGGCAGCTCGACCTGCTGCGCAGGCTCTATGGTACGACCATCGTACCCCGACCGGTGCTGGAGGAGCTTCTGGCCGCACGTACCGTAGGCGAGGAGACTCCGGATGTGGGCGCCCTCGAATGGGTGCACGTCCGCGACGTCTCTGTGCCGGCCGAAATCGGATCGATTGTGGACCTGGGGAAGGGCGAGGCGAGCGTCATCGCTGTGGGACTGGAAGAAAGGGAGTCCGCCCTGCTCATCCTCGACGACCGCCTCGGGAGGCAAATCGCGGGCCAGCATCGACTGCGCATCACCGGGACCGCGGGAGTCCTGCTCAAGTCGAAACGAGCCGGCCTGATCCCAGCGTCACCGTGTGCCTGGACGCAATGCTGCGCGCGGGCCTTCACCTCCGCAAGCTGGTCTACGACGACATCAGGTCGCTGGCGGGCGAATGACGGCGGCGAACTCCTGCTCGCGTCGATGCCTCCGCCCCGGCCCACGCCGCGACGGAGATCGAATCCAACCGCCGATGGACTACTCCTCCCGCACGTAGCAAAGCCGCGTGCCGCCGCGGCCGTCCTCCGCCAGCGTGAAGACCCGGTCGGCGATCCGCAGCGGGACCCCCTCGGGGACGAGGCGCACGTCCATCCCCAGGTCGATCAGCTCGGGGGGCTTCTTGCCGCCCTCATCGATCGTCGTCGCCCAGAGCGACCGCCCCTCCTGCCCCGACTTCTCCCAGAGGATGAGGAGCGACCCGTCCTTCCTCCGGATCGGCTGCGGGGCGTGCGCCCCCTCGCCGACCGCGTGGTGCGTCAGCCACTGCACGCCGGTGACCCGCTGAGGGACCCACTCGACGTGGAAGTTGAAGACCCCCCCCCGACTCCGACGCCGAGCCGCGGGGAAGGCCCACCATGAGCGAGTCGTCTACCCGCATGTTGTCCCCACCCTCGCCCCGCCCGAACTCCTTCACGACCCGCTGATCTCCGGCCAGGCGGGGTAGCCCTTGCCGGGGTCCGTCGAGTGCGCGGTCTTGTAGGTGAAGATCACGGCCGACTCGAGGGTCCCTCGGGAGATGCGGTGGAGGTGAAGACCGCGCGGGGAGTTGTCCCCCAAGTCGAGACCGATGAACTCGCCTGCCGAGTTCAGGCGTCAGGAGGTTCCCGAACGAGTGGCTGCTCAGGAAGTCGATCACCGAGAACCCCGAGAGGTCCGCCCCGAAGGTCGCGGCGATCGCGCTCTGGTGCTGGAAGCCGTCGTCGTTCCGGTGCATCTGGCGCGGGAGGACCAGGCAGACGGTCCCCTTCGAGATCGCCATGCTGCCGTTCCACCGGCCTCCATAGCCGATCATGTTGAGCTTGTTCTTGGAGGAGTCGAGCGCCGTCTCGCGGAGCGGCTTCCCCTCCACCGAGGCAAGGTAGAGCGACGCGCGCAGCGAGGCGTCGTCCGCTCCGCCCCGCTCGCGCGACTGGATCATCAGGTAGTAGAGGTTCCCCTTCGGGTCGGCCGTGCCTGACGCGAGGGTGCCTCCGTCCATGCCCGCCAGGTCGACCGTGCGGCAGGACTCCAGCGAGGCGTCGACCCAGGTCACGTGGACCTTGCGGGTGGTCTCGTCCTGCCAGAGGACCCCCGCCTCGCCCTTCGACTCGTTGCTCACCAGGATCCGCCGCCAGGCGCGGCCGACGCCCGGCGTGCCGGACAGGTCGCAGGAAAAGAGCTGGACCCACGGGCGGTCGGCGTGCTCCTCGAACCACCACGGCGTCCGGCTCCAGCCCACGCGCGCGAGGGCGGGGGAGAGCGTCCCCGTGCACCCGGCACCGCCGAGGCCCTCCACCGATGCGACGGAGGCGGGCTCGCGCAGCGGAAGGAAGGCCGCGAGGTCCGCCTCGGTCCCCGTGAGGCGGGCATTCACCGAGGCCGCGACGTCGCCTGCGTCCCAGGCCGCGTTCCAGATCGCGACGTCGGAGAGAAACCCTTCGAAGCACCCCTTCGGGCGCTTCTTGGCGTCGGGCACCACGCCGATCACCAGCGGGAGCTTCGAGGAGGCGAGCGGCCCGAACCCCTCCGCCTTCTCGCGGCCCGCGGCCTTGCCGTCGACGTAGACGATCGCCTCCGTGCCGTCCCACACGGCGACGATCTGATGCCAGACTCCGTCCTTCCAGCTCGGGTGCGCGCGGACGCTCTTGACCTTCCCCGCGGCGCTCATCAGGTCGAACGTCACCTCCCCCGGTCCGACGGAGACTGAGAACGTCCCTCGATCCGGGTCCTTCGACCCCGCGGCCCAACGGGAGACGACGGGCGTCGACTCGGAGAGCTTCGCGAGCGTCTTGACGCGCAGCTCGACCGTGAGCGCGGCGCCGCCCTCGGCGATGCTGGGGGACGCGACCGTGACCGTGCCTCCCGGCGCGCCGAAGAAAAGCGCGTAGGTGCCCTGCGCGTCGTCCTCCTCCTGCGCCGCGGCGCAGCAGGCGATCAGGACCAGGAAGGACGGAACGAGCGGCAGCGGCCGGTGACCTCTCATGGACGGACTCTCCGCGAGCAGACGAGGCGTCACCGGATCCGCCGTCGGGGGCGGCGGTCACTTCACCCCGATCCCCCGCCTGCGCGTGTTCATGTTCTTGGGGATCGACCGCGGCGACGCCTCCGTCGCCCTGCCGCTGTACGCCTTTCCGTAGAAGGAGTCCAGCAGGATCCGTCTGAGCTCCGAGATGAGCGGGTAGCGCGGATTCGCCACGGTACACTGATCGTCGAAGGCGGCGAGGGCGTCCACCTTCGCCAGGAACTCCGCCTCGTTGACGCCCGCCTCGCGGAACGAAGGCCTTTAGGGCATGTTCGCCCATCGAGCCACGCACGGAGGTCCGCCGCGAAGGCCCTCGCGGTCGGCTGGCGGTCCTCGGGGCGCTTCGCCATCGCCCTAAGCGCCGCGGCCTCGAGGGCTCGCGGGACCCTCGGGTCGATCCGTCTCGCCGGCGTCGTGGATGGCGACGATGTTGGGGTGGCGGATGGAGGCGAGGACGGCAGCCTCCCTGCGGAAGCGTTCGGGGGAGAACTTCCCCGGGTGGAGGACCTTCACGGCGACCTCGCGGCGGAGGATCGGGTCGCGCGCCAGGAAGACGCGTCCGCTCGCCCCCTCGCCGAGGGTGCGGAGGATCTCGTAGCGTCCGAAGCGGGGAGGCGGGCCGTCGATGAGGTCCTTGCCGGCGAGGAGCCCTCCCTCCAGCGCCTTCTGCGCCAGCCTGCGATCGGCGTCGAGCGCGCGGAGCTGGGCCGGGGAGAGGATCTCGGCCAGGGGGCGTCCGGATCGGGACTGCTCGGGTGTGATCCAGCGTCGCTCGAGGGCGAGATGGACCAGGGCAGGGTCGTCGGCTGGCGCGGCCAAGCGTCCTCCTCCCATCGTCGGTGTCGCTACCGTAGCCGGCTGCGCGGCGCAGCGCAATGACGCGATGGCCCGGATTCACTTTCCGCGTCTCGCGGGTTGATGGCGAGGGCCTGGTCGAAGTCGGCGATGGCGCCGGCGAGTACGCGCGGCTCGGCGGCGGCCCGGGCGTCACTCCCCGGCTCGAATCCACAAGCCGGTCCGCAGGCTCTGCGTCAGCTTCCGGAGATCCGCCTCGCTCATCTCCTCCAGGTCCCGCGCCAGGTAGGGGAGGGAGAGCGCCATCAACTCGTCGCCGATGCGCTTCAGCTCCTGGAGGGCCGCCCGGTTCAGGGTGGTCTTTTCCACCAGCGCCGCGACCCATTGCTTCGCGGCCCCCGGGTTCTCCAGCAGTTTCGCCATGTCGAGGTCCTGCATCAGTGTCCGCTTGAACTCGGGCGGGAGGCTGGACCTCTCGATCCGGCCCACCACCTCTTTCCGGAGTGCCGGCGCATCCGCCTTCATCTGTGCGCGGGCACCCTCGATCCACTTGCGCCAGGGATGGTCCGGCGGCGTGGTGTAGTACGGGTTCATCGGCTGCCCGTCCCATTTCTTGAAGACCCAGCGCGCCCGGGAGATGTTCTGCTCGCGGAAGAAACGGGTGTACGCCGGGTTGTCGTACTCGTTGCACATCAACGGAACATCGAACTTCGCGCGGAAGGCCTCGTAGGTGGCGAATCGCTTCCTGGCCTTGTCCGGGCCCTCGTAGGTGTGAAAGACATAGACCGTGTTTTCGCCGAAGGGCTTGGCGAACACGTCGAAGTCCATCGCGAAGTGGTTGCCGTCGAGGAAGACGATGTGACGCGGGTCGATCGCGCGGACCCGCCGGAGGCCTTCCTCATACAAGGACACTAGCGCAGGCGTGTCTTCGGTGACGGGCTCGTTGAGCAGTTCGTACCCGATGACCGCGGGATCGTCCCGGTAGCGGCGCGCGAGCGTTTCCAGGACGCGGAAGTACTCCTCCCGGCACGGGGCGTCGGTCCACAACCGGGCCTCGCCGCGGGTATCGGCGTACGCCGAGGTGCTCTGCCCGCCCGGAGCGGCGTGCAGGTCGAGGAGCACGTAGAGTCCAGCTTCCTTGGCCCAGCGCACGCCATCGTCCAGCAGCTTCGACTCCCCCTCGCGAACGAACTTGTGATGGATCGGGAGGCGCACGAAATTCAGACCCAGGGCCTTGATCCGTGCGAAGTCCTCGCGCTGGACGAACTCCTCACGCAGGAGACGGAAGAACAGGTCGACCTTCTCCGACGGCACCTTCTTCGCCAATTCGTCTCGCGTCTGCGATTCGGACAACGAGGGGAAACCGTATCCGCCGCCCTCCCACACGAGCCAGCAGTTCAGGTTGACGCCGTCGAGGTCGACCTTTGCCCCCCCTTCGTTCACGATGTCCGGGCCCTGCACCTTCAGGAAGGAGAAGGCGGGGCCGGGCTCCTGGCCGTGCGCCGCGGCCGAGAGAAGCACGGCGGCCAGGCCGATCCACAGCGGGGGTGTGCGCGGAACACTCATGCGGTGATCTCCAATGCTCCGGCCAGAGTCGGCGCCGGGTGGGGGTTCGAGGATATCACTGGAAGATGATCCTCGCATGAAGAGATTCACCTCCTGTCTCGCGGGAGTAGTGCTCGTCGCGGCGGGGGGCCGTGCACGTCTCCCCATGTCCAGGACCTGAAGATGACTGGAGAGCAGCGCGCAGGGCCCTGCCGACCGGCTTGACATCCCCAGAGGCAGTCCCTACCATCCCTGGAATCCCCCCCCGCCGCGGGCCCTTCCCCGGAATCGTTCATGGTTGCCTCCGATCGCGCAGAATCGCCCGATGGACTCGCGTGGCGCCTCCTGATCCTCGTCGCCTTCTGCTTCCCGTGCGATGGCCTCGCCCAGAACGACGATCGTCGCGCCTCCTCCTACGAAGAGGCGTTCCGCGACCTCCACGAGACCCTCGGCCGGGAGTACGCCTTCTTCGAGCTGAAGGGGATCGACTGGGCCGCCGTGGGCCGCGAGATGCTGCCTCGCGCGTCCTCGATCAAGGACGACGACGAGTTCGGCCTGCTCTGCACGGAGCTGGTCGCACGGCTCGAGGACAGCCACGCCGAGGTCGGCGCAGGGAGCCGTGAGCCGCCCGCCCCGCCGCTCCCTCGCTACGACCCGGGCTTCGCCTGTCTCATCGACGATCACGGTTTCCCGGTCGTCTACTACGTCGACAAGGACGGCCCGGCGGGAAAGGCCGGGCTGACTGCGGGCGCGACCGTGATCTCCATCGACGGGAAGCCCGCCGAGGAGGCCCTGGCCGAGACCATGAGGCAGGTCCGCAAATACGTCGGCTACTCCAGCGAGCGGTACCTCCGCTACCATGCGGCGCAGTGGATCGCGCGGAAGATGCGGAAGGGGGAGATCGTGGTCGCGGAGGTCCAGGCGACGGACGGGCGGAAGACGACGCTGAAGATGCCCGCGGAGATGGACGTCCGCTACCTCCCGAGGCTCCCGGTCGAGATCCCGGGGATCGACGACTCCGCGAGCGTCGCCTGGACGCGGCTGGAGGACGGGATCGGATACCTGCGCGTCCGTCGGATCGGCGAAGACCTCGAGGCCTGCCTCGACCGCGCGGTCGGGGAGCTGAAGGACGTCCGCGGCCTCGTGGTGGACGTGCGGGGGAACAGCGGCGGGGGGTACGACGAGAAGCGGGCCCACCGGAACTTCTCCCTCACCGACGACGCGGAACCGGACCGGCCGCGGTTTCGCGGCCCCATCGCCCTGCTCCTGGACCCCCGGTGCATCAGCGCAGGGGAGGGGTGGGCCTCCTGGTTCGTGGCGCAGAAGCGCGCCCGCGCGTTCGGGGAGGCCACGGCCGGCGCCTCGGCGCGGAAGACCACGTACACGCTCAAGAACGGCCTCTACACGGTCCGGTTCGCCGGGAAGGCCTACCGCGGCTCGCTCGACCGGCCGATCGAGCGGAGGGGCGTGGAGCCCGACGTGCCGCTGCGCCAGACCGTCGCCGATCTCGTGGCGCGGCGCGACACCGTGCTGGAGGCCGCGAGGGCGCACCTGCTCGAGCAGGGGAAGTGACGGCCGCGGCGCCCCGTCGGGCTCACTCGTCCACGACGTCCCATTCGTGCGCGAGGAACGGGAGGTAGCGGTCGTCGTCGAGCATGTCGATGAGGACCGGCCCCGTGGGGCCCTGCCGCCGCCGGCGGTGCTCCTGGATCCGCCTGAACTGCTCGGCGGAGAGGAGCTCCTTCAGCCTCGTCTCGAGGAGGTCCTTGCGCGCGTTCATCTCCGGGACCTTGGCCGTCAGGAAGACCAGGCGGCCGCCGCCGTCGACGACCTCCTTCCTCCACAGGGTCTTCTCGCGCTCCTGCAGGTGCGCCGCGATCAGGGCGCGGACCTGACCGACCTGCTCCGGCCTCAGGGCCATCGCCCGCTCCGCCTCCTCGTCGGCGATCGGGACCCCCTCGAAGGCCCCGAAGCACTCCGAGAAGAAGCTGCCCTCCGTCCCGCGGACCGACACGTCGGGATCGGGCCCGACCTCCGGCGGCGGGAGGGCCTGTCGATCGTCCGAGGGCCACTTCGCGCCCTTCCGGATCCGCTCGTCCAGGGACGCGACCGCGCGCTTGAGGAGCGTGTCCTCCCCGCGCTTCAGGTCCCCGATCTCCGGCAGGAGCTCCACGTCGGGCCTGACTCCGTAGTACTCCACGACGCCGCCGGGGCCAGGGTTGATCACGCCGTGCCTTCCGGAGGAGGAGAACCAGAAGGAGAAGAGTCCGCTCGGCACCTGGACCGGACGCTTGAAGCTGGTCGACCCGGCGGTCCCCTGGCCGATGAGGAGGACGCTGGGGTGGCCGTTCGGGTGCGCCTCCGAGACGCCGAAGTTCGCGGCGAACTGCTCCGCGGCGCTGGTCGTTCCGGAATCGATGAGGATCACGACGGGCTTGCAGTCGTTCGGGACCCGGTAGGGCGAGATCCCGCCGCCCGGGTTGTCGCGGACGTCGATGATGAGGCCCGGGACCGAGTCGTCCTCGAGGAACCGATCGAGCGTCTGCTCCGTCTCGACCCCTCCCGTGAACTTGTTGATGTTGACGTACGCGTACCCCTGCGGGAGGAGCGCGAAGCGGACCTGCCCGGCCTTCTCGACCCTCGCGGCGAGGGCGTCGTCCCATAGCGCGTTCACCTCATCCACCGTGTAGGTGTACAGGCAGACGTACCCGGACCGACAACTCCCGTCCCTCGCCTCCAGGACGACCTTCCCGTCCACACGCTGGGGCGTCTGGAAGAGGACGCGCTCCCGCTCCGGATCGTGCGCGAGGGGGGCGTGCGGTTCTCGGGGGGCCGCGCCTGGGCCGGGCAGGACGGCAGCGCGGCGTTGGAAGTGGCGAGGAAGGCGGTCGAGTCGCTCGATCGCCCGTCGGGCATGCGTCTCGTCTGGGGAGCCGACCTGGGCGGGCTGTAAGGTCGCGGGCCCTCATCACCGGAGCTGCCCGGTCGCGGGGAAGCACTCGCCGTTCGAGCTGTCGTAGCTCGCGTTCGAGTTGACGTAGCGCACGAAGCGGCCCCCCGTCGCCCCCGTCGTCACGTTGTCGAAGACGTAGAGGAAGCCTCCCCTGTCCACGCCGGGGAAGCGGCCCGTCCCGCCGACCACCTCGAGCGCGAGGTCCGCGTCAAGGTTGCCGATCGCGGGCCGCACCTCGCCCTGCAGCGTGGCGTAGGCGCCCCACGGGAACGACAGCGACCCGCGCCGCGCGTATCCCGCCGCCGCGTCGCCGTAGATGTAGGCCTGTCCGGAGCCGCCCTTCCCAGGGCCGACGACGATCTCCGCCCCGCGCCCGCCCAGCAGGTTTCCGCAGGCAGGCCAGGTCGTCCCGTTCGCTCTGTCGTAGGCGCTTGACGGGTAGTAGGCCGACGCGAGCGAGGTCAGCGCGTGCATCAGGTCGTCGCGCACCTGCACCAGCCCGGCGCCTCCCCGCCCGAGGCCGACCACGATCTCGTCCACGCCGTCCGCGTCGACGTCGCCGCACGCCGGGTGGACCTCGCCATTCGCGCTGTTGTACGTCGAGAACCCCGAGCGGAAGAACCGCACGAACGGGAAGCCAGCCGGCTCGTCGTCGAAGAGGGCGGCATATCCGCCTCCCAGGTAGTACCCCTGGCCCATGATGATCTCGTCGCGTCCGTCGCCGTCGACGTCACCGCAGGCGGGGAAGACCGCACCGTTCGCGTTGTTGTAGGCCGTCCAGGGGAAGCGGAGCATGGCAAGCTGGTCAAAGCGGCCGGTGTGGTCGCGGATCACCGCGACGAACCCGCCGTTCCCGCCGGGGAAGCTCCCCTGCCCGACGACGACCTCGTCGAGGCCGTCCCCGTCGAGGTCGCCGCACGCCGGGTGCAGCTCCCCGACCGTGCTCGTGTATGGCGCGCCGAACGGCGCGGCGCGCAGGTCGAGCGGCAGATACGGAGGCGCCGTCGTTCCGTCATCGAACACGCGGTACTCGCTCCGCCCGCCGACGCCCCCTCCGACAACGAACTCCTGGGGCGAGTCGGCGACCGGGCCGACGAGGGCGAGGCCCCTCACCAGGACTTCGTAGTTCCCGTTGCTGAAGTCCTGCCACGAGACGAAGGCGGTCCCGTCGTCCAGGCCGCAGCACGGCAGGAGCGACTGCGTGGCGTTGTTCGACACGCCGCCAAACCGCGAGGACGCGGCGCCGATCTCGCGCCACTGCCCGTTGGCGAACCACTTCGCGTAGATCTCGAAGTCCCCCTGCGGATCGCTCGCGTCGGCCCACACGCAGAGGAAGCGGTTCGGCGCCGAGGGGGCCTGCGAGCAGAGGTGCGGTTTCGACGAGCTCCGCGGCGTGATCGAGATCCCGCCGCCCGTCGCCGACCCCGGCCCGAAGTCGACCCACGCCGCGCCGTTGAACCGGCGCCCGAAGATCTCCGTCGTTCCGTCGTCGATCGTCTCCTGCCACACGACGCACGGCTGGCCGCTGCCGTCCACCTGGACCGACGGGTCCCGGCTCGGCAGCGCGGAACGGGAGATGCCGCCCCCCGACCCCGAGCCGACCAGCTCTTCCCACGCCGCGCCGGCGAAGCGCCGGAGGTAGATCTCCTCGTTCCCGCTCGTGCTGTCGCTCCAGGCGACGATCGGACGGCCCGTCGAGTCGTACGCCAGGCTCGGCGCCAGGCTCCGCCCGCCGTCGCTCGAGATCCCCTGGTTTGCCCCGGAACCCGCCCGCTGCTGCCACGCCGCGCCGTCGAACTCGCGGAAGAAGACCTCGAAGTCACCGAGCTGGAAGTCGACCCACGCCACGCCCGGCTGCCCGGTCGCGGGATTCACCGCGACCGACGGGTCGGTCGACGACGTCGAGTTCGCGCTGATGCCGCCCCGGCTCGCGGAGTCCGCGAGCTCCGCCCACGCGACCCCGTCGAAGCGGCGCATGAAGATCTCCGGGTCGCCGTCCGCCGCGTCCTGCCACGCGACCACGGGGCGACCCGCGGCGTCGTAGGCGATCGCCGGGAATTGGCTCGCCGTCGCGTTGTTCGAGAGGCCCCCTCCGCTCGCCGAGCCGGCGAGCTCCACGAAGGCCCCGTCGCGGAGCTCGCGGAAGAGGATCTCCGGGTTGCCGTTCGTCGCGTCGACGTCGGTCCAGGCGACGCCGGGCAGCCCCGTCGTGGGGTTGGTCGCGAGGCAGGGCGTCACCGAGTTCGCCGGCGTGTTCGACACTCCGCCGCCTGCGTCGGAGTCCGGCGCGGCCGCCTTCCACATCGGGGCCGCCGTGATCCCGCACACGAGCGGCGTGGAGGCAAAGCTCATGTTTCTGCGCTCGTCCAGGACGACGAGACCGATGCTGAACGGGGTCAGGTGGCTCCCGATGTCGAAGGTCCAGGTCTGCACCTCTCCGGACGTCAGTGGCGCCGGCTCGCCGGTGACGTCGACCAACGGCGCGCCGGCTCCTCCGAAGAAATCCGCCTGCACGAGGGCGACGCATCCATCTGTGCGGAAGCGGAAGTCGAGCGACGTGGCCGTGCCCGCGAAACCGTCGTCCCCCGTGTTTGTCCATTGGACGGTCACGAGGGTCGATACGATCGACACGAGCCTCAGGTCGGAGACCGGGGCGGGAGGGGTCCAGTCCCGTGGCGGAGGAGGCCACCTGAGGGAGACCGGGAGGCAGAGGAAGAGGAACGCGAGCACCCCAGTCAAGGCTCGGGTCAGGCGAGGCTTCATCGGACGGGACCTCTCCCGAGGCGTGTGGGGCAACGCCACGCACAATCTCGTAGCATAGCTCACGAGAGTGCGTCAAGGGAGAATTCCGCATGGCGGGCAAGACGAGGTTACGATGGGCCCCCTCCGAGCCCCTGGCGGCTCTTCAGTCCTTCGGATCAGTTCAGCGTTGCCCTGCGAGAGGCTACGGCCAGACAGTCGGAGGGTCAAGGGCGACGCCCGAATGCGCCTCGGCCGCGGAACCGGCACGGGGAAGGCCCGCGAGCATGCGCTTGACCTCTGGCCGGTCGCCGCACAGTTCGTTACGAACTCGCACGTCCGCCGTCGCCTCCGGAACCCCCGCTCGGGAAACGCTGTGGAAGTGCAAGTCCGGCATCGAGTCCCGCACGTCCCGCACGGGCGCATGCGTGAGTGCCCAGGGTGCTGAGACTGCACCCATCGATGGGGGACGGGAGGTCGAAGATGAAGAGACTCCGGCTGGCGGCGCTGGTCCTTGCCTCGGTCGTCCTGGTCCCGGCGACCGTCCGGGCCCAAGGGCAGTCCATCACCGTGCTGACCTGCAACATCCACCACGCGCAAGGGACGGACGGGCGCGTGGACGTGGCGCGCGTGGCCGAGGCGGTCCGCGGCGCCGACATCGTCGGCCTCGAGGAGGTCGATGTCCACAGCGCCCGATCGGGGTTCATCGACGAGGCGAGGGTAATCGCGAGTCGCCTCGGCATGAACCACGTCTTCGGGGAGACGCAGTCCTGGCTCTGGTTCATGAAGTATGGGAACGCGATCCTCTCGCGATACCCCATCGTCTCGAGCCGCAACCACGACCTCCCGCGGCTCAGCGAGCGGAGGAGGATGCTCCAGGCGGACCTGCGCGTCGGCAGCCAGGTCGTGCACGCCTTCGTCGCGCACCTGAGCCTGAACCAGGCGGAGCGCGCGCTGCAGGTGGCGGAGATCGCGCGGCTCCTGGCGCGGACGCCCGGGCGGAAGGTCCTCGTCGGGGACTTCAACGCGCGCCCCACGTTTCCCGAGATCGCCACGGTGGAGCGGTCCATGGCCGACGCCTGGGACGTCCGCGGCGGCGGGCCGGGGTACTCCTTCTCCTCGACGAATCCCCGGATCCGGATCGACTACGTCTTCGTCTCGCCGATCGGCATCCGGGTGGACTCGGTGAGGGTGAGGAACCCGCGCCAGGCGGACGGCTCCCAGCCCTCGGACCACCTCCCCGTCGAGGCCCGAATCACCGTTCAGTAGGTCTCAATGCGGGCGCACCCGCAGCCCAAGCGGCCGCGGAGCATCTCCGCGACAACCTTCAAGACGTCAACGCTCAACCTCAACTGACCTTCAACCATCAACCTCAACTTCAAACCCGCCCCCCACGGCGGTCCCCGTACGGCGGGCTTCTTGAGGTTGAAGTTGTTCGTTGAAAGTCACTTGAGGGTTGGGAGTTGTGAGTTGAGGTTTCGCGCACTTTGCCGGAAAAACACCGTTCCAGCTCATAGGGTCGCAATGAACCTCCGTCCATCGATCAGTCTCGTCCTCGTCTGCGCCCTCCTGGTCGGGGCGTCCCTGCTGCACCGGCCCTGCGTGCAGCGGGAGGCCCGGCAGCGCCGGGCGGAGGCGTTCTCCGCCGCGCCGGCCGTTCCGCTTCCCGAATGCCCTCCTGTCGTCTGCGAGTCGACGCCCGTGCAGGCTCCGGAGACCGAGACGCCCGCCGGGCTGGAGGGCCTGATCGGCCGCCTGGAGGTGCTGCGGGAGAAGGGGGGCCCCGCACTGGCAGGGCCAGCTTGCTGGCTGGCAAGGTCAGATTGCTGGGCGGCGGTCAGCGAGGTGGAGGACGAGATCCTCTTCGAGATTGGCCGGGACGATGCGTCGCTCGATCGTCTCCTGGCGCGCTTCCGCGTCGAGGAGGACCCCGTGCTCGCCGAATGGCTGAGCGTCCCGCTGGGTCTCCTCCCAGTCCCGAGGACGGAGCAGGCCGCGCTCGAGGTTGCCCGGTGGGGACGGACGGAGGGGAAGCGGCTCCTCGCGCTCGACCTCCTCCTCCGGCTGGGGTCCTCGCTCGAGGGGACGCCGCGCGCGCTCGCGGGGATCGTCCGCATCGACCCCAGCCAGGCGGTCGTGCAGGGCGCGATCTCCTGTCTTCCGCCCCGCTCCTCCGAGGACGCGGAGGTCCGCCACGCCCTCGAGGAGGCCCTCGGCAGTCCGGACGAGGAGACGCGGCGCAGGGCCGCTGTCGCCCTGGGCGACGCGCGAGGGAGGTAGGCGCGCGTCAACGGCCGCGGGCGCGGTCCAGGAGCTTCTTGACCTGCGGCTGGTCAGGGCACACGCGGAGCGCCGCCTCGAAGGCCGCGATCGCCTCGTCGTGCCTCCCCAGGTCTTCCAGGAGGAGGAGATCGGGATCGACACGCCGACGTTCGCCGACGGCCTGCGCGACGTCCTCAGGCAGGACCCCGACGTGATCCTCTTCAGATCCTGGGGATCGAGACGCCTCCTGGCTCCTGGCGCGACTGGCTCCTCGTCGGGTAGGCGCGATCGTCTGTCGCGACGCGCAAGGGGATACTCTGTCCTGTCTCCAATCGTTCGGAGGTTCCAGCCGCATCCGTCCTCTGGATTGCGGCGATCCCGCCGGGCAGGAGTACGATGCCGCCCAGCTCCAGGAGCTGGAGGGGTACCGGACCCAGTTGACGGGCGAGAGCGGCGACCGGCGCCTCACGCGCGAGCAGAAGAAGAGGCATCGTCGCTGGCGCGTCATCGCGCGCGAGGACGACCCGCATGCCTCGGAAGGCCTCGACGAAGCGTCCTGCCGAATCCCGCCGGAAGCCCGGAAAGGCTCAGCGCTTGCGCGGGCGTTCGAGAGCGATCGCGCGGAGGAAGGCGTGAGATCCTGCAGAATGTAGAGGCTCGTATCGCCGCGTCAAGACGATTGCGCCGGGATGGGACGAGGCTTTGGTGCGATGATCCAGATCAGGAGTCCCTGAGAGACGAGTAGACCTACCCCAAGGAGCGGCCCGCGATACGGGTTTGGCAGCGGGGGAAGTGGCTCGGGCGTTCCGCCAGCGGCCACCACACGCTCGTAGGTGGCCCGCAGATGCTCCTGTGACGCGGCTAGATCGCGGGCCGCAAGGAAGGTCCTTCCCACGTGGAAGGCGAGGACGCACCACCCCGCGAAGAGGACCAGAGCGAGAGCCAAGCGTGGTGCTCGGAAGACAGGTGAGATATCGGCTTCGAGTATGCGGGTGAGCCAGGACATCGGAGCGCTTCCTTCTCACGGCGTCTGACCGTACGGTACGCCCTGGGTCAGCGACGTGCAAAGGATTCCCGAGCGGGAGAAGACGTGAAGCCTGCCGCTTCCTTCGGTCGATAGAGGAAGGGGTTGACGTGTTCACATGATGTGAATACCATCCGAGGAGGACATGCGGGTCTTCTCGTTGGGGACGCTCAAGGCGTTCTGGACGAAGTACAGGGACGCCGAGATGCCCCCTCGTCCGCGTCCCCGCCCGCCCCCTCCCCTGCGCCAGGCCGTTCGCCGAACGCCTCCACGAGGCCGAGAACGGCTGCCTCTACCTCGAGGAGGTCGCCCTCGCGGGGCCGGACCTCCTCCATGAGGTCGCCTCCGCCCTCGACGAAAACCTCCTCCAGTCCCTCGACGTCCGCCTGATCTGCAGCTCCACCCGCACCCGCACCCGCGCCGAGCTGGAGCGTCATCCGGGCCTCGCGCAAGGAGGGCTCCTCGAACGCCTGGCCCAGGCCGCGTTCGAGCTGCCACCGCTCTGCGAGCGCCTCGGCGACATCGTCCCCGCCTTCGAGGCCCGCCTGGCCCGCGAGGCCGCCCGATGCGGACGTCCCTCGTTCGAGCACGTCACCGGCGCGGTCCGGTCCGCCCTCCTCGATCACCCGTGGCAACTGAACTTCCGCGAGATGGACGAGGTCGCGCGCCGCGCCGCAGCCTCCGCGCGCGCGAGGGGGGTCTCCGTCGAAGACCTCGCTCTCGACGGTCGCCTCGCCGAGGACCTCGGGCATCCTCCGCTCGGCGCCCTCTCCCTCGGAGGCCCGCGCCCTCAGAAGCTGGACCTGCGCCTCCCCCAGCGCCCTCTGGTAGAAGCTGGCCCGCAGGACCCCGCGTTCGTACCGGGCCAGGAGGAGCACCTCGCGGCTGCCCGGGGTGGCGTCCGGGCGCGAGGCGAGCTCGACCGCGCGGGACTGCGAGCGCTCGGCCTCTTCCACGCCCCCCGTCGCGGCCTCCATCCGGCCCCTGTAGTACCAGGGCTCTGCCAGGTTGGGGGCCAGGCAGATCAACTCCTCCACCGGCTCTGCCAGCCCCTTCGCGTAGCGGGCGCATCCCTTGAGGTCCCCGGTCGAGCGGCGGGCGAGCGCCGCGTCGACGAGGGCCCTTCCGCTGCGGGACAGCTCGCGGAGGCGCGCCTCCACCATCGCCCGCCGCGCGCCCTCCGCCTCCAGGTCCCGCTTGTGGCCCTGCCACGCGGCCCACCCGGCCAGGGCGCCGGCGAGGAGCGCCACGGCCGCCAGCGCGCTGACGAGGGGGTTGCGGCGGATCCGCTTCCATGCCCGGTCCGTCAGGGAGGCGGGATGCGCCACGATCGGTTCCCCGTCCATGTAGCGCCGGATGTCCTCTGCCATCTCGCCGGCGGTCGCGTAGCGACGCGAAGGCTCCTTCTCGAGCGCCTTCAGGCAGATCGTCTCGATGTCGCGGTGGACCGAGGGATTGAGCTCTCGGATGGGCTGGGGCTCGCGGGAGAGGACGCGCACGACGACCTCCCACGCGGTGTCCCCCTGGAAGGGAGGCCGCCCCGCAAGGGCCTCGTACAGCGTGGCGCCGATGGCGTAGACGTCGCTCCTCGCGTCCGCGTGCGTGTGCTCCCCGGAGACCTGCTCGGGCGCGGAGTAGCTGGGCGTGCCGAGGCTGGTGCCCGGCTGTGTCAGGTCGCCGGCGGTGGCGTCGCGCGCGAGCCCGAAGTCCGTCAGGTGGGGCTCGCCCGCGCGGTCCACCAGGATGTTCGCGGGCTTGACGTCCCGGTGAACTACGCCCTGGCTGTGGGCGTGGTCCAGGGCCAGCGCGACCTTCCGGACGATCTCGAGCGCGCGCCGCGGCGGGACCTCCTTCCTCCGGATCAGATCGGAGAGCGGCGTCCCGTCGACGTACCGCATCGTGAAGTAGTGCTTCTCTCCCTCGCGGCTTACGTCGTAGATCTCGACGAGATTCGGGTGGCGCAGCTTCGCGGCCGCGCGGGCCTCGCGCTGGAACCGCTCCAGCATCGGGGGCGTCGCATACTCCCCGGCGATCATCACCTTGAGCGCGACGAGGCGGTTCAGCTCGACCTGCCTGGCCTTGTAGACGATCCCCATCCCGCCGCGCCCGCACTCCTCGAGGATCTCGTACGCACCGAGCCTCCGCCCCGCGGGAGGCGTCTCGACACGAGGCAGAGGGACACAGGTCCCCGCCAGCGTGGGCGTGTCCCCGGTGGTGGGGGTGGAAGCCGGGCTGCCGGCGGCGTTCGTGGGGCACGTCCGCTCGAGGTCGCGTCGCTCGTCGTCCATGGCGGAAAGGTCTC
>Ga0082335_1005693_pt1 | contig 16896 bp, 24 predicted proteins | sample Subgrocontami58m_FD_72375 | JGI IMG/M metagenome (GOLD analysis project Ga0082335, IMG submission 72375) | Subsurface groundwater microbial communities from S. Glens Falls, New York, USA - GMW37 contaminated, 5.8 m (SPADES assembly) (version 2) ... | reverse complement strand
GAAAGAAGCTACGCGATACCTAGAAAACGCCAAGAGAACCCTACGAGAATCTCCTGTTGTGGATGGGAGATATGCTGACGTCAAGTATGTGAAATCGGCTTGCGGCACTGCATACCTTGCGGTGCTGAAGGCAATTGATGACTACCTTCTGACGAAAGGTATCGTGACGCTAAAGAAACAGCTTCCCAAGTCGGTAGACGCTTACAGACTGGCATTGCAAAAGCATTTGGCACGCTACAACGGAAAGCTTCTTGGTCAGTTTGATGACATCTATGATGAGTTACACATTGCGGGATACTACAGAGGTATGTTGCACTCAAAAGGAGCAGTACAAAGTGCAATGAAGACAGCGGAGGATTTTATCAGGAAAGTCTCGTTGCTCACGTGATTTGGTTTTGATAATCCTGATTTCTAACGAGCGGCAGATAACTGAGGCTGCTTCACTATTAATGACAAAGCCGATTCTTTCGAATCGGCTTTTGTTTTCATGCGGAGAGGGTGACCGACTACGCTCCTTCGGAGCTTCGTCGGTCAGCGGATTCCAAGAAGCACACGATGGTTTGCCAAACGAAGCTCCGCCTGCTTTTGGCGGAGCGTAGTTTTGGCGGAGAGGGTGGGATTCGAACCCACGGTACCCTTGCGGGTACACTACCTTTCCAGGGTAGCCAAATAAACCACTCTTGCACCTCTCCAATGGGAAAATTCTTGACGCAAGATAGGAAGAATGCATTTGTAATGCAATTTGATATTCTGCACGAGTTTACCCATTAAGGGGTAAACGGTGAGGAATAGCGCAATCGTCATGCTGAGCGCAGTCTCGACGTTTTTTTTGTCGAGACGGAGTCGAAGCATGTTAGGCGCAGAAACAGGCTTCGACTTCGCTCCACTTCGTTCCGCTGCGCTCAGCCTGACGAGCGATTTGGTCATGGGTAAACTCGTGGATATTCTGTGCATCCGTTTTGAAGCTTTTGCTGTTTGAGTTTACTTTCCGTACCTTTGGATAGCAATTCAACTCGCTGGAAAGGAACGAGATATGTTGATGCTACAACTATTACGCATTGCCCTTCTACTCTTCCTGCCTATTTCTGTTCTCTTTGCAACACCAATCGTTCATGTAATAACAGTTGATGCAACAATAAATCCAGCTACGGCAGATTACATTCACGAAGCAATCAATCGAGCAGGTGAAGCCAAAGCGGAATGTCTCATCATTCGATTGAACACGCCAGGCGGATTGTTGAAGTCAACACGAGTCATCGTCAGTGATTTGCTTGCTGCGCCCATTCCTGTCATTGTGTATGTTGCACCGTCCGGATCGCAGTCTGCATCGGCGGGAACGTTCATCACGCTTGCGGCGCACATTGCTGCAATGGCACCAGGAACAAACATCGGTGCTGCACATCCGGTTGGAATGCAAGGCGCAGAGAAAGACTCCATCATGAACGAGAAGGCAACGAACGATGCAGCCGCGTTCATCCGCACAATCAGCGAAAAACGTCAACGCAATGTGAAGTGGGCTGAAGATGCTGTACGCAAAAGTATTTCTATTACCGACTCCGAAGCTCTTAAAGACAGCGTTGTTGACCTTGTCGCTCCAACGGTCAGAGCTTTGCTCGATTCGATTGATGGCAGAACTGTTGACATAAACGGAACCGCTCATAAACTGATGACGAAGGACGCTGAGATAAAAGAGTTCCAGATGGATTGGAAGCACAAGATTCTCGACCTCATCAGCGACCCGAACATTGCGTACATCTTTTTCCTCCTCGGCATCTATGGATTGATGTTCGAGCTATACAATCCTGGCTCCATCCTTCCGGGAGTCGTTGGTGTCATCGCAATGATTATCGCGCTTTACTCATTTCATACAATGCCAATCAACTACGCGGGACTTGCGCTTATCCTCTTTGGCATAATTCTGTTCATAGCAGAAATCAAAATTACCAGCTACGGTTTGCTCACCGTTGCTGGAGTTATTTCACTTGTATTAGGTTCTATTATGTTGATTGATTCTGATTCGTCGCTGGAGTTCATTAAGATTTCGTGGAGCGTCATTCTTCCTGCCGTTCTGTTCACGGCGGCGTTCTTCCTTTTTGCAATTGGAATGGGAATCCGAGCGCAGCGACTGAAGCCAACAACCGGCGTGGAAGGAATTGTTGGTGAAATCGGAGAAGCAGTGAGCACATTGAATCCAAACGGGCACGTTCGTGTGCACGGAGAAATCTGGAACGCAACAAGCGATCAAGGGAAAATCACGTCTGGAACAACTGTGAAAGTTGTTGCTGTTGAAAACCTTAACCTACGCGTCACGAAAGCGTCACCAACTAATTCATGAAAGAGGTGAACTATGGAAGTCTTTAGCGTATTCTTATTTGTTCTGATTCTCTTCGTTGTCATCATACTTGCAAATGCAATTCGCATCTTGAGAGAGTATGAGCGAGGAGTTGTATTTCGTCTTGGCCGTCTCATTGGGGTGAAAGGTCCTGGTCTTATTCTTTTGATTCCAATCGTCGACAAGATGGTAAAGGTCAGTCTGCGAACTATCGTGTTGGATGTTCCACCGCAGGATGTGATAACGCGTGATAATGTATCCATCAAGGTCAATGCTGTTGTCTACTTTAGAGTTATTCAACCGGACAAAGCAATAGTGGAAGTCGAGAATTTCCTGTTTGCAACCTCACAGCTTTCGCAGACAACGCTGCGCAGCATCCTGGGTCAGTCGGAGCTTGACGAACTGCTTGCTGAACGCGACAAAATAAACAGCAAGCTCCAAATCATCATGGACCAACATACCGAGCCATGGGGAATAAAAATCTCCAACGTCGAAGTAAAACAAATCGATTTACCTGTGGAAATGCAGCGCGCAATGGCGAAGCAAGCGGAAGCCGAACGTGAGCGGAGAGCAAAGGTCGTCCACGCCGAAGGCGAATTCCAGGCATCCCAGAAGCTCGCTGATGCAGCGCAGGTGATTGAAAAACATCCAACCGCGCTTCAGCTTCGCTACCTGCAAACACTGACAGAGATTGCATCGGAGAAGAATTCTACAATCATCTTCCCTGTTCCGATTGACCTTATTGCACCGTTCTTAGAACACTACACGAAGAGTGTAAAGAAGTAGTTCTGAATGAATACGCTTCTCTACGGTCATAACGACGACGAGCGCATCGTTGCTGTCCATCAAAAGGATGATAGAACGATGCGCATTTATTTTCGGGAGAACGATTCGGTTTCACACGAAGATACTGGGTTCTTCCCGTTCTTCTTTCTTGCAGAAAGGCATCTCATCCAAGGCTTCAGCAAGAAACATTGGGTGAAGAAACTCGATGGCAGCGGTTATTACCAACATCTTTGCGTGTTCGAAGAATGGAGCGCAATGTGGGACGCGGTCCGCTTCATCCTCGATACGTTCAACAAACTCAGCCAGCAAAAGTTAGAATCGTACACCGACCTCGAACAACTCTTCCTCCACTCCGATCCTGTTACGCAATATCTCATGCAAACCGGACGAACGCTCTTCAAAGGAATGTCATTCGATGAAGTACATCGTTTGCAGTTGGATATTGAAACCTATGCAGCGGGCTCGCATAAGTTCAGTAATGCGAATCGCTCAACCGACCGCATCATTATTATCGCTCTATCGGACAACAAAGGCTGGCATCATGTAATTGACGGGAAGAAGCTGAGTGAAAAGGAAATGCTGGGGGAACTAGTTCGCATCATCGAAGAAAAGAATCCCGATGTCATCGAGGGGCATAACATTTACAATTTCGATTTGCCCTACATTCTGAAGCGATGCGAGCTTCACAAGATTCCGCTCAAGATCGGACGAGACGGAAGCACGCCCCGCTCGTTCGATACTCGCACATCGTACGCCGACCGTTCGTTTGAGTACACGGCGTCGGAAATCACCGGACGTCATATCATCGACACGATGCTTCTCGTGCAGAGTTATGATATGACGAAGCGAAACATGGAAAGCTACGGGTTGAAGTACGCGGCAAAGTATTTCGGCATCGCTTCTGCAAACAGAACCTACATCAAAGGCGACAAAATTTCTTGGTATTGGGATAATGAGCCGAAGACGTTGATGGATTACGCGCTGGATGATGTAACTGAAACAAGAAGACTGAGTGAACAGCTTTCGGGGACAACTTTCTACCTTGCCCAAATGCTGCCGTTCAACTACGGGCAAGTTGCACGCATGGGGTCGGCGGCAAAAATTGAGAGCTTGATGGTGCGTGAGTATCTTCGACTGAAGCATTCGATTCCCAAGCCAAGCGTGGGCGTACAAACGACAGGAGGCTACACGGACATTTTTGTAACGGGAATTGTCGGGCCGGTTATTCATGCAGACGTTGAGTCGCTGTATCCTTCAATTATGATTAATAAAGAAATTGCTCCAGCCTCTGATGTGCTAGGTGTGCTCAAGCAGTTGCTGGAAGTTCTCACTTCATCACGCCTTGAAACAAAGCGAGCGATGAAGCAAACCAAAGAGGCACAGGAAAAAGCCAAGCTCGATGCAATGCAGTCTTCACTCAAGATCCTCATCAACTCATTCTACGGCTATCTTGGTTACAGTCGCGGCTTGTTTAACGATTTTGAGCAGGCAGACGTTGTGACGACGACCGGGCAAGCTCTTTTGCGGCAGATGATTGAGTTCATTCAATCTCAAAAAGGAACAGTGATTGAAGTTGATACGGATGGAATCTTCTTTGTCCCCCCACCAAATCTGAAAGACGAGACCGCTGAGAGGAATTTCGTTGCGAGACTTTCAGCCGAAATGCCGGAAGGAATTACGGTTGCGATGGATGGACGCTACAAGAAGATGCTCAGCTATAAAATGAAGAACTACGCCTTGCTTGATTCTGAAGACAGAATGAAAGTAAAAGGTTCATCGCTCATCTCACGAAGCATGGAGCGGTTCGGTCGGTCGTATGTTCAGCGTTGCATTGACTGTATGTTGAGAGATGACATCAATGGCTTGCATCAGGTGTATAATCTCCTGCGGAACGACATCGTAGAACACAAATTGGATGTTCGAGACTTTGCGAGAACGGAATCTCTGAAAGATTCCCTCGCCGAGTACCGAAGAGAAGTAGAAATGGGCAGAAGAAATCGAAGTGCTGCGTACGAGATTGCCATAGCAACGGAACGAAGCTTTAAGCCGGGCGATTCGATTTCGTATTACATTATCGGCAACGATGCGAACGTTCGGACGTTCGAGAACTGCAAGCCGGTTACCGAATGGGATCCCAACTTCCCTGATGAAAACACAGCGTATTATCTCCGCCGGCTCGATGAGTTATCTGAAAAGTTCATGGAATTCTTCACGCCGCAAGATTTCAGAGCAATTTTCTCTCCAGAAGACCTTTTCCCTTTTTCCTCCGAAGGGATTGAGCCGATTACACGGAGAACGCTTGCTGGAACAAAAGCCGATGATAGTGATACAAGTTCAATTGCGGAGTCGGGTATTTGGCTGGATGAATAAGGCTAACCACGGATTTCACTGATTGTCACGGATTTGTTTCAAGCGTGTAGATTGCAAAAATAGAAACGTGGCAGTGGATTGAATGCGTTAAGCGGACGGAAGGTGGCGCTGCTTTTCTCCTCCCCAAGGGATGGCTTCGCCAGAGGGAGTCGCCTTGCCAAAGGCATTTCTTCGCGACGGGGGGAACGCCCAAAAGAGAGGATGAGACACCTTCGCCGAGAAACGCTCTTCGAAGTAGTCCTTTGAGGAGGGTGGATTGGGTCTGCAACATATTTGTAGGCAACAGAGTGTAAAGCAATGCTGTCTCATAGAATCTGAATGCTCATGAAGATTCAGCCACGGTCAAGGTCTTGTCATTCTGAGGGAGCGGAGCGACCGAAGAATCCACTTCTTGTAGACAAAAGTCGTTTATGGATTCTTCACTCCGCTTCGCGGAGTTTACCCTGAGCGAAGCCGAAGGGTTCAGAATGACATCGCGTTACAAATATGTCGCCCACCCGGGTGGATTATCAAACTTGCGTTTGATAATCCACTTTGCTAATATACGCCCACAGTTAACGCAACACGACAACTGTTTTCGATACAAGGTTGTAGAGACGGCAGGTGGCGAGCGAATCTGGGCCGAAACAGAGTCCACACTGCACCGTGAGAGCGAGTTGCTTCACGTGCTCGGAGGGCAATAAGGTGTTACACTTTTTGTCCCACAATTTAAGGTTGCTCGCTTATGGAAAAGGGTACCGTGAAGTGGTTCAACAACGCAAGGGGCTACGGCTTCATCAAGCGCGACAGTGGCGAAGACCTCTTCGTTCACTTTAAGTCGATTGTTGGTGATGGCTACAAGACTCTCAAAGAAGGAGAGGCGGTCCAATTTGAGGTTGAACAAGGTGCTAAGGGCCTGCAGGCGGTAAAAGTCTCTAAAGCCTCATAATGTATTGGCGAGTGTAACTCGCAAGGCATTAGCAACAAGAAATCCCTTCTCGTGTGAGAAGGGATTTTCGTTTTCTTAAACAGCATAAGCGTTACCACGAAGACACTGCACCAAGGTTTCACGAAGCTTGTTTTTGGATTTCTTGGTGGAGCCCTTGTGTTCTTGGTGTCTTCGTGGCAAAGTTCTCTTAGTTGCGATTTTCAGCAACCCAGTTCTTCACGTACTCAACAATTTCATGGGTTGACGCGCCGGGCGTGAAGAGATGGCCAACTCCTAGCTTCTTTAACTCTTCGACGTCTTGCTGGGGAATGATCCCACCGCCAAAAAGCAGAACGTCGCTCAAACCTTTCTCTTTCAGCAGTGAAGCGATTTTCGGAAAGACTGTCATGTGCGCGCCACTGAGGATGCTGATGCCGATTGCATCAACATCTTCTTGAATTGCGGCTTCGACTATCATATCGGGCGTCTTGCGCAAGCCGGTGTAGATAACTTCCATTCCGGCATCACGCAGAGCCGCTGCAACCACTTTTGCTCCTCTATCATGCCCATCCAGACCAACTTTTGCAACGAGAACTCTAATTTTCTTCGACATACGATAAACCTTTTCGCTCCATCAACCGATTTTGAAACTGCTGTAATGTAGTGTAAAATTTTGAAAGAGGAAAACCAACGACGTTGTAGAAGCATCCTTCAATTCTCGATACAAACACAGCACCGTAATCATCCTGAATTCCATAAGCGCCGGCTTTGTCCATCGGAGAGCCGCCAGCGACGTATTCTTCGATCTCTGAATCAGGCAGTTCTCTAAACGTTACAAGAGTTGATTCAGAATCTGTAACGGAAACGCCTGAAGCACAATCTAAAAGCGCAAAGCCGGTAATTACTGTATGTGTTTGCCCGCTCAACATGCGAAGCATTCGTTTCGCATCAGCTTCGTCCACAGGTTTTCCGAGAAATATTCCCTGCCCGTCCGGTCGACGACTCTCTACGAGACCGTAGGTCGCCTCATTGAGCAGGCGGGCATCAAGCACAACAATGGTATCAGCAGCAACGATAATTCCGTCCTCACACTTCTCACCTACTTCCTTCGCCTTCTTGAGAGCAAGCAGCTTTGCATTCTCAGCGGGAGACAATTTAGGATCACAGTCTTCAGGAACATGACTCGGAATCACCTGTGGATGCAACCCAATTTGGCTGAAGAGACTAATTCTCCGCGGGGATTTCGATGCGAGAACTAATGGCTTGATGATTTGCATGGACTCAGATTCAATAAACAAAAAAAGCGACACATTGTATCGCTTCTTTGCCAATTCACAATCGTTTCTTTCAGCTCCGCATCAGCGGAACATCGCCTTGATGCTGCCCCACGTTCTTCGAACGTCACTAGTTTTGTGACTGACTGTTATCGGTCCGTAATACACTGGAGCTTGACCGTTCGAGAAAACAACCTTCACTTGATACTTGTAGATGCTTTCGCTTACACGAAATGCTGTATCATCAACATACTCGTAAGTAGAGTTGTTTCCTCTTGGCAGAAGCTCTGTGAGCGGCATGAACGAACCGTTGATACCTGCTTTGCGTTCAAGAACGAACTTTGCAACACCGCTCTCGTCCTCACTCATCCAGCGAATAGTAATATATGCACCATCGCTCCTCGCGCTTAAGGAGCCCTCTTTGATTACTCCCGCTAAAACTGTGAGTGAGAGAAGAAGTGCTAGAAGTGGAAATATAAGAATCCGTTTTGACATGTTCGGCTGGTAAATGAATCTAGGTAAATATACCTTTGCTCATATTCAAAATCAAGTGTTTTTTCATTTAGCGCGAACTTTGGTGTTGGTAAGTTGATTTCGGAACAACGAAGCCCTGCTTTGGAATAAGACAGAATTGATGAAAGAAAACCCTTCAATAGCAGCAGGAAAACCCGCGAACAAATGAACCTCAAGCAATGTTTCGACTACTTTCTGGCAAGGAATCTTTTTGAATTTATCCGAGTTGACTAATGGCTTCGGCACAAAATGATCCCCGGGTGACGCACGTGCACAGCCCGTCGAGCAGGAAGACGAATCTCGGAGAGTTTCAATGAACAGATGCTTCTTGTAGATGGAGTACGGTCAAAAAAGAGAAGAGCCTTGCAAATCCGCAAGGCTCCCGTTTGTGCGGAAGGCGGGACTTGAACCCGCATGCCTTGTGGGCGCCACCCCCTCAAGATGGTGCGTCTGCCAATTTCGCCACTTCCGCGGATAAACGGCATGCTCGTGACCGTGGGTGGGCTCGAACCACCGACCCTCTGCTTAAAAGGCAGATGCTCTACCCCTGAGCTACACGGTCAGCCGTGATGACTCGTTACCGCGCCGATTGAGTCTGGCTTGAGTTCTTTGACTTAATATACGATTTCTTGTACAAAATTCCCAACGGAATTATGACGCAGTAGCCCAACACCAATAGAATCGGTGCAAGCACCAGTGGCAAGAAGCCTTCTATCGGTCCCTTCGCGAGAGCTAAGTAGCCAGCGATGATAACCGCGATGCCAACTCCAATAATCATGAAGTTCTCTTTGCCGAGAGGAAGCGTTTCGTCTTTTTGTCTTCGCTTATCTTGTCGTTTGACTGGCTTAGCCATAGTTTCCTGCAAACACAGTTAGGGTTAAAATTAAAAGCCCAGCGTTGGGGGGAACGCCGGGCTTGACCATTTGTCTACAACAGTCAGGGGAGAAACTGTCGTAAGGTCACCTACTAATATACGCTTTTCTACGTAATTGTCAAGTAAAAAATTACGATTTCTCATGAATCTAAAAAATGGCGATTACGCCATCAACAAGTTTAATAATACGGTCGGCTTGCCGGGCAAGTGCTTCATTGTGTGTAACGATGACAAACGTTTGCCCGAGTGTTTTGCTCAAATTCCAGATCAAGTCGTGAAGTTGCTGCGCGTTGGCGGTGTCAAGGTTGCCCGATGGCTCATCAGCAAGAATAACTTTGGGAGAGTTCATCAACGCTCTGGCAACTGCTACCCGTTGTTGTTCACCGCCAGACAATTTTGATGGCCTGTTTGATGACTTCGCATCAACTCCAACATCGCACAGGAGCGACATCGCTTTGTCTTTTACATCGTGCAACTTCTTTCCTTGAATCAATGCAGGCATGCACACATTTTCGAGAACGGAAAACTCCGGGAGAAGATGATGAAATTGAAAAACGAAGCCGACGTGTTGATTGCGGAATTGAGCGATCCGTTCATCGTTGTATACAAAAACGTTCTCGTTATCATACAAGACTTTTCCTGTTGTCGGACGGTCTAACGTGCCGAGAATGTGAAGTAACGTACTCTTCCCTGCACCCGATGCACCAACGACTGCAATGATTTCGCCTTGCAGAATTTCCATACTAATGCCGCGCAATACCTGAAGGGAGCTATTCTGTCCATCTCCAGTAGGATAAACCTTTGTTATGTTCTCAACACGAATCATTGTTATTCCCACCGAATTGCGTCAACAGGCATGAGGCGAGCTGCTCTCTGCGCTGGATACAATGAGGCAAGTGTACTCAGCAACATTGACGCAAATCCGATTGCAAAGAAATCTGTCCAACGAATTTCGATCGGTATTGCAGGAATAATATAAACATTCGGATCCAAAGGAAAGAGTTGATACCGAATTTGGAGATAGCATACTGTTAGGCCGATGAGGATGCCAAGCAGAGTTCCTACAGTTCCGACGAGCAATCCCTCAAACATGAAGACACGCAGAATACTTCTGCTGTTTGCACCAAGCGACTTCAGCACGCCAATATCTCTTCTCTTTTCAATTACGCCCATTGTCAGAGAGCCGAGCATGTTGAACGCAGCTACGCAAACAATGAGACACAAAATGATGTAAGCGCCCCAACGCTCAATTTTCATCACTGAATACAAATCCTTATGCAAATCATACCACGTTAAGATTTTGTACTTCTCGCCGAGCGAACCTTCAAGTGAAGTTCTCGTGTCAGCAGATGTAGCGATATCGTGCAAGCGCATGTCTATCCCACTTACTGACTTTTGATATTGAAATAGTTTCCGGGCGACATCGAGTGAGATGAATGCATAGTGACTATCATACTCTTTGTTGCGTGAATCGTAAATCCCAACAACTGTAAATTTCCTCATTTCCGGCTGACCTGACTGCACCATCATGACATCAACACCAACTGGACTGACGACGGTAATTTCTGAACCGACGATGACTCCGAGTCTATCTGCGAGCGTCATGCCGAGCACAATTCCCGGCAGCTTCGATTCTCCCTCTAACTCAAACTTACCAAGAACGATTGCATCTTTGACTCCCGAGACTTTTCCAATTGTCGAATCAACAACACCTTTCACAACAACAACGCGGTTCACACTCTTCGACGCAAGCAAGGCTTTGCTTTCCACGTACGGCGACCAACCTTCCACGGTTTCTGGCGCATTCAGCGCTTGACTCAGCGTGTAAGACAACTGAAACGACTTCCCCTTTTCTGGAAGAATTTTGACATGAGGGTCAAAGCCAACCAACACATCCGTAACAACTCGGTTGAAGCCGTTGAAGACAGAAAGAACAATAATGAGAGCCGCAACGCCAACAGTAATTCCAATCACCGATACTAGCATGATGATATTGATGAACAACGTTTGCTGCTTGGAGCGGATATATCGTTGTGCTATGAATTTCTCAAAACCCATTTATGCAAACCTTATCGCCCGAATGGGGTCAATGCGTGAAGCAAGCCACGCAGGAATGCACGCACACGTGACGCACAATCCTACACTAATACATGAAACAATAATGAAGAACTCGGGCTCCATCAAGATTGGAACAGATGTCATAAAGTAGATGTCACTCGGAAGAGAAAGAAACCGAAGTTTCAATTCAGCATAACAAAGAATGAAAGCAAACAAATTGCCGAAAAGAGTTCCAACGGCTCCAATCCAAAATCCTTGGCGAAGAAAAATCTTTGTAATGCCTCTTCTCGTAGCCCCAAGAGATTTCAATACTCCAATCTCCTTCGTCTTCCCTAATACAACCATCAACAATGTTCCAATGATGTTTACGGTAGCTACGATGATAATGAGTCCCAAAATAATCGGCACGGGCTTTTTCTGCAATTCAATCCAACTGAAAAGGTTTCTATAATTCTGAAACACCGTTCTTCCAAAATGTGGATAGCCCAACACATCCTGGATTTTGTCAGACATAACATCAGCACTATCAACATCCGTCAGCATGACATCATACCCGGACACTGCTTCATCAAACTGAAATAGAATCTGTGCATCCTTCAGCGATGTGAATGCATAAACGTCATCGTAGTCCGCCATACCACTCTCGTAAATGCCAGAAACTCTGAACTGCATAACACGCATTTGTCCAAGTTCTCCGGAGCGACCGCTACCAAACACAGTTACTTTGTCCCCAACGGCAAGCACAAGTTTGTCGGCAAGCTTTTTACCGATAACAATGTTCGGCAAAGCCCCGGCAACTCGACTGATATCATATTTGCCATCAACAACGTATTTGCTGACAGACGAAATATCTTTGGATGGCTCAATGCCCTTTAACAAGATTCCATCGACAGATTCTTTTGAACGAACGAGAGCTTCACGCGAGATAAACGGCTGTACTGCCTTCACAAGCGGCGAGCAATGCTCAATACGTGACGTATTGGTAGGGTAATTCTGAAGAGGTTGGTTGCGATAGCCGGTGATTTGTACGTGACTCGTAAAGCCGATGACTTTCTCTGTAATCTCCTGCTCAAAGCCGCCAAGCACGGAGAGTGCAATGATCAGCGCAGCAGTGCCCAACGCAACCCCGATAATGGCAATTGCGCTGATGAACGAAAGAAATCCTTTGCGATGACTTGCTTGAAGATAACGCTCGGCTATGAACGAGGAATACGACATGCCCTTCTTAGCTTCCGCCCTTCGAGCTAGACTCCATCAGATAACCTTTGATGAAGTCATCCAGGTCACCATCCATCACGCCATGCACATCGCTTGTCTCCACATCCGTGCGATGGTCTTTCACCATGTTATACGGATGGAATACGTACGAGCGAATCTGGCTTCCCCATTCGATTTTTTTCTTTGTGCTTTCGATTGCGCTCAAGCGCGCTTCTTCCTGTTCTTTCCGCTTCTGATACAGTTGCGACTTCAACATCTTCAATGCTCGCTCTTTGTTCTGGAACTGCGAACGCTCTTGCTGGCACGCCACAACCGTTCCCGTCGGGATGTGTGTAATACGGACAGCCGTCTCCACCTTGTTGACGTTTTGTCCGCCTTTCCCGCCTGAACGGTATGTATCAACTTTTATGTCAGCAGGATTGATTTCGATTTCAACATCGTCGTCCATTTCAGGATAGACAAACACAGAAGCGAATGATGTATGTCGTCTGGCATTTGCATCAAAGGGTGAAATACGCACAAGACGATGCACGCCATTCTCCGCTTTCAAATAGCCATAAGCATACTTGCCCGTCACTTCAACCGAGGCGCTCTTGATTCCAGCACCGTCACCATCTTGCCTGTCGACAAGGACAACTTTGTAGCCTTTGCGTTCAGACCATCGGAGGTACATTCGCAACAGCATCTCAGCCCAATCTTGCGATTCAGTTCCCCCAGCCCCGGAGTTAATGTTAAGTATACAATTCCGCTCGTCATCTACACCACTCAACATGTTTCGGAACTCAAGTTCGCCAATCCCCTGCTCGACCCTATCCAAGTCTTTATCAATATCCGAACCGAACGATTCGTCCCTGGATTCTTCCGCAAGCTCAATCAGTGAACCGGCATCATCAAGCGTTCTCTGAAGGTTTTTCCAGCCATCAATCCATTCTCTCAAAGAGCTGATTTGCTGCATCACTTTTTGTGCAGCAACATTGTCGTTCCAGAAGTCGGGCGTTTCGCTTTTCGATTGCAACGATGCCGCTTGCTGTTCTTTGCCATCTAAGTCAAAGAAAACCTCGAAGTGAGGTTAGCTGTAACTTTAGTTTCTTTACACGTTCTTTCTGGTCTTCAAACATAAAACGCCTTTCAAAAAATGTTATCCACGAATTCACACTCCCAAAGGGATGCCTTCGGCAGAATCAACACGAATAACATTCAATGAGTCGAGATTCGTGTAGATTAGTGGACTAAATCTTTTCTTCAATCTCCAGCTCCATCCTCAGCATCGCACTGCTCAGAGTTTTCCCTTGTGCATCGTTCTTCAGCGATTTCGTTCCGCCGCCGCCAAGCGATTCGTGCAACAAAGAAGGCATCATGTTTCCAGTTCGGTGAGATGCGATATTTCCTTTGGCAAATTGATTGGCAGGAGTCCGGCGCTCTTTGCGTCCAGAACTGTAATTTGCCCAATTCCAGTCTCCGTCATTCCGACATGAACGTTCCATCCGTACGATATATCACGGACAATCGGGTCGTCATTGAAACGGAGAAACAAAATATCTTCTTCACGATCATAGTTGATAACCATTGTTTTTACTCCACAAGTTGCCAATTGATCATAACTGTTTTTACAACAAACTCATCATCAAGCGCAACAGCCGCACAAATAAGATTGTCATTTCGCTCGGGATACTCTTTGAAAACCCAAAACCGTTTCTCGTCTTTCCACTTGAGCGTTCCAGTTTCGATCAAATCCAGCAAAAGCGATTCTTCAATGTGTCGCTCACCCATTCGCTCAACGGCATGTCGCGTTGTTCTTACATTCTTTTGAAAACGAGCGCTAAACACCCTCTAGCCTATTTGTTGACGAGTCTTTTCTTAGTCTTTCGCTTCGCACCTTTCTTCTTCAACGCTGGAACATCCAACTCCATCCTCAACATCGCACTACTCAACGTCTTCCCCTGCGCATCGTTCTTCAGTGATTTCGTTCCGCCGCCGCCAAGCGATTCATGTAACAAAAAATTTATCGCCCACAAATTTGGGATCTCAAACCGCTCCACTCTGCCGAGCGTGATGCCTTTGAAATGTTTCTTCACCCGCGCAACCGTTAGATGCTTCGTGAGCAACGGATAGTATTCCTGCTTGCGCGCAATGACGCCAACGTTTCCTGTGTCTCCTTTGTCGCCGGAGCGGGCGTGGGCGATATCGATGAGTCGAATTTTCATTTCACCTTTTTCTCATGAAGGTTTCCGCATTAATGGCTTCAAAACAATAATATGCACGTTTAGCTTTTCGCGTAGCATCGCAGATAATTTACTTTCAAGTTTATTGCCTCTTCCGAACTTCAGAACATAGGAACTCCCTTTGGTAAAATCGAGCAAGAGAAGCACAACATATTTGTATTCCGAAGTGTACACGATTGCCTGACTGAGCCCTTCTTTAAATCTGGATTTTGCTCCTTTGCTGTCTTTCAAAAGTTTACACTCAACTGTACACAGCTTCTTCGTCTTTCCCTTTTGTAGATAAAGGTCAGGTCTGTAAGTTTCATTAGCAAACTTAATTTGGGGAACCGTTCCCCGAGATCTCACTTCAAGCGATTGACTCAAATGATCAGCCAACCGATCGTTGAATCGTGTTTCGCGTTGATTACGATCTTCCCAATAAATCCTGTAAGCCTTTATCTTGGAAAGAAAGACAGATACTTCCTTCCACTCCTTTTTGCCAATCCGCTTTTGCTTTTCTCGCTTTCTACCCATGTCGTAACCTTTCGGACTAGAAACAAACCATACGTCCGCAACTTCAAACTTCGGCGTTACCGCGCTCTTCGGTATCAGAGCAATCCAGTACGCAATCACTTCGCTCGGCCTCAGGCGTTCGCGAACGATACTTATTCTTGCTGTTTGCCATATGGCTTCTGCGGCTCTTTCACAACCAGACTACGTTTCTTGTTGAATGAAACCACTTTGTGCCCCGAAAGGAATTGCCGTCGCTTCATATCTTCAAACATTGCATCAAGGTCATATCCATATTTCGCGAAGAGTTCTTCACGGTTCTTTCGAACTTCATTCACAATAGGGTCATCCAACATATTCATCTCCCATTATTCCTTCTTCCACGCAATCACACTAACGTTTCCCATATTTCCTTTGTCGCCCGAGCGGGCATGGGCAATATCAAGCAATTGTATTTTCACAAGACCTTTATGTTAGCTTATCAATAATTTTGTTCAATTTCTCGTACGAAAAATATTTCTGTTCTCCATGCAATCTCATTTTCTTACCGACAACATTGGCTTTGGGTGGCTTGCCATATCTTTCCCGAAATCTAACTATGAGAGCTCGTTCGAGTTTTTGCCAAGACTTCAATCCTTGTACGGTGTTAGTAACAACAACAGTATAAAATTCTAATGAACTGACACCGTGCAAACCAAGTAAATGTTCAGCCCTATAAGCCGCACTTTGCGCTATCCGTCGAGCACCAGCTTTTGTAGTGCCAATATAGACAATATGGGAGCTACCTTGTGGATACGGTACGGGTTTGTTTGCTTTCGCCACATAAACAAGCTTATCATTCCGTGTGGCACTTCGAGTTATTGTTATTGCAGGTTTACTGCTAACCCTCGCCTTTAATCTTTTTGCCATGAGATTTGTCCTTTTTGATTGAGTTTGAAATGACAAACAGAGAACTAGACTCGTTCACTTCCACCAGCTTCACCACGCTTTTCGGCATCAGCGCGGGCCAGTACGCAATCACCTCGCTCGCCTTCATCCGCCCGCAAATACCTTTGTCATTTCTTTTCACCAAACGGTTTTTGCGGCTCCTTCACCATTTGCGTTGGTGCACTCTCGTGCTCAAACGAAACAAGCTTATGCCCGGAGAGATGTTGGCGCTTCCGTGCATCCTCAAGAATAGCATCCAAATCATAATTGAACTTAGCTGCCAACTCTTGCCTCGCTTTTCGTACTTCGTTTACAATAGGATCATCCCACATAGTCTTCTCCCATCAGTTGTTCTGGTGTACAAATAAAAGGAAATGAAAATCCTTCCTCTTCACAAATCTTCTTGACTCTTCGTTGGATGGTAGCATTCGCGATATGAGTACAATTCCATGTCATCAAGAAATCGATACTATGTGTTGCGCAAATAGCGATGTGTGCAGCATCTGTCGAAGCCTTTTCCGGAATTACGCCATCTTGCAAGAATCGCTTTGCAAGCCGATTCACTGATTCCGGAATTGTAAGCTCGGAGAACTTCAGCAAGTATACTCAGTCGTTCAGCCGCGGCGTTAGGGTCACCTTGAGAGGCTTCATCAAGAACGAGTTGAGAAATAAAAATCTCAAACTTATCCTTCCTCTTTTCCCACCACAGCTTAGTCGTTTGCTGATGGCCAGCCGTAATTATGTCTCGACTCGGTCTCGATGTCAAATAACTCGGGATAGTTGTCTCAATGTAAAGTCTTGGCTTCATACTTGCGCCACCTCCACCACCGGCTTCACCGCACTCTTCGGCATCAACGCCGGCCAGTAGGCAATCACTTCGCTCGGCTTCGGTCGTCCGCCGGCGAAACCCGTTACAGCCGGAGGTC
>Ga0082335_1005691_pt1 | contig 16897 bp, 15 predicted proteins | sample Subgrocontami58m_FD_72375 | JGI IMG/M metagenome (GOLD analysis project Ga0082335, IMG submission 72375) | Subsurface groundwater microbial communities from S. Glens Falls, New York, USA - GMW37 contaminated, 5.8 m (SPADES assembly) (version 2) ... | reverse complement strand
GCCACCGGCCGCGTGCCCGAGTCCACGGCGGCGCGCGAGCAGAAGATCGTCGCGCTCACGCGGCTGCCGGAGGTCGCGCTCGCGCAGCCGGTCGCGACCGACCTCGTCGACCTCCCGCCGGCGGAGTGGGACGCCCTGGCGCGCGACCTCGAGAAGACGCTGCAGACCGTCTCCACGCCCGACATCCGGCCCGAGCAGCTGGATCTCGTGCGGGCGGACGTGCCGAAGGCCGTGCCCGCGGCGTGGAGCGACCGGCAGAAGCGCGTCGCGGTGGAGCTGGTCAGGCCCCACGTCCTGGCGAACGTCGCGTTCGACGCGGTCGCCACCCAGCTCGCGCAGCAGGCGGCTCGCGTCGCGGTCGGTCCCGTCCAGGTGCAGGTTACCGGCGGCGAGGTCGTCGTGCGCGAGGGTCAGGTGGTGACGCCGCAGGACGTCGAGAAGCTCCGTGCGCTCGGCCTCGCCAGCGCCGACATCGACTGGAAGGGCGCCATCGGGCTCTTCCTCTGGGCGCTCCTCATCGCGGCGGTCGTCGCGCTCTTCGTCTCGCGGTACGACGAGGACGCCTGGGGCGACGACCGGCGGGTCGTCCTGGTGGGCCTCTCGCTCGTGGCCCTCACCGTCGCCGCGCGCGTCGTCGTGCCGAGCCACGCGCTCGCGGTGTACCTCGTGCCGTACGCCGGTGTCGCGATGATGCTCACGGTCCTGCTCGGCGGCCGCACCGCGCTCGCGACGCAGATCGCGGGTGCGCTCCATGTGGGGATCATGTCGGGCCAGGTCGAGCTCGTCGCGTACGTCCTCGTGCCCGCGCTCCTCGGGATGGGCGCCGTCCGGCGGGCGACCACCGCGCGCGAGTTCGTCGCCGGCGCCGCGTTCGTCGCGGCGGGCAACCTCGGCGTCGTCAGCGCCTTCGTCCTCGTCGGCCGCTTCACCGACGTGCTCGGCCTGCTGCAGCTCGGGTCGGCCGCGATCGGCAGCGGGCTCGGCTCCGGGTTCGTCGCCTTCGGCGGCATGGTGCTCCTGGGCCACCTCTTCCGGATCACGACCGTGTTCGAGCTCCGCGAGCTCGCCGACCCAAACCACCCGCTCCTCCGGCAGCTCCTCCTCCGCACGCCGGGCACGTACCACCACTCGCTGCTCGTGGCGAACCTGGCCGAGCGTGCCGCGGAGGTCATCGGCGCGGATCCGCTCGTCGCGCGGGTCGGCGCCTACTACCACGATGTCGGGAAGATGCGGAATCCGTCGGCGTTCATCGAGAACCAGACCGGGACGAACCCGCACGACGAGCTGGACCCGATGGTCTCCGCGGGGATCGTGTCGGCCCACATCCGCGACGGGCTCGCGCTCGCCGACCGCTATCGGCTGCCCGAGATCATCCGGGAGATGATCCCCGGCCATCACGGCACGAGCGTGATCCGCTACTTCTACCAGCAGGCGCTCTCGCGCGGTCAGCGCGTCGACGAAGCGGCGTTCCGCCACCCCGGCCCGAAGCCGCGCACGCGCGAGGCGGGCATCGTCATGCTTGCGGACGGCACCGAGGCGTCGGTGCGCTCGCTCGCCGAGAAGGCGCCCGAGGCGATCCGCACGATGGTCGAGAAGATCGTCGGCGAGCGCGTCGCCGATGGTCAGCTCGACGAGTGCGACCTCACGCTGCGCGACGTCCACCGCGTGAAGGACGCGTTCTGCGAGCTCCTCGCTGGTGTCTACCACGAGCGGATCCCGTATCCCGAGGACCGGATCGCGCTGCTCTCCGCGCACGCGGCGGCCGGGCCCGACCGTGCGGATCAGCGTTCGCGGTAGCGCGCCCTGCGAGCTCCGGCCGGTCCGCGCCGCGGCGCGCGCTGCGCTCCGGCCGTTCGGCCTGCCCCGCGACGCCGCGCTGACGATCGCGTTCGTGGATGACGCCGCGATGCGCGAGCTGAACCGCCGCCACCGGGGCAAGGACCGCACGACCGACGTTCTCTCGTTCGGTCACGAGCTGCCCGCGGGCCTCCGCGGCGCGGCCGTCGTCGCCCACCTGCCGCGCGAGCTCGACGGGGGGCTCGACCTCGGCGACGTGGTGGTCAGCGCGGCGCAGGCGGCCCGGCAGGCCGCGCGCCGGGGCCACCCGCTGGTCCGCGAGGTCGCCTTCCTCGCGGCGCACGGCGCGCTCCACCTCCTTGGCCACGAGGACGAGACGGGGCCGGGGTACCGCGAGATGGTGCGTCTCGGCTCGGTGGCGATCGCCGAGGCGGGGCTCGTCCCGGCGCGGTCGGCGCAGCGACCCGCCCGCCGGGCCGTGACGCGGTAGCGATGCGTCTGCTTCGCGGAACGGCGCTTGCCGCGCTCGTCGTGGTCGGGTCGCTCCTCTCACCCCATCCCGCCCGGGCGGGAACGCCCGACCTGATCCGCTCGCTCGACGCGCTCGTGAAGGCTTTCCCGGGCGGCGCCGGACTCTGGATCGGCGATCCGGGCGCCGCCCAGCCGCTCTACGCGGTGCACGCCGACGACGGCATCGTCACGGCATCGCTCTACAAGCTCGCGCTCCTCCTCGAGGTCGAGAGCCGCGTGGAGGCCGGGAGGCTGTCCTACACCGACACGATCACGATCGAGGACGAGGACGTCGGCGCCGACGGCTCGGACGAGCTGCCGGGCACGGTGATGACGATCGACGCCGCGCTCGAGGCGATGATCACGTACTCGGACAACGGGACCGGGCTCGCCTTCTGGCACGTCCTGGGGCCGGAGAACGTCAACGCGACGCTCGCCGCGCAGAAGATCGGCGGCTTCCACGTGGCGCTCGACGACACCGAGGACAACGTCGCGACGCCCGCGGCGATCGGCGCCTTCTTCACGCTCCTCGTGCGCGGCCAGCTCGTCTCGCCGGCGGCCTCGGGTCGCATGCTCGCGCGGCTCGAGCGCCAGAGGATCAACGATCGTCTCCCCGACCAGCTGCCCGAGGGCACCGTGGTCGGACACAAGACCGGCAACCTTGCCGGCCTCAGCCACGACGCCGGGGTCATCTTCACGAAGTTCGGGCCGCGGGTGGTCGTCGCGATGACCTGGGACGCCGCGGAGGAGACCTCGAAGGAGTTCATCGCCGACGTCGGGTCGCTCGTGTACGGTGCGGTCCTCGAGCCGCCCACCAACGCGCGCTACGTCGCGCCGCGCGTCAGCGGCGCGGAAGCCGGGGCGCTCGCGACCGTGACGATCGCGGTCTCGAACGCCGGGTCGAAGCCGTGGGCCGGGACGGGCCCCGATGCCTACGGCCTGGTCTGGGAGATCGAGGACGCGGGGCACCGTTCGGTCGCGCGCGGCGACCGGCCGCTGCCCCTCGGCGCGCTCGCCATCGGCGGAACGAACCGCGTGCCGCTCGTCCTCACCGTCCCGAGCGTGGTCGGCGAGTACACCGTCACGGTCGGACTCGCCGACGTGGCCGGCCGGCCGCTCGCCCAGGCCGGCGCGGCGACGCAGTCCTTCGTGCTGCGGGCCCACCCGCCGTTCCTCGCGAACGCGGTCGTGCGGATGCCCGCGATCCTCCACGGGGGCGAGGCCTCGCTCCTCGTGGTCCAGTACGCGCCGCTCCCGGCGGCCGGAACGAGCGGACATCCGCTCGCGCTCGCCTACCGCGTCATCGACCGCGCGGCGGGACGCCAGGTCGCCTCCGGCCAGGTCGCGCTCGGGACGCTCGACAACGCCGAGAGCGGGACGTTCTTCGCGCCGATCGTCGCGCCGGCGCTCGCCGGGACCTACCGCGTGGACTACGAGCTGCACCAGCGCTTCTTCGGCACGCCGCTCGGCCCGCTCGCCGGGCAGACCGCGAGCGCGGTCGTGACGATCGAAGGTCCGCGGACGTATCCCGGCGACGAGACGAGGATCGCGCCGCGGATCCCGACGCGGTCGGCGACGCCGGCACCGTCGCCCAGGCTCCGGCCGCCGTCGCTCCCGTCGCTCCCGTCGTTCCCGTCGATCCCGCCGCTGATCCGCCGGAGCGGCGCGCCGAGCCCCTCGCCACGGCCCTGAACGCGATCGGCGCAACCTCTGCGGCGGCTAGCGCCACCGCACGAGGATGTTCTCGCGCTGGAACGCGATGCGCGCGGCGACGAAGACGGCGAGATCGGCGACCAGGAGCAGCACGGCGGTCTGCGCGAAGGCTTCGCCGTTCAGCACGACGCGGCCCGAGATCTGCGCGATGCCGAGGCCGAGGACCGGGACGACGATGAGCCCGCCGATCTGCTGCGCGACGCGCACGTCGTTCACGCGCGTCGAGATGAAGATGCCAAGGTTCACCGAGAGGAGGGTCAGGAGCGGGACCATGACGGCCATCGCGAGGATCCAGCCCGGCGCGGTGACCGCCTTCGCCGCCGCGCGGCTACCCAGCGCGAGCACGCTCAGCAGGTAGAGCGCGTAGGCCAGCCAGGTCACGAGGACCGCCGGGATGGCGGAGGCGAGGCTCTTCGCCAGGAGGAGCTGGCCAACGGCGGTGGGGGTGGCGAGCAGCGGCTCGAGCGTGTGCGCGCCCTTCTCGCCGATCACCGAGTAGATCGCGATCGTGAGCGGCACGACCGTGGGGATCATCATGAACAGGATCAGGAAGTAGGTGGCGATGAGCCCCTGCACCGCCTCGACCGGATCGAGTCCGGCGGTCGCCGGCGCCGCCGCGTAGATCGCCTGCACGTCCCGCACGCTGGGCGGGTTCCGCGCCGCGACCGCGACGAGGAGGATGCCGACCGCGAGGATGACCAGCGGCGGCAGGAAGGTCATCCCGACGAGGAGCTTGTTCCCGGCGGCCTCGCGCCACTCGCGGGCGCAGATCGCGCGGACGATCGCGCCGCGCTCGGGGCTGCGCGCGAGGGTCGCCGGCGCGGTCATCCGCGGGCCTCCGGTGCGGACCGGGGCGACGCGGTCTCCGGCTCGACGATCCGCAGGTAGACGTCCTCGAGGTGCGGCCGCCGGTCGGTGACGTACGCGACGCTCGCCCCGCCGTCCACGAGCGCCCGCACGACGAGCGGGTTCGAGACGAGCGGGTCGTCGCTCTCGACCACCAGCGCGCCGTTCTCGCGGAAGACCTCGCGCACGCCTTCGACCTGCGCGATGCGCCTGAGGTCCTCCGGCCGGGGCTCCGGCACGAGGTGGAACACGGTGGCCCTGCCGTAGAGCTCGGCACGGAGGTTCGCGGGCGTGTCGAGCCGGATGACCCGCCGGCGGAAGAACGCGATGCGGTCGCAGAGCCGGTCGGCCTCGTCGAGGTTGTGCGTGCAGAGGAAGACCGTCCGGCCCTCGCCGCGGAGCGCGACGATGAAGTCGCGCACGGTCCGCGCGGCGTCGGGGTCGAGGCCGGTGGTCGGCTCGTCGAGGAAGACCAGGCGCGGTTCGTGGAGCACCGCCCGCGCGATCGCCATCTTCTGCTTCATGCCCCGCGAGAACGTCGCGACCGCGTCGTTACGGCGGTCCCAGAGGCCCATGAGCCGCAGGTACCGCTCGGCCTGGCCGCGCGCGGTGCCGGGCGTGAGGCCGTAGAGCGCGGCGAAGAAGAGGAGGTTCTCCAGCGCGGTGAGGCGCTCGTAGAGGCCGGGCTGCTCGGTGAGGATGCCCACCGCGGCGCGGATCCTCGCGTCGTCGCGCCCGAGGCGGAACCCGGCCACCTCGGCCGTCCCCGCGCTCGGGGAGATGAGCGCGCAGAGCAGGCGGAGCGTGGTCGTCTTGCCGGCTCCGTTGGGCCCAAGGAAGCCGAAGACCTCGCCCTCCGGCACCTCCAGCTCGAGTCCATCCACGGCGCGGAGGCGCCCGAAGTCCTTCGTGAGGCCGCTCGCGCGGAGCACGGTCGCCATCGAGGAAGTCTATTTCGCGCGAATCCATACAATTCGCGGGTGAGCGCCCCAGACGCCGAACGCGAGCTGCAGGAGCTCTCCTTCCTCCACGAGGTGGCCCAGCTTGCCTCCTCGGCGCGCGACTGGGACGAGATGCTCCGGATCGTCATCGACCGTACGAACGCGGCGATGCGGGCGGAGGTGTCCTCGCTCTACCTGCTCGAGCGCCGCGAGGGCCTCCTGCGCCTCGTCGCCACCAACGGCCTCAACCGCCGGGGGATCGGCCGCGTCACGCTCCGCGTGGGCGAGGGCATCACCGGCTGGGTCGCGAACGCGCGGGTGCCGCTCGCCGTCCGCGACGTGCGGAGCGAGCCGCGCTGGAAGCGCGTCGCGACCGTGGACGCCGGCCGGTTCAGGTCGATGCTCTCGGTGCCGCTCATGGCGCGCGACCAGGTCATCGGCGTCATGAACATCCAGACCGTCGAGCTGCGCGACTTCCCGCGCGAGGAGATTGCGTTCCTCCAGACCATCGGCAACAACGTGGCCGGGATCATCGAGAAGGGGCGGCTCCAGCGCGAGGCCGAGCGGAAGCTGCGCGAGGTGTCCGCGCTCTTCGAGGTCTCGAACGTCCTCACCTCGACGCTCGACCTCGGCGAAGTGCTCCAGCTCGTCGTCGATCGTCTCGCGCGTGCCTACCCGGACGCCTCGGCGGCGCTCCTCCTCCGCGAGGAGGGCGGCGCGTACGAGCGGGCGCGCGCCGGCGCTCTGCCGCGGGCCGCGCTCGCCGCGGCGCGCACCGCCGTCGGCGAGGCGCGCACGATCGTCGGCGCGGCGCACGTCGCGGTGCCGCTCCTTGTGGCGGACCGGATGCTCGGCGCGATCGTCCTGCACGTGCCGGGCAAGGACGGGCTGGCGCCCGAGGAGGTCGCGTTCGTCGGGGCGCTCGCGAACCAGGCCGCCCTCGCCATCGACAAGGCGTCGCTCTACGCGCTCGAGCGGAAGACCGCCGAGAGCCTCCGCGCGGTCGAGCGCGCCCGCGCCGAGCTCGTGGCGGTGGTCACCCACGACCTCCGCACGCCGCTGTCCGTCATCCGCGGCCACCTGGACCTCCTCGCTGAGGGCGTCGCGCGGCGCGGGTCCGCGGGCGACGCGATCGCGCAGGTCGAACGCCTCGACGGCATGGTGGACCGCATCCTCGCCTCGGTCCGCGACGACCGGCCGGGCCTCGCGGTGCGTCTCGCGCGCTTCGATCTCCGGGCGCTCGTTGCCACCGCGCTGCGCGACGCGGCGCCGCTCGCGCGCCGTCACCGCCTGTCCGGCCCGCGCTCCGGCGAGCCCCTCTGGGTGCGAGGCGACCGCCGGCGCACCGCCGAGGTCATCGCCGGCCTCGTCCACAACGCGACGAAGTACGCGCCCGAGGGGACCCGCATCGTCGCGCGGCTGACCCGCGGCCGCGACCGCGCGATCGTGCGGGTCGCCGACGAGGGCCCGGGCGTCCGGCCCGAGGACCGCCGGCGCATCTTCGAGCCGTTCGTCCGTGCGAGCGACTCGTCCATCCCGGGCTCGGGCATCGGGCTCTACGCTTCGCGCCGGGTCGTGGAAGCGCAGGGCGGCGACATCTGGCACGAAGACGCTCCCGGGGGCGGGAGCGTCTTCGCGTTCAGCGTTCCGCTCGCCCGGGGCGACCGGGCATGACCGCGATCCTCATCGTCGACGACGAGCCGGCGATGGTCGGCATGATCGCCGCGCTCCTCGGCAGCGAAGGCTACGAGATCGTCACCGCCTACGACGGCGACACCGCCCTGCGCCGCTACGCCGACGAGCACCCCGACCTCGTGATCCTCGACCGCCAGATGCCGCGCCTCTCCGGCGATCAGGTCGTCGAGCGCCTTCGCGCGCTCGGCAGCTCCACGCCGATCCTCATGCTCACCGGCGAGAAGGGCACCGACGAGCGGGCGAAGCTGCTCGACGCCGGTGCCGACGACTACCTCGAGAAGCCGTTCGGCAAGAAGGAGCTCGCGGCACGGGTGCGCGCCCTTCTCCGCCGAGGCACGCAGGTGCAGCGTCCGCCCGCCGCGCCGACGGCGATCGGCCCGCTCACGGTCGATGCCCGCGCGCACGTCGCGTCGGTGGGCGGCACCGCGCTCGAGCTGACGCCGACCGAGTTCCGGCTCCTCGCCGCGCTCGGCGCGCGCCCCGGGCAGATCCTGGACCGCCGGGCGCTCCTGCGTGCCGGCTGGCCCGAGGAGCGCGATCCTGATCCGGAGTGGCTGAAGGCCCACCTCGCACGGCTGCGTGCCAAGCTCGAGGCGGCGGGCGCGCCCCTCCCGGTCAACGTGCGCGGGGTGGGGTACCGGCTCGGGTAGCGTCGCCGATGCCCTTCCACACGATCCGCGCCCGGCTCGTGAGCGGCACCGCGGTCGCGCTCGCGGTGGGCGGCGCGATCGTCGGCTTCACCGTGCCGGGCGGTCCGAGCCTCGCGGTGCTCGTCGGCTTCGCCCTCGCCGCGGCCGTCGCGCTCGTGACGACGGTCCTCCTCGCGCGCGGCATCGCGGACCCGATCGAGCGCCTCACCGCGCTCGCGGAGACGAGCGGCGAGCGCCGGGTGTTCGCGGTGGAGGGCCCGCGGGAGGTCGAGCGCCTCGCCGCCGCGCTCCGGAGCATGGCCGCGGCCATCCGCGCCGAGCGTCGCGCCACCGAAGCGGCGCGTGACCGCCTCGCCGCGCTCGTGGACGAGCTGGACGACGCCATCGTCATCGCCGACGTCGACGACCGCATCGTGCTCGCCAATCCGGCGGCCGGGCGGCTGCTCGGCGCCGGGGCGGTCGCCGGCCACCTGCTCGTCGAGTCGCTCCGCGACCACGAGGTGCTCGAGGCCGTCGCCCGAGCGCGCGCCGGCGCCGAGGCGACCGCGACGGTCGAGCGCGCCGAGCCGCGCCGGTTCGTGCGCGTGCTCGCGCGGCCGCTCGGCGGGTCGCGGCTCCTCCTCGTGCTCCAGGACCTCACCGCGCTCCGGCGCCTCGAGACGGTCCGGCAGGACTTTGTCGCGAACGTCTCGCACGAGCTCCGGACGCCGCTCGCCTCGCTCAAGGCGATGGCCGAGACGCTCGAGGAGGGGGCGCTCGACGACCCGCCCGCCGCGCGCGACTTCGTGGCGCGGATGCACCGCGAGATCGACGGCCTCGCGCAGCTCGTCGCGGAGCTCCTCACGCTCACGCGGATCGAGTCCGGCGAGGAGAGCCTGCGGCTCTTGCCGCTCTCGCCCGCCGCCATCGCCGGCGACGCGATCCGGCGCTTCAGCGCGCTCGCCGCGCGCGCGGGCGTGGGCTTGGCCGCGGAGGTGCCGGCCGACCTCCCGGCCGTCAGCGCGGACGCCGAGCGGATCGCGCAGGTGCTCGCGAACCTCGTCCACAACGCGGTGAAGTTCACGTCCGCGGGCGGCTCGGTCCGGCTGAGCGCGGCGCGGAGCGGCGCGGCGGCGGTGGCTTTCACCGTTCGCGACACCGGCGCGGGGCTCGCGGCGGACGAGCTCGAGCGGGTGTTCGAGCGGTTCTACAAGGGAGACCCGTCGCGCGCCGGAGGCGGCACCGGGCTCGGCCTCGCGATCGCCAAGCACGTGGTCCAGGCCCACGGCGGCACCATCACGGTCGCGAGCGAGGGCCCCGGCCGCGGCGCCGCGTTCACGTTCACGCTCCCCGTGGCGTAGCGCGCCGGTAGGGCATTCGCGCACCGGCGCGGCCGTTTCGGTCGGGCATCCGCATGCCGAGCGTCCGTGGTGGACGCGCCCGGAACGCGTTCACACGGCGTTCACCGGCCACGCACCGCCGGCACACCGCCGGTCATCGCCGCGACACCCGCCGGGGCGACGATGGTCCTCGAATCAGAGTGTGGAGGGATCGATGATCCAGAGCCTCACCCGCACGCTCGCGCTCCTCGCGGTCACCGCGCTCATCGCGGGCGCCTGCGGCGGTGCCTCGACCGCGGTCCCTGGCTCGCCCGCCGTCCCGGCGGCGGCCGCCCCGGCGAGCGCGGCGCCCGGCGCCGCGGCGGACCCGTGCGGCATCCCGGTGAAGGGCAAGTGCCCCCGCGAGGCGACCGCGCTCACCGCGGCCGGCGCGACGTTCCCGGCCCCGATCTACACGAAGTGGATCGACGAGTACAACAAGCTGACCGGCGTCCAGATCAACTACCAGGCCGTCGGCTCCGGCGGCGGCATCAAGTCGCTCACCGACAAGACCGTGGACTACGGCGCGTCGGACGTGCCGCTCACGGACGCGCAGATCGACGCCCTGAAGGTCCCGGTGCTGCACATCCCGACGGTCATGGGCTCGATCGTGCCCACCTACAACGTTCCCGGCGTCACCGGCTCGCTGAAGCTCACCGCGGACGCCCTCGCGGGCATCTACCTCGAGCAGATCAAGAAGTGGAACGACCCGAAGATCGCCGCCGCGAATCCCGGCGTGAGCTTGCCGGACCTGGCGATCACGACGGTCCACCGCTCGGACGGCTCCGGCACGACCGGCGTCTTCACGGACTACCTCTCCAAGGTCAGCGCCGACTGGAAGGCGAAGGTCGGCTCGGCCACCTCGGTGAGCTGGCCGGGCGGGGTCGGCGGCAGCGGCAACGCGGGCGTCGCCGGCGCGGTGAAGAGCACGCCCGGCGCGATCGGCTACGTCGAGCTGATCTACGCGATCCAGAACAAGATCACGTACGGCAGCGTGCAGAACAAGGCCGGTCAGTACGTCGAGGCGAACCTCGACTCGACCACGGCCGCGGCCGACGGATTCACGATGCCGGACCTCGCGAGCCTCAAGGGCCAGCAGGCCAAGATCTCGATCACGAACGCCGACAACGCGAAGGCCACTCCGATCGCGACCTTCACCTACGTCGTCGTCACCACGGACATCCCGGACAGGGCGAAGGCGCTGACGATCGTGCGCTACCTCTGGTGGAGCACGCACGAGGGCCAGGTCTTCGCCAAGGATCTCGGGTACGCGCCGCTGCCCGCGGGGGTCGTCACGAAGGCCGAGGCCGCGATCCGCGCGATCACCTCCGGCGGCCAGCCGGTCCTGCCCAAGTAGCGGCGTGACCCGCGCGACGGACCGCGCGTTCGCGGCGGGCGTGGCGGCACTGGCGATGCTGGTGCCGCTCACGCTCGTCGCGATCGCCGTCCTCATCGTGATCGAGGCCTGGCCGTCGATCACCACGTTCGGACTCTCCTACCTCACCACGACCGTCTGGGATCCGGTCAAGCTCGTGTTCGGGGTCGCGGCGTACGTCTACGGCACGCTCGTGACGACGGCCGTCGCGGTCATCCTCGCCGCGCCGGTGGCGATCGGCTGCGCGATCTACCTCACCGAGTTCGCCCCGCGCCCCCTGCGCGGGCCGGTCGCATACGTCATCGAGCTCCTCGCGTACATCCCGAGCATCATCTACGGCCTCTGGGCGATCTTCGTCATGGTTCCGGTGATGCGTGGCGTCGTCGAGCCGGCGCTGCAAGGGACGCTCGGACGGCTGCCGGTCGTGGGCCGCCTGTTCAGCGGCACGCCGGTGGGCCTCGACCTCCTGAGCGGCGGGGTCGTCCTGGCGATCATGATCCTGCCCATCCTCCTCGCGGTCTCGCGCGAGGTGCTGCTCGCGGTTCCCCCGACGCAGCGAGAGGCGATGATCGGCCTCGGCGCGACGCGCTGGGAGGCGGTGAGCCGCGCGGTCCTGCCGTACGCCCGCCCGGGCATCATCGGCGGCGCGGTCCTCGGGGTGGCTCGAGCGTTCGGCGAAACGATGGCCGTGACCATGGTCGTCGGCAACTCCTCCCGGGAGATCGGCGGCTCGCTGTTCACTCCCGGATACACGATGGCGTCCGCGATCGCGAACCAGTTCCTCGAAGCCGACGGCGAGCTGTACTTCAGCGCCATCGTGGAGGTCGCGCTCGTCCTCCTCCTGGTGGCCCTCGTCGTGAACGCGGTGGCGCGGGTGCTCATCCGCCGCTCGATCGCCGATCGTCCCGCGGGGGCGGTGGTATGAGCGTGGCCGCGGCGCCGGGGATGACCGTCGCGATCCCGGCGCGCCATCGCGTCGCTCGGCGCCGACGCATCGTCGAGCGCGGCGTGCTCTCGGTCCTCGCCTGCGGCACCGTGCTGGCGGTGGCGCTGCTCGTGACGATCCTCGGCTACGTGGTCGTGCGGGGCCTGCCGGCGCTGAACCTGGCCTTCTTCACGCAGCGGCCGCTCCCGTTCGGCGAGGTGGGCGGCGGCATCGCGCCGGCGCTCTTCGGCACGCTCCTCCTCGCCGCGGTGTCGGGCGCGATCGCGATCCCGATCGGCATCGCGGCCGCCATCTTCGTCGTCGAGTACCGGTCGGGGCGCTTCGCCGCCCCGGTCCGTTTCGCGGCGGAGCTCCTCGCCGGGCTGCCGTCGATCGTCGTCGGGGTGTTCGTCTGGGCCGCCCTCGTGCGCACCGTGGTGGGGCACTATGCGGCGATCGCCGGCGCGGTCGCCCTCGCGATCATCATGGTGCCGATCGTCGCGCGGAGCGTCGAGGAGGTGCTGCGCCTCGTGCCGCAGTCGCTCCGCGAGGCCGCGCTCGCCCTCGGCGCGCCGCGCTGGCGGGTCATCCTCTCGATCGTGCTGCCCACGGCGCGCGCCGGCATCGTCACCGCCGCGGTGCTCGCGCTCGCGCGCTCCGCGGGAGAGACGGCGCCGCTGCTCCTCACCGCGCTGGGCAACGAGTTCTGGAGCGCCGACCTCTTCCGGCCGATCGCGGCGCTGCCGCTCCAGATCTACCGTTACGCCGTGTCGCCCTACGAGGACTGGCACACCAAGGCCTGGGGGGCATCGCTCGTCCTCGTGCTCGTGATCGGTACGATCGGCCTGCTGCTGCGCGTCGTCACGCGGCAGCGGGTGCGCTGATACGGTCCACCGGGAGAGGAGCATGTCGATGACGATGCGCGAGGCCCGCGCGACCACCGCCGAGCCGGAGCTGCCGGCGCGGCTCGTGAAGGGCGCGCGTCCGACCGAGCCCTCGGTCGAGATCGCGCTCCGCGTCGAGCGGCTCTCCGCCTTCTACGGCTCCGCCCAGGCGGTCGGCGAGGTCGACCTGGCCTTCGTGCGCGGCGCGGTGACCGCAATCATCGGCCCGTCCGGCTGCGGCAAGTCCACCCTGCTCCGGTGCCTCAACCGGATGCACGAGACCACGCCGGGCGCGCGCGCGACCGGTCGCGTGCTCATCGGCGACGTCGATGTCTACGCGCCGGCGACGGACCCGGTGGAGGTCCGCAGCATGGTCGGCATGGTCTTCCAGAAGCCGAACCCGTTCCCGATGATGTCGATCTACGACAACGTGATCGCGGGTCCGAGGCTCCGCGGGTGGAAGCTCTCGCGGGAGCAGCGGAACGAGCTGGTCGAGCACAACCTGCGCCGCGCGGCGCTGTGGGACGAGGTCAAGGACAAGCTCCATCGCTCGGGCGCGGCGCTCTCCGGCGGGCAGCAGCAGCGGCTCTGCATCGCGCGCGCCCTCGCGACCGACCCCTCGGTGCTGCTCATGGACGAGCCGTGCTCGGCGCTCGACCCGATCGCGACGTACCGGATCGAGGAGCTGGTCCGCGAGCTCGCCTCGGACGTGACGATCGTCATCGTCACCCACAACATGCAGCAGGCCTCTCGGGTGAGCCAGCGGGCCGCCTTCATGCTGTCCGGCGACGAGGGCGTCGGCCGGCTCATCGAGTACGGTGACACCGCGACGATGTTCACCACGCCGAAGGACGCGCGCACCGAGGCGTACATCACCGGGAGGTTCGGCTGATGGCCACCTCGCACTCGCGTGCCGCCCTCGACGGCGGGCTCGCGCAGCTCCAGTGGGACCTTCGCTCGCTCGGAAGCCTCGTCGACGTGGCCATCGAACGGAGCGTGAGCGCGCTCGCGCACCTCGACCGCGAGCTCGCGGAGACCGTCGTCGAGGGGGACGGCGAGATCAACGCGCTGCGGTTCGCGATCGAGGACCGGGCGATCCACCTCATCGCGACGCAGCAGCCGATCGCCGGCGACCTGCGCCAGATCGTCGCGGTGCTGCAGATCGTGAGCGAGCTGGAGCGGATCGGCGACTACGGCGCGGGGATCGCGAAGATCGCGCTGCTCCACGGCGAGCGCCCGCTGCTCAAGCCGCTCGTCGACATCCCCCGGATGGCCGCGCTCTGCCGCGAGATGCTCCGCAGCGCGCTCGACGCGTTCGTCGCGCGTGACGCTCCGGCGGCCGAGGTGGTCGCGCGGCGCGACGACGAGCTTGACGCGCTCTACGACCAGGTCTACCGCGAGCTCCTGACCTTCATGCTGAGCGACCCGCGCACGATCGACCGCGCGACCTGGCTCATCTGGGTCGCCCACAACCTCGAGCGGATCGGCGACCGCGTCCAGAACATCTGCGAGCGGACCGTCTACGAGGTCACCGGCGTCATGCGCGAGCTCAACTCGCCGCTCGAGCGGTAGCGTTGCGCTTGGAGCGCTGGCGCGCCGCGCTAGGCTCGTCGAGGTGAAGCGGCTCCTGGTCATCGACGACGAGGCGAACCTGCGGCACACCCTCGGCTACGCCCTCCGCCAGGAGGGCTACGAGGTGCTCACGGCCGACGACGGCGAGAGCGGCATCGCCGCGTTCCGTGCGTCGAAGCCGGACCTCGTCATCCTCGACGTGATGCTGCCGAGGGTGGACGGCCTCGAGGTCTGCCGCCGGCTCCGCAAGGAGACCGACGTGCCGATCATCATGCTCACCGCGCGCGACAGCGAGCTCGACAAGATCGTCGGCCTCGAAGTCGGCGCCGACGACTACCTCGCGAAGCCCTTCTCGGTGCGGGAGCTCGTGGCGCGTGTGCGTGCGGCGCTCCGGCGCGCGGCCCGCGCTCCCGAGCCGCCCGCGGCCGAGGCGCTCGAGCTGAACGGGCTCCGGGTGGACGTGCCGCGCCGGCGGGTCACCGCGGACGGCGTGGAGGTACCGCTCAAGCCGAAGGAGTTCGACCTGCTCGCCTTCCTCGTAGAGCATCCCGGCCGGGTCTTCGCGCGCGAGCAGATCCTCGCCAAGGTCTGGGGCTTCGACTACGCCGGCGACTCGCGGACGGTGGACACCCACGTGAAGACCCTGCGCGAGAAGCTCGGCGACCGCGCCGAGCGGCCTCGCTGGATCGAGACGGTCCGCGGTGTGGGCTACCGGCTGCGCGAAGCGGTACGCGAAACGGCTATGTCCTGACGTATTGACACTGTGCCACTATGACACTAGTGTTCGGCTGTGCCCAGATCTGTCGTCGCCGTGAACGCGCAGGGTCGCGTCACTCTCCCCGCCGACGTCCGTCGCAAGCTCGGCATCAGCGACGGTGATCAGCTCGAGGTGAAGCTCGAGGACGATCACATCACGCTCCGGCCGGCTCGCGTTGTCGTCGCAGAGGACGCCTGGGCGTACACGGCGGAGAGCCTCACCGGGATACGTCGCGCGCTGGATGACATTAAGGAGGGCCGAGTGTACCGGCTCAGCTGGCAGGAGCTCGATGGCATGGTCGAGGCCGGCGAGGTGCCGAGCCGCCTGCGCCGAGCCCGTGGGGGAAAGAGCACATAGCGGACCGGCCTCGCGCCGTCGACTGCACCCTCGGCTTCCTCGAGTCGTTCATCCGGTTTCCCGCTGCCGACCAGCGCCGGCTTCTCAAAGCGTTGCGGCTGCTCGACGAGAACGAGAAACATCCATCGCTCCGTGTCCACGAGCTGACCGGTGATCTGAGCGGCATCTGGTCGGCCAGCGCCTCCGACGGTCTGCGCATTCTCTTCGTGCGGACGCCGGGTGGACGCAAGACACTCCTGCGCTGCACCCGCCACTACGCCTAGATCGAACGACCGCGATAGCGCGCTCGGGAGGTAGGTGTGTCCACCTTGCACGCGGGTTCCACGATCGAAGCGTCCGCGCGGCGCTCGATGACGAGCAGCACCCCGGAGTCGCAGGACACCGCCGCGGGCGTGGCGACGATCTCGTTACTCACGCCGCGCGCCCGCCCGAGGTCGAGCGTATCCCCTGTGAGCGGGTAGGCGAGGCCCTCGGTGCGCACGCCGGTCACGGTCCCGACCGGCACGAGGCTCACGGTCGCGCCGATCCTCCCGGCGAGCGGCCGCCTCCCCGGCCCGCGCAGCGCGCGCAGCGTGTCGGGACCGGCCTCCGCTCGGAGGTCGATCGCCGCGCCAGCGGGTCCGGCGAGGAGGAGCGCGTTGGCGATCGTGAGGTCGAGCCGCGCGCCGCCGAACGCGCCGAGCAGGACGACCTCGCTCGCCCCGGCGGCGCGCGCGCGCGCGATCGCGAGCTCGAGGTCGGTCTCGTCCTTCGCCCCCGGGTGGCGCTCGATCGCGGCGCCGCGGGCCGCCAGCCGCCCGAGCGCGGCCTCGTCGAGCGAGTCCATGTCGCCGACGACGGCGTGCGGCACGATCCCCCAGCGCTCGAAGGTCAGCCCGCCCCCGTCGGCCGCGATGAGCAGCCCGGCGCCCCCGAGGTGGGCGCGGTCGGCGTCCTCGACCTGACCGTTCGCGATCACGACCGCCTTCATCGCGGTCCGGAGCCTACCAGCAGGCGCCGGCGGCGGGCCGCGCCGTCCACGGTGCGGGCGGCACACCGTCGAACGGTCACCGTACGGTCAGCACCGCGGCGAGGTAACCCGCCGCGAGCGCGAGCGCGAGCGAGTCGCGTGCCCGCCACCGCAGGTCGACATGGCTGGTCCGTCGCGCCGCGCTCGAGAAGCCGCGCGCCTCCATCGCCTCGCCGAGCTGCAGGCCGCGGCGGATCGTCACGACCAGGAGCGGCACGAGGATCGCGCGCCAGCCGGCGAACCGCTCCCAGGCGGTGCCGCCCAGCCCGATGCCGCGGAGAACCGCGGCATCGCGCAGCTCGGCGAGGTCGGTCGTCGCGACCGGAACGAAGCGGGCGCCGGTCACCAGCACGAAGACGAGCGCGTAGGGGAGGTGGAGCGCGAGGAGGCCGTCGGTGATCCGGCGCGGCTCCGCCCGTCGCGCGAGGGCGGGGGGGGGCAGCGGCACCGCGAGCAGGCGGGCCCGCCCCAGCCCGCCCCCCCGCGCGCGGCCCGCGGGCGCGGCGGG